>Ga0193709_1000202_pt1 | contig 24273 bp, 17 predicted proteins | sample H3c2metaG_FD_160571 | JGI IMG/M metagenome (GOLD analysis project Ga0193709, IMG submission 160571) | Soil microbial communities from a riparian zone of the East river system, Colorado, United States - H3c2 | ecosystem: Environmental > Terrestrial > Soil > Riparian zone | place: USA: East River...
AGTTTGCCGCACAACCCGCCGCGGCCGCGGCTCCGAAGATTGTAGCGATGCTGTGCGTGCTGAAATGACTCTCATTTTCGTAGCGCTGCCCTCCCAACGTAATCGTGAACCGGCATCCCACGTCGTAGCCAAGTGCCACAGCGCGCAGAAATTGACTACCGCTGATTCCAAACCGTTCCCCCGCCGCAAGCGCAGCCGGAACCACCGCGCACCCCGGATGCGAATGTGATGGCCCATTTGAATCGTCAGTCTCATCCGAGTGCGCCGTTACGCCGTTCACCATCGCCGCTTCGAGTGCGCCGCACAACGTATTCGACGCCACGACAGTCGCAACTTCCTTGCCACCGTATTCCTTGGCAAATCCCAGTGCCGCTCTTCCAGGAGGCAACTCAGAGCCCGAGATCATGGCGGCGAAAGTGTCGAGAATGTGCTGTTTAGTCTTTTCCGCTACGTCATCAGGCAGCGCTTTCGCACCCGCTTCGCTCATGTAGGTGCTTAGCGTGGTCATTACCGATCCCACGGTGTCCGCCGGGGGCTTAGCGGGTGGAACCGAAGACCGAAAAGGTTTCTCGGTTGCCAGCGCAGGAGATATGGCGGTGGCGGCTACCGCCAACCCTGCAAGCTCAAACAAACTCCGTCTCGTCAACGGCGCGGCGTTTTCCTTCGTTTCGGCGTTTCGACTGGTTGGCATCCATGCTCTCCTTGGCCTCAGTATTTTTATCGGCTGGTGTGGCCCGGCGGACCGCGCGAAATTATGGGTGTTGCAGCAAAGGCCGCATCTCTCTGATACTTTTGACGCTTTCGATATTCATGACCCGCTCCACTAGCTTCGTGGCCCGCGCCACGCCCATCACCGGCGTAATCAAGTCCTTGGCCTTGGCCACCACTTCTTCCCGCGTCATCGGATTTTGCGCCGTGCCCCGCACATTATCGACGCGCTTAGTAAGCCGCTTGCCATCCGCCAATTTGATATCAACCACAGCAATGCGCAGTGGCATCAGATTCTGCAATTCGTCATCCTTGATGAGCTGCACTTTCGCACGCTCTCGTAACACCTCCGGATCCTTCATTCGCGCGGTGTCGTGCGTGGAACGGAAAGTAACGGTTTTGTCGAGCAACATCACCGCGACCATGTGCTGCAGGCAAATGCCCGGAATTTCTCTATTGTTTACAATGTTGGCTTCATCGGTGGCCAGGTGTACCGTGACCTCCTGCACGTCTCTGGGCGTGAACGGATGTTCCGTTCGCAATATTTCTATCCCGTCGAGCGCGGCCTGAATCGGCGAACCCACGCTCCACTTTTTGATATTGGCCTGCATAATTTCAAAACGTTCGCCAAGGTTCTCGACCAAACCTGCGGGATCCGCCGCAGGCTCAAAGGCCTGAAAAAAATTGTCCGTGCCCGTAAGAATGTCTTCGACGCCCGTCCACCCTCCGTGCACCAGCAAAGCGGAAGTCACCCCGCTGCGCGCGTTCATGCCTCCAAAAACGAATGCCTTTTGTACATGTTCGCTGTCCCTCCGCCACGAGGTCAGCCCAGAGCACTGTTGCGCGGTGTAGCCAAGTAGCACTCGCATCTGTCCCGCCTGCAAACCTGCTGCGCAACCCGCTGCCGCAGCAGCCCCAAAAAGCGGAGCAATGCTGTGCGTGCTGCGATGGGTTTCGCTTTCATATCGCTCGCCGACGATAATCGTGAACCGTGTTCCCACGTCGTAGCCCAACGACACGGCGCGCAGAAAATGGCTGCCGCTGATGCCAAATTGTTCTCCAACCGCGAGTGCAGCAGGGATCACCGCACAAGCAGGATGCGATTGCGATCCGGGATGCGAATCATCCGTTTCGTCGGAATGCGCCAACATCGCGTTTGTCAGCGCCGCCTCAATCGGACCGCACAAGAGTTTCGACGACACCACCGTCGCAACCTCTTTCCCGCCGTAGTCTTTTGCAAACGCCACCGCCGAACGTCCGGGTGGCAGCTCCGAGCCCGAAATCATCGCCGCAAAGGTGTCAAGGACGTGGCGCTTTGTTTTTTCGGCAACCTCCTCCGGCAAAGCTCGCGCGCTCGCTTCGCTCATATAAGTGCTCAGTGTTTTTATCACCGAGCCTTCATTTTCAGGCCCGCTTACGGATGACGCATCGGCGACAGCCATCTCGACCGCTGCGAGGGAGGGCGGTAACGCAACACGTGCCGCAGCCAAACCACCAAGTCCGAACAACTCGCGCCGCGTGAGCCTCGCTCCGCTTTTCGCCATCAGCATTTCACCTTCCCGGTACGCACCATCGACGGTCTTCCTCTGTTTCGACACTGCCTCTGCCAAGCTTCAGTGCACTACCAACCATTGCTCCCTGCCGACTCATAAATGGCGCAGTCGCGACGTGCAGCTTACGCTCGCGCGTCTGCGTATACCTGAAGGCAGTATTAATTTACCTTCATCCGCCCCGTCGCTTACCCTTTCTCATCAGCGTCAACGCCCAGGGTGAAACAAAATTAATGGTGTTTTCAGCATCTTCCGCAACGCGCTGACATACACTGCACATCGTCGCGGCATTGGCTTGCCACGGCGGGTTTAAAACAAAGCACGCGAAAACTTGTTAAAAAATATTTTCTGGAGTTTAAGATGAAACTTTGCATGGTACTTCTGTGCGCTCTCTGCCTATTCCTATTCCTTTCATCGCCGGCGCCGTCCCAGACCACTTCGCCGATGAAACTGGTACAGACCATCCCGATGCCGAACGTCGAGGGTTACTTCGACCATATGGCCGTGGACCTGAAGGGCCAGCGCCTGTTTGTTCCCGGCGAACATCAAAGGACCATCGAAATCATCGATCTTCGCGAAGGCAAAGTGATTCACACCATCACCGGCTTCGGAGGCGATCCCCGCAAGACAATTTATCTGCCGGAAACCAACCAAATCTGGGTGGACGATGGCGACTCCACAGTGAAGGCCTTCAGCGGAGATACCTACGAACTACTCAAAAACATTCCGCTCACGGGGCACGACCTCGATAAGGATTCCAGAAAAGTTCCCGACAACGGCGTCTACGATTCAACCACGCATCTGTTTTACCTTGGCGACCGCGCGGACTCCACTCCAAACGCCGGTCCCAAAGGCTCCATCGAAATCGTCGATGTGCACACCGGTTCGTTGGTCGCCAGCATTGACGTCGAGGGCAAAAATCCCGCTGGTCTCGTGCTTGATCCCTCCTCTCCTAAACTGTACGTCGTGATGGGAGACACCAGCCAGGTAGTTGTGATCGACCGCGAAAAACGTTCGGTGATCGCCTCGTGGCCAATCACCGGCGGGCCCGAGCCTCATGCAGTCGCGCTGGACGCTCCCAATCACCGCCTGTTTATCGGCAGTCGTGTGAAGCGCAGCCATGTGTATAAGCCCGGCAAACTGGTGGTGATGGATGCGGACAACGGTAAAGTAATCGCTGCCCTCGACACCGAAGGCGGCGTCGACGAAGTTGAATGGGAGGCCAAAAGCCGGCGAATCTACTACACCGGCACGACCGGCTTCATCGAGGTGTTCAAGCAACTTGACGCCGATCATTATCAGAGTCTGGGAAAAGTCGCCACGGGTGTGCTCGCCAAGACTTCGCTGTTGGTCCCGGAGCTCAGCCGCTTTTACTCGGCCGTTCCTAAGCACGTCATCTTGACGCCACCAATTCCGCAGGCAAAAGAAGCTATCATCGAAGACGCAAAGATAAACGTATATGAGCTTTTGCCGTAATCGCCGATAGCGTTCAGGTTTTATTGTTTCTTGGATCGCCGGCGCGTTATGCCAGCGGTCCGTCACTTCAATCCGCCTGTTTCAACTTTTCCAGATAAGCGCGGTATGCCGCCTTCAGAAGCGCCGCGTCAGGAGCTGAAGTCGGATGTGCTACTAAGGGGCTAATGAAGCGGTCCATCGCTTTGTCAATTTCGTCGAACAATGCATGGTTAGTTTTTGAAAGCGCAGTTTCGCCTCCATAGTCCTCCGCTTTATCCCAGTTTCGTTCGAGAATCCGCGCCAGCTTCGCTGCTAGCGCATTGTCGCCCGTTTGGCTCGCCGCGTAACTCAGTTGCGCCAACGCACGGTATGGACCCATCTTCGAGTCGTCGACGCCCGCGGTCTGCGGAAAGCGCCTTTCTTGGGCAAGCGTGTTAAAGTTCGACGCGGTACATGACATTAGCACTACAGCACTAATCAACAGCACGCGCCGGGCCTTGTTAAATGAGAGAGTGTTCATTCTTATTCCTTATCTTTGCAGAATGAGGGGCCCAATGGACGGATACTACATTTTCCCGGTTCGTGCCACGAGGAATATTCAAGCGAAGAACAGCTAGGGAGTTATCACCTATCGTCGACGCCCGACGCGGTTACTGTAAGAATCCGGCGACAACGAGCGCAATTCCCGGTTTACATATTCACATTTCTCTTGCTCATCAATTACTAATTTAGTCTTAATTTTCATTTATGTTCGCTTTCTTTTGTAGGCAGAACCAGAATCACCTGCTAGCCTCGTCCCCGCATCATTCACGTGTGCGCTGTCAAATCACGGCAATTTGGGCTCGAAGTTGACCGGCCTAAAACGAGGAAAAATGCATCGCCTACTACGCAATTCATCTTTGTTCCTTTCCATCGCCGCACTGGTGCTGGCCTCGAGCGCGCTGGGCTCTGAAGGCGAGGGCGGCAAACATCAAATTGTGAAAAAATTGCCCCTGGAAGGCGGCGGACGATGGGACTACGTCACCGTCGACCCTGAGTCACACCGAGTGTACATCGCCCGCGCTACCCATGTCTCCGTTCTGGATTCCGAGACTGGCGCCGTCGTTGGCGACATACCTGACACTCCCGGAGTTCACGGCGTGGCCGTGGCTCTGGATCTGGGCATCGGATTCATCAGTGAAGGTGGGGCGGCCAAGGTTGCCGTGTTCGATTTGAAGACTCTCAAGGTTGAATCCACGATTGCGACCGGCGAAAACCCAGACTCGATCTTGTACCATCCTGCTACTCACCTGGTCTTCGTGCAGAACGGCAAAAGCAAATCGACCTCAGTGATCGACGCGAAAACGAAACAGGTTGTGGCCACCATTCCGCTGAGCGCCAAGCCTGAATATTTCGCCTATGACGAGAACGGAAATATTTTTATCAACCTGGAAGATTCCCATTCGATCGCAGTGATTGACGCCGCCAGCAAAAAATTGAAAGCCACTTGGCCGATGCCTGGCTGTGAAGGGCCGTCCGGACTTGCGCTAGACCGTAAGACACATACGCTGTTTTCTAGCTGCGACGGCAAACTTATGGTCGTGGATAGCCGAACCGGCAAGGTCCGCCAGAGTGTGCCCATAGGTGATGATTGCGATGGGGCATTTTTCGATCCGGGAACCGGTGATGTATTTGCGTCCGCCGGGGCGGGTAAGCTCTTCATCATTCACGCGGATAAATCCGGCAAGTACGCTGTCGTGCAAGAAATCGACACTCCTCCGGGATCGAAGACCATGGGCCTGGATACAGTTGCGCACAAGGCCTATGTTCCGTCCGCCAAATTCACCGGTGACCCGACCGCACACCCTCGCCCGTCCGTCGTGGACGGTTCCATACAGGTGTTGGTGGTTGGCGAATAGCTTTGTCGCCGAGCCGTAGCTGCTCTAGCAAGGCTTTGTAAGCGCTGCATACGTATATATTTGCGCGCCAAGGCCTTGCTTACGACCGAAGCCAAATGGAAGGTAATGTTCTCTTAATTCAATGTCGGCCCACAAAAACTACACTCAAAGAACCTCCGACTCATAGGCCCGTGCATGATTTCGCGACACTCATTGATGGCGACCATCTCATTGTTTTCTTTCGTGTGTGGAACGCAGGAGCAAGCCGTCATACCCCTCAAATCAGAACCCCATCATCATCTGGCCCTTCATAATGACTACGTGAACGTATACTCGGTGTACGTCCCGACTCGCGATTCCGTCCTTTTGCACAAACACGAGGTTGATGCCATTAGTATCGTGATGAGCGATTCGGAAATCACCGTTCGGGCGCCCGGTAAGCCTGATTCGCAACAAAAAGTTGTGAACGGTCAATTGCGGCTTCAGTCCGCCGGCTATGTGCATTCCACTTCCATCGACGGAGCCACTGCTTACCGAAACGTTACCGTCGAACTTCTTAAGCCGCAACAATCTCCGCGCAATCTCTGCGCTGCTGTCGTCCTCGGACAGCCAATAAATTGTCCAGAGTCGTCACCACAACACGAGGCTCGCGCTGGCTCTGCGCAGCCCCAATTCCAGACCAATGAGACCAAGATCACACTAATTCGCATTTTGCCGCGGCAAAGCGCTACCTTAGACGCTCAGGACCTTTCGCAGTTGGTCGTTGTACTGGACGATGTCGGCATCTCAGATAGTGACAATAATCCACGCAAGATTTTGCACACTGGAGATTTTCTTTGGCGCGATCCCCGCCGTGCGCCGGACATTTTCACCAACAATAGTGCAAACGAGGTACGTCTTGTTTCCTTCGCTTTTCAACAAACAAAGATATCAAATGCAATTACCAACATCTATGATCGCTAAATGTCATCTTAATTGTCTTCAGGAGGCGGTTTGGACTATCTGGCGCTCCTCCGCTCTGCCCTCGTGGCGTTGCTTAGAAACAAGATGCGCAGTTCGCTTACCGTCATGGGTATCACCATCGGAATCGCTGCGGTGATCTGTGTCGTGGCTATCGGTAAAGCAGGCCAGTCGCGAGTAGAACAGCAGATGAACAATCTCGGCGACAATTTCGTGTGGATCGAAGCGGGCGGCCGCGCCGTCAACGGCGTGCGCACCGGCACCCATGGTTCGCCGTCTCTTTCTATGGCCGATGCCGCGGCCATCAAAAACCAGATCGCGCTCATCAAAACCGTTTCTCCAAATGTCAATGATCACGTCCAGGTCATCTATGCGAATCAAAACTGGTTTACTGCCTATCGCGGCGTGTCACCCGAATTCTTCGACATCAAGCGCTGGGGCGTAGATGAAGGCACAATTTTTACCCACGAAGACGTGGAACGCGCCGCGGATGTCTGTGACATTGGTCGCACCGTGCGCGATCAACTCTTTGGTCCCGAAGATCCCATCGGAAAAGTTATTCGTGTCAAGGACCTTCCATGCAAAGTGATCGGAGTACTCCATCCGAAAGGTCTTTCGATGTCCGGCCAGGATCAGGATGACTACATCGTTCTGCCCTATACCACGGCACAGAAAAAAATCAAGGGCAACGCCTGGCTGGATGATATTTTGTGCTCCGCAGTATCGCAGAGCTCGGTAAAAATCGCCGGCCAGGAAGCCGCTGCCATTCTTCGTGATCGTCATCACTTGCGCCCCGAGGAAGATGACGACTTCAATATCCGCAATCCAGAAGACATCATTCAGGCTCAGTTGGAAGCGAGCAAAACTCTCGCCGTTCTCCTGATTGCGATCGCCTCCATTTCCCTGATCGTGGGCGGAATCGGGATCATGAACGTCATGCTCGTTTCTGTCACCGAGCGTACCCGTGAAATCGGCGTTCGTGTGGCAGTGGGAGCGACTGAGGAAGCCATCCAGCTCCAATTCCTGGCGGAATCCATCATGCTCAGTCTGGTCGGCGGAGGCGCTGGCGTGCTGTTCGGGGTTCTCGGCTCCTACCTGGTCGGCCGGACCTTGCAGTGGCCGATGGAAACATCCCTTCAGGGCATCGCGGTCGCCGCCATGTTCTCCGTCGCTGTCGGTGTTTTTTTCGGATATTACCCTGCTCGCAAAGCCTCTCTGCTCGACCCCATTGAAGCCTTGCGGTACGAGTAGCTGGCAGGACGGCGCCAAAACTGAACAGGGATACGAGCTTAACCCTTGGGACCACGCATGAAGAAGAATCCAAAATGGTTGATTCTGGCAGCCGTGCTGGCGGTGATAGCCATATTTGCCGCTTTTGGTTTTAATTCCAAATCGCAAGACCAGCACTTTACAGCAAAGGTCGAGCGCGGCGATATTCACGATGTTGTGGAGGCCACCGGCACCATCAACGCGGTGATCACCGTGCAAGTTGGCTCGCAGGTCTCAGGAGTCATCACCAAGTTGAACGTGGACTTCAACTCTCGCGTCCGTAAAGGTGACGTCATTGCTCTTATCGACCCTGCTTTATTCGAGGGCGCAGTGCTCCAGGCATCCGCCGATCTCGACAGCGCCAAAGCCAACGTGATAGCCGCGCGCGCCAATTTAGAAAAAGCAAAAGCATCGTTGGTTCAGACCAAGGCCGACTTTGATCGCGCCAATCAGCTCACTGCTCAAAACATCCTCAGCAAGCAGCAACTGGACCTCGCCAAGGCTAACTATGATTCCATGACTGCTAGCGTGGGTGCAGCCGTGGCCACTGTGACTCAGAGCGAGGCGCAGATGAGCCAAAAAGCCGCGGCGCTGCGCGTGGCCCAAACGAACTTGAACTACACGGTCATTCGTTCACCCATAGACGGAACGGTCGTCGCTCGTAACGTGGACGTGGGACAAACCGTGGCCGCTTCGCTGCAAGCGCCAACCATTTTCACAATCGCGCAGGATTTGTCCAAAATGCTGGTCTATACCAAAACCGATGAGTCCGATGTCGGCAACATTAAACCAGGCAAGCAGGTCACCTTCAAAGTCGACGCGTTTCCCAAGGAAACCTTCCGCGGTACCGTTGCCCAGGTACGCATGAATCCCACCATCGTGCAAAATGTCGTCACCTACGACACCATGATTGAGTTTGATAATCCGGATCTTAAACTTTTCCCCGGCATGACCGCGTACGTGACCATTCCGGTCGCCAGCGTGCAAAACGCGATGAAGCTGCCAAATACCGCACTCCGCTATAAATCTCTCATGAGTCCTGAGGAAATTGTACGTTTGTATCAGCAATATGGCATCGACGAGAAGGAACTTGAAGCCACGACGCAATCCTCTCAGCCCGCCGGCACGGTAGCGTCGAATATCACCCGCGTTCCACGCGCCACTCGTGCGGTAGTCTGGAAATTACGCGCCAATGACACCATGGAACCAGTCGAAGTCTCTCTTGGCATTACCGACCACGCCTTCACGGAGGTCGGGGCGGTCCTCAAAGGCAACTTAAAGGAAAGCGACAATGTGGTGGTGCGCTCGATCAGCGCTAAAGCTGCTGCTCCGGGTACGGTAAGGCGTTAGATGCAAACCCGCCGCAATCACAATTCGCTCAAATAATCCAATGTCCGCCGCGCTTCCAACTGAGCCGCAAACTTCTGCCATGGGTGAGGCCGTTATCCGCGTGGAAGACGTTCACAAATACTACGATCTGGGTGAGACGCGTGTGCACGCCCTCCGTGGCGTCAGCGTCGAGATCAAACGCGGTGAATTTGTCGCCATCATGGGCGCCAGCGGCAGCGGCAAATCCACGTTCATGAATCTGCTCGGCTGCCTCGACCGTCCTACCTCCGGAAGATATCTCCTCGAAGGTATCGATGTTTCCAAGCACGATAAGAAGGCCTTGGCCTTGATCCGCAATCAGAAATTAGGTTTTGTGTTTCAGGGCTTCAACTTGTTGGCGCGCACCACCGCTCTTGAAAACACCGAATTGCCCACCCTGTACACAAAAATTCACAAGTCGGAGCGCAGTAAACGCGCTAGTGAAGCGCTGGCCATGGTAGGTCTGGCCGACCGTGCTGAACACTTCCCTTCTCAAATGTCTGGCGGGCAGCAGCAGAGAGTGGCTATCGCCAGGGCCCTGGTTAATCGTCCATCCATTCTCCTGGCCGACGAACCCACCGGAAATCTCGACACCCATACTTCGGTTGAGATCATGGACATTTTTCAGAAGCTCAACGACAAGGGTCTGACGATTGCCATGGTCACTCACGAACAAGACGTCGCGCACTTCGCAAAGCGCATGCTGATATTTCGTGACGGTAAAATCCGCAGGGACGAATTGGTCGCCGACCGCCCGATGGCCACCGACGTTTTGAAAACCTTGCCTACGCTCGAGGATTAATCCGCAACCTGCTTACGCCCGTCCAATAAATATTCACTCGCGGGCTTCGAACAGTTTATTTTTTGAAGGTATTTGCTGAGCTAGTTCTTCGCCGATCTCCTTGCCGAGCTTGGCTGCCTGTGATTCCTGACCTTCCGTGAAAGCAAAGCCCACTACGATGAGTCCTACGGTATGTCCGGAACTGTCAAGGAGGCGTTCCAACACCGTTGTCGATTTCCCCTTCATCTCCATCACCGGGATTCCTTTGTCCACTACGTGAAGGTCTGCGCACGAAGATTTCTTGCCGAGCTTGCCCGGATCGGTCGAAGCAAAGATCTCGCTTTTTTCGGAGTAAGGAGTCACGCCATGCAATCCCAGATAGATAAGTTGCGGTCGGTGTTTTGAGGCTACCTCGTCGACAAGGCGTTGGCCAAACTTCTTGTTCCCATTCTGCTCCTGCGCGCAACCGCGCGAAGGGAAAGTAGCCATAAATATTATGGCTGCAAATGCCGCCATGGCTAGGCTCACAAATGTATGATGAACCGTTCGCCGCGGATTTGCTGCGTTCAACGCGTGCTGAAACAAAACCATTTGGAAGCTCCTTAGGGATGAATGGGCAAGACTCAGCGAGGCCGACGGCTAAATCAGCTAAGCTTGCCGCTGGGAATCAGGCCCGGTAGGGGCACGCAGCAGTTTAGAGGCGCGCGCCACGGACCGACTTAAATTACCATTACTTTTCATTTATGTGCCGCGCTACTGTCGGCGTCTGGGGCGAAAATTTAATATCATAGCAGTTCGCCAAACGAAGTCCGCAAACGGCCAGAGCTTTGTTTTTAAATTCCTCGAACTGGAAGGTCCACGATAACAGATGCAAAGTTTCAATATCGCAGTCATCGCAGGTGACGGTATCGGCAAGGAAGTGGTTCCAGAAGGCATCCGCGTTCTCGAAGCCGCGGGGCGCCGCTTTAATTTTACATTTACCTGGCGTGAGTTTGACTGGAGTTGCGAAAAATATCTAAGCACCGGAACGATGATGCCCGCCGATGGGCTTCAACAGTTGGCGAAATTCGATGCTATCTTTCTTGGCGCCGTCGGGGATCCTGGCGTACCCGATCACGTTTCGCTCTGGGGACTTTTGATTCCCATACGCCGTACTTTTCAGCAATACGTCAATCTCCGCCCAGTTCGTCTTTTCGCCGGGATCGAAAGTCCGTTGAAAAATTGGCAGCCCGGCCAGATTGATTTCAGGATCGTGCGGGAAAACAACGAAGGCGAATATTCAAATATCGGAGGCCGCCTTTATGAAGGTACTCCCTACGAAATGGCCACGCAGCAAACGATTTTTACACGCCGCGGCGTTGAGAGGATTTTGCGTTTTGCGTTTGATCTCGCTCGTAAGAATAAAAACCATGTGACTTCCGCGACGAAATCAAACGGCATCATTTACACCATGCCGTTTTGGGATGAATGTTTCCAAAAAATATCGGCCGAATATCCCGACGTTCGAACCGATCAATACCATATCGACATACTCACTGCGCATTTTGTAAGGCATCCAGACTGGTTTGATGTAGTCGTAGGCTCAAATCTGTTCGGAGACATACTCTCAGATCTTGGTCCTGCCGTAGTTGGCTCGATCGGGATCGCCCCCTCTGCAAATTTGAACCCGGAAAAAAACTTTCCATCCATGTTTGAGCCCGTGCATGGTTCTGCGCCCGACATTGCCGGTAAAGGAATTGCGAATCCTATCGGTCAAGTCTGGTCCGGAGCGATGATGCTCCGCCATCTCGGCCAACCTGAGGCGGCCGACGCGATTGAGTCGGCAATCACGGCCGTCCTGGCTAAAGAAGATGTGCGCACACCAGACATCGGCGGGAAAGCAACGACCAAACAAATGGGAGAAGCGATCGCCACTCTGGTTTCAGAACCAGTGGCCCGAACTTAGCAGTTTATGAACACTGCTTGTGCCCTTATGCAGCGCCCGGGACCGACTCAATAAATTCCGTTACCAAGTTGCCAGATTTGCGGGTTTGGCCAAGATAATGGGTCCCATGCTCAACTCCAGCGATCGCAAAAGCAAAGTCTGGTCCGTAGTGCGGGTGGCCAGCGGAAACTTCCTTGAGATGTACGATTTCATGGTGTTTGGCTATTACGCTGCGGCCATCGGGAACGCATTTTTTCCGAACAATAGTCCATTCGGTTCTCTAATGCTTTCGCTGATGACATTCGGCGCCGGATTTCTAATGCGCCCGCTGGGAGCACTTATCCTCGGCGCGTATACCGACCGTCACGGGCGCCGCGCTGGCTTACTTCTCACGTTGGGAATGATGTCCATCGGAATTCTCTCGATTGCCTGCATGCCCGGCTACGCGACAATCGGCCTGCTGGCTCCGTTGCTAGTGTTGACTGGCCGCCTCCTTCAAGGTTTTTCAGCCGGTATGGAACTTGGCGGCGTATCGGTGTATCTGTCCGAGATCGCCACACCGGGCCACAAAGGATTTTACGTTAGCTGGCAATCTGGCAGCCAGCAGGTTGCCGTGATGTTTGCCGCATCCGTAGGCGTGATCCTCAATTCCGTCTTATCGACGGAGCGAATGCAGAGATGGGGATGGCGGGTTCCTCTGCTCTTGGGCTGCTTTATTATTCCCTTTCTTTTCAGGTTAAGGAAATCTTTAGCGGAAACGGATGAGTTCCTGGCCCGCAAACATAGGCCGGACACCTCGGAGATTTTTCGTTCGCTGAGAAACCATTGGGCCATCGTCCTGGTTGGGACATTCATGGTCACGATGACCACAGTATCGTTTTACATGATTACAGCGTATACGCCCACTTTTGGAAATTCCGTGCTGCACCTGGCAAGCATCGACAGCCTGATCGTAACGCTTTGCGTCGGAGCATCCAATCTCTTTTGGCTGCCGGTTATGGGCGCATTGTCCGACCGGATTGGACGCCGTCCCCTCCTTTTTGCATGCACGCTGTTGATGCTGATCACAGCCTATCCCGTGATGCTTTGGTTGGTGAAAGAACCTTCGTTCGCCCGGCTCTTGACTGTCGAGCTGTGGCTATCATTTATTTTTGGCAGCTATAACGGTGCCATGGTCGTGTCGCTTACAGAAATCATGCCGGCGGAGGTGAGAACCTCGGGATTTGCTCTCGCGTACAGCTTGGCAACCGCGATATTCGGTGGCTTCACACCCGCGTTCAGCACATACTTAATTCATATCTCTGGCAATCGTGCCATTCCGGGATTGTGGCTGTCCTTTGCGGCCGCTTGCGGGTTGGCGGCGTCGCTATTCGCCAAACCTTACCGCGCACCGGTTAACACTGAACTGCAATGTACAGTCTAAGAGTGTGTTCCCGACCCGGCGCATTGACATTGCGCCCTGCAAATTCAAGGAAAACACTCTCGTCGGATGCGAAGCGCGAGCAGCAGCGTCCTTTAGAGCGGTCTGGCGAAGTTCTAGGTCTGCGAGAGGAAGCGAGGGACTGAGCGTGCACTGAACCATCGAGAATGATCAACTCTTTTGCGTCCGCGGCTTTCTCGTAATTGGAGCGAATCTTGGGCAGCCGTGGTCCTTCATCATTTGCGTCGTCGCGCGCGACGATGAATAGCTTGCGACCCTTTATCTTTTCGGCTGGCCGGTCGGTCCATGCCGCCGGCAACACCAACCGGTCGATTTCTCCCGGTCCGGCTTCGATTGAGGCGTCGGCAGCCGCTTCTCCTCCAAAGCTAGCTCCGACAATTGAGACCGTCTTCGCGCCAGTTTTGTGGAGGTAACGCACCGCTGCCAGCACGTCGTACTCTGCGCCGTGCTCGCCGGATTTGGATTGTGGTCCACGTGATTGGCCGCGCCCGCGGAAGTCAATGGCCAGCACACGAAATCCAGCGTTCAGAAACGTCGGCACCTGCTCCTTCCAACTTTCCTTGGCGAAACGCCCTCCCTGGGCCAGCACGACGGCGCGTTCGCCTTTTCCATACGGATCGGCGTAGACGACGCCTCGGTCCTGAGTTGGAAAGGAAACGTGCGGTTGCGCCACGGCAAGACCGGGCAGGAGGAGAGCGGCCAGGAACAATCTGAGAATGAGCATTGCGGGATTGTAACGCCGGCGCGCGCGTCACGAAGCGACTACCTTGCGCCGATGATTGGAAGGCGGTGTGCGACCTTGATCCCGTGAGATGATTTTGCTGTTTCTAAGACGAGAGGTTGGAGATGACTGGGCGTAACATTCGCTGCGCGTTTTTCGTGCGCTCCGGGTTTCTGGCGGCACTCCTGGCGACCGCGGCATTGCCGTTGAGCCCGCAGACGCACAAGCCAGGATATCTTAGGGAAGCGGATCACGTTTGCAAGAGCACGTTGCCAGATGGGACGCATTACGAGGCATGGGACCGGGTGTTGGTGACCGCGTGGGAGGACAAACCGCTGTATGTGAAATTGCGGGCGTACTACAGGCCTGGCTCTGGAGAATTCTTGTGGGTGAGCACCGGGCTCTCCGAACATGGATACATGAGTGAGTTGAAGGAGGAGAAAAAAGAACCGCGCACCTCCTGTGCGGACACGCCCGGCCACACTCTGATGTTTAAGGATGGCCAGTGGGTGGATCTCTGGGCAGAGCGCGGAAGAATTGTTGTTTTTCATTGCGACCTGAAATTCGACACGCGAGAGAAGGCGTGGGACTACGTCGCACAGCATTGGCGGGATGCGGACGACGATCCGGACGCGAGGAGGAAGTGGACTTCGGAAATACTTCTCTATGATCAACTGGGACGCGAATTTTTCAGGCCAAAGAGGTTGCAATTTGATGCGCGTCCGTATTCCTACAACTCGCTCGGCAGTGTGAAGAAAGTAGGCTCCAACTGGGAGTTGGAGATCATAGGAGCGGACGAACCGAATCGCGCAACGGTTCTGCTGGACAGTGAATTCAAGATAGCCAAGGTGACAAAGAACACTGACAGCGGGCACTGAGAAGATAAGGCGCGACTGAAGATGTGCGCGCCTGGCGGGATCGAATCCGACGCCTGGGCAAGCTGGGGCGCAACACGCTGCGCCGCCCCTACAAGGGATTCTTCACTTTAAGCCGAGGGCTCGTGAAACACACAGCTAGTGTCTGACGGTTATTGTACCGGGTTGCCGTCGGCGTCGATTTTGTGGACTTCGCCGATGTTGAGTTCGCGGATGCCGGACTCGACTTTGCTCATGTCGCCGACGACGATCCACACGAGATGGCCGGGCTGGATATATTTTTTGGCGATTTCGTTGGCGGTGTCTGGAGTGGCGGACAGGACTTTTTGGGTAAAGGTGTTGTAGTAGTCGTCAGGCAAGCCGTATTGCAGGATGTTGCCGTACGCGCCTGAGAGTTGCTGGACGGTTTCAAAGCTACCGGGAAGACCAAGCGTGGCATTGGTCTGTTCGTCTTTGAGTTCGGCTTTGCTGATGGGTTTGCTGCCGACGATGTTCTTATATTCGGCGATTAGTTCCACCAAAGACTCCTTGGTTTTGTCGGTCTGGACGGGCGACATACTGAAGTAAGGCCGCTCACCCTTGGCGGGTACTAAGCGAGAGCGCACGCCGTAGGACCAATGCTTGTCTTCGCGCAGGTTCATGTTGATGCGGGAGCTGAAGTTCCCACCAAATATGTCATTCACGAGTTCGAGAGATATCTGATCGGGATCGTTGAACGCAGGCGCGAGCTGCGCTGCCAGAATCAGACTCTGACCAGAGCCGGGACGATCGAGGAGATAGACGACATCTTTTCCCGGTTCTGGAGCAGAGGGAATCGTTTGCTTCGGGACTTCGCCCGACTTCCAGGAAGCGAAGAGTCTTTCCAGCTTAGGAGTGACCTCGGCGAGGGTGGTATCGCCCACGATGAGCAGCGTCGCGTTGTTTGGCTTGAACCAGGCTTCGTGGAATTTGACCAGGTCTTCGCGAGTCATTTTGCTTACTGTGGCTTCGGTGCCGGTGGTGAGAAACGCGCCGGAGTAGGGATGATCTTTACCATAAAGAAGCGCCGGCATGACGCGCAGCGCCATGAAATTGGGAGTGACCTTTTCGCGCTGAATGGCCGCCAGACGATCTTTCTGCAAACGAGTGAATTCTTTTTCCGGAAAAGCGGGATGCAGAATGAGGTCAGCATAAATTTCCAGAGATTTGTCGATATTGGCCTTGAGTGCATCGAGATCGACGGTGGCGAAATCCAGATTTGCGCCAGCGGAGAACTCAGCGCTGAGTGACTCCAGTTCTTCGCCGATCCTCAGCGAGTCGCGGGTGGGAGTTCCCTCTTCCAGCATGCGTTGAGCGAAGCTGCAGGTGCCGAGAGCAGAGGTGGCGTCAGAAGAATAACCGCCGTTCACCAGCAAAGAGAAGTTTACGACTGGCGCGGAATGGCGTTCTGCGACAACGATCTTCAATCCGTTTGAGAGCGTTGCTTTCTGCATGGGAGGAAGTTTCAGGGACATTGCGGAGCCGGTTGCGGGTTCCTTGGAGCGGTCGATCGGCGCAGTGGCCTTCAACGTGGTGGGAAACGGTTGCACTTCGAGGACATAATCTCCGTCAGAGAGCCATTCGTTTGCGACTTTCCTGACGGATCCGGGCGTGGCTGCTTGGATGCGCTTTAGATATTCCTTATAACAATCGGGATTGCCGGTGAACGTCTGGCATTTTGCCAGGATGTCACTCTTGCCGCCGAAGCCGCCGATACGCTCCATAATTCGCGCGTATTGGCCATAGGTTTGCGTTTTGGCGAGTTGCAGTTCCGCTTCGGTGGGTCCCTTTTTAAGGAAATCTTGTAATTCCTGATCGGCAGCGGCCTCGACGGTTTTCAGGTCTCCACCCGGTTTCGCGGTGAGCGTGAGAAAGAATTGGCCGGCGATTTCGCTATTGTTATCGGTTGCAGTCGCGCTGGTGGCGACCTGGTCTTTGTACACAAGACGCTTGTAGAGGCGCGAGGTCTTGCCTTGCCCAAGAATTTGCGCAACGAGGTCGAGTAGCGCCTCTTCGGGCGAGTCGGCCTGCGGCACGTTCCACACCCGATAGAGACGCGCTTGGGGCACGCGGTCCTGCACCGAATCCCGATGAGTGCCGGTGCGTTTGGCGACCCAGGCTTCGCGTGTGACCACGGGAGGACCGGCAGGGATGGCGCCGTAATATTTTTCGACTTTTTGGCGCGCGACTTCGGGAGTGACGTCGCCGGCGATGACGACGGTGACGTTGTTCGGGCCGTAGTAGGTCTTGAACCATTCCTGCACGTCGCCCATGGAGGCGGCGTCGAGGTCCTGCATGGAACCGATAGTGGTCCAAGAGTACGGATGGCCGACGGGATAAGTGTTCTCGGCCAGGAGTTGCCGGGTAACGCCGTACGGCTGGTTTTCGCCCTGACGTTTTTCGTTTTGCACGACCCCGCGCTGAAGATCGAGTTTCTTCTGATCGAGGACGCCGAGTAAATGTCCCATGCGATCGCTTTCCGCGAAGAGCACGTAATCGAGCATCGAGGTGGGCACATTTTCAAAATAATTGGTGCGGTCGCCGTTGGTGGTGCCATTGAGGTTGGTAGCGCCGATCCGTTCCATAGCGTTGATGTAGGTGTAGTTGAAATTCTCGCTGCCGCTGAACATAAGGTGTTCGAAAAGGTGGGCAAAGCCGGTTTTGCCAGGTTTTTCATTCTTCGAACCAACGTGGTACCAGGTGTTTACCGCGACGATGGGGGCCTTGTGATCTTCGTGGACTAGGACGGTGAGCCCGTTCGCAAGGACGAACTTGATGTAGGGAATATCGGGAATGGCAATTTTTGCGCTGCTTGCGGTGGCGGAATGTCGGTTTGCCGCGGGCGCTTGTTTCGAGGGTGGAGCGTCGGACTGGGCAGATGCGGAAACAAAATGGAAAACGGCGATCGACAGGACGACCAGAAAACGTACTGAACTGCTGACAATTCTATTTCTCAAGGACATTCCTCCGGGAGCAAGAGACAGCGTGATGCGAAAAGATGCGGGAATGAGTCGCCGAATGGTTCCAGCGACGAACATTTTACATTTGGCGTCAGTGCAAAGCAAAGTTGGGGATGGTGGGACAAAGGAACTCAATGATTTTGTTGGATGGAGTTGTCAGTCATTGGGATTGGCCGACGCGATGAAGAGGCCATAGACGAAGTTGCCGGACGCGAAGCCGGCGCGCATGGCGTGGAACGCTTTGAGATAAGTGACGAAGTCAGAGCCTAATTTTGCCGCGAGAATCCAGAACTTTTTGTCTTTGATGATTTCGAGGGTGAGATCCCAGGTCTTGGCGCAATTCTTGTTGAGAACCTCGCGCTGCGTGATGTGCAGACCGTTCGCTGTGAAATATTGCTGGTAATCGTCCATGGTTTGTAACTCCACGAACATGCCTTTTTCGATGGGATCGATGAATTCGCGGGTTTGCCTGGGCGTGAGATGGTCTTTTTTGAACCAGTCGGTGATGGCAAAGGTGCCGTAGGGCTTAAGGAGTTTCGCCGCAGAGGCAAAGAATTTGCGCCGGTCCTGATAGTGGGAGATGGATTCGACGGACCACAGAAGATCGAATTGCTGTTGGAAATGCATGGCTTCGGCGTCCATTAAAAGGAAGGTCGCATCGAGGTGTTTTTCTTTCGCCGCCTGTTTGGCCATTTCGATTTGAACCGGAGAGATGGTGATGCCGGTGACAGTGGCATGGAATTCTTTGGCGAGATAGAGAGTGCTGGCACCAAAGCCACAGCCGATGTCGAGGATATTCGAGCTTGGTTGGATGTTTGCGAGTTTGGCGAGATGTTCGACGAGCTGAAGCTGTGCTTGATCCTTCGATTCATCGCCACGGATCCAATAGCCATGATGGAGGTGTTCGCCCCAGACAGAACGGTAGAGCGGGCCGAGAACGTCGTAGTGCTGGATGATTTTGTGCTTGTCGTTGGAACGGGGCATTTGACGGGAGCACTCTCCGGACTTGGTCAAGCGAGCAATCGCAATTGTACCTAGCGCGAGACCGGTGGCAAATAATTCTAGATTCTGCAGCCGGACTTCGATCCGCGAGTCGCCCGGTACGTTGCCCGGGGACTCCCGCCACTTGCACTTGCACTTGCACGAATCTCGCCGCAGTGTTTTCCCGGTTGAAACGATGTACACCGCGGATAAAACTAACGTTTGCGTGCGGCGTCGCGGGGTGCTAGCCTGAGCGAACAAAAGGCGAATTCAAGAACCGTCGCGGAAGTAGCGGGCGAGGTAGGTGTGAGCAGGAAGGGGGAGCCGTGGGGGAATTGTTGGCGGTGCGCCGGGCAGGAAACAGCGGTGAGAAAAAAACAGAGCGCCCCGACCTGGTCGGCGCCGCTACAAAGAGCGAGGCGGCGATAGCGCGGGTGAACGAGGTGCTGAGCGCCTTTGCGGAACGAGATTACAACGGCGAGGTGTTGACGGCGGTGCGGCGGTTCCCTGCCCGGGCAGCGGAGTTTGCAGACTGGCCGGAGTGGGTTCGGAGAGAGTTACGGGCGGCGTATGCGAGCAAAGGGATTGCACGGCCGTATTCCCACCAGGCGGCGGCTGCGGAGACGGTACATGCTGGGAAGAATGTGATGATTGTGACGCCGACGGCTTCGGGGAAGACCCTTTGTTACAACCTGCCGGTGATCAACGCGATTTTGCAGAATGAAGATACGCGGGCGCTGTATTTGTTTCCGACGAAAGCGCTGGCACAGGATCAGCTGGCGGAATTGTATGACGTGAATCAGCGGCTGGAGAGTGGAGAGTTATCGCACCAGATCGAGGACGCTCCCGAGTCGGTCGGGGCCGCTACAAATACAAGAGAAATGCGCCGCTCTGAAGACCAGCCGCTACCAGGAAACACCGCTGAAACGCGGGGCTCGCAGAGGGTGAAGCGATTCGGTGTGTTTACCTATGACGGAGACACCCCCAGCGATGCACGGAAGGCGATACGGGAGAAGGGGCACATGGTCCTGACCAATCCAGACATGCTGCATACGGGGATTTTGCCGCACCATACGAAGTGGACGCGGCTGTTTGAAAATTTAAAATATATTGTGATCGATGAGCTGGATTCGTATCGCGGTGTGTTTGGGAGCCATTTGTGCAACGTGCTGCGGCGTTTGCAGCGCATTGCGCGGTTTTATGGGAGTGCGCCGCAGTTCATTTGCTGTTCGGCGACGATTGCGAATCCGGGAGAGCTAGCGGAGCGGCTGATTGAAGACCAAGTGGAAGTACTGAACGCCAATGGGGCGCCTAGCGGGGAAAAAACCTTTGTGTTTTACAACCCACCGGTCATCAACCGCGCTCTGGGGATTCGCAGGAGCTATATCAATGAAAGTTCGCGGGTGGCGCAGGAATTTCTGAAGCACGATTTGCAGACCATGGTGTTTGCGAACTCGCGGCTGCATACGGAAATTCTGCTGACGTATTTGCAGCAGGCGAATCCGCATTTTCCGGGAACGGCGGAGACAATCCGCGGATATCGGGGCGGATATTTGCCGCATGAACGGCGGGAAATCGAGCGCGGATTGCGCGAAGGAAGAATTCGCGGCGTAGTTTCGACCAGCGCGCTGGAGTTAGGGATTGATGTTGGATCGCTGGATGCGACGGTGATGGCGGGATATCCGGGAACGATTGCAGCGACTTGGCAACGTGCGGGACGAGCGGGAAGACGCAGCGGGAGTTCCTGCGCGGTGATGGTGGCGTCGTCGGCGCCACTGGATCAGTTTATCGTGCGGCATCCGGATTATTTTTTCGGAAATACGCCGGAGCATGCCTACATTCAGCCGGACAACCTTGAAATTTTGATCAATCACTTGAAGTGCGCGGCGTTCGAACTACCGATTGCGCCGGAAGATCACTTCGGCGAGGCGGACACGCAGGATTTATGCACGCGGCTGGCTGAGGCGGGTTATTTGCATCGTACCGGAGAGCATTATCACTGGACGCAGCAGGCGTATCCGGCCGATACGGTGAGCTTGCGTTCGGTGACCAGCGACAACTTCATCATTATTGATGTCACCGAGCAGCCGGAAGTAATTGGCGAAGTGGATTTTCCGAGCGCCTTGACGACAGTCCATGAGAAGGCGATTTATTTGCACGGCGGCGAGCAATATCACGTCGAGCATTTGGATTTTAAGGAGCGCAAGGCGTACGTAAAGAAAGTGGATGTGGATTATTACACGGATGCGGTGCGGTATACGCAGGTGCGGGTGTTGGAAGCGGCCGGCGAATCACAAACGTTTAAGGAGGACGAAATTTGCCTTTCGCACTGGCGGTCGCATGGGGATGTTTTGGTTCGGTCCCAGGTGGTGGGATTCAAGAAGATAAAGTTCTTTACGAATGAAAATATAGGCGCGGGAAAACTGGAGTTGCCGGAAAACGAGATGCACACGACTTCGTACTGGCTGACGCTGGAGCGCTCGCTGGTGGAGTCGCTGCCATTTTCGATCAGCGAGCGGCAAAGTGGAATGTTTGGGCTGTTGTATGCGATGGAGTCAGTGGCGACGTTGTTGCTAATGTGCGACCGACGGGATTTGGGGACCGCGATTGGCGAGCGGGCGCCAAAGCCCGGAGCGGAGGGTGAAGCGTTCGCGCCGGTCTCGATGGAAGACGCGATACACAGAACCGCGAAAGAGTTCTTCGAGCCGAATTTGTACTTGTTCGATGCGTACCCCGGCGGGGTTGGATTTTCTGAGCCGTTGTATCGGGCGCACGAATTGCTCTTGGCGCAAACACGGGAACTGATTATAGGTTGTAGTTGCGAATCGGGGTGTCCTTCTTGCGTTGGACCTGCCGGAGATTTGGCGCCGCGTGCCAAGGAAGCCGCGCTGGCGATTCTCGAAAGGATTTGCGGCTAGATGGCGGCGCTAGATAAATTCGCGCGACTGGCGGCGCTGCGTCCAGCGCAAGGTTCGGCACCTTATGACGATCGCTTGTCGCCCGAGGATTCACCGACGCCTGGTCTGGATGAATGCACTTTGGCAAAGCTGTTGGGAGCGACCATCGCCACCACGAAGTATGGAAATCACCTAAGCATCCGCAATTGGTACGCGGCGCCCCAACTTCCAGACGTCGCGCCGGCGGCATTGGATTTGTTGTGCCGCACCCAGGACACAGCGAAGACCACAAAGTGGAGAGCAGCTGCGGGAAACCCCGAAAAATGGCTTTTCCTGGACACGGAGACAACCGGGTTGTCCGGCGGCACGGGAACGTATGCATTCCTGATTGGCATCGCGTGGTGGGATTCTGGTGGATTACAGGTCGAGCAGTTCATGATGCGGGATTTTTCCGAGGAACATTCAGTGTTGCTCGAGCTGGCGGCGCGCATCGCGGAGCGGCCTGTGCTGGTGACATTTAACGGGAAAACGTTTGACTGGCCGCTGCTGGAGAGCCGCTATTTGATGACGCGGTGCATCCGGGTTCCGGAACTTGGCGCGCATCTGGATTTGCTGCATCCAGCGCGCGCAGTGTGGAAGCTACGGCTGGGCTCAGTGCGCTTGGTAGAGCTGGAACGACATGTGCTGGACGCAGTGCGGCTGGGCTGGGACCGGCAGGATGATGTGCCGTCATCGATGATTCCGCAATTTTATTTTGACTATTTGCGCGGAAGGTCGCCGCTACCACTGTCTGGAGTGGTACGGCACAACGCAATGGATTTGCGTGGACTGGCAGCCCTGTTTGGAAAGCTCAATTCCCTGCTGGATTGCAAGCATGGCGAGGATACCGACGCGCTGGACTTGTTTGGACTTTCACGGTTTTTGCACCGCCGCGGGGAGCGAGGCAAAGCGGAATCAACTTGTGTGGCGGCGCGCGATCGTGGCCTGCCTCTTCCTTTTGATGCGCAGGCACGGTGTGAGCTGGCGCAAATGGCGAAGCGCCGGGGAGAACATGCGGCGGCCGCCTTGATGTGGGAAGAATTGCTGGAAGACGCGGAATGCCGGTTCACGGCTTGTGAACAGCTTGCTGTGTATCATGAGCGGCGAACGAAAAACTTCAAAAAGGCGCTGGAGTATGCTCGATGGGGGTTGCAAGCGCTTACCCGCCAGAATGCCGGAGCAATTTACGGGACACCCAAGATCGCGGTAACTCGACGGGCCGACGGATTGTCGAAGCGAGTGGCCCGGCTGGAACAGCGGATTAGGATTGCGGTCAATCGAAACGCCGCACCGTTATTGCGGCGCGGGCAAAGCTCTGGAGCGGCAGATTAATTCGCGGTCAGTCGGTTTAGCGCTGCAGCTCCGGCTGCGGCCGGAAAGCCTCTCAGACTATGCGTTACCGTAACGCCTGGTTTCTGTTCCGGCTCAGGTATTGCTCCCAGACCAACCTGCTTGTTGATTTCGACAAACAGCGCGCGATCGCCGCCTTCCAGTACCACGCAGTCCAACTCGCCGCAATGCAGAAAAACGCCGCCGTCCAGGGTGTCAAACGAGAAAAAACCGGGCCTGCGAAATAAATTGGCAGCCTGCGGATGTTTTTTCTCGAGTAATTCCGAATACTGGCTGAAAAATCGGGCGGTTTGTTCTGGGCTTGCAACATGCAGGCGAGTAATCAGGAGCAGTCGCTTCGACGATTGGTTTTCGAAAAGCTGGTAGCGATCGCCTTCCCAGGCAGCGGCAAGAGGTGCGGCGCGAGGTTCGTCCAAGAACTGTTTCAGAACTTCGAGCCACCCAAATTCGCCCAGCAAATTGTCGTCAAGTTTTTTCCAATCTTTGCCCAGTTGCTTTTCGATCGATGGCAGGGTCACACGCTGAGGTACGTGCCCGGACTTGTAGAGATTGGGATGCATGATTTGCTGGGTGGATGCCGGTGGATTTGAGAAGACTTGGCCGAGAGAACTCCAACCGCCGGGCTTTAAAGCCGCGGCAGTGAAGGTCATGCCGGAAAAATATGGAAATACCAGGGTGTCTTTGATGAATGGAGGTGCTTTCTTTAGAGAAGGAGTGTCGCCGAGATCGCCCGTTAATATCGACGGATCGAACTCTGGCATTTCAGTGACGGATTTTCCGGTGCCCTGAAGAAGATAGTCGACCATGGCGGCGGTGGCGCTACCTTCCAGGAAAGCTTCGCGCGCAAGTTCGGCGTCATCGTTGGGACGCGCCGCCTTCAGCCACGTTTCAATCTTGAAATGCTGGTCCTGAAGGGCGTGAGTCAACTCGTGGGCCATGACCATGCGCTGGTCGTTGAGCGGAATCCAGTTGGCGATATAAAACTCGTGAGCCTTCGGGTCGTACAGGCCGGCGATTTGTTCGGTAAGCAGTTCGACCATGAAGGAGTCCAGGGCAAAATTCTTTGGCAGCAAGCCAAACGCTTCCGCGGATTTGGCGT
>Ga0193709_1000203_pt1 | contig 24252 bp, 13 predicted proteins | sample H3c2metaG_FD_160571 | JGI IMG/M metagenome (GOLD analysis project Ga0193709, IMG submission 160571) | Soil microbial communities from a riparian zone of the East river system, Colorado, United States - H3c2 | ecosystem: Environmental > Terrestrial > Soil > Riparian zone | place: USA: East River...
ATCGACAACGCTCCCATAGCGCCTTGAATTACTTTTCCCCCGTTGACTTCGAACTCCAAAACAACTAACTAAATCACCCGATTCCTTTGTCCACTTTCTCGAAGCAATCCCAAAGTGTAAAGTTATGGTTTGACCCCTTTACTGACCCCTTTACGCCCACGCTCCTTCCTGAGAAAAGAAAGACGAACTTCGCCCGTTAGCGACTCTTGAACACATAGGTGAACCGTCTTGAAGCGTGTGTAGAGAAGGCTCTCCTTAATGGGTACAACCCCATATATCCTCTCATCTCGAAGATCAGTCGCACTGCGCTTTATTCGCTGATCAGGTGTCCCGAGAAGGGATACTATCTCATTTTTTGTTTTGGCCCCGGCGAGCATCTGGCCTATGCTCGCCATCTCGTCCTGTGATGCTTCGATGAAAAGCGTGTCGTCGGCTTTGCTCCTCGGCAACGAACCCCCACACTCTGGGCAGAAGTACATGTGTAGTTTTGAGGTGCCAGCCTGAAGATAGTACTGTTCGACAAATGCGTCGAAGTTAAGGATGCTGTTTGGGATTAAGGTCCATCTTTTAACCTCACCGCAACGACATGGTTCTTTCTCCGCATCTTTAACGTCGCCTCCGCAGAGAAAACAAAAATGAATTCTCATTCTAGTCATTCGCGAAAGCTGCACAAAGCATTTGTCTGTGCGTTCTTCTATAAAGATTGGGACTTCCGGGTCGCGAGCATACTGCTCAAGAATCCCGCACTTACAGTGACACGTTCTCATTTCGGGACTGGTATGGGTTGGGGAGCTGGCGTATTGGGCCCTGGAAATTCTGGCGGCGTTTGAGGGCACTGACCGCCAGTTGGATTTGGCACCCAAATTGTCACTGAGTTCCCGTCACCCCAGTCACAGATGTAATAACATCTCTCGGGCGTTGAGCGCGCTAACCGGCAATCCTTGGGCTTGGGCGACGTACAAATCGGATCCTGAGGCGGTTTTGGCGGGCGTTTTGGAAGCGGGAGCGGATCTGGGCCGGGATCGGGCCAGATGATACAACTTCCTATATCTATCGCGCATGAGCAGACCGCACCGACGCCCCAAGCGCATAGTAATGGTGGGAAAGGTATAGGCTCCGGCAGCGGCGGTACTGGCCATGGGAACGGGGGAATCGGCAGGGGAGCGGCTAAACCGAGTTTATCCACGGAATAGATGGGCCGGTTTCCCACAAATTCGTAAAGGTTGACCCCGCCGCGTTCTGCAATGGGATCCCTATTTATCCACCTCTGCAAATTCGGATCATAAAACCGGAAGCCGTAATAATACATCCCGCTGTTGGCATGGATTTCCTTGCTAGAGAAACGATAAACGTTGGCGCTGGCGAGAGTGCCGCTGGAGGAAAAGGTGTTGCCGAAGGGATCGTAACGGTAACTGGCCACCCTGGTTTGGCTGCTGTTGAGCAGGTAGGTGATGTTGCCGTTGCCATCGGCGAAGTAATAATTGTGATTCGTCCAGTTTCCGGAGTAGCCGGACGACCAGGCCAGCAAACCGCCGATGCCGCCCGCGCCTTCAAGGCTGCCGCTGAGGTCTGTGCCGCGGGTATAGCTGACTGTCGGCGTGCTGTTGGTGTTGCGCGTCTGAATGACCCGAAAGCCATCGTAAACATACAGGACGGTGTTCGTGCCAACCAAACTGCCCGACGGCGACGCGCCAGGTCCCGGAACCGGAACCTGCCACTGATAGTCAATTCGCTTTCGCAATCGACTCAATCCATCATAGGTGAAATCACTGCGAAAGGTGTAGTAAACAGTGTCGGCAATGGACATGAGGCAATTTTCGTCATCATAGGTGTAGCCGATCCAGGTATTCGCGGTGAGATTCCCGTTGGCGTCGTAGGTGCAGCTTCCGTTTGGCTGGCTCGTCAATTGGTTTTTGGTGTCCACGGAAAAGGTTTGGAGCGAGCCGTTGTTCGTCCGGTAATGCAGGCTCCAGGCGGAGTCGTACGAGTAGCCCCGGTCCTCGGTATTGACCGAGCTGTCCGCAATTTTCAGCTGGCCGATGAGATCGTAGGTGTAATTGACGCTGCTGCCGTCCGTACGCGCCAGGGTCCCGCGCTGGTTTGCCACATTGTAAGTATAACCGTAGGAGTCGAGAATCGTGTTCCCGCTGTTTTTCAAATAGGTTCCAGTAAGGCGCGCATTGCCGTCGAACGCGTTGGTGATGTAGGAAGTGTTCGGCAGCGTGATGCGGGAAGCGTGATGCGTGACGCCAGAAGGAACGAATTGGTAGTTGAACGCGCCTGCGGGTGAGATGACATTTGTCAGTCGGCGCGCGGCATCGTAAGCGAAGCCGTTGGTCCAGGCACCAGTGGGTTGTTGGAGGCTCAAGCCGCTGCGCAATCTGTTCACATATGTGTTGGTCACGGTATCGCTGGCAAAGGGACCATCTTCGGTCAGGAGCTGATTGCCAGCGGTATAAGTGTATTTTGTTGTGCCGCTGGCGTCCACCATGTTCGTCATTCGATTTAGATTGCAGCCGTTTGTGTCAAAAGGTATGACCGACCCCTTTCCGACCCCTTTCCGGCAGTGCATCGCCAAGGCTAATCGCGAAAAATCCCGAATGTCACAATTTTATAGGACCCTTTCATTTTTCCTTTATTCGCTCGAGTTCCTTTTGAGCAAGCTCAAGTACCCTTAGGACCGTCCTGCTCAGCCGCCCAGCCTTTCCCGTATGCGTCAGGGCCCGACGCGCTAAAGCAATGCCTAGCGCGTTTTCCTTGTTGCAGAAGGATGCCTCAGCAGCTTCTGCAAGTTGAAATGCGGCCTCTTCGTGCAGTCTCTCGATTGTCTGCTCGTAATCCGCAACTAATGCTTCGATTTCCGCCATCCCCTCATCGTTTCGGCCGCAGATGATCAACATATACGCACGCTGTTTTCGAAGTTGATCGAAATCTCGATCAATCAAAAGCGCTTTTCTTCGCTGCTCCTCAGCCAGACGCAACATGCTATCAATCTGAGCGATACGCTTTTTCTGCAAATCGGCACGCAATCGTTTGAAGTCCTCGAGAAGCTTAAAACTTCGTTTGAGTGCGCTCATTTTCCTCCGTATGCCGGACCTATCCCCCACTTTGAAGGATCACATTTGTAGCTGGGCCAAGACCCAGTAGATTGACATTCTCGCCAGCAACTGAAGCAGTCTTGGCCAGAACCAACGCAACCATCTCTCATAATGTCGCACTCTTTCGGGTAAGGGGGTTCCGGGCAAATCGGTTTTTTTGGTGGCTTTGGTGGACGTCTTGGTAGCGGAAGGGGAGCCGGGCCCGGATCGGGCCAGAGAAGTCTACTGCCGCCCTCGATGACACCGACGCCAACGGCTCCTACTAGCGTTGCCGCGGCAAGCGGCGGGAAAATCTCGGCTATACCAAGTCCCCCGGCACCGCTACCTCCGACGACTGTAATAGTCACTCCCGCCCCACCCGACGATCCAGTTCCGATAGTCGTTCCTACTCCGATTCCGACCACAGCACCGGTTACGGGGTCGAGTCCAAGCGGATCCACAAAATTGGGTGCCCGGTTGCCAACGTAAGAATAGAGGTTTAATCCTCCGAACATACCAGCGGGATCCCTATTTAACCACCTCTGCAAACTAAGATCGTAGAAGCGATAGCCGAAATAGTAGCCTGCGCTTGTGATTTCTTTGCTTGAGAAGCGGTAGGTGTTCGCTGTCTGTAGCGGCCCAAAAACTTGGATGACTGTACCGAACGGGTCATAGCTGTAACTGGCGCCAACGTCCTGATTTGAGCCGATCAAGAAGGTAATGTTTCCGCTGCTGTCTGCATGATAAAAATAGTTACTAGACCAGTTGCCCGAAACGTAGCCGCTAGAACGAGCCAACATGCCGCCAATTCCTCCAGCGCCTTGAAAAGTCCCGCTCAGGTCCGTGCCTCTCGTATAGCTGATGCTGGGCGTGTTGTTGGTGTCGCGTTCCTGGATGACGAGGTTTCCGTCGTAAATATAGCGAATTTCATAGGCGAAGGTCCAGACGCTCGGACTGCCGGAGTAGACGGTCTGTTTGCGCAGGCGGCTGAAACCGTCGTAAGTCAGATCGTACTGCCGGGTCGCGCTGGTAATGTTGGTGAGCCTGTTTTCGTCATCGTAAGCAAACGTGCGATTTGTGGAACCGCTCGTGCTGATTCGCGAAATCAAATTTCCATTCGCATCGAAGGAATTTGTGTAGGCACTGGTTGAGATGAGCTGCGAGACTGTTTCGTTTTTTGCGTCGACTGTGAAATTTGTGCCGAACCCCGGTCCAGCGGCTGGATTGGTGAGCAACATCAAGTTCCAAGCGGAGTCATAGGCATAGGCCTGCACATTGCGCCAATTGTCGTTAGTCGCGAGAGTCAATTGGCCAATCTGATCGTAAGTATAGGTGTATGAAGGGGACCAGCCGGCCGCAGAGGTCTTCCGTTGGCCAGCCTGATTATATGTGTAAATCGAGCGCGGTGTGAGGGCGTTCGTACCCTGATACAGAGATGAGTTTGTCAGACGTGCGACGGAGTCGTATTGATTGGTGACCAAGTAAGCGCTTGGCAGTGATAATTTGACGTAACGGCGCGAGGCGATGCCAGGCGCGTACGAATAAGAGGAAGTTCCGGACTGAGAAGTGAGATTGGTGACGCGCCTTGCCGGATCATAAGCGAGGCCATTTGTCCATGCCCCGGCAGGTTGTTGCAGATTCAAGCTCGTTCGGAGCCGGTTGTTGTAGCCGTACGTCACGGTGTCGTTGGCCCAGGGGCCGTCTTCAGTCAAAAGCTGATTGCCAGCGGTGTAAGTGTATTTTGTCGTGCCGCTGGCGTCCACCATGTTTGTGAGGCGGTTGAGATCGCAGCGGTTTGTGTCAAAAGTTATGACCGACTCCTATCCGACCCTTTCCGACCCTCTTAGGTAGTAGGTGGGTGTAGTGTAGTGGCTTTCCCCGCGCCCGACTACCCCATGTTATCTTAGAACCAGATGCCCTCCAGTCGACATATCGTCTCGATATTTTTCGCTGCCAACCTCACACGGCATAGCCAGTGCTCAATCCTTGTTTCGCCTTTTTTTTGGAGGCCGCATGTGCAGTAAAGGGCTGCCTCGTCAGCGGAAACGCCATGAAGGGCGAAAATCAGGCCCGATGCCCAGTGCTCTGACAACACGAGATCCTCCTTTGTTATTATGTTCTCGACAGTGCGCTGATCCAAATCAATTGCGGCAATCGAGAGCCACTCGCTTGAAAACTCGCCCGCTGTGATTGGCCCCACGATCTTGACCACGCGGCAATACGCTGTTGGCCTTGTGGTGCTAGAAACCACGTCACAAAAGTGAAGGCTGGCGGACGCGGAGGGAATTTTCGAATACCGACTTTCGGAACTCGTACGAACAAAAAGGCACCCCTCGAATGAGGTGGGGGATAACAACTCTGCGGCGATTAGAATTGCGCGACTGGCCTCGTTGTACGTCAGGCTCACTGGCCTGAAGCCGTCACTTATTCCAACGCTTTCTCGGACCCGTCGGGCGTCTCCTAGCGCCGATATTCGGAGTTGATGTTTGCTACTCTTATTCATTGTCGATTCCTGCCGCACAGCGGAAACAAAGGATTCGGTCTGTCATCGATTGGGAATTTTGATAATCTCTGATGTGTCGCATCCCGTACCTGTCCTAATGATAACTTCCCCATTGTCACAGTTGAAAATGCAGATTCTCTCGCCGGTATCAGGATCGGGATAATCAGCCACTTTCGGACATCGAGTTCTTGGTGGGTATGGCGACGAGCAGATCGGATCTTTTGGCGGCTTGGGTGGGCGTGACGGAATTGGCAGCGGAGCAGGACCGGGATCGGGCCAAATGATGCAGGCACCGATGTCTATCGCGCACGCGCAGACTGCACCAACGCCCCAAGCGCATAGTAAGGGCGGAAAAGGTATCGGCTCTGGCAGCGGCGGCACCGGCCATGGGAACGGGAGAATCGGCAGCGGAGCGGCTAAACCGAGTTTGTCCACGGAATAGATGGGCCGGTTTCCCACAAATTCGTAAAGGTTGACCCCGCCACGCTCTGCAATGGGATCCCTATTTATCCACCTCTGCAAACTCGGATCATAAAACCGGAAGCCGTAGTAATACATCCCGCTGTTGACGTGGATTTCTTTGCTGGAAAAGCGATAGACATTTGCGAGGACGAGTCTACCGCCTTGAGCGATGGTGTTGCCGAAGGGATCGTAACGGTAACTGGCCACCATGGTTTGGCTGCTGTTGAGCAGGTAGGTGATGTTGCCGTTGCCATCCGCAAAATAGTAGTTGTTCGTCGTGAAGTTGCCGGAGGAATAGCCGTCAGAACGAGCGAGCAAACCGCCGATGCCGCCAGCGCCTTCTATCGAGCCGCTGAGGTCGGTGCCGCGCGTGTAGCTGACAGTCGGGACGTTGTTGCCGTCGCGTTCCTGGATGACGCGCCAGCCGTCATAAATGTAATGTGTTTCGGAACTCAGCATCCAGTTATCGATCGGCGAAAAGGCGGCCAAGGGCACATATTCCAGCCGCATGCGCAGGCGCCCAAGACCGTCGTAGTAGAACTGGGTTAGAGTAGCGCTGAGATCGCTATTCGTTCGGATCAATTGGGCGAGCCGATTCTCATCATCATATTGATAAACCGAAATGCTGGTGTGAATGCCAGCGTAGTTCGAGCTGAGGGCAAGGTTCCCGTTGCCGTCATAGGTTTGCACGCCGGCCGGCTTGGGCGCGTTGGTCAGTTCGTTTAGCGAATTGACGATAAACTGACTGGGAGCGCCATTGTTGGTGCGCCAATTGAGGTTCCAGGCCGCGTCGTACATGTAACCGCGATCTTCGCTGTTCGTCGAACTGTCCGCGACTTTGAGCTGGCCAATGGAGTCGTATTTGTAGGCGACGGTGCTGGCGTCGGCCCGGGTGAGATTGGTGCGCTGATTGGCAGGGTTGTAAATGTAGGTGTAAGAATCGAAAACGGTATTGTCACTCTTTTTGAGGTAAGTGGCGCTTAGGCGGGCGTTGGCGTCGTAAACGTTGGTGATGTAGGAGGTATTGGGGAGAGTAACGCGTGATGGGTGATGCGTGACTCCGGAAGGAACAAATTGATAGCCAAAAGCACCGGCTGACGAAGTGACATTTGTGAGACGTCGGGCGGCATCGAAACCGAAACCGTTAGTCCAGGCTCCGGTGGGCTGTTGGAGGCTCAGCCCTGTGCGCAAACGGTTCAGGTAAATGTTGGTCACGGTATCGCTGGTAAACGGCCCATCCTCAGTTAGAAGCTGATTGCCAGCGGTGTAAGTATATTTTGTAGTGCCGCTGGCGTCCAGCATGTTTGTCAGGCGGTTGAGGACGTCATATCGGAATGTTACATCGGGGCTGGTGGGATAGTTAATAAAGGTAAGGTTTCCGACCAGGTCGTAGGAATATCCGGTATTTCCTTTTGCGGCGCTCCAGCGATTCGTGAGGCGGTCGTCGGCGTCATATTGGTACCGGAGGATTTCAACGCCAGTTTGATCAAGTTTGTTGGTGACGCGGCCATATTGATCGTATTTCCAGCGCGTGGTTTGATTTTTGCCGTCGGCCAGGGAAAGCAGATCGCCAGCGGCGCTATTGGTGTAGCCGATGAGCTCGTTGTTGGCGTTGGTTTCGAAGGTCTTGCGGCCCGCTTCGTCGTAAGCGAAGAAATTTGTCGCGCCGATCTGGTTTGTGTAAGCGATGAGGCCGCGTGCGGAGTAGCCGAATTTTTGGACGCCGCCGTCAGGGTAGCCGCGCGTGCGCAACCGATTGAGATCATCGTAGGTATTGGTCACGGTGACGCCGTTCGCATCAGTCACTTGAACCGGACGATCCAGAATATCATAGGCAGTGATCTGTTCTGCGCCGAGGGCGTTATTGATCATCGTGGGCAGGTTGAGATTGTTGTAAGTAAACCAGCGGTAGCCGACAGCATCGGCTGTAGCGATCGGTCTGCGCAATGAATCGAACCAGTTCGTTATAGCGTAGCCATCAGCATAGAGACTGTAGATCCGATTGCCCTGCTGATCGTAATTGAAATATGTGACCTGCTGGATGGGCGTGCCGAAGGCGTTGGTGATGTAACTAATCCCGCCGCAATCGCAGTAGCCGTAGCGCGTGACCGTGCCGTTGGCGTTCGTTTCGGCGATTCTGCGGCGAAGGGAATCGTAATCGAAAGTGGTCCAGAATCCCATACGATCTTTGGTCGCGGTGAGGTCAAGGAGGTTAATGCCGCCGCTGCTGTTGGGATACGAGGTGCCGTCGAGCTTGTAATAAAGATTGGTGGTTGTGCCGCGGGAGTCGGACGTGCCGGTGAGCCGATTCAGGCCATCCCAGTAGTAGGCTGTGGTTAATCCGCGCTCGTCGGTTTTCGTCTGCAGATTGCCGTTGGCATACCAGGTGAATGAGTTGGTGCGGTTGATTTGGAGATCGATGGTCTTTTGAAGATGATGGCCGGCATCGTAAATGTTTGTGGTGGCCAAGCCTGTTGGCCGAGAAATAGAAGTTAACTGGAAGGTCGACGGGTCATAAGAGTAGCTGGTCATCTGGTTGAGGGCATCGAGGGTCGTGGTGATTTGGTGTTGAGCATTGAAAGTGTTGTTGAGGACCCGCACACCTAAAGCGTTGGTCCAAGCCAAGAAATCAACGCCGTTTGCGGCATAAACAAAACGATTCGTGCGACGATTTAATGTGCCATTATCCATCCAGGCTTCAGCCTCTATTGTGGCGAGGCCATTGGTGCTGTACTCGAAATATTGGCACCAGGTGCTGCTGTCGGGCACGACGCGAGCGATGACTGAGGGCATGATTTGCGTGCCGACTTCATAAGTTACGCCGGGAGGTTTTCCGGCATAATCGTACCAGGTGAGCTGGCCCTCAGTCGTGCCGTCGGGGCTGGGTTCCTGTTCGACCGAAAGCGAATTAAAGTGGGTAGAACTCGGGTCGATTGAACCAAGCCAGTGGCGAATCCTGCCTTTTTTGAGAATGTTCCAATTAAAGTCGGAGAGGCTTGTGTTTACGTATGGCGCGAATTGTTCTGCATTCCAGTAGAACGTGTTACGTTCCTGCCGCTCGGTGGTGTCCAACGTGCCAAGTGGTGTGTTGGTAGGAATTTGACCGGCGGCAAAATCAGGCCAGTCAGTTCCTGGGTAGACATTCATTAGCGCGTAAAATTGCTGCGAGCCATTCGCGTTCGTAACATTGATGACGCGGTCAAAATTGGTGTAGGTAATGTTATCGATAAATGTGGAAAATCCGGTTGTGCCGTATGGCGTAACCACCTGGACGGGAACCCCGCCGTACTGCCCAGCCTCGTAGGTAATCCGAGATGAAATTCCGGCGGCATCCGTGATATTGGTCAGGGCTTGGCCAGCAAGGTAGGCAAAGGAAGCGGAGCTTCCATAGGAAGTGACAATGTTCGTTATGTACGGCGTTTGCCCGCCCGCGTAATAGAGGGAATAGTCGAGTTGTAACGAAAAGGTGGTTCCATCAGCGGCAGTTACATTGGTCAGGAAAAAGTTCTCGTCGTAAGCATAGGTGGTTTTGTAACCGATAGGATCGGACGCCGATGACATGTAGAAAAGACCCGCGTAGCCCCATAACGCCGCCGTGTTTGTATCCAGCACGCTGTAGGCTGTCTGGGAGCCGTCGGGAAAATGGAGGATTAGATTGGTGATTGCACCAGAAACGCCCTGCTTTTCGAGGGTGAAATTGTGTCGATAATTGACGTCGCTCAGGTTGGAACCCGCCGGAAATGTAAAAGTTGCCCACCCGCCGGCCGGAAGCGCCAGATCCGCTACGCTTTCGTTGGCATCCAATTCGGCGAATGAGAGCCATGAGGCTGACCAGAGGCCATAAAAGCCTCCGTCGATCCCGAATTGGGCTCCGTGCCAGAGTTGACCGGAGACGACACTGCCCCACGCGCGGTCGTGGTAAGCGAGACGGAGTTCAACTGGAGGGCCGTAGGCGCTTTGATATGGGGGGATCGGTGTATCCTGCAGCCATAAATTTAGAAATGGATCAGAAACGAGCCAATTTGGAGCACCGCAACACGGAGGGCTTCCTGCGGCACTGGTTGAACCTGACTGAGCAGGACCGGACCCGCTTGGACCGGAACTGCTAGAACTAGAGCTGCTCGAGCTGGAACTACTGCCACCCGGGGATCCCGGCGGACACGGGCAACTAGTGCACGGGCTGTCATCGTGATCAGTGGGCTGTGGAAAGTGGCAGCGACCGCGAAAATTGCTGGCGGTTGATTGGTCAATGGATGCAAGTGTGACTCCTTGTGGCGGCTTCACATCACTGACGATCACGCAACCCGTCGCCTCCTGCTCGACTTCCGACGCGAGTAGCCAGCGTGGCCCAAACGCTACGGTGTCTAAAACATTATAGAAATTGCCGCGGCGCTCGCGCACGACGACGAAATGTTCCGAGCGGAGGTGAAGGATGGATGGGACCGGGAGAGTGGTGAAGTCAGACAATGTGGCTGCATGAACGCGCAGACCTGCTCGCGACGCAATGTTTAACAGATCGGCAGCGGTAAAACCGTTCGTTGAGGACTTTGTTTCAGTAATGTCTTTGGGCTTGAATTGTCCCGGCTGCGTGAGACGGCCAAGTTGGTCGAGGCAGTATAGACCGCATTTGTAGGATTCTTCAGGGTGTTTCCGGGCCCACGTGCGCAATTCTCGCGCCCAGGACCAGTCGCTGCCGAGGCCCCCGCCTTCGGTCCGAACAGTTGAATCGAGGGCATCGAAATCGTCCAACCGTCCCGTGAGGGCCAGTAGTTTGGCAAGCGCGCCGCTCGATTGTGCCGCCATGAGATAAGCGTTCGGGTCGGTCGAAGTTCTGGCGGCTGACCACGTTTGCAGGTAGTGATCCATGGCTGCCGAATACCCGCCTTGCATTTGAGCAGCGCGGGCGAGCCAAAAGTGAATGCTGGGCGACCACGCAGAATCGGTGTGGTTGGTCGCGAAGGTTTCGAGTTCGTTTTGCAACTGGGCGTGAATGGCTCGCCGCTGCGCACCGGCATTTGGTCCGGGCGCAACGCTCTGGCTTTCTGCGAGCGCGGCCGAGAAGAGCGCGTCGAGTTGTTGCGACTCGGCTGGATCGACGGGTCTATCCCCAAGTGGCGCGAGGCCGGCTTGTGCTGAGGGTCCGTTCGCGACCGCCGGGCGTTGCGAGAACAAAAGTCCTCCGGGGCTTGAGGCAGCGCCAACATTTTTGGGGACCGCCTTCGTATTCGAAGCTACGCGTTGATGCGTGCCAATGTGTGAAGCGCAACCGTACGTGATGGTAAATAAAACTGCCAAGCTGATGAGCCTGATATTCATTGCTACCTTCCTATCTCGCGACTTTGAGTGACGTTACTGTGTTCTTTTTTCCTACGAAGAAAAACAGTCGCCTGAATGGGAGGGTGGGCGCAATGGGGAGATTGCCCCAAAGTTGGTCAGCGATATACCGGACAGGTTAAAGGGCTTCCCGGTGGGGTGTTTCTGCCGTTAACCCGTCAACCTTCCGGATTAGCGAGTGCTCTGAAGAGCGACCATAAAGCGTTCCGGCGAGGGCAATTAATTCGCGGTAATTCCGCCGAAGCAGCAAGGAACCTGATCCGTGATTGAATCTCAATCATTTCGGCTTTTCGGCACATTTCCAGCTACTTCCGGCCCGTAGCGATGATACGGGTCGGTATTCCAAAACAGCAGTTTCAGGCGAGTTTTATACTCTCCATTCTGCTGCTCACATTAAAACTGAGCGCGGGCGAATCCACTCATACCGAAGCCTATCGCCTCGGCATATCCCTCCAGGACAGCGTCCAAAAAGGCGATGCCTCCCTCTTCGCCAAAACCTTCGACCGCGACGCCTTCCTCGATCGCGTCTTGCAACCCATCAAAATCTCCGGCGCGCTTGAGGAAAACCTCCGCACCAACCTCGAATCCAAAATCTCGTCCGACGACGTCGCTGAAGCCGTCCGCAAAAATGGCCGCAACTTCACATTCGTCGGCGTGCGCCGATTCGATAACGAATTTCAACTCCTCTTTCGCGTCGTGGGCCCCAACAACGGGCTGGCTTACTTCAGTTATCCGATGGGCAAATCTGCCTCCGGCTCGATTACCATCGTGGACGTCTGCTGCTTCGCGCCGCCGGAACTGATGAGTGAAACCATTCGGCGCGGCTGCCTCACTGCGATTGCCGCCGCCGACAAATCCGCCATCGAGGACTGGACCGCCAAACAGAAGGACTACATCGCTTCGCAGCAAGATTGGAACGATTTCGCTGAGCAATGCCAGGGCGGACGCCACGCCATTGCTGAAAAGACCTTCGCCAAATTTCCCGCCTCAATTCGCAACGATCCTTTCATCCTTTTTCAACGCGCGCGAGTCGCACTCCGTGAAGATGAACCGGCCTTCCTGGCCGCCATCGCCAACTGGCAAAAAGCGCGCCCCAACGATCCCGCGCTCCATTTGCTGATGTCCGGTTACTACATCGAAAGAAACCGGACCGTGCAAACCATCGCTGCCTACGACAAGCTCAACACGCAGTTCAGCGGCGACCCGCAATTGGACCTTCGCATCGCCAAATTGCACGCTACCCTGGGCCACACGAACGAAGCCCGAACGAACCTCTGGCAAGCCATCAACCGCGACCCACCCGATGCCATCGCCTATGCCGAACTGCTGACCTGGAATCTTTTGGAACACAATTACGAAGAAGCCGCGCGCGTCCTGACCCTTCAGGAAAAACTCTTCCATGCGGATCTCAAACCGGCGATTCGCTCCGACGCTCGCTTTCACGACTTTCGCGAATCAGCGCCTGGAAAAAAATGGCTCAATGCCGGTCCCGTCGTTATCGATCCGGACGCTCCTCTTGTGGTGACCCGACCCGCCGCCGAAAGCTTGAAACTTCAAGCTATCCTTTTCGGCACGGCAACACCTTCCGCGCTGATCAACGGCAAGACACTCTTTGTCCAGGACAAGATCGGCCTTTACCAAGTCGTCAAAATCGAACCCCAAAGCGTCACCCTCCGCTCATCGACCGGCGACACTCGAATGCTCGCCCTTGGTGCCGGGCCATAAAGGCCTGGATTGAGCTAAAATTCTCCCGCCTTCAGGACCGCCTGTGCCTGCCCGCTTCGCGGCTTCTTCGACTGAGATGTATTTGGCACCCATAAGCTGTTGGGGATTCCGGATTTGTCTGACCGCAACGCTTATCAAAATGCGGTAGAAGCGCCAAATATAATCTGACCAAGCGCCCGCGTGACCTTTTGGTGCCGTAAAACGCCGCCAGATAGCTATTTTATACTTGCTTTATATGGAATTAATATGTAATATCTATATATAAATGAATGAAAATGACAAGCGAACGATGACCCTGAACTTAACGCCGCGCGAGATGGCCGTGTTGGAAGAGCTCGCGGCGGCGAAGGATTTGAGCAAAACGGGGGTCATGAAGCTGGCGTTAAGACTGTTGCAAGCCTTAGATGCAAAGGTGCGAATGGGGCAGAAGCTGTTTGTTGAAGATGACAAGACGAAAGAGAAGAGTGAATTAGTGCTTTTGTGAATGAATGTCTCGACAGTGTATCTTAAGCGGGGAGATACCGGTGAACTGGTTGAGGCGAGCCTGGTGGATGAAGTCACGGATGCGCATATTTCACTGTGGGACGATACCTGGAGCCCGGTAATGCAGAAACACTGCGTGAAACGAATGCTAACAGACAAGCCAGAGGATCGCCATTGGGATTGGCGGGAGAAAGCCGGTTGGTGGCGGCCGTTGTTGGGCTACCATTCTTTCGCGTTGCTGTGTCGCAATGAATTGCAAGGCATGATGCTGGCGAGCGATTTCAAATCGGCGCGGCTTCAGGCACACTTCGGCAAACCAGTAGTCTATATCGAGTTTCTGGCAACAGCGCCGTGGAACAGGCCTGAATTTCATAAGCCGACACGTTATCGTGGAGTCGGAACAATCATGACGGCGGCGGCTGTCGAATTAAGTTTTGAATTGGGATATCGAGGGCGCATTTCCCTTCATTCGTTGCCCGCGGCGGAAGCGTTTTATCGCGACCGTTGCAAGATGACGGAACTGGGTGCGGATGCAGCCCACCAGGATCTAATGTATTTTGAAATGACATCAAACCAGGCGGAGGTATTCCGCCAGAAACCGTGAGGACTATGAAACTCAAATATTCTAAAGAATGGTACGCGAAGCGAATCGACCTTGAAGGCGAAAGCGAGGTGGGCGCCGGATGCGCGCCGCCAATGTCGAAGAGCGCCGAGAAAGAAAAGCTGACATTTGTCGATACGCGGATTGCGCTGGGAACGTTTGTATCGCTGTGGCGCCGCAATCAAGGTTGGGATGCCTCGCAGCTCGCCCAAAAGGCTGGACTTAGACCGCAGCAGATCCTCGAGATTGAGCATGATCCTCATTACGAACCGCAGGCGGAAGCGGTATTAAAGCTGGCGAAGGTGTTTGGTCTTCCGTCGAAGCCATTGTTGGAATTAGCGGGATTGAGCGAATTGCGGACGGCCGCGCTGCGAGAAGAGGCGGTACGATTTGCCGCGCGTTCGGAATCGATTGCGGCCTTGAATGAGCATGAGCGAGAAGCTTTCGAAGCGTTTGTGACTGCGATTGCCCGGACTGTAGGCCGGAAAAAATAAAGAACCCAATCATGAGCCATCTGCTGGCGAATTCCGCGATTCCGATATTCTTTCCGCATCCGATCATGGCACTTCTGGCGTTGATTCCTGTCGTTTGGGTTGAATCAATGGTCCTGAAACGGCGAGTTGGATTGGAAGCGGCAGATGTTTTGGTGGCGAATATTATTTCCGCGGTCTTAGGTGCGGGCTTTGCACTAGTTTTCGTTATTTTCCTGGGCACGTTTAATATGTTCCTAACGCAAGACGGGACCACTTTGACGGCTTTTTTGATAATGCTCGGAGCTGTCGTTTTTCCCTGCTTTGTGCTCTCGGTCATTGTGGAAGGAGCATATCTTCGAGGTCAGGCTGAAATCACTGAAGGCCGAACATTTTGGCCGCCGCTAATCAAGGCACACGCCTATTCGTATCTGGTGCTAGTCGGCTTGGATTGTGCATGGATCAGTTTTAAAATTTGGTAATATTGAAAGCACCCAAATTTGCCATGCAGGTTTCAATCGTTGCGGACGTTAAACGTAAGGGGAATTGAACCTTATGACCAAAAACAAGGTTGAGAAGACACTGAATCTTTTCCCGGAAGTGAAATGGGATCGATGGGCGGGCGATATGCGCTCGGAAGAGGGAATAGGCGTTTTTGGATGGATGGATCGCGCCGATGGTAAATCCGATTTCGTTTATCTCCGCATAGATAAAGACGGCGCTTGGCTCGTGGCAACTTCTTCGGCTAATCATTCGGCAGAATTCTCCAAGCGCCTCGGTTTCACGAACCACGGCGATTGCAAGCGTGTCGAGGGCTACTTTTCTGTAAACGCTATCGCGCAACGCAAAAAGTAGCCCAATACCAGAATTTCAGATTAGGACACTATCGGTTCGCGGGGACGCTTGCCCCACCCAATAAGAGTTTATTGCCATCGGGCGAGACGCCTACGCCAGCTTTCAACCCATACATCTAACTTTCCTTTGTTGGTTTTGTAGTAAATGGCACCAAAAACCAATGTCGCCCCAATCACCAGAACCAGGCTGCCAATAATCGTCATCCGCGCGCTGCGTTCCATTTGGACCAACACTTTGTAGAGGATTGAGATCAGGTCCACCATCAAACCGGCGAAGCCCATCGCGAGGTAGAGTCGAATGCGGAGGAAGCTGCCAAGTCCCATCCCGAGCAGGCAAAGGATGATCATGGTGAGATTGAAGGTGATGGGATAACGCGGGTCGACGAGGGCGTAGTAGCCGGAACTGCCGACCATGGCCATCAGCGTGACGAGGCGGATCCAGTTGCGCGCGTCGGGCTTGATTCGGTCGCGGAAGATTTCCTGCAGGACCAAAATGCCCAAGCCAACCGGGATGATGTAGGCATGAACGGCGCGCAGGTGAAGTTTGGAGTAGAAGACCATCAAGACGAACGCGACAAATCCAGACAGGGCCAGAATGTTGTAGGGCGATTCGCGGCTCTGGCGTCCGAGATACGCGAAGAGGACGCTGTGCAGTCCGACAACGAGCAGCGCCATGTTCACGCCGAGGCCGTGGACAAGCACCCAGACCAGCGCCATCGCCGGCAACAGGAACATCGTCGTGAGCAAGGGGACGCGCAATGTGCGCGGTTGGAGATCGAAGACTTGCTTGGCGCCCGCCAGCGCGAGCGAGAACGCGAGGCTGGCCCAGACATCGTATTCGTAAGTCCAGAAGTTGGTCGTGAGCATCAGATGCCGGCGCAACGCCGCGAAGCAAGCGACGGCGGAGATTTGCATCAGGTAATACGCAACCATGGATTGACGGCGTTTGCCTTCGTAGAACCACGCAACCGCGAGCGACGCTTCGAGCAGCATCAACAGGGCGTTCTCGCGCCCGGAGAATGCAAGATCGTAATGGGCGACTTGCGTTATGCAGCAGACGATGAGCGTGAGAACGATGACGCTGAAATGAATGCGAGTGCCCGAGGATTGGAGCCAGGAAAGGGACAAGTCGAAGAGGCGGAAATGTGGAGGGGAGCGCCTCTCCCCATCCGATGTGGAGAGAGAGGAATCTCCTGCTGTTGCGCTAACGTTTCGCCAACGGAAATATCCTGACGCCAGATAGTGCGGAAATAGCCGCGCGAAAAGGCCGGTCAGGAAAAGGGCGGCTGCGGTGGCAAGGATTGGCCATGCTTCCAGTGCTGTAATGATGCCATCGGCAAGACGCGCCTGGCTGAAGTAAACGAGCCATGCCGGGATCAAGAGCAGAAGGCCAGCGCAGAATTGTTCGACGGGATTCGTGGACGGCTGAAGGCGGGATTCTGAGACAGTGGCGCCACTGACGAGAATGTCCTCCCTTGACGATTGAACGTTGCTGCGGCTGGTCTCCGACACAGCCGCGCTCCGTAAGGGACTCAAGGCAGCCAAAATGCCACCGAACGCCATGGCCCAGAGTCCGGTCGCACTCCAGGCGTGGTGGTACTCGATGTGCGCGAATATTAAAGCCGCGAAGACCAACGCGATTTTTCCAATGGTCTCAATTTCGAAATCGGGTTTGCGCGGCAGAAACTGATGGATGAGCAGCATCACCAGCCAAATCCCCAGGATCGCCCAGATGACGTAGTATTTGTCCAGATAGCTCGGGATGAGAAAATCCATGTGGAGTGCGGCCAGGAGTTCGAGCGAGCCGAGAATCAAATATGCTATGCCCCTCACCCTGGCCCTCTCCCCATCGGATGGGGAGAGGGGGGAGATTTCAGTCGTCGTGCGGAGCATACGAATGATGCCTTGATGGATGAAAATCGTGGCGGCACCGGCGAGCAACGGCGCGACCATGTAAGTGTCCGAAGTATAATCTCCGATGCCGAAAAAGGTCGCGGTCTGTGTCGCAGCGAGCAGGCAGCGACCCCAATTGAGCCGCAATGAATGCCAAAGCGCGTCGTCGAGTTTGGCGATGCGTTGAATCAGCGTCCGCAGCGGGGAGCGCGCATAGCTGAGCAAAATCCAAAAATGGCCAAGGCTGATGGCGCACCAGGCACCCGGCATGGGGTGATCGAATGGGCTGAGCCCTGGCAACCAGGTCAGCCAGAAATAGCTGCCGGTCATCAGCGCGATGCCGCCGTAAAGCGCAAGCCAACCCGTCCCGCCGAGGCCGTGCAAACGCAACAGCGCCAGACCGAGGACAACGATCAGCGGTGCGTTGTAATGATAGTATTCAGTGGAGACGGGCGTGCCTGGAAACAGAATGAGATGAAATGCACCTTTGAAGATGTAGAGCGCGAGGATGATGAAGCCGAGGACAGCAGCGGAGTTGCGGTAGCGACGAGCCTCGACGTGGCCGGCGCGTGTGGCGAGTTCGGCGCGGATATAGAAGTACGCGACGGGCAATCCGAGTGCAATTAGCGTGAAGAACGGATCGCGGAACCATGGCACCAACAACGCGGCGCACCAAATCGCCATCACCACGCCGAAGTGATACAGCCCCTCGCATAACTCGACGTAACCTTCTTCGCCCGGGCCGGGATGACGCGCCGTCTTGCGGAAATACCACCCGGCGAGCCACGCCATCGCGCCGGAAACGATGAAGCGCATCGAAGAGATGTTGCCGACGTTTGGCGCTGTGAAATAATTTGCCGAAAGCAAAAGGAGGATCGATGCAGCAAGAGCGAGGCTCGCCCGATTGATGGCCCCGATAGCCCGCGGATCACGAACAACGCGGCTAAGAACCGATCCCTCAAGGAGGGTCAGACCGATTCCCAAACAAATCAGATGCAATTCCGAAAGCCCATGGCCGCGTAGCCATTCGCCGCCGAATACGCGCACGAGATGAATATTTCCGAGCAACAACAGACAACCCGCACCGATATAAAAACGGCTGTGTCGCCAAAACCATGCGACCAGCGCAAACGTGACTGCGCCGGTGTAAGAAGTGAGCAGTTGCAGCGGCCGTTCGCGGAGCACAGGATCGAACGTGTGGTAAAATGCAGCGGAGGCGCAAAGGATCGTTGCCGGCCAGAAAATCCATCCGCCGGATGGAGCCATGAAAAATCGTTGAGCGAATGGGCCGGTGAGCCATCCTTTTTTCCGCTGATGCAACCAGCGCCCGGCTTGAGTTATCAGCACCGTGGATAATCCGAGCGTCGCAACACGCCATGGACTTGCCAGCAAGAGAAGTTGGAGGTTCTGGTATTCGAGAACTGTCAGAAGCTGTCGGTGAACCGTGACATAGCCGAGCAGCATCACCGTCAGGAGCATCAAACCAGAAATTTGGGCCCGGGCCGTGAGCAAAAGAGTCGCCAGCACGAGGAATTGCTGCAGCCGCGACAACTCCATCGAATGAACCCCATCCACAATTCCGCCGACGCCGATGAAAAATGCAAGAAGACTGGCGATGGCGAAGGCAGGGGTGAGCAGAGGGAAGAGGAAGGGCCAAATGAGTGAAAATTTGGAATCTACTGGTGGTTTAACATCGTCGGTTATGCCGTATCGCGTGTTCCGTGATCCGTGAGCGACAAGGCCAAAGAGTTCGAGAGCGATGAAAATGATTTGGATTGCGATCAGCAGCCAGAGCGTTGGGCTTAGGCTTTGGTCAATGGTAACTCGCTCCAGCAATGTTCCACGTCCCGGCGCGGTTACCGCCAGCAATCCCGTCCAGATCTGGAAAAACAGAACTGTCCCAAAAACAAAATTCCGTTTGGCCAGCGCATGCCAAATCAATTGCGCGACGAGGAACCAGTAGAGCCATTGGATTCGCTCAAATATTGCGCCCCCGGCGAGGCTTACAGTGCAAAGGAGCGCCAAGGCAAGACTGCCAATCAGCAGCACTTGCCGCATTGGGGCGGCCAGCAGGCTTTTAGCCCACGGCAGTCTTTGTTCCAGCTGGAATCGGTAGAGCCAATACAGACATTGCAGCAACAAACCCATGGTTAAAATCGGCAGGGAGTAGTTGGGATTCTCGGCGAGTTGCCAGTAACCGAAATTGATGCCGACGAATGCCCAAATCCAACCGAGATGCACACACACGACTGCGCCGCGTCGTTCGCGTTTGTATATGCCGATAAATGTCCAGGCCACGCCCGTAATGGCCAAGGCGATTGCGGTCTTGAGATGGATCCCGCTGGCGATGAGGTTTATTATCAGGTTCCACGTTTCAACCTTGATGATGAGGAACAAGACCGCGGCCATGATCGGCCACGTGAACAGCGTGTGATCGTATCGGCGCAGGGGGAACGGTTCCTTGCGCATGAAGCGGTCGCCTTCGGGCAAATTGTTGAGGAACGCCCATGGCCGCAAAACGAAGCAAAGCCACGTCAAAGCAAGCCCCCAAATGGAACTTCCGAGGCCGCTGCCCCACGCCAGCCACGGAAAGGTCTGGTGCAAATTCGCTTTCAGCTCTGGAAACAGAACGGCCATGATTGCCACCGCCATTCCCGCCGGAACCAGCGAACGGGAATAATACGTCGCCGGTATCAGGACCAGCATCATGAGGATCGGTCCGGAGTAATCCGCGAAGTCCCGATACCAAAGCGGTTCGGGTGCGGTATCGCCGAGCGCGACGCGGAGCAGCATGGCCGCGACGGCGAGGCTGCCGTAAAACCAAAGCACAGTGGAACGGGCGTCGAGGATTAAGGAGTTTGTTTTCAGGCGCGTCAGCGCCAACCAAAGGATGGACTGGAGCGCGAGGCCAAACACCATGGTGTTGTGATGCGGGGTGCGGGCCGCCATATCCACGCAACCGGCGTAAGGCAGCACTAAGGCCATGATGACCATCGTTGCGTGCAGCCAATGAAGCTTCTGGTCCTTGAACGATCGCCACGCGAAAAGCCCTGCAATGATGAGCAGCCAAATCGCAGTTCCCCACGGTTCCGAGCGATAATGCCATTGCGTCAGCGGCGCTACGATCGTGCTGATCACCAACGCAACCGCCTGCATCCGCCGACAAGCCTCGGCGAGATCGCCATTGCGGCTCTTGCTGAGGCTCGCGCCGAGTCCGTAGCCCAGCGCCAGCAAGATTCCGATTATCGGCAACCATGGCCCGGGAAATTGCTGAAGCAATCCGACCGATGCGCCGCCGAGGCCGAACAGCGTCAGCGCGATCCAATAATGCAACGGATGCCTTCGCGAAAATGCCTGGCACAGCCAAACAACTCCCGCCACCTCGAACGACGCGATGCGAATATACGAATCGCCAAAGCCCATCAGCAGGCCGAGTAGAATGAACGCGAAGCCGAGAAACGATTCGCCGCCGAGAAGTTGCGGGCTCTGCTTCAGCTCCAGTGCGCGCCGCTCTCCAAATAAAATCAGCCAGCCGATACCAATAACGAGCAGCGCATACGTATGTGGATGCGGCAAATGGCGCATGAAACTGTGGACCCAAACGAAAACTTGCAGGTACGTCACCGCGAGCACGGATGCGACGAACCACGGCACGCGCTTTTCTTCAGCCATTTCGCGCGTGAGTGTCTTGCGTGTGAATCGGACGAGAGTCGCCGCAGCGACGACGAATCCGATGTAGAAGCCCGCGACCAGGGCGAGCAGCAATGGCCGTCCTTCGAGGTGGCCAACTGTTCGCGCGAGCGGACCGACAGCGACCAATGCGTTCAACAAGAGCAGCGTGCCGGCGAGGTGATTCTTCAACGCGGGAACAACGGCTCCACACCAATTTCTCAGGCCCCACCCGAACAGTGACAGGTAGATTGCCGCCATCGCCAGCAACGCAGGACCCTTCTGCGGCACTTTTTCGTCGGCGGACAACAAAGCCATGGCCATGAAATTGATTGGGAGCAGGCCGATCGCTGCGCCGCGAAGGATTGCAGCGGTGCTTTTGAATTCGACGTCCTTTTTCTCGATCCAACGTCCAGCGCCCGCGAGCGACCACGTGAAAATGGCCAGCAGCGCCGGCATGATCGTGTAACGCACGAGCCAATGCTTGTCCCACGTGTAATACGCCAGCAGCGAACTGCCGAGAATTACCATCGCGATTCCGGCAATGATGTACCAGTTCTCGACAAAGAGCGGTTGCAGATGTGTCTCCCAGAAGGTCGGTTTGGGCGGGACCGGAGGCTCGCGTCTGGGTGGCGGTGCGGCCGCTGGAACGATGAGCGGCGGCGCGGGCACAGTTGCGCCGGGTTGAAATTCGGCAATGACCGGCGGGGCGGCGGGCTCGGGTATGCCGAGCAAAGCTCTGCGTTCGCGAATGCTGACGAATTTCGACCAGACCACGACCAAAGCCTGAGGCACGATCGGCTTGTCCGATTCATAAACTCTTTTCACTAGGGCATCGAGGATTGCCGGCTCGGCATCCGGTAGCTGCGAATACAAGATCAGCAGGAGAGCCTGTGGTTGGCTTTTGATGATCCGCAGGAGATCTGCGCTCTCCAATTCCCAAAGACTCGATTGATGCGATATCCAGTCCAGCCATGCTTCCCATGTGTTCGCTGCGCGCGGACCAAAGCGCAGCGTGAGATTCAGCATCGCTCGATCCTGTGCCCACGTTTCCTTCGCGATACTTTGAAGCGCATTCAGCCCGGCAGGCGTTGGCCAGAAACAAAGTGAATCGAGGATTTTCCGCTTCTCTTGCCGGTTTTCGGCCGCGGCGAATTTGTTCTGAAGTGTGTCGACCGAGTTAACTTCAGTTGCGGGTGCGACCCGATTTTTAAGATATGCTAATACCGCGTCGCGTCCTGGCAAATCAACAGGCCAGGCTTTCTCGAGTTCGCTAATTGCATCCGGAGAATGCCTGTCGATTCGCGGCACGATCTCCGAATAAGCTGCTAGCAAACTTCGGGAGGTTTCGTTTTTGACGTGGTGAAATAACTGAGGCGCTTGGTCCTGATTCGCGGCGAGGAAAGCGAGATCGCGGGCCAATCGCGCGGCCGACTCAACCGACGCGATGGGATCGCCTTCGAGCGACCATTCAGCCGGAACGTCTAACGTCAACTCGCCAAGGAGAGCTTCCTCTGGTTTAGTAGGTTTTTGGCGAGTTTTCCGCTTTTCGTAAAATCGCAGCGCTTCCTTCCGCAATGTCTCCCGGACATGGTCCGCCAACGCGATTGCTGCGGGATCGGATACTTCGCCTAACTGTTCGAGAAGGCTGACGAGGGATTGGGGAGCACCGGCGAGGTTTTGGACGACCGGAAGGACCAGCCGAACTTCCAGTTTTCCCGCCGCCAGCCAGTGGGCCAGCGAACCGACCAAGTTCTCGTTGTCTTCCACGCCGAAGCGGCATGACCATAAAGGAGCGACTTAGGAAAAGAAACGGAAATCGGTGGAATGGAATGGTGGAGAACAGGGTTGCCAGCCTCACACGTAGAGGGTGCGACGAAGCGAAATCCGAAGTCCGAGGTTCGATCTAAAATAGATAGCCGAGAGTTTTGAGGCAAAGTCTCAGGCCTGGTATCCGTAATCCGCCGAGGGCGCGGAGACTGCATCATCAGTAGCGTAGGATTCGCGGGGACCTATGCTGCCGACGAGTTGCTTGAGTCTTTCGAGGTCCCCTTCGGGACACATCGACAGCAAACCTTCCAGCCGAGGCCGGGCGGTTCTTGCGCCGTCTGAAGCCAGCCAGTTGGCGTCGATTTCGGCGAGTGATAGATGCGCGGCTTGACGCACCTGGTTATCTTCGTCCATGAGGCAGATCACAAGGTCTTCGATGGCGGCGGTATTGCCGTCAAACCCGATTGCCGAAGCGGTCGCTTCGCGGATGACCGCAAGAGAATCGGACAAGAGTGGGAGGAGAACATGGGTGATTTGCCGGTTGGGCACCCGGGCAAAATACCGCACCGCTGCAAGGCGCACTTCCGGGTTTGAGTCTTCGAGCGAACCCAGCAAATGCGAGGGCAAAGTGTCGGCGCGAATGGATAACGCCTGCGCTGCTGCGAGGCGCACTTCCGGCTCGCGGTCACAGATAAATGTCAGCAGTTCGTCGCTGACAGCCTGAGAGGTTGCCTGGCCCAAATCGTGAATAGCGGAAATACGAGCCAGCAAATCGGTGCTGTGCGCGGCAGCCATCAAAGCGCTGATCCTCGTCGGATCGTTCTTTTCCCTTTCCGCCACGGCACGCATCCGGCGATGAAAGGAAGTGTTCGTCTCGGGAGAAGGATCCGGGGCGACATTGGGCGCCGCGGAAATGGTATCCGGAGTATTGCCCAGGGCAATATCGAATCGGGCAGATTCCTGGCGAGTAGAAGGCCGCCAACCCATTGCTCGCAGACCGCCCGCGGCCGCGCGCCGAACCGATGGCTCCGGGTCCCTCAAACACCCCGCCAGTGCGTCCACCGCATTGGCTTTGCCCGAACGACCGATGACTAAAGCCGCCATTTCGCGAACTTCCGGAGCGCGGTCGCTCAAGGCACCAACGAGCGACTTTAGGGCATCCGGCCGCTTGGACTTTTCCAAAGCCCGCACTGCCGCGCAGCGCACGTTCGGACTTTCGTCATGCAGACTGGCAAAGACTCTCTCGGTGTCGCGGGAAAGCCTGGAACTTGATAGATGTTCGATGGCTTTGGTCCGTATGGCTGGATCGGTAGATTTAAGCCGAAGATTGCCCCACCATGAGGCAAGGACAGGATTTCCAGACCTTAGTCGAAGACTATTCCACCATGAGAACAACATACAACGATTATGG
>Ga0193709_1000204_pt1 | contig 24177 bp, 26 predicted proteins | sample H3c2metaG_FD_160571 | JGI IMG/M metagenome (GOLD analysis project Ga0193709, IMG submission 160571) | Soil microbial communities from a riparian zone of the East river system, Colorado, United States - H3c2 | ecosystem: Environmental > Terrestrial > Soil > Riparian zone | place: USA: East River...
GATGATGCGGGCGATGGTGCGCCAGTTGATCGGCTCTATATAGATGGAGTCGGCGGTCTCCGGATCCGTCATGATCGTGGCGGGATTGGAGTTCACCAGGATGACTCGATATCCCTCTTCTTTCAGGGCCTTACACGCCTGAGCTCCAGAATAGTCGAACTCGCAAGCCTGACCGATGATGATGGGACCGGCCCCGATGATCAGGATGCTGTCCAGGTCGGTACGTTTGGGCACTTACCCTTCCGCCGATTTTTGTTTGACCGAATTGCGTCCGCGGGAATAAGCCTGGACGCGCTTCACCATCAAGTACAAGAAGTGCTCGAACAGCAGCCGCAAATCGTGCGGGCCCGGGCTCGCTTCGGGGTGCCCTTGAAAGCTGAAGGCCGGACGATCGGTGCGGGCCAGGCCCTGCAGCGAGCCGTCGAATAAGGAGCGGTGCGTGGGACGCAAAGTATCGGGCAGCGTCGACTCATCGACCGCAAACCCGTGGTTTTGGCTGGAAATGAGCACGCGGCCCGAATCGATTTCCAGCACCGGATGATTCGCGCCGTGGTGGCCGAACTTCATCTTCAAGGTCTTGGCGCCGCTCGCCAGTCCCAGCAATTGGTGCCCGAGGCAAATTCCAAAGATCGGGATATCCGTCTCCAAGAAACGCGTTATCGCTTGAATGGCGTAGTCACAGGGCTCAGGATCCCCGGGACCATTACTTAAGAAAATACCATCAGGATTCATCGCAAGTACCTGATCTGCAGGGGTTTGAGCAGGCACCACTGTCATGCGGCAACCGTGCTCGGCGAGAATACGCAAGATGCTGCGCTTCATGCCGTAGTCGTACGCCACCACGTGCAAGCGGCTCTGCGGACGCGGCGGCTTCGCCGCTGTCTTCCAAATCAAGCCGTCGTTCCACTGGTAGATCTTCTTGGTGGAGACCGCTTTGGCCAGATCCATGCCCTTGAGGCCGGGAAATTTCTTCGCCGCACGCACCGCCGCGTTCTGGTCGAATTTCTCGCCCGTCATGATGCAGCCGGATTGAGCGCCCTTCTCGCGCAGCAGGCGCGTCAGCTTGCGGGTATCGATATCCGCGATGGCGACGACCTTGCAGCGAATCAAGAAACTCTGCAGCGATTCGGTGGAGCGCCAATTGGAATGCAGCAGCGGCAGGTCCCGAATCACGAGGCCGGCAGCGTAAACCGCGCCAGATTCCAAATCCTCCGGCGTCGCGCCGGTATTGCCGATATGCGGATAGGTCAGGGTGACGATCTGCCGGCAGTAGGAAGGATCGGTGAGGATCTCCTGATACCCGGTCATGGCCGTATTGAAAACTACTTCACCCGTCGTGTTGCCTTTTGCGCCTACTGAGACGCCTCGGAACACGGTGCCATCTTCGAGAGCTAGCACTGCAGGTGTCGACACTCCGGTTCCTCGCTTTGCCCTATGGCGGTATGGCGCAGATGCGCAAAGCGGGAGGCGCTCTTGAGAACGTCCTCCCGCTTTGTGGAATTAACACGCGATCGATTCCGGGCGCGAATATTAACGATGCCCGCGATCACTGTCCATGCTTCTTCTGAACTCCGAGCACATCCTGCATCCCGTACAGGCCAGCCGGGCGGCCCAGCAGCCAGGCGGCGGCCCGCAGGGCCCCCTGCGCAAAGGTCATGCGGTCCGTCGCCCGGTGGGTGATCTCCAGGCGCTCCCCGGCCCCGGCAAAGGTCACCGTGTGCTCGCCCACGATGTCCCCCGCCCGCAGCACCGAGAAACCGATGCTGCCGTGGGCTGCCGGCGTATCCTTTCCGTAGCGGGCGTAAACGGCGACTTCTTCCAAGGACCGGCCGCGCACCCGGGCGACCGCCTCGCCCAGCTTCAAGGCCGTACCGGAAGGCGCATCGCGCTTCGTTCGGTGGTGAGCCTCGGCAATTTCAACATCGTAGCTCTCGCCCAAGGCCGCTGCTGCCTGCGCGACCAATTCGCCCAAGACGGCGACCCCGACGCTGGTGTTGGGCGCGATCAATACCGCGATCTTATTGGCAGCGCGCTCGAGTTCTGCCCGTGCCGCCGCGTCAAATCCCGTTGCCCCGACCAGCAGCGGCACGCCGGCCTGAGCACAGGCCTGTGCATGGGCGGCGACCGCCCCGCCTACACTGAAGTCCATCGCAACCGCGCCGAAGTCCATCGCGGCAGCGCCCGGCTTTGAGGCCGCCGACTTCAAGGCCGCAGCCGCATCGGCAGTGATCATCACGCCCGTGGGCGGTCCTTCCGCCGCGCACTCCTGGCCCAATCGAGGGCTGGCCGGCGAGGCAATGGCGGCGCGCAGCGCAAATGCCGAGCCCTCGCGCAGCGCCCGGATCAACGACTGCCCCATGCGACCGGTAATGCCGAAGACGATCAGCGGGTGCGAGGCTCCCAAGCTCCTTACTCGACCGCGCGCGTGAAGAACTTCTTGACGCCCTCGAAGAAGGTTTGCTCTTTCGGATGATGGCTACCCTCGTCCAAAGAGGCTTGGAACATCCTCAACAGCTCCTTCTGCTCGGCCCGCAGGCTCACCGGGGTCTCGACCACCACGCGGCAGAACAGGTCCCCGGGAGCACCCCCGCGCACCGGACGGACGCCTTTCTCGCGCATGCGAAACACGCGCCCCGATTGCGTTTCACTGGGAATCTTCAAGATCACTTCGCCATCGAGAGTCGGCACCTCGACGGTGCCGCCCAAGGTCGCGGTGGCAAAGGTGATGGGCACCTCGCAGGAAAGATGGCTGCCTTCACGCTCGAAAATCGCGTGCTCGCGCACCCGGATCTCGACGTACAGATCGCCGGCCGGCCCGCCGTTTCGACCCACCTCACCCTCGCCGTTCAAACGGATGCGATCGCCGGTATCGACCCCCGCCGGCACTTTCACCGGCAGCGATTTCTCCTGGCGAACACGGCCCTGCCCGTAGCAGGTATCGCAGGGATTGGAGATGATTTTGCCGCGGCCTTTGCAGCGTGGACAGGGTTGCTGGATGGTGAATATCGATTGCTGCACCCGAACCTGGCCCTGGCCATGGCAGGTGTCGCAGGTCTTCGGCGTGGACCCTTTCGCCGCGCCCGAACCCTTGCAGGTCTTGCATTCGCCCATCGATGGAATGCGAATCTCGGTCTCGGTGCCGAACACCGCTTTCTCTAGGTCCAATTCGAGCTCGTAGCGCAGATCGGCGCCGCGGAACACTTGCGACCGGCCGCGCTGTCCGCCGGAGAAGATGTCGCCGAACATCTCCCCGAAGATGTCGCCGAACGCCTCCCCGGCACTAAACCCGCCGCCGCGGTTGCCTTCGAGGCCTGCATGGCCGAACTGATCGTAGACGGCGCGCTTATGCTGGTCGCACAAGACCTCGTAGGCTTCCTTGCACTCTTTGAAGCGGTGTTCCGACTCTGGATCGTCCGGATTGCGATCCGGATGGAATTTCATCGCAAGCCGGCGATAGGCCTTTTTGATATCCGCTTCAGTCGCGTCCCGGGTCACATCGAGAAGCTTGTAATAATCCTGCTTCGCCATTGCTCACCTTATCGGCATCGTCACAAAAAACGACCCGCCGGCACTATGCATACCGGCGGTTCCGATCACTACTAGCCCGTCACAATTGCTCTATCCCATCACAACTGTTCCAGCGCATCGCTTGTCGCTAAGCCTTCTTGCGGTCGTTGTCCTTCACTTCCTCGAACTCTGCATCCAGCACATCGTCCTTAGGAGCCTGCGTATGTCCGGCGGGCCCCGTGTCCGCGGAAGCTCCTGCGCCCTGGGCGGATTGCTCGTACATCTTCTGCACGATCGCACTCGAAGCCTGCTCCAGCTCCGTGGTCTTGCGCTCGATATCCTCGCGGTCATCGCCGCTCATCGCGGTCTTGACTGCCGCCACCGCGTCGGTGGCCGCCTTCTTCTGATCCTCGGAAACCTTGTCGCCGGCATCCTTGAGCGCCTTCTCAACGCTGTGAATGGTCGCATCCGCCTTGTTGCGCGCGGTCACGAGCTCGCGAAACTTCTTGTCTTCCTCGGCATGCGTTTCCGCATCGGAAACCATGCGCTTGATCTCTGCCTCCGACAACCCGCTCGAGGCCTTGATGACAATGCGCTGTTCCTTGCCGGTTTTCACATCCTTCGCCGACACATTCAATATGCCGTTGGCGTCGATGTCGAAGCCGACCTCGATTTGCGGCATGCCGCGCGGGGCCGGCGGAATGTCGGTCAGGTCGAAGCGGCCCAATGACTTGTTGTCGCTCGATCGGTCGCGCTCACCCTGCAGCACGTGAATGGTGACGCCGGTCTGATTGTCGTCCGCGGTCGAAAATGTCTGCGTCGCCTTGGTCGGAATCGTGGTGTTCTTTTCGATCACCTTGGTCATGACGCCGCCGAGGGTTTCGATACCCAGAGACAACGGCGTGACATCGAGCAGCAGCACGTCCTTGACGTCGCCTGACAGAACGCCGCCCTGAATCGCGGCGCCCACCGCCACGGCTTCATCGGGGTTCACGTCCTTGCGCGGCTCCTTGCCGAACAGGTCCTTCACCACCTTTTGCACCAGCGGCATGCGGGTTTGACCGCCGACCAGAATGACCTCGCCCACATCCTTCATGGTCAGGCCGGCATCCTTGAGCGCAATGCGGCAGGGCTCCATGGTCTTCTGCACCAGGTCTTCCACCAGGGACTCGAGCTTGGCGCGGGTCAGCTTCATGTTCAGGTGCTTCGGGCCCGCTGCATCCGCCGTGATGTACGGCAGGTTGATTTCGGTTTGCTGACTCGAGGACAGCTCGATCTTGGCCTTTTCCGCAGTTTCCTTCAGGCGCTGCATGGCCAGGGGGTCCTTGCGCACGTCGATGCCGCTCTCTTTCTTGAATTCGTCCGCCAGATAATTGACGACGCGAAGATCGAAGTCCTCGCCGCCTAAAAAGGTATCGCCGTTGGTCGACAACACTTCGAACTGGCGCTCGCCATCCACTTCAGCGATTTCGATGACCGACACGTCAAAGGTGCCGCCGCCCAAGTCGTACACGGCGATCTTGCGGTCGCCGCCGTCCTTGTCGAGCCCATAGGCCAGTGCGGCCGCCGTCGGCTCGTTGATGATGCGCTTGACGTTCAAGCCCGCGATGCGTCCGGCATCCTTGGTGGCCTGGCGCTGCGAATCGTTGAAATACGCCGGTACCGTGATGACGGCCTCGGTGACGGGCTCGCCCAGATAGTCCTCGGCGGTCTTTTTCATTTTCTGCAGGACGCGCGCGGAGATCTCCTGCGGCGCCATTTTCTTGCCCTGCACTTCGACCCAGGCATCGCCGTTGTCGGCCTTGACGATCTTGTAGGAGACCATGCCCATGTCTTTCTTCACGACTTCGTCGGTGAATTTGCGGCCGATGAGGCGCTTGACCGCGGCCACGGTGTTGGCCGGATTGGTGACGGCCTGGCGCTTGGCGGACTGTCCCACCAGCACCTCGCCATCCTTGGTGAAGGCAACGATCGACGGCGTGGTGCGATCACCCTCACTGTTCTCGATGACCTTGGGCTTGCCGCCCTCCATGATCGCGACACAGGAATTCGTGGTGCCGAGATCGATACCAATCATTTTACCCATAGTGAAAACCCTCTAAAAAAATCGAATGTTGTGACCGTATCTGGGGCCTTGCAACGCATTTTTCAATTGGCGTCCCCACCGGGCGCCTTACTGACGATGACCCTCGCCGGCCGCAGCAAGCGCCCGTTCAGCGAGTAGCCTTTTTGAATGACCGACAGGACTGTGTTGGGCGCACTATCGCGGCTCTCCTGAGCCACCATGGCCTCGTGCCAATCCGGATCGAAGGGCTGACCTAAAGGGTCGATGACCTTGATGCCCGCCTTGTCGAAGGCCTGCTGCAGCTGCTTCAAAGTCGCCTTGGCGCCTTCGAGCACCGCGGGCCCCGGATTCGCGGTCGCGGCATCGATCCCCGCCTCCAGCGAATCACCGACGCCGACCAACTCCTGGGCAAAACGCTCGACCGCATACTTGCGCGCATTCTCGAGTTCACGCTCGGCGCGCTTGCGGTAGTTCTCCAATTCGGCAACGGCACGCAGGTAGCTGTTGCGGTTTTCGACGGCCTTGGCTTCTGCCGCGGCCAGGGCTGTGGGCGCCTCGGGAGGGGGAGCTGTGTTCATATCGGCAGCTTCGGCCCCGGAAGGCTGATTGTTCTCGTTCACGCGTTTTGAGCCCTCAATAAAAAGCGGCGGATGCGCCGCTCGAAGCGACCATTTGGGGACTATTTGCGGGCGTTCAAGGCCGAACCCAAGAGTTTGGCCGTGATGTCGACGATGGGGATGACACGTTCGTAGGCCATGCGGGTGGGGCCAATGATCCCCAAGACCCCGACCACCTGGTTGCCGACCATGTAGGGAGCGGTGACGACGCTGATGTCGTCGAGAATCCGATAGCCGGATTCCTGACCGATGAAGATTTGAATCCCGTCGGCGCGCAGGCAGCTGTCCAACAGCCGCAAGATATCGTGCTTCTCGTTGAAGGCTTCGAATAGGCGGCGCAAGCGATCCACATTCGATAATTCGGCAAATCCCATTAAGTTGGTTTCGCCCGCGATGACATATTCCACGCGCTCTTCGGTCTTGTCGTCGAAGACCTTTTGCGCCACTTGGATCGCGTCCTGCATGATCTGATCCATGTGCTGGCGCGTCTCCTGCAGCTGCGCCAGCAGCTGCGCGCGTACGTCCGGCAGGGAACGGCCGGAAAATGCCTCATTCAGATAGTTGGCGGCGCGGCGCAGCTCCTCCGGCGAGTAGTAACGTTCCAGCTGCACCACCCGGTTCTGCACCTCGCGATTGCTCATGACCATGATGGCGAGCGCGCGATTCTCCGACAGGGCGATGAATTCGATTTGCGACAGCGCGATGTAGTGCGGGTTCGGCAGCGTCACCAGCCCGGCCATATGCGTCTGGTTGGAGAGCATTTGCGATACGGTCTGCACCAATGAACGGCCGCTGGCCGCATCAATGCCCAGACGCCGCTCGATGTCCTCGATCTCATCATGATGCAGCGGCTTGAGCTTCAGCAACGTATCGACGAAGAACCGATAACCCTTGTCGGTGGGTATGCGGCCGGCCGAGGTGTGGGGCGAGGCGACGAAGCCTAAGTCTTCCAAGTCGGCCATGACATTGCGGATGGTCGCCGACGACAGGCTCAGTCCGGAATCACGCGACAGGGTCCGAGATCCCACCGGTTGGCCGTCGCGGATGTAATTCTCGATCAGGGCCTTGAGCAGCAGCTGCGCCCGCTCGTTGAGTCCCTCGTCGGCACCTTCTGTCATAGTAAGTCCATATAACATGTTTGAAGCCACCTAGCATCCGGCCGAAGTCAAGTCCGGCGAAGGGGGCCGATAACTCGTTTTCATGCGTGACCGCCTTGCCGCGGTCATGCTACAAGGAATCGATCATGCCTCATTCATTTCAGTCCGTTGCGCTGGTGGGCAACGCCAAAGATTTGCGCGTCGCCGAATGTATGTTGGGGCTCGCTGCGCATTTTCACGCCCGCGGCGTACCGGTGCTGGTCGACCCCAGTGTGGGCCTGGCATTCAAAGCGGACAGCGTGGTGCTGTGCCCCGAGCAGTCCTTCGCGACCCGGGCCGATCTCATCGTGGCCATCGGCGGCGACGGTACGCTGCTGTATGCGGCGCGGCTGGTCGCCGGCCATTCGGTGCCCTTGATCGGCGTGAATCGCGGCCGCCTCGGATTTTTAACCGACGTCAGCCCCAGTTGCATGCTGGAAGATGTGGATTCGGTGCTGGCGGGGCGTTACAGCGAGGATCGCCGCTCCTTGCTCGCGGCGCGGCTGGAAAGCCATGACGGCAAGATCGTGAGCGCCCTGGCATTGAACGATGTCGTGGTCAACAAATGGGAAACAGGGCGCACGATGGATTTCGAAACCTCCATCAATGGCCGTTTCGTCAACTCGCACGGCGGCGACGGCATGGTGATCGCGACGGCGACCGGCTCGACGGCGTACGCGCTGTCATGCGGCGGACCCATTGTGGAGCCCGACCTCGACGTGTGGGTTTTGGCCCCCATCAGTCCGCATACCTTGAGCGACCGCCCGATCGTCGTGCGCGCCGGTAGTAAAATTCAATTGCGCATGTCGGATCGCTTCGAGTCGCGCGCGCAGGTGACTTGCGACGGCACCGGCATCGGCGATTTGGAACAGGGCGACAATCTCTATGTCGAGGGCGCCGATGCCCAAATCACGCTGCTGCATCCGCCGGGCTATGACTACTACCGGCTGCTGCGCTCCAAGCTGCATTGGGGCCGGGGTGGGCACGGCGAAGCGCCCGATGCCTGAGGGGCCTGTCTGAGTACTCATCGAGGTCCCCGGCTGTGCTGACGCATCTGCAACTGCGAGATTTGGTGCTCGTCGACCAGGCGGAACTCGAGTTCGGCGCCGGCCTCACGGCGCTCACCGGGGAGACGGGTGCGGGAAAATCCATTGTCGTCGATGCGCTGCTGTTGATCGCCGGCGGCCGCGCCGCGGGCGATGTCGTCAGGCAGGGCGCCGAGCGGGCCGAGATCAGCGCGAGCTTTGCCGCCCTCCCCCCGGCGGCCGTCGCGTGGCTTCAGGAGCAGTCGATCGACCAGGACGGGGAAATCGTCGTGCGCCGCGTCGTCGGAGCGGACGGCCGATCGCGCGCGTATGTGAACGGCCAGGTGGTGCCGCTCCAAGCTTTGCGGGAACTGGCGGAGTTTCTCATCGAAATCCATGGCCAACAGGAGTTTCAGCACCTGGTGAGCCGCGGCGCGCAGCGCGAGATGCTCGACGAACGCCTATCCTCGCCCGCCTTGAAGAGCAGCGTCGCGGAGCTGTTCACTCGGTACAACGCCCGCCGCCGTGATTTCGAGTCGCTGCAGAGCGCCGCCGAAAATCGCGATGCCCGCCTGGACCTGCTGCGCTATCAACTGCGCGAACTCAAGAGCGACGTGTCGTCGGTCAGTGACATCGAGGAACTCTTCGCCGATCAGAAGCGCGTGGCGAGCCGCAGCCGCTTAGGCGCTGCCGCCCGCACCGCGCTTGACGCAACCTATGAAGCGGATGCCGGCAGCGCGCACGACTTGCTCGCCAAGGCAACGGCGGCGCTGCGCAGCGTGTCGGACATCGATCTGCGCTTGGGTGAGGCCGGTAAATTGTTGGGCGAGGCCGCCATTCTGACCCAGGAGGCCGCCGAAGCGCTGCGGCGCTACTTGGATGACTTGGATATCGATCCGAAGCGCCAGGACGAAATCGAGCGCCGCGCCGCCGCGCTCGAAGCGCTGGCGCGCAAGCATCGCGTCGCGGTGCTGGATCTGCCCGAGCATCTGGTCCGCGTCGAACAAGAAGTCGCGGCCCTCGACAATGTGCAGTTGAGTTTGGCGACTCTGGAGGCGGAGGTCGCCGAGCTGACGCGCGATTACCGCGCCGCGGCCGGGCGCCTGAGCGATGCGCGGCGCACCGCCGCACAGCTGCTGGGAGTTCAGGTGACCAAGCTCATGCAGACTCTCGGCATGGCGGGCGGCGAGTTTGCCGTGCAAGTCACGCCGAGCGAGCAGGAATTCTCATCGAACGGCAGCGACGAAGTAGAGTTCCTGGTGAGCGCCAATCCCGGCCAGCCTCTGAAAAACCTCGCCAAGGTCGCCTCCGGCGGCGAACTCTCCCGCATCAGTCTCGCCGTCCAGGTCGCCGGGCGCGCGCAGAACTCCTCCGTCTGCATGGTGTTTGACGAAGTGGATGCGGGCATCGGCGGCGCGGTGGCCGAAATCGTCGGCCGGCAATTGCGCGAGTTGGGCGAGCGCGCCCAAGTGCTGTGCGTGACGCATCTGGCGCAGGTCGCCTCCCAGGCTCACAGCCAATTCCGGGTGACGAAGCTGTCCGACGGCAAAGTCACGCGCACCGCCGTCAAGCCATTGGGCGTGCCTGAGCGCATCGATGAGATCGCCCGCATGCTCGGCGGAATCGACATCACGGAGCAGGCACGCGCGCATGCCCGCGACATGCTGGCGCGTGCGGCACCGGCCGCCGATTCAAAGAAAAAGGGCTCGCGTAGCGCGCCGCGGTGAGGCATTGGCCGCCCTGAGACTTTGGCCGCCCTGAGACTTTAAGAAACCGGCTTGGTGCGTTTCTGATTGGGGCAATTCTGCTTGCGGCAGTGCCCGTACAGAATCAGCGCATGATCGCTGATTTCAAAGCCCAAGCGCTTGGCCACCGCGTGCTGGCGCTCTTCGATGCCGCTGTCCATGAACTCTTCCACCTTGCCGCAGTCAACACACACGATGTGATCGTGATGCGCGCCCTGATTGAGCTCGAACACCGCCATGCCGCCCTCGAAATGGTGGCGCGTGACCAAGCCGGCGGCCTCGAATTGGGTCAGTACTCGATAGACCGTGGCGAGGCCTATATCTTCATTGGACACCAGGAGCTTCTTGTAAATGTCCTCCGCGCTCATGTGGCGCGCCGAGCCGTCGGCGAGGATGTCCAGGATTTTCAGGCGCGGCAGCGTTACCTTGAGACCTGCGTTGCGCAGATCGTTGCTTTCGCTGGTTGCGTCGGGTTTCAGGCGCTGCGGCATGTTAGGAGCCTGTCCAAAGCCTTTGGGTTATGATGGGCACCGATTATCAATCATTTGACGGCTATTCACCACTTTACATGAAAATAATTCAGTGCCTGGTTCTGGGATCCGCGGTAGCTCTGATGGCCTCCGGCTGCGTGTACCGAATTAACATTCAGCAGGGCAATTTCCTCAATCAAAGCGCCGTCGACACCGTCAAGGAAGGCATGACACGCAGCCAGGTCCGATACCTGCTGGGTACGCCCATGGTGGCCGACAGCTTCAACAAGGAACGTTGGGACTATATCTACTATCTCAAGAAGGGCCGCACGCGCCACGTCGACTCGCGGCGCGTGACCGTGTATTTCGACGGGGACAAAGTCGCTCGCCTGGAAAAGCCCACCGACGCAGAAGCCGCCGCGCAGGATGCATCGGCTGCGAAGATCAAGAACGGACGGGTTTACTAGCCTTGCCGCTGGAGCGTTTGCGGCGCGCGAGCTTCGGCTCTTCCAGCAGCGGCCTGTAGATCTCGATCCGATCGCCATCCTCGAGCTTCACGTCGCGGCGCGTCACTTTGCCGAAAATGCCCACGGGTGAATTCGCCAAGTCGACGCCTCGGAAATTCGCGTCCGATGCCGCCTCCGCGAGTGCGTCGGCGATCGTCGCACCCGGCGGCATTTTTAGCGATTTCACGATACTGCGCTGCGGTTGCGCATAGACGATCTCGATATTCACCGCTAGCCGTAAACCTTTCGTGCCCGCGTCACGAAGGCGTCGACGATGCTGCCGCATAGCGACTCGAATACGGCGTTGAAGGCCGCGGACGTCAGGCGGTTCTTGAATTCGAATTCCACTTTGAAGTGCACGCGCGAGCCGCGCGTGCCGATGGCATCGAAGCGCCACGCGCCCGTCAGATCGCGGAAAGGTCCGTGCGTGAGCCGCATGTCGATTTGCGTATCCGCGATGAGCGTGTTGCGCGTGGTGAATTCGGTTTGCAGCACACCGTGCGCGACTTTCAGCATGGCGATGCGCTCGGTGGCAGACACTTCCTCGACCCGAACCCCGACGCACCAAGGCAAAAACTCAGGATAGCGGGGCACATCATTCACCAAGGCAAACATTTGTGCGGGCGTAAAAGTGACCAGGGCACTGCGCTCGACTATCTGCATGGACGCATTGTCCGGCAAAAGCGCTGACGCCGCCAGAATTGTCATGCGCTTCGCGCAACTATTAACGGGGCCGAAGCGGCCCCGTGCGATAATTGTCATGAATAAGATGAAAACCACGCCCGAAAAATTGCCGCCGATCGCGGTCAACCGCAAAGCGCGCTTCGACTATTTCATAGAGGAGCGCTTCGAAGCGGGCATCTCCCTCATGGGCTGGGAGGTCAAGAGCATGCGCGCCGGCAAGGCGCAGATTGCCGAGGCATACGTGTACGTCAAAAACGGCGAGGCATTCCTGTTCGGCGCGCACCTAAACCCCCTCAATTCAGCGTCCACCCATGTGGAAACGGACCCGACCCGCACGCGCAAGCTGCTGCTGAATCGCCGCCAGCTCGATCACTTGGTCGGCGCGGTCGAGCGGCGGGGCTACACGCTGGTGCCGCTGGAGCTGTACTGGAAAGAAGGCCGGGCCAAGCTGGAGATCGGCCTGGCGAAGGGCAAGAAACAGCACGACAAGCGCGCCAATGAGAAGGATCGGGACTGGCAGCGCGATAAGGCCAAAATCATGAAGGCGATGCGCCGCTGATAGCGGGGGCGCTCGCCGCGGACGCCGAGTGCGCGCCGCGCTGACGGCGGGGGCGAAAAAGCGTAGGATACAGTCTCGATTGGGGCCGACCGGTTTCGACATGGGTTGCGAAACTGCAGGTGCGTACCGAGGTGCAGGTTCCTCGTTAAACTATTTGCAAACTTATAGTTGCCAATCAAGACAACTACGCTCTAGCCGCCTAATCGCGGTTGAAACCCAGACGGCTCGTGCTGATGCGAACGTTTGGGTGTAGCGCTCATCAGATAGTGGGGCACACGTGTCTGGGGTGTGTTCAACGAAAAAATACCGGGCTGGCCGCACGCTTTCCCTGCCCGTTGGGTAGTGCGCGGTGAGAACAATAGACGCGGCTACGTACGTAGATCTTGTAGCGTAGGACTTATGGACGGGGGTTCGATTCCCCCCGGCTCCACCACCCCTCCAGGGTTCGCTGATCCCTATAAATATAGGGGTTTGCGTGTTCCTCAATGCGGTGCGGCAAGAAAGCCCACATTCCTCGAACAGAACGCGCATGCTGACGCCCACACCATGTTTGGGAATAATGATGAGACCGCCAAGCGCAATCATCTCTTAAGGTTGCTGGGTAAGGCGATCCTCAAGTTGGAAGACGCGGCTGCGGTAAATTCGCCCGAGTCCAGGTCCCTGGGCGCGGTGCGTGCCGAGCTGGTGCAAATCGTGAAAACGCTTCGAAAGCAAACCGCGGTGTCCATTTCGCATGTCGTCATGCTGCATCGGATTGCGAAGGGTCTCGACGCCATGTCCGACCCGCATATTCTCGAGGCTCGCATCCACATTTCTTCCAGTGCGTCCCTGATTCAGGGACTGCAACACCGAGAATAGGACGGTTACTGCGCATCTGTGCCGGAGCCGTGCCACAGCCGCACTGCGGCGACGTTGTGCTAACCTCGTGCCAGCGCTATGACCAGGATCGAAATTCCCAATACCGCCGGAAGGCGCCGCTCAGGCCGCTCAGGCGCCGGCCGTTGGTTCATGATATTGCTGCTGCTCGTTATAGTCGGCACCGGCCTATGGACTTGGCTGACTCTCGCCTGGGCCTATGCGGAAGGCGAGCGCGCCGGTGTGTTGCAGAAGTTCGTGCGGCGCGGTTGGATATGCAAGACCCAAGAGGGCGAGATTGCGCTGTACTACGGCGGCGGCCAGTACCTAGGTCCCGGCACCACGCCCTCGCTGTGGGATTTCAGCGTGCGCGACAAGTCGGTCGCCGAGCAGCTCACCAAAGCCGTGGGACGCCGCGTTCAATTGCACTACACCGAGCACCCCGGCATTCCCACCAATTGCTTCGGGGACACCCGTTACTACGTCGATCGGGTCACCATCACCGACAACGAATCCGGGACGGGACCTGCGCTGCCGCCGCCGGCAGCTGCGCCAGGCACGGTTCCCGGTGCGGCGCCCGCACCTGGCGTGACGCGCTAGGAAAATTTTTGCATCGAGCTGGCGACTTGCTCAGCGATGCTCACCGCGGTGCGCAGCGCCAACAGACCGTCTTCACCGCTGACCGCCGGCGCGGCTCCTGAGCCCACGGCTTGCAGGAACGCCTCGATTTCCGATCTGAGTGCATCGCCCTGCTCATAGGTGTTCTCGTCGATGGCCACCTGCGGCATGCCATCCGCGCCCACGCCCGCTCCTTTGCGGATGATGGTGAGGATCTTCTGCTGCAAATCGAGCGACATGTAGGCATCGTCCTGGAACAGGCGCAGCTTGCGCTCGGTCTTCAGGCTCACGCGGCTCGCCGTGGCATTCGCGACGCAGCCATTGGCGAAACGCAAGCGCGCATTCGCAATGTCGATCTCTTTGGAAAATACGCTGCTGCCGATGGCATCGACCGACACCACGGGAGAGCGCACGATGCTCAAAATCAAATCGATGTCGTGGATCATCAAGTCCAGCACCACGTCCACGTCGGTGCCTCGATGCTTGAACGGCGCGAGGCGTGCCGATTCGATGAAGCGCGGCATGGTCAGAGCCGGCTGCACCGCCAGCACCGCGGCATTGAATCGCTCCAGGTGCCCGACCTGCAAAATGCGCTTCGCCCGGGCCGCGATGTCAATCAGCCTTTCGCCCTCCTCGATCGTCACCGTCATGGGCTTCTCGACCAGCACGCTCGCGCCGGCCTCGAGAAATGCCTTGGCCACTTCGTAGTGCGAAGCCGTTGGCGTCACGATGCTCACCGCGTCGACCGACCCCAAGAGTTCGCGATAGTCGGCATGGGCCGCAACGCCTAACTCAGCCGCCACCGCGGAGCGTGCGGCAGGAGCCGGGTCGGCGATGCCCACCAACTGGGAATTCGGCAGAGCGGCATACTTCTGCGCATGGAATCGGCCCAAGTAGCCGACGCCGATCACGGCGGTACGGATCAAGGAGGCGTGTCTCGCCGCCACTTGCTCTTGGCGCGGTAATCTTGACGCAATTGCAAGATCGCGCCGCCGACGATCGCCAGTCCGGCGCCGCCCAAGCACAGCAGTCCGCGCCAGACGGTCCACAGCCCGGCCCACAGCGACCAGAGCATCATGCCGACGCCCAAGAATGCTCCGACCACGACGAACACCCAGGGCTTTAGGTCGTACAGTGACTGAGGCGTCCAATTGCGCATGTGCCCGATTCTACAGTGGCGGGCGAGGCGCCGGGATTCGTTTACAATTGAGCATGGGTTTCAAATTCCGCCAATTCGCCGAAGACAGCCCCTGGGGAGCTGAATTGGTTGCCGCCGCGGCCGGCCTGCTGCTGGGGGTTAGCCTGATGCCCATCCTCATTTTTTACGCGGGCGCGGCTACTCTGGGCCGATTCGAGGGGGCCAGCCTGGGTCGCCTCTACGGCAGTCTATTCCTGGGTCTCAAGGAGGCATCCATCGCCTCCTGGGTCATCTTCCTGGGTCCCTACGGCCTGTATCTGCTGTTCAGAGGGCTGCGCGCGTGGTGGCGCGCCAGCGCGAGCTTCGACTAAGCATTCAAGTTTTTTGCGACGTGGACGTTAACTTGGCATAAGCGGATCCCGATCCGTTTCTGTGTCTGGAGTCGCGTCTTGAATTCCGAGCTCGAAGCGCATCTTCGCCGATCCGTGAACTTCCCGTCTCCGCCGGGAGTCGCGACGCATATCATCGAATTGGCGCAGGATCCCGGGATCGAAATGGGCAAGGTCGCCAAGGCGTTGAGCATGGACTCCGCGTTGTCCAGCAAGGTCTTGAGGATCGCGAATTCGCCCCTGTATGCGCAGCGGCGCAAGAGCGAGAACTTGCGGCAGGCCTTGGTGGTGCTGGGCTTGAACGCCACTCTCACGCTCGCCCTGAGTTTCTCGCTCGTGAAATCCTTGCGCGGTGCGAAGCCCAATGGCTTGAATTACAAGCTCTACTGGCGCCGCGCTTTGCTGGCCGCGACCGCCGCGCGCGCGCTCGGCGATGCCATGCGCCAAACCCTCGCGGAAGAGATCTTCCTCGCCGCGCTGCTTCAAGACGTCGGCATGCTGGCGCTCGATCAAGCCGTTCCTGACTTGTACCGCGACGCAGAGAAGTTGCAGCGCGATCATGCGGCGCTCGCCGACCACGAAAAAAAGCGCGTGCAAGCCGATCATGCCCACGTCGGCGGCTGGTTGATGCGCACCTGGAGCTTGCCGGAGCGGCTGTGCCACGCGATTGAACACAGCCATCAAGTGGAACTGAGTTGCAGCGCGCTGCCTGCCGGAATATTTGACCGCTGCATCGCGCTTTCAGGTCCGGTGGCCGATCTTTTCCTGCTGGACCCGGAACAGCGTCAATTCGCGGAAACCGCGCTGTGCGCAGAGCGCAGCCTCGGTCTCGACAGGACGGCGTTCGGGCAGGTGCTCGGCACCATCGGCTCGATGATTCCGGAGACGGAAGCGATTTTTGAGTCCGAACTGCTGTCCAAACAGCATCCCGATCTGATTCTCGAGCAGGCGCGCGAAGTATTGATGTTGCGCAGCCTGCATGCGCTGCGAGAAATCAATACCTTGCGTTCCAACGCCGATGCCCCCGCGGCTTCCGTCGAGCTCGAGGAAGAGACGCGGCGCGATGCCTTGACCGGGGTTTACAACCGCGGCTATCTCGAACATTTTTTGGCGCGGGAGTTCGACAACTCGACGCGTCACAAATGGCCCTTGAGCGTTGCGTATGTGGACTTGGATAATTTCAAGCAGCTCAATGACAGTTTCGGTCATCAGGCGGGGGAACGCGTTCTGCAGGCGACCGCGCGGATTCTGCGCGGCAACACTCGCGAGACGGATTTAATCGCCCGGCACGGCGGCGATGAATTCGGCGTCGTGCTGCCGGCGACCGATGCGGAAACGGCGCACAACATCTGCGAGCGCATCGTCATGGCGTTTCGCAACACGGGTCACGTGGTGGGTTCGCACAACGCCAAGGTCACGGTGTCCATCGGCTGTGCAACCCATGGCGGGCAAATTCAGTTCAGCAATTACAATGACTTCGTCAAGGCAGCCGACCAAGCTCTGTACACGGCGAAAACGCGCGGCCGCAATCGCTCGGTGCCCTTCGATCGGCAATTGTCCGAACCGGTTGCCCGCAGCGGCTAAAACACGCCGCACCGCGCCGCCTACCAAATTAAGTCGCGCCGTGCTCATCTTATGTCTTGATTCGATTTGAATTGCATCACAGTTCTGCAATCCTTTTTATTCATATCTGTCGCAATTTGGGAACATGGCTCCGTGGAAAACAACTAAGCATTGACAGCCGGCACTGGCTACATTTTTGAAGAGGCGGACAATGGCGAGCGGGCACAAAAGACGGGCAGACGACGACACGAGTTTCAGCTTCGCCGTGCTCGAGTTGCAGCAGGCAAAAGCTGCGCAAGCTCTGGCGCTCGATCCGGGCCCCAAGAAGGTCTCCTACAAAGAGCAGGGCTCCGATCCTTACAATTCCTCCGGCAGCTTTGACCGCAAAAAAAACTGGACCAAAGTAGGCAAGCGCTAGGCGAGCTAGCCGCCGGGCGAGGCATTCGCTCCGCGGCGAGAAGTGCGAAATTCACTGTTCGGATACCAGCGCGGAAAGCGCCGGCTGTTCGCCAGCCGAAGTCCTACCTGGTAGTAAAGCGTGAGATCGACCACCGGACCGCCGACATCCCAGTCAGGGGAATATTGGTCGCTGGTCTGGCGATAGCGGCGCGCAAAGTAATCCTCGATCTGCGCCTTCCCCCACACCGGCCCTCGTGCCGCGCTGTCGATTCCGGCCTGCACATACAACGCCGGAACGCCCTTGCGCGCGAAGCTGTAGCTGTCGGCGCGGAAATACAAACCCAGCTGGGGACTCGGCTCCCCATGAGCTTCGCGTCCCTGCAGCAGCGCCTCGGCACGCGCCGTGTCCTCCAAATCCGTGTTGCCGAAACCGAGAATGCTGACATCGCGCGTTCGCCCGCCGTTGACCAAAGTGTCCACATTGATCACGGCTACGGTCTGCCGCAAAGACAGCAGCGGATTGTCGACGTAGTACTGCGAGCCCAGTAAATCGGGTTCGGCGGCCGTCGTGGCCAGAAACGCAATCGAGCGATCAGGCTTCGGGTCCGTGCGCACAAAGGATTGCGCCAGCACCAGCAAGCCGGCGACGCCGGTTGCATTATCAACCGCGCCATTGAAAATCTTGTGACCAGACCGGGCCTCGTCCACCCCCAACGAATCCCAATGGGCGGCGTACATGACGTATTCATGTCCTCTGCGCCCCGGCCAGAGCGCGATCACATTCTGCGAATTGAAGGCGCGAATCGCGTTGTGAATCGTCGCATCGACTCTGACGCCCATCGGCACGGCCTTGAATCCAGGATAGGCTGCAGCCACTGCCAATCGCGTGAAATCAAATCCCGCGGCGGCGAAAAGTGCGCGCGCGGCATCGTTTTGAATCCAGCCTTCGATGGCCGCGCGGCCGGCGTATCCATCCGCAGCCGCCAATTCAAATTGCGCGCCGCTCCAAGTGGCTTGAATCACATTCCAACCGTACCCCGTCGCGAGAGCATCATGAACGAGCAGCACGCCCTGTGCGCCCTGGCGGGCCGCCTCCTCCAGTTTGTAGGCAATGCGCCCGTACTCGCTCATCGCATTGCCCTTGAACACCGTGGGATCCTTGGACGCATAGCCCGGATCATTGGCCAAGACCACGACCGTCTTGCCATGAACGTCGAGGTTCGCGTAGTCATTCCACGAATATTCCGGCGCGACGATGCCGTAGCCGACAAACACCAACTCGCTGCCCGACACCTGTATCTCAGGCACGGCGCGCTTGGTCCATATCACCACATCCTTGCCGAGAACCAGGTTGCGCGCGCCGCTTGGGGTGGTTGCGGATAATGTCGCATCGGCGCTCGCGGTGATTTGCACCAACGGCACCTGCTGAACATAGCTGTTGCCGTTGCCGGGCTTTAGGCCCAGCTTGTGAAACTTTTCGACCAGATAATTGACTGTCTTGTCCTCACCCGGCGTCCCGGGCTTGCGGCCCGAGAAATCATCCGAGGCCAGTACGCGGACGTGATCGGCAAAGTCAGTATCGTCAATGTCGGTGGAGGGCGGCGGTCCCTTGGGGTGCATCGTGCAACCCGGCAAGGCGAGCCCGGCGAACGCCAAAGCCACCATAAGGCGTTCAACTCGTCGCATAGAGTTACTCATTGTGCCGGTCAATTGCGGCGGGGCCAATACAACAGAACCACGATACCCAGGGAAATACCTGTGGCGAGATGTGCCCAGCCGCGCCACGGCCGCAGGCGCGCCTGCCCGAGGAAACTCCCGGCGCTGGCGGTGGTCAAAACTGCGAAGGCCACCAGGCTGCCCGCCAGTTGGGGCATTTCGCGCGACAAATCCGGGTGTTCGCCCCTCAGTACGAAGAACACCACCAGGACGGCGCCCAGGCCAAAAGTGATCGATGCGGCAGATCCTAAGACGATACCGATCAAAACCGTGAACGGACGCATATCCTCCGGCTCATATACACTTGCTAGGAGGCACGGGCTTCTCTAGCCTTGAAGGGACTGGGGAAGGAAGTTTACAGGAGAACGGCGACGGTGATGACTAAACGGCTTAACGCCACTCGTTCGCGATGGATTACCGGCATTGCCGTCTGCGCGAGCGCAGTGGGGCTTGCCGCCCTGTTGGGCGCTGCCATGACGCCGCCCGCCGCAGCGCCCGCCGCGGCGGCCACCGCCCTCGCACCCACCGAGCAGGAAAATTACGTTGCGCGCCGCGTGGCCGACATCGTCGCGCATGAGCACTACCGCAGGGCGCCGCTCGACGATCATCTTTCCAGCTTGATCCTCGACCGTTATCTCGATGCCATCGACGGCGCGAGAAGTTATTTCTTCGCGAGCGACATCGCGGAGTTCGAGAAGTACCGCTACGAACTCGACGATTCGATCAAGACCGGCGACGTCGAGCCGGCATTCGTCGTCTTCCGCCGCTATCAGCAGCGTAGCCGCGAGCGCATGGCCTACGCCATCGATCTGCTCAACAAGAAACCGGATTTCGAGGTCGACGAGTCGTTTAATTTCGACCGTGAAAAGGAGCCCTGGCCCGCCAACGCCGCGGAGATGAACGAGCTGTGGCGCAAGCGCGTCAAGAATGACGCCCTTTCGCTGGTGACGGCCGGCAAACAGTGGCCCGAAGTTGTCGATGTTCTGCGCAAGCGCTACGAGCACGTCGCAAAGCGCATGGATCAAAGCAAGCCCGACGATGTGTTCGAGGCATTCATGAATGCCTTCGTGCTGTCGTTGGATCCGCATTCGAATTATTTCTCGGCGCGCAACTCCGAGGAATACAACATTCAGATGAGTTTGAGCTACGAGGGCATCGGCGCCTCGCTGCAACTGACGGACGACTACGTGACGGTCATCGACGTCATCGCCGGCGGCCCGGCCGCCGTCAGCGGCAAGCTGGCCGCGAGCGATCGAATTACCGCCGTCGGCGAAGGCAAGAGCGGAGAGCTCACCGACGTGATCGGCTGGCGCTTGGACGACGTGGTGCAGAAGATTCGCGGTCCCGGCGGCACGCTGGTGCGATTGCAGCTGCTGCCGGCAGGGGCGGCCCCGGGCTCGGTGCAGAAAGTGGTCGACTTCACGCGCAACCGCGTGTCGCTCGAAGCCCAAGCTGCCCACAAGACCTTGCGCACGGTGGTGCGCAACGGCAAGGAAACCAAAGTTGGCGTCATTACGGTACCGAGCTTTTATCAAGACTACGATGCCAGCCGCGCCGGCGCCAAGGACTACCGCAGCACCACGCGCGACGTTCAGCGCCTGATCAGCGAGCTGCGCAAAGACGGCGCCGATGTTTTGATCATGGACTTGCGCGCCAATGGCGGCGGTTATTTGCCGGAAGCGGAATCGCTCACGGGTTTGTTCATCGATCGCGGACCCGTCGTGCAGCTTCGCGACACCACGGGGCATATCGAAGTGGATGATGATCCGAACCCGGCGATTTTCTACAGCGGCCCCATGATCGTACTGGTCGACCGCTTCAGCGCGTCGGCCTCCGAGATCTTCGCGGGCGCCATCCAGGATTACGGACGCGGGCTCATCGTCGGTCAACAGACCTATGGCAAGGGCACGGTGCAAAATGCACATCCGCTCAACTACACGATTTTCGGGCGCAAGCCGGAATTGGGGCAGCTGAATGTCACCATCGGCAAGTACTACCGGATTACCGGCGAGAGCACTCAGGATCGCGGCGTAACACCGGATATCCAGCTGCCCTCGCTCATCGATGCCAATGAAGTCGGCGAGAGCACCCGTGACCGTGCCCTGCCCTGGGATCACATCGAACCGGCAACCTTCCGGGTCGAAGGCGATTTGAAGCCGATTGCCGCAACTCTGGAAAAATTGCACGCCGATCGAACCGCCGGCAGCGCGGACTTCAAATACCTGAAGGAAGATATTGCGGCACTCGAAGCGATGCGCAGCCAGAAAACGCTTTCCTTGAATCTGAAGACCCGCGAAGCCGAACGCAAACGTCTGGAGAGCGAGCGGCTCGATCGTGAAAACGCATGGCGCGCGGCGCACGATGTCAAACCGGCCAAGTCGCTCGAAGAAATCAAGGACGACGCGACGGCGGGCATCTTGCTGGATGAGGCCTCGCAGATCGCCGCCGATCTCGTGGTCGTTTCAGCGCGCCGAAGCGCACCGACGCAGGCGCGGCGCAACGACCCCGCTGGTGCGCCCGCCGGTGCGGGACACCCGCTGACGCAGGACAACCATTAGGCCGGCAGGACAGCCGCTAGCGCAGCAGCAGGGTATATAGATCCCAGTAGTCCTCCGCCAGCACATTCCAGGTGTTGGCGGCAGCCGGCTTGGGCTTGTCGAATTCAACGTCAGTCACCGGCGGCGACAACGAATCGGCCGTAGGCACCGTGTCGGCGCTATTGCGGTATTCGCACGTGGCTCGCAAGCGCTCCAACTTCGCCCTGACCAAACCGGTGATCTGTTTCTGATTGGCCACCGCCAGCTGTGCTTTCTGCACACGCTGCATGTAGCTCTCGCAGTCCGCGCGCGTGCCGAAAGTCATCTCATGAACCCGCCGCGCCACGGCCTCCTTGGCGCGCGCCGCCAGGCCGAAAGCGTCCGCGTGTTCGCAGAGCAATTCAGCGTAGCCGATGATGGCAAGGTTGATGTTGCGCCGCGCCGCCAACGACAGCCCCGGGAATTCCAGTGAACCTTCGCCCTCGATCGCACTGAGCTCTGCGTGCAAGTCGCCGACCGCCTGATCGGCCACGACGAGCCGGCTGCGCAGCGCCTCCAACGACTTGAGCCGGCGACGGCGTCTGAAGTAATGCCAGAAGGCCGTCAAGCGTCCGATCTCCTGCTGCGCTTCGGCCAGCAGCCGGCGTTGCTCGTTCGCCGCGGCGCTGGCCGCTTGCAGACGCTGATCAGCATCGGCCAGCCGCTCGTTCTTCTCGCCCTCCACATCGGCTTTGTGCTTGGCAACCTCGCGCGCTTCCTGTTGACGCGTCAAGTCGGCGGCGAACGTGGAGAGCTGCTGATGGCAGATCTTCCACAGGGCGCGAAGCTGAAAGAACACCAGTGCGCCGAAACCGGTCTTCGGATCGCCCAGCAGGTCGCCGAGTGCATCCATCTGTTCCTGAATGCGGATGGTCGCGCCTTCCTGCTGCTTGAGCCGATCGCGCAGCAAGTGAAATTCGTCCTTGAGGTCGGCGTACGCCTTTTTGAGGCCGGCACGATTTTGGAACAGCTGCATCAGCCGCTCTTCGTCGGGACTCGCTGCGCCTCCCTCCGCGCCGCCTTTTAGAAACGTCAGCTTGTCGATCAAAGTCCCGCCTCATCCCATGACAACCGCAGGTCACCCGATACGAAGCCAATCTTCGCGGCTAGAAGTGATGTCCCCGCTCGGCACAATATTCCAACCATTTATTTAGCATCATGTTTCGGCCCCAGCGCTGATCCAGTTCACGCTTGAGTCCCGACTGCAGCTTGGCGAGTTGCGGATGGCGTTGAAACCCACGAAAGCTTCGCACCTCGGCCAGGCGGGCATCGTGGTACACGCATACCTCCAAATCCGGGTCGCGGAGCCGCGATGCCTCGAAATCGAACTCATATGTGAGCCGAAACACACTGGTGTAACGGCACAGTTCCAGCGGCGTGAGATACAGATCACAGTCCGTTGCAACCGTCGACACGCGCTGCGATTTGACCGAGCGAAGGTCGTCCACCAGCCAGCCCAAGCGCACGAAATTGCTTTCGTACAGCGTCATCAGGCCCACAAAGCTGCCAGGCCGCGCCCGCCATGATGTCTCGCACCATTGATCAGCTATCATGTGGGGACTATACCATGCAGCCTCGATTTTTCAGGGCCGCAATCGCCGCTCGAGACCCATGCGATCGAGAATCCTGGTAGATATTTCTTCGATCGAGACTTCGGTCGCATCGAGCACCGGCACGCCGTGCCGCTCGAACAAGGACTCCGCGGCCCGCACCTCGAACGCCACTTGCGCGGCTGATGAGTAGCGGCTGTCGGGCTTGCGTTCGTTGCGAATTTGCTGCAATCGATCGGGCCGGATCGTCAGACCGAATAATTTTCGCGGGTGCCCATCGAGTGCGCGGGGCATTTTCCGGGACTCCAGATCATCATCGGTAAGCGGATAATTCGCAGCGAAAACTCCATATTGCATGGCCAAATACAAACAGGTCGGCGTTTTGCCGGAACGCGACACGCCGACCAGAATAACATCGGCGCGCTCATAGTCGCGCACCACCGATCCATCATCATTCGCCAGCGCGAAATTCGTGGCATCGATGCGCGTCGCGTAAGCGTGCGTGTCCGCCATGCGATGAGTCCTACCTGCAGTATGGCTTGATTGCGTCTTGAGTTCGCCGGCGAGCGGTGCTAGGAACGGATCGAAAAAATCCAAGAAAAATCCGGTGCTGCCTCGGACCACATTGCGCACGTCCTCCTGCACCAGCGTGCTGAATACGACCGGGCGCATGCCCTCCTGCGCCGCGACCAGATCAATCTTTCGAACGGCCTCAATTGCCTTGTCAACGGTGGAGATAAATGGCACAGTCACTTGGCGAAATTCGATGCCATCGAACTGCGTCATGAGGCTGTGACCCATTGTTTCTGCGGTAATTCCCGTTTGGTCGGAAACGAAAAATACTGTTCGTTTAATCACGGTAACCTCATCGAGTCGGCGCTAGCGCCGTAAAGTGTTTCATTTAAACTACCGTCGGACAAGCCGTGCACCATGAAGCCTTACATCATTCCATTTGAAAAACTGAAAAATAAAGACGTCGAACTCGTCGGCGGCAAGAACGCTTCGATCGGCGAGATGATTTCCGGCCTGGCGAACCTCGGCGTTTCGGTGCCGGGCGGC
>Ga0193709_1000205_pt1 | contig 24040 bp, 18 predicted proteins | sample H3c2metaG_FD_160571 | JGI IMG/M metagenome (GOLD analysis project Ga0193709, IMG submission 160571) | Soil microbial communities from a riparian zone of the East river system, Colorado, United States - H3c2 | ecosystem: Environmental > Terrestrial > Soil > Riparian zone | place: USA: East River...
ACTCTGGGAAATTGCCGTCAACCGATCCGTCGGCGTTCCGCCTGCCGCCCGGCTGCGTCGCGGCGATCGCGCTCGCCAGGCTGAAGCTATAGAAATACGGGACCTGGATGCCGCAAGCGCCGCCGGAAATTCCTTTGAGAATGCTGCAGCTCGATACCTTGGTGAAGGCGCTCGCCGGGATCAAACCCTGGTCCACGGGATTGTAGAAGCCCCATGCGAAGTTGCCGCTGTTGAAAGACTGTGCCCTGGTGGTCATGCGCTTCAGATCGATGCCGGCCTTGATGCTCTTCAAGCCGCTGTTCGCATCGCTATTCTTCCACACGGTATCGAGCAGAACCTCCTCGATCACCGTCCTGAACGTTGTGTTATTGGCTTGGCCGAACAGTGGCTCGATGGTGTCCGTGCCGAGGTTGCCCATGGTGTACGGCGACTGGTAGAGCCAAGAAGTCGTCGGAATTCGGGTCGAGCCTGCGCCGATTCCGGCACACGGGCCGCCGGCCGAGAAGGCGGGCCCCATGGTGAAGCACTTGTACAGCGACGCCTGCGGGATCTGGCCCACGATGCCGAAATTATTCGTACCCAAGGCCCCGCCGCCCGAATCGGCCGTGGAGTGATGCGCGTCCAACTCAACCGTCACATTGTCCGATGCCTGCCACTTCAAGTTCAGCCCCGCAGAGCCGTTCTGGTTCATGATTTCATCGTTGGTCGCGAAATACGAAAGATCGCTGCCGGTATCGACCAGATTCGTCACGGTGCCGTGGGGGTTGATGGTGGCGCTTATGGGGTTGAGACCGTAGTCGAACCAAGCGCCGAATGTGTGCGTCTGGTTCATGTCTTTGTAGAAGGTATAGGTATAGTCCGCCGTCGCGACCAGCGAATCGATCGGCTTGAATTGCAGCACGGCCTGGCCGTTAATTCGTTCGCGCTGGTGATCCTCCACTCCCCATCCTTCATTGCGCGGTCCCCAATTGTTGCCGTCCGGATTGGTGTTGGAGCTCGTCACGCGCGGATCGCCGGTGGCAAACTGGTTCTGCAGCCAGCCGTCGATATTGGCCTTCTGTTCCTGGCTATTGCGCTTGGAGTAGGAACCGTTGATGAGGAAGCCCACCCGGTCGTCGAAAAAGGTATCGCTGAAGAGGCCTGAGAACTCCGGGGTGACCTTGGTGCCTACCTTGCTGGAGGTGTCATCGGTGGCCTTGGCCGAAAAAGCCGCCTTCATCGTATTGAAATCGAAGGGGCGCGCCGTGGTGATGTTGATGGTCGAACCGATGCCGCCGCTCGCCACATCGGCGCGGCCGGTTTTATACACCGTAATGCCGGAAATACCGTCGGCAGAGATATTTTCGAAGTCGAAGGCACGCGACGCCGATTGACCTGATACGGTATTTCCGGGCATGGAACGGCCATTTAGAGTGACCATATTAAATTCCGGACCGAAGCCGCGCACCGTCACGCGCGAGCCTTCGTTATTTATGCGGTCGATGGTCACGCCGGGAATGCGCTGGATGGATTCGGCCAGATTCGTGTCCGGAAACTTACCTATATCTTCGGCGGTAATCGCGTCGACGATGCCGCTCGATTCGCGTTTGATGGTCTCGTTGGTCACCAGCGACTGACGCAATCCGGTGACCACGATCTCGTCGATACCTTCTGGCGGACCCGCGATGGTGGAGTCGGCCGCCGCCGCGCCTGAGCAGTACATCGCTATCAATACGGCCAGAGGCTTCATGGGAAACGTTGGTAGCGGATGCTGGGCCTTCGTCGAGGCGCGCGAACGGCTGGACTTGTTCAAGGTACTCTCCCCTCCCGTCTCCGGGACCTGTTTTTTCTGTGCCGACGTCGGGCGTCGATTCTATGCAAGCGGTTTCTGAAACCGGTTGCAGGATTTATTCTGCGACTGTAAATTGCAAAATGCAAGGGGACAAAATCCTTATAACATGAGCAATCGGCGCGCCGCGGCATTCCAATCGTTGACAGCAGCGGCTGCACGCAAGCAGCATTCCTGCAACCGGTTTCAGATATATTACGAAAGGACTGGTCTTCGGCTTTGGGGAGGAGCGGGACATGAGTCAAATAATTCAACCGCCGGTGTGCGCATGACCCGCAGCGAATTCAATTTACTTCGCATTGCCTCAACCGTGGCGCTGGGCGGCTTTCTGGTCGGATTCGACGCGACCGTTATTTCCGGTGCCGTGCCCTTCGTTCGCGACTATTTTGATCTTGGCGGCGCGGCCGGAAGCCTGAAACTCGGCTGGGCGGTGAGTTGTCTTGGCTGGGGCGCAATGGCCGGGAACCTGGCGGCCGGCCCCTTGAGCGACCGGTTTGGGCGCAGAAGCGTGCTGCTCATGACGGCAGTGCTATTTCTCGCATCGTCCTTGACGGCGGCATCGTCCACCCGCTTTCCGGTGTTCGTGGCAGCGCGAATCTGCGGGGGTCTCGCAGTCGGTGCAGCCATTCTCACCGCCCCGGTGTACATCGCGGAGATCGCACCCGCTCGCAGCCGCGGACGTCTGGTCTCCCTCAATCAATTGATGATTGTCATCGGCATATCCGTCTCGTTTTTCTCCAATTACTTTCTGCTGTCGTTGGGGGCGAACAGCTGGCGATGGATGCTCGGCGTCCAGGCCGTACCCGCGACCCTCTACTTCGTGCTGTTGACACTGGTGCCCGAGAGCCCCCGCTGGCTCTTGAGCAAAAGCCGCGAAGCGGGCGCGCGGGCCGCGCTTGCCGCGGTACACGGACTGGCCGCCGCTACCCGTGAACTTGAAGCCATCCAGGCGAACCTTGCCAGGAAATCGCGGCATTTCGGCATCACTGAGCTGCTTACCGGCCGACTCAAGAGGGTCATGATATTCGGTCTTGGCATCGCGTTCTTCCAGCAAGCCACCGGCATCAATGCGATCTTTTATTACCTGCCTTCAATTTTCGCTCAGTCGGGCGGCGAACTCTCGACGTCCTTCGCTCAGTCGGTGCTCGTAGGACTCGTCAATGTCGGTATGACGTTCGTGGCCATTTGGTTGATCGACCGCTTGGGCCGCAAACCTCTGTTGGTAATTGGGCTCGTCGGCGCGACGCTGTCGCTTCTGACAATTGCCTGGGCATTTCGCGCGTCGCAAGGCGCGCTGGGAGCCGGCTCGCCGGTCAGCCACGCCAACATCGTGCTGATTGCCATCATTGGCTACGTCGCTTCCTTCGCGATCTCGTTGGGGCCCGTGATGTGGGTGATGTTGTCCGAGATCTTTCCGAACGAAGAGCGGGCAGCCGCAATTTCAGTGGTCGGATTTTGGAACTCCCTGGTGAGCGCCAGCGTGACGCTGCTCTTCCCCACAGAACTTGCCGCCTGGGGTCCCGCGGGAACTTTTCTCGGCTACGGATTGCTCGCCGCCGCCGGCCTTCTGTTCGTTCTAGTGCTGGCTCCGGAGACCAAGGGAAAGACGCTCGAGGAATTGGAAGGGATTCTCACCAGGCCGAAGCAGGCGCTCGGCTCCTGAAATGCGAATAAATCGGACATGAGATGAAATCAAAACCTTCTTCCGCACCGGCGCCCGGCAAAAGCGGCCCTCGGCCGCGCCAGTCGGCCACCTTGAGAATGGTGGCCCGCGAGGCCGGCGTCTCGGCCAGCACCGTGTCCAGGATCATCAACGGCACGGTCAATGTGAGCCATGGCCTCAAGCATGCCGTCGAGGCAGCCATCGTAAAGTTCGACTTTCGCCCCAACGCCGCCGCGCGCGGACTCGCCCTCGGCAAGACGTCGACCATCGGCGTGGTCGCGCAAGCGATAGACAGCCCGTTCTATGGTGAAGGCCTGCGGGGAATCGAGGCCTTCCTACGCCCGCGTGGCTACGTGCCGCTATTCATGAGCGGCAATTGGCGCGAAGAGGACGAAGAACGATGCGTGCGGGAGTTCATTGCGCGTGGCGTCGACGGAATCATCGTCTTCGCCGGGCGCCTCAGCGATGCAAAGCTGAGGAGCTACGCCAAGGATGTGGCCATCGTGGTCACAGGCCGCAGTTTGCGGGCGCCGGGGTTGTTCAGTCTGCAAATTGACGATCGCCATGGCGCGATGCTTGCCGTGCGGCACCTGACCGAGATCGGGCACCGCAAGATCGCCTTCATCACCGGGTCTGAAAATCATCCCGACGCGATCGAAAGGTTCGAGGGATACAAGAAAGCGCTCCAAGACGCCGGAATTGAATTCGATCCGAGGCTGGTGGCCGTCGGCGATTGGCACGAGGAAGGCGGCTTGCGCGCAACGATCGAACTGCTCGGCTCGACCGCGAAATTCACCGCGCTTTTTTGCGTGAACGATCAAACCGCCTATGGCGCTTGCCTCGCGCTTTACCGCAAAGGGCTCTCGGTGCCCGCCGATGTGTCGGTGATCGGATTCGACGACTTGCCCGCATCTGCCTACCGGCTTCCGCCGCTGACCAGCGTGCGCCAATCGATCGGTGAGCTCGGCGATCGATCCGCGCAGGCCATTCTACAGCTCATCGACGGAAATCGGCCGCGTTTCGCTCCTCCTCCGGTCGAGCTGGTGATCCGTGAGTCAACCGATCGCAACGGGCGGCGGGGGCGTAGCTGAATCGACAGAACAGCAGCACTTGATACTTCCAGAAAAACATAACGAAAGCCATAAATGAACTACCGTCAATCTCTCGATGAACTCGCCAATCGCTTCCCGGCGAGTTTCGTGTGGGGAGTTGCCAGCAGCGCGTTTCAAATCGAAGGGGCCTCGACCGCGGACGGCAAGGGCGCTTCCATTTGGGATGAGTTCTGCCGCCTTCCCGGCGTCATCGCGGACGGCTCCGATGGAAGGATCGCGTGCGATCATTACAATCGACTCGAGTCGGACCTCGACCTGATCGCGGGGCTCGGCGTGGGAGCGTATCGCTTCTCGATCTCCTGGCCGCGAATCCAGCCGACAGGATCGGGCGAAGTGCTCGGACCGGGCATCGATTTCTACAACCGCCTGGTCGACGGACTGCTCGAGCGCGGCATTGAACCCTTTGCAACGCTCTACCACTGGGACCTGCCGGCTACGCTGCAGCGCGAGCACAATGGCTGGGCCGACCGCAATACAGCGTACCGATTCGCGGAATACGCCGCGCTGGTGGCGGATCGACTTGGCGATCGCGTGCGCTCGTTCGCAACCCATAACGAACCGTGGGTTACCGCGACCATCGGCCACGAAATGGGACATTTCGCGCCGGGCATCAAGGATAGAGCCGTGGCCATGCAGGTATCGCACCACTGCCTGTTGAGCCACGGACTGGCCATGCAGGCGATGCGCAGCACGCGCAGCAATCTCGACGTCGGCATTGTCCTCAATCTCTCGCCGGTCTATTCGGCGACCGACTCGTCGGCCGACAGGATCCTCGCATCGCGCGAGGACGGCCTTTTGGTTCGCTGGTACATGGACGCCTTGCTACGCGGGGAGTATCCACAGGATATTCTGGAATATCTCGCGGCAGATGCACCCCGCGTCCAGGATGGCGACGCGCAATTGATTGCTGAACCGCTCGGCTTTCTCGGCGTGAATTACTACAACCCGATCGTTTCGATCGCGGGACGCCCATTTTCTCCGGCCCGCGAAGGCGTCCCCGTCACCGATATGGGTTGGGAAGTGGCGCCGGCGAAGTTTACCGACCTGCTGTTGCGCCTCGATCGCGACTACGACCTGCCGCCGCTGTTCATTACCGAAAACGGTGCGGCCTATCCGGATCTGGTCATTGACGGCGGCGTGAGGGATGAGGACCGGCGCGCCTATATCGAGACTCACATACGCGCCATCGCGGATGCCATCGATCAGGGCGTCGATGTGCGCGGCTACTTCGTGTGGTCGCTGCTCGACAACTTTGAATGGGCCGCGGGATATACCAAGCGCTTCGGGATCTACTATGTCGACTACCAGACGCAGGCCCGCATTTTGAAGCGCAGCGGTTTCTGGTACAAAGATTTGGCCGCGGCATTCCATCGAACGCAGGGAGGCAGGGTCGCAAACGAAGGCTCGGGAGGCGCGCGGTGAATTCGCAGTCACTGGCCGTTGCTCTGGCCCTCGCCCTCATCGTTAACGGAACGTGCTTATCGCAGCAAGCCCCGACGCTCACTGGGCAGCCGTGGATGAACGCATCGCTGGCACCTGACCTGCGCGCCGACATGGTTCTGAAGCAACTGACGCTCGATGAGAAAATTCAGCTGGTGCACGGTATCGGCTGGGGGCCTTTGGTTCCCGGCAGCCCGATTCCGCCCGACAACAATGGCGGCGCCGGTGAGGTCATGGGCATACCGCGTCTCGGAATACCGTCACTGCAGCAAGCGGATTCGGCCGTTGGTATTCGAATGGCAGCCCAACAAAGCCGTTACGCGACGTTGTTGCCGTCCGTGTTGGCCGCCGCATCCTCGTGGGATACGGAGGCCGCGCATTTATACGGAGACGTCATCGGACGTGAGCTGCGTGCGCAAGGGTTCAATCAATCGATTGGCGGCGGCGTCAACCTCGCGCGTGATCCGCGAAATGGCCGGCTGTTCGAGTACGCCGGTGAAGACCCAGTGCTCGCGGGTGTGACGGTTGGTCATGTCATTCGCGGTGTACAAGACAACCACATCATGGGGGACATCAAGCACTACGCGTTGAATGATCAGGAGACCGGCCGTACGGTTGTCGATGCCCGCATCTCCAAAAAGGCTGCCCGCGAGAGCGATCTCTTGGCTTTCGAACTCGGCATCCGCATAGGACAACCTTCCTCCGTCATGTGCAGCTACAACAAGGTGATGGGAGATTGGGCGTGCGAGAACGAGTGGCTGCTGAATCATGTGCTGAAGGGCGCCTGGCATTTTCCGGGCTTCGTCGTTTCCGATTGGGACGGCACGCACTCCACCGAAAAGGCGGCGATGGCAGGTCTCGACATGCAGATGCCGGGCGAGGAATATTTTGGTGAAGCACTCAAGCAAGCGGTCACCGCCGGGCGGGTTCCCTTGCGGCGCCTCGATGACATGGTGCACCGGCTGCTGCGCTCAATGTTCAGTGCCGGCGTCATCGACCATCCGCCGATTCCGCGCAGCGTGATCGACCCCTTCCGGGGTCTTGAGGATGCGCAGCATATTGCTGAAGAAAGCATCGTTCTACTGAAGAATGACGGCACGCTGCCCCTGAATCTTGGCGCCGTGCATTCCATTGCAGTGATCGGCGCACACGCCGATGTCGGCGTGCTGTCGGGGGGAGGTTCAGCGCAGGTCGATGCACCGGGCGGAAATGCCATCAGTCCCACGACTCCGACCAAGTGGGGCGAAGCGGTTTATTTTCCTTCGCCGCCGCTGCGTTACATTCGAGAGCATGCGCGGGGAGCCGTCGTGCAATTTAATGACGGCACCAACGCCTCCGCCGCGGCGGCGCTCGCGAAAACTGCGGATGTCGCCATAGTATTCGCCGATCAATACATGAGCGAGGCAGGCGATGCCCCATCGCTGTCGCTGCCGGACGGTCAGGACGAACTGATTTCGTCGGTCGCGGCAGCCAATCCGCACACGCTGGTCGTATTGATCACGGGTAACCCGGTGACCATGCCGTGGCTCGATCGAGTCGCCGGCGTCATGGAGGCTTGGTATCCCGGAATTGCGGGTGGACAGGCGATCGCGAACCTCATCTTCGGTAGTGTCGTTCCCTCGGGAAAGCTGCCTATTACGTTTGCGAAGTCAGCGGAGGATCTGCCTCATCGATGCGTCTTTGGCATCGCTTGCACGCAAGCGCTAAGTTCGCCGCGGCACTGGGTGTCTGACGATGCGAAGCGGCAGAGCTTTGCAGCGGAATACGACGAAGGTGTGCGCTTCGGTTATAAATGGTTTGACTCCGAAGGCAAGCAGCCGCTGTTCCCGTTCGGCTTTGGCTTGTCATACACAAAATTCAAATACAGTGATTTGCAGGTCGACCGAGCAGCGAAAACCGTGACTTTCACGATTGAAAATACCGGTGGTCTGGCGGGAACTGAAATTGCGGAAATCTACGTCGAGCTGCCGAAGGCCGGCAAAGAGCATTTCCGACGACTTGCTGCGTGGCAACGTGTGGCGCTCGATTCGCGCCAACGAAAAACCGTTACCGTGGCCCTGGAGCCCTTGGCCATGGCGACGTTTAACGAGCAGAAGGATGCTTGGACTTGGACCTCCGGCAAGTACACGGTGCTCGTCGGCGGGTCGTCGCGCGATTTACCGCTACGGGCCGGCATCGCTCTCTATTGAGGTCCCCTTCCAGCTCAACGCCGCCGCCTCCTGCTGCCCTTCGTCCGCCAGCGCCGTACTCCAGGCCAGGCCTAAGGTGGCCCCGTTGCTCGGGGTCGAAGCCTGGGCCGCCGCAGCGACGTCGCTTCCCAGTCCCAGTGCTACCGCAGCAATCCACACACTCGTTGATCTAGCGTTCATAGCCACTCCCTCCGTGTGAACTTACCCGCCAACGCGGGCCGGATGCGCCATCTTAGTCGCCCTTGATGAATCTCGACAATGCCGGTGCCCCTGCTAGGTTGCGCTCACGAACCGCCGCTGCCGCATCCATTTGCTGGCCACCCACTTTTCACCTTCGAGCACGGGATTGCCGGCGTGCACCGAGCGCCAATCGACGACTCCCCGGCTGTCGCAATACTCGAAATACGCCGCATGACCCAAGCGCGGCGTGATCGCCCAACCGAGATCGGGAAATGATGTCTCACCGCCCGCCGGGACGTCGTTCAAGTAAGTCACCAAGGTGCTGACGCGCTGACCGCTGCGTGCTATCGAAGACCGATTGGCCTCGTTGGTGATTTGCAGGAAATCGACATGCGGTGCGCTGGCCGCGCCCGTGGGGTAGTACAGCACTTGCAGTCCTTCGCCGTTTTCCACGGGCAGGCTCATGAGCTCGGCAATGCGCCGGTCCAGACTCGCGATGAATGCAGTTTCCTGTAAGCGAAAGAACATCCCATAGCTGTTGCGGTAAGCGGCGATGACATCCTGTCCGGACTGCAGGTCGACTATGGTCGAGGGCTCGAGGCGCGGTCTGGCCAGATCGATGAGCGCCTTGCATTCTTCGGCGCTCATGACATTGCTCAGCACCGCCAGCACCGGCTGCTGTGTGCGTGCCAGAACGCCAATCTCCCGATCATGGGTCTTGAGCACAGGGCCGCCCGCAAGCCGAGGCGGTTGCGGCGCTGGTATGGATTCATGTTCCGCCAAGGGCACCGAGTCCACGGGCACCGGCCGTTGCTCCTGAATGGCGGCGACAAACGCGTGCACGATGCTGCGTGCCGCGCTCGGCTCCATGCGCTGCGCAATCATGGTTTCGATCAGCGCGGCGGGCGCACAGCCCTGATGCAGATTGTTCACCAGCCAGGACCCTAGTCCTTCGGAGAAGCGAATGACTGCGCTCATGGCAATGCTCCGGTCAATCGAAGGAGTCTTTGGCGGCCCACCCTTGCCCGGTGAGTGTGAACACTTCCCGCAACTGCGACTTGCCTGCACCGCTCAAGACTCGGGCCACGGCGGGAAACACGCGCTGTGCATCGGGGTCCTGCGCCCAGGGAGCGGCATTCACCCGATAGGTGTAGGTGACAACGGCTTCGCTCTGCGCGCCATTCTTATGAACTTCCCAGCCTACGATCTTATCGAGGCTGAGCTTGGCTGCGCAGAAGTCGGCTTGACGGGCATGCGTTCCGGCAAGCTCGCGCTTTAGGTAATACTTTTTTCCGTCTTCGGTCAGTTCGTAGCGGCGCGCAGAGGCGGCTGCACCTTGCTGCGAATGCTCATCCGCGCTTACCGCCGTGGAACGCACCACGCCGAGCTTCTCCAGCACGGGCAACTGGATGGCGTTGCGGCCGCCGTTCTGAAACTCCTGCGCGCTCACCTCGATGGGCCAGTCGTACTTGCCCAGGCAGAGGTCACCACGCTTGCTCAAGTAGCTGTTCACAGCCTGGGTGAGGGTGTCTCGATTGGCTTCGGTGCGGCTGCCGCACGCTGCGAGGCCAGTCAGAGTCAAGGCGAGAAGATAGATTTTCATAGGGATTAGCGCTGAGGTCTTGGGGATTCAATTGACGCACGGACCGCTCGTCGGCGGCGTCGCCGGTGGCTTGTAGCCATCGGTGAGCGTGCCCAGGAAACAGAGCAGGTCCGCGATGTTCTGCTCCGTCATGGGAGGCGTCGAGCCCGCGGCGCGTCCGTCGAGGGGCATCTGCGGGTCGATGTTGGAATGATAGGCGGTCGGCAAGTCGTCGAACCTTTGCAGCGTGCCGCCATCGTACTGCGTGGTCACCAATCCATACGTGGGGAATGAGGGATCGGCACTGGCTCGGGGCGTGCCGCCCACGGTGGGATACCAAATTTCCGGATTGGTATCGCGCGTATTGTAGAAGCGAATGGCCTGCTCCAATGAATGGATCACGCCGTTGTGAAAGAACACCTTGCGCGTGGCGACGTTGCGCAGAGTCGGTGTGCCGAACTTTCCGCAATGGACTTCAGGCGCCGCCGGTGAGGCGGGACTGTGATCGTTGCGCAGCGGGCCGCACACGCCCATATCGACATAGCTGGAATCAGCGTTGGCGCGAATGCGGGCGTTTCGCGGGACGCCGATCGCCTCGTAGGAAAAATCCGTGAACAACGCCGAGCTGCCGTTGAGTCCCGCGCCCTGATAATGGCACGAGGAGCAATTGCCGATTTTCGGATTACTGAACAGCGCCAGCCCCCGCGCTTCAGCCGGCGTCAGCGCGCCGCCGATTTTGTTCCCGGCATACAAATCGAATTTACTGCTGTAGGGATGAAAACTGGAGTCCTCCAGTTGAAATGCCTGCAGCGCGGCCGACGCGTCCTTGAAGGCGGTCGCGGTGTTGCTGAAAACATCGTCGCCGAAGGCCTGCCGAAACAACTTCGCGTATGCACCGGCCCGAAGCTTCGCAACGACGTCCGCGGTGCTGCCGTTGGCCATTTCGAACACCGACAGCAGCGGAATTCCGGCCTGCTCGGCCAGCGTGTTGGCGCGCCCATCCCACGTGAAGCCGCCTCCGGGACCCGGCACACTGATGCCATCCGGATTGTCGAGCAGGTCCGCGTAAGCCGGGGTGTATTCCTTGTAGCGCAGCGAGGGCACGGCGCGCAGTCCCGGCATGGTCAAGTCATTGCCGCCGGGCTGCACCGCCAAATCGTTGGGCGGTCCATATGCATGGTTTGGGTCGTGACAGGTCGCGCAGGACATCTTGCCCGAGCCTGACAGGCTCTTGTCGAAGAAAATTTTCTGACCCACTTGGGCCGCCAAACTCAAGGGCGGCGTAGCACGGAATTTCGCAGCCGCTTCAGGCAAAGCACTGCCGCTGCCCGACTGGCCGCCGCCGCAGGCGGCCAGAGTCAGGGTCAAGATCATCGCCAATGCAACTGTACGCATAATGGCGAAGGGCGGATCGATCGATCCGCCCTTCCCGTCCGGCGTCGATGCCGGCTGCAACTACTTCGTCAATGCCCAGATGTTCGTCTGCGTGGCATCCGGGCCCACCTGCGGCGCCGTGCTGATGTCCGCCGACTGCTTCTGCGTGTAGCTGACCGGAATCGCGAAGGCATGATTCGTCGGCCGCACCGCGTCGAAGTGCGTATCGGCGCTGCCGGCGTACTCGGGCAGATTCAAGATGTTCTGCGCAATGAATTTCTCCGTGTACTTGGAGCGGTTCATGTACGAGGCATCGTTCATCGGATCCGACAGCTGGAACATGTCCTGCAGCGTGCGCACGAAGGAAAAGTGGCTGTAGACATCGCTGTCCGCGCTTCCCTTGGGCGCATTGGCCTGATTCGTGAGCAGTCCCCACACGCTCTGGCCATGGCCGCGATTTCCCTTGGTGTAGTTGTTGATGGTCATGTCCACCGACCAGGTTCCATCGGCGTTCTGCGTCAGCGGATGCGCCACGGTGCTGTTCGAGACATTCCATCCGCAGCAGGAATTGAATCCGCTGGTGGCACTGCCCTCGTCGAACATCAGCACGATGGCTACCTTCTTCTGCGGGTTGTTCCACAATGGCGAAGCTTCGATCTTCTTGACCACCGTGTCCACATAGTTGTCGCCGCGGGTGATGATGGCGCCGCCCGTGGCATTGGGCACGTTGTTGGCGACGCTGCTGCAGTCGCTCGCCGTGACCGTGGCGGTGGTGGCAACGTCGGTTCCCGTCACGCTGATGCCGTGCATGTCGTCGCACTGATCAGGCACCACGAAGTTGAGGTTGCCCACATCGCCGGATACCAGGTCGCTGCCGAACTGATCGAAGTCGTAGCCCGCCGGAATCGCATACTTCGTGCTGTTCTTGAGCGCATCTTCCCACTGGCTGCCGCCCAGGGTGCGATTGCTGAATTTGAACTCCGGTGCGCTGCGCACGTTCTGGTACGCCATGCCGGGATGGTGCTTGGTTTTGTAGAGCGCCGCCGGCAGCGGCAGCACCAGTTTCGGATCGCCGATCACCGCCGTATTTCCGCCGATCGTGCCGGGCTGGTAAACGTGATCCTGAGCGATGACGGCTGGGTCCGCCACGCTGTCGGTACGCAGATCCTGTCCCGGATTGAGCGACTCGCTGTAGGTTCTCCAGGTCATGCCCGCCGTGCTGATGGCGTTGAACAGGTTCGGCCGGCCGGTGATGTTGTGATTGACCGCCGCGGTTTGAGTGCAGGTAGCCGCAAAGGGTGAACTGGCCAAGCCCGGTTGATCATTGGTGGGCAGCGGCAGATCCTGCGGAGCGTTCGGACCCGTCGCGTCGCAGTTCCACTGGCTGTCGTCCGTGATGCCGAAGTCGTCGCCGCCGCCCAACGCCGTGTAATTCGGTTCGCTGGGATTGCCGGTGGCGTAGTAGCTGGTGAGCAAGTTGCCGGCATGCAGGTACGCATTGATTTTCGGAGCGAACGGCGAGTTCAAAATCGACAAAGTCGCCTTGTTTTCGAGCATCACGATGAAGATGTGGTCGTAGCGCGGAATGCCTTCGACATTGAAGGCTGCCTGCTGAGACTGTGCGAAGGTGATGGGCTTGCGCGTTTCGACCGCCGTGGCGGTGGCCGCGGTCACGCCGGCCATACCCGTGATTTCCGGATCCCCGCCCGGAACGGCCAATGCATCCGGATAGAGGTCGCCGCGGTCCAGCTTGGTGATGGCATACGCGAAGCGATTCGTCAGGACGTTGGATTCGCGCAGCATGGAGGCCTGCGCCGCGCCCGTCTGCGTGTTGACGTCGGTCAGAATTTGCCCAAGATCGACGCCGAGCCGGGTCGCCAAGTTCTGCTTCTCAGTCTGATAGTCCGAGCCATTGGCCTCGGTCAGCCGCGCAACTTCGGAGGACAGCGGACTCACGATCACGCCGTCGCTTTGCTCGCTCACCTGGTCGAGCAGAGCCCGGAACACATTGCGCTTCGGATTCGTGGCGCCATTGGCCGTGTTGACGGCCGCCGTGCCGATGTCGGCGATAACGGGACCTGCCGCGGCAACTGCCAGCGTGAAGGCGCCTTTGGAATCGGTAGTCACCGGATTTTCGCTCGAATCGCACTTGCCGTTGCCATTGGCATCGATGCACACGGTCGCGCCCTGATAGTAGCCGCCGGTCACGTTGGGTTGGGTGGCGCTGCCCGGGGTGAACCCTGCCGCAGTCACGATACCCTTGATCATGACCGACAACGGCGGCGGCGGCACCTGAGCGGGGGGCGAGTTGGGCACGGTGGAAGTGTTGCTGCCGCCGCACGCAGCCAGCACTGACACGGCCGCCAGCACTGATGTGTTGCGAATGATTCTCGACGACTTGCTGCTCTTCTGTTTCCGCGATCTGGCCATGTTCATCCTCTGTTTGTGAATCTCGCGAGTGCACAACGGCACGCGCTTTTTTGCCTGCGCGGATTATTGGAGGTGATCATGACGGATTTGTTGCAATGCCGTGACTATGCCGGCGCAGCAACGTTAAGTACTGTTAAGACGTTCGCGTATCAGGACTCGCAATTTCCCGGCAAGCTCGCGATCCATTGCTCGATGAGCGCCACGCCCTCGCGGTGGGTGGTCGAACGTCCCTGCTCCGGCATCATCACGCCGGGCTCGTTTGAGAGCAAACGGTAGGCGAGGATCGAATCCTTTGGTTTGCCGGGCACTACATCGAAGAAATGATCTCCTGTGCCGCGACCCGCCGCGACCGGAGGTTTGCACACGCCCAGGTGCCGATCGTCGTCGGCGAATATCGTCAGATCCAAGGCCGTGGTATTTGCCGGTCCTTTGGCGTTGTGGCAATGACCGCAGTTGACGTCGAGATACGCGCGTGCGCGCGCCGCGACGGGTTCGGCAACGTTGCGCCAATCGGCGTTTCGCGCTACGCCCGAAAGCTCAGGCAGACCGGCGAGATACCCTGCCTTGCTCCAATGCAGCAATTGATTGTCGGTGCCGGAGGCGTACTCGAAGCTGCGATTTAGATGCCGCGCCCTGGTGCCGATGGGTGCAATCGCTTTGGTGCTCAGATCCACCACATGGCAACCCGCACATTGGTTCTCATTGGGCACGACATAGGTAAATGCTTCCCGGGCACCGTCCTCGGCCACCAGCTCGAGCGGCATCGTATCGCCCGTGCGTGCGAGCTCGGCCTCGGATTGTGCCGCATTCCACACGTAAGGAAGAGCCTGCCAGCCATCCGCGCGTCGCACCAGCACGCGCGTTTCGATCAGATGCACGTTGGCAAGTCTCAGCCCCTCGCCGCTGCGTCCCGTTCCCGCAAAGTCGCGCGATTGATCATAGGTACGGGCCGCCAATTTGGCATCGCGCGCCGTGCCTTTCGGTGTTGGATAGTAGAAAGTCTTGGTGATGATGGTGCCGACCGGGAATTCAAAGTTGCCCTCGGCACTGTATTGGGCGCTTGCACCCGGCGGCATCCATACCGTTCGCAGCTTGTGGGCGTAATCGCTGAACAGCGGCGTGTTGAGATCGTAGGCAATGACCCCGGCGTTCAGCGCCAATTTGCCGCCATCGGCATACACCACCTGCCAATCGCTGAGCTTCGCGGGCCTGCCCTCCGCGAAGAAATGCACAGGTTGTCCCCGGTGGCCGCAACCGCAGACGATTGCCAAGCCCAAACAAATCAACAGCGGGCGGAATTGCGTCAATCGCTGGCCTTTGCCGACTAACTGTGCGGCAGTTCGATCGCCGCGAGCTTTGGCAGCTCGCACTGAAAGGATGCTTTATCGATTTTCGGGTTCTTGTACTTGTTGGGGCCGTCGGCGTTCAATACCTCGGCGCTGCCGTTTCTGACGCAGATCCGTTCCTCCGCCGGCGGCAGGCCGTTCACCTGATTTTTTGCATCCACATAACCGTCCCAAAGAATGTCCGGGAAATGGCCGTTGATGCCAAACATCGCTGTCTTCAAGGTCTTCAAGTCCAAACCATCCGGCGAGTCGCCGCCGCCCTTGAAGCGATTGTCGTAAATAAAGATGGCGCGTGGATACGGATCGTACTTGGGGTCCACGCCGCGCGTGTTGTAGTAGCTGGTCGAGTAGTAGCTGGAGATAATCAGATTGGCGGTCTTGTTATCCGCAATATCGTTGTCGAAAATCTCGACCTTCGGATTGGAATTGACCACGACGCCGGAGCCCGCCGGCACGCTCGCGACCGCCGAGCCTTTGGCTCCAAAGTTCGCGAGATTATTCTTGATAGAGGTGTTCTTGAACACGCGCGTCGATTGGCCGGGCAGGGCAAGATTCGGCATGTTGAATATGAGAATGCCGCCGGTGTTGCCCGTGGCGGTATTGTCATAGACATCGGCACCGATGGTGTTTTCAATTTCGATGCCGGCCACGTTTTTCTCGGCGCGGTTGCGCCGGACAATCACATTCTGAGATTGGCCCACGTAAATACCGGCGTCGGATGCGCCGATCGACGATGAATCCTCGATCAACACATTCTTGCTCTTTACCGGATAAATGCCATAAGCGCCGTTGGTGGTCTTAGGACCGCCGGTCCATTCGACCCGCACATCGCGCACTGCGATGTTTTCGCCATCGTTGATCTTCAGGCCGTCTCCTTTGCTGTCCTCGATGGCAAGATGTTCGATGGTGAAATCGCTTGCATAGACCAGGATGCCTTCAGGTCCTGAGATTTCATTCTTGAAAGAGAGAATGCTTTTATCCGACCCCTCGCCGCGAATCGTGACGCCATTTGCGCGCAGCGTGAGAACGCGGTCGAGCGCATGTTTACCCGCCGGGATTTGGATCACCGTGCCCGCCTTGGCGTCGAGAAATTGCTCCTGCAGCTTCTTCTGAAAGGCCAGATCATCGGCGGACAGCGCCTGCGGGGTGCTGCCGTTATTTCCGCACCCTGCGGCGAAAGCGGTGAATAAGAAGATGGCGACTATGCGCATGGTTATTATCCTTTTTTAGATCCCCCGACGATCAGCCAAAGCAAGCCTAACATGAGACGCCAATTATGCTCTGAGCGGCTGCACGCGTTGGCGGTGGCTTATTGCAACGCGACGCGCTACCGGGATTGCAGTGTCAGGCTGCCCGCGGGGCCGTGCAGATTCGCCGTCAGGCGGGGTGCGTTTGACTGACCCATGGCGACATCCAGATCGAGCGTTTTGCTCAAGGCGCGGTAGCGTGCCGGATTCGGGGTCGTTATTTGCAGACCATCGATGCGGCAGCCTTTGGGTGCATCCAGGGACGGATGCGCCGAAGCAGCGCTCCATTCAATAAAGAATGGCAGGATCCCGTGCTCATCCTCCTTCAGCGGCAGCGACTTCCAATTCAATACGGAACCATCAGGCCGCTGTCGGGACCCCGGCACCGGGCCCACGTAACCGACTCCGGCCGCGCGCAGCACGCGCGCAAATTCATCGATATGATCACGATGCTCCGCCCAACCGACCAACGCGGGACCCTTCAACGTGCGCAAATTGCGCGGATCGGCCGCATTGGGTTGCAGCGGATCAGGCGCCATGATTTCAAGATAACGCAGCTCGCCCAAGGACAATAAAGCGTTCCTGGTGCCGGCCCCGGGATGTACACCCCCCGGGATCGCTCGAACCCCCAAATGGCGGAACACGAACTCGATTCCGCCATCAAGATCGGTGCAGCCCAGAATAATGTGATCCAGGGTTTTCGGCACGCGCCCGTTCGATTCCCTTGCCAACGCGGGGGCCGCCAGCAACGCGGCGGCGGAGCAGCTAAACGCTCGCCGGGAAATTTTTTGCATTGCAGATCCTAGCGCGCATCCGTGGCATGCGGCAACGGTAGGGCGTTCCGGCATTGCGGCGTCGAAGTCTAGGCCCGAATCACCGGAACACACTTTGCGTGGGCGATTAGGGCTACCTCAGGTAGCTCGTTATTGTACAGTCGCCGTGCGACAGCGAGCCGCCGTTGTTCAACCGTGAAACTGCTCGGCAGCGAGGATTGAATGATTGCGCCCGGACACGAAAGTCCCATCACGACTCACATGTACCTCGAAGCGGACCTTCAGATGAAACAGCGGGCGCTCAAGACACTACGGGTACCAAAAAATGCCCCTGTGCGCTACCGACCGCCCGACCACTTGCTGCAGTTCCTGCAGGGTCTGTAATTATCGAACCTCCTCCAGTAGCACCCACTCCCAGTCTACGGCGGGCCCGGCTTCGTCAACTTCCATACCACGATTGAAAACGGAACGAGCGAAAGGCAGGCGACCGCGATGGAGGACGCCAGTACGGCTCCGGCCGCGCCAAGATCGCGCACCAGAAGAAATTTCAGCGGTATGGCGAGACACGCTATCAAGGTCGACGATATCACCTGCACTCTAATGGCGTGCAGACCGTTCAGAAGCATGGCCAACGCGTTCTGCGTGCATTGAAGGACGCACCAAATAGCCAGGCAATAAAGCACGACGGGTTGGACCGGCACGTCCTTGCGTGTCCAAAGCGACACGATGAGCGGGCCGAGGAACACTATTGAAACGGAGAATGCGGTGCTGACACCGATCGACAACGCCAAGGACCTCCGCAGCGTTCTTCTAACCCACGCCTTATCCTCTCTGACCCACGCTTCCGCATATGCCGGCCAAATCGGCAGAAGCATCATGAGCATCAGATTCGTACCAACCCCAAAGACGCGTTCGTAGACCGAGTAGGAGGCAACCGCCTCCGCACCGAGCAAACGGGCAATGATCAGCTTGTCCGAAGCGAAACTTATCGACGTCCCGAGTTGAAGCACGACGAAAAAAATACCTGTGCTGAGAATGCGCTTTATTGCCGCCGCATTCACGAGCAGCCAACTCGGACGGTACTGCTTGTTTCGCCGGAAAAAAATGATTCCATTGATACCGGCGGCCACGAGCGGCGTCCCCAGCATTACCATGACGAGCTGAGCAACACTCCCATGCACGGTCGCGACCAACCAGATGCCCGCCAACGAGGCAAACAGGCCGATAGAGACCCACAGATTGCTTACGAACCCCTGCTGTAGAGCGAACTGCACCCTGGGCACGATCAACGCGGCGGTACTGCACGCGAGGCACGCCACCAATGTCGCAATCGCGGGTCCCGCATCGGCTCGAGCGGTCGGCGAGTGAACGTTGAAGACATGAGCCCAATCGACCGCCGGAAACACGAAAAGAAAGAAGACCGACAGAATGCAGGCTGCGATGAGAATCAGTACCGCGAAGGCGCTGGAGACGTAGCGCCGAATTGCAATCTGATCGTCGCGGCCCGACGCCTCGGCCACCACGCTGAGCAGTCCGCTGCCGATGCCGAAATCCGCAAAGGAGAGCATCGATACCACCGACGTTACGGTCATCCAGAGTCCAAATCGCTCCGGGCCAAGATAATTCAGCGTCAAGGGGACCGACACGATGGTCATCAACATCGAACCTGCCCGGGCAATGAGCCCGGTAAATACCGTCAACTTGATACGCTTTCCGCGCGCCGCGTTCCGCACTTGCGCAGCGCTGCTGGCTCCGAAATCCAGGTCCGCCTTTTCTTTCACGATGTAGGTGCTAAATCGGCGCAGGCCGGGATTTAGGGGTTCGCCGACAGAGTGCGCGGCTTTTTCGCTTCGGCCGGACTTCCGTAGCACACCATCATTGGCGGCAACGAATTGAAGGCATTACTGCGCGCTCCGACCACGGCGCCTCGGCCACCACGATGCGTGTTCTCGCAGGATCCAGGACGTACGGAAATTGCGCTTGGTGTAGTCATGACTTCCCGCGCACAAGTACCATCGTTGCGAGATTGACACGTTGCGGCCATCGCCGCCGCTGTGTACGCCCCACCCGACATGAGCGCGCCGTAAGTCATTCGCAGGAGACCCCGCAATGCGAATCGGATTCATCGGATTTACACCCTTGTAAATACGGTCGTTTCGGTCAAACGCAGTGGCTTGACCAGAAAACCTGTAAATCGGCTCATTGACCAGCCTCCAAGTACGTCAAGCGCCGGCCGGTAAAGAGTTCTGTCGCTATCGTCCAAAACTATCAAGCGCGGCAAGGCGCCATCGCTCAATGCGAGACGGATGGCATCCGTTCTTGAGAACCGCGGCTCGTCCGAATGGTCCACAATCAAAACCGTGGGACGTACCTCGAGAAATGCGGCAGCAAACAATTGCTCGACCGAACCCAATCTCACTTCGGCGTTGGGATGATTGGCCAGCGCGACCCTGACGCGCGCCGCCCAGGACAAGTCAGGCTCCAAGCTCACAACACGTCGCGCCCTTCGCGCGTACCACGCCGTCGAAGCACCCGATCCGAGTTCGAGAACCACATCTTCCGCGCTCAGCAGTTGACCGAGGTGCTTCACCGCCGCCGGCGCCATCCAAGGAGTATTCTTGGATTTCCCGACGAGGCGACTCCAAACCAACACGGGTATCGTGACTAGATCACTGGGATTGCACAAATCTCCCCGCCGACTATGGAATCGCGATACGTGCTCTGAATCTTTGCCGACTACCTTCGCAGCGACCTCACGCAACGCCTTTCCTATGGCCATGAATTGCTCCTTATTGCAGTCCGAGTAAATTCAACAGCTTGCCGCGTGGCGCCCGTTGCAATTGGCACACTGCGCGAGATTAGGATTCGTCGAATAAAAGCGTCTTGATTCTCCAAAAGCGGATTTCCACCGTGGAGTCTCTTGAATTCGGCGACGCGGTCGCGATGAGGTATCGAGATCCCTTCCAAAAATCGCAATCGTGGTAGTCCTAACAGAACCAAACCTCGACGCCGGCGCCGCGCAGGGATTCGCAAATCTTCAGCGCCGCTTCGCGATCGTCGGCGTAGCTGATAAAGACCGCTTTCTTCGCTGCTGTCGTCATTGGCGTCCGGACCCGGCGGACGCCTGATCCTCATCCCAGTTCTTATTAGACGGAAGATATTATACTGAAGGTGGCTGAAGCGTCGATGTTTACGTTACATAAGCGGCAGTCACCGAGGCTGCTGCTTTCCAATAGCCGGTCGCTGACGAGGCCGAGAACTTCCGGCTCTGTGGTCATGGCAGGAGCTTAGCTGCTCGGAACGATTAAATCCCTTCGACGTACGGCACGGCTCAGGCGCGGCCACTCAATCGTTCGGCAGTGACCATCGCCAAGAATCCGCCCGCGCAATAATTGAGCAAGCGCAGACGCGCCGCCTCCAAGTCCTTCGCGCGGCAAAGGCCTTCGGATAACCGGTCGACCCGCTCAGTACCAGAGAGGGCCAACATCATGGATCCGGCGAGGAAGTTATAAGCCCAGTAGAGCTCCTTCTTAGGACTGCCCGGCAGCGCCGTCTGCAGAATATCAATCAGCTCAAGCACGTTGTCATCGAAATAGCGATGAATGATTTCGCCGCCCCAGGGCGTATTGTCGATCTGGGCGACCAAGGCGAAATAGCTCTTCCAACCAGGATCGCCGTGCAGCGACAGGTCGATCATTGGGTTGATGAACGCGGCTATAGCACCCTCCACGGTGACCGCACCGGCATTGGCCACATAGGCACGCAGCGAATCGCGACGCGCAGAGACCAACGGCCGCGCGCGACGCTCGAACACACCATCGAACAAACTGGATTTGTTCTTGAAGTGATAATAGATGAGCGCAACGTCGACACTGGCGGCGTCCGCGACCTGCCGGGTGGTCACCCCATAAAAACCGCGCTCTGCAAACAGCGACTCGGCAGCATCGAGTAACCGACCCCGAGCCTTCACTCCGTCGTCAGATCGTTTCGGACGGCCGCGCCCCGATTTCTTGCGGCTTTTGGCGGGCGCTTTGTGGTCGGGTTTGGTCACTGCTCCCTCTGCTTCATTTGATCGACATCGCCGGTGAGCGCTCGCTTTCGACAAATAGGCGCGCTTCGCGGGGCTATTGTGACACTCCCGTATCGCAGTGAAGTCCTCTCAGGGTAAAAAATTTAACAACCGCTGAATAACCGGCTTTTGCGGCCACCCGCCAAGAAACGGGATGCGGCGGGTAGTCGGGCCCGTTCCGGACGTGCGCGCTGACGCAGGTCAGTGGGATTTATCGGTAAAAGTCGGTGATATTTCACGATAGCCGGGGACAGGAGCCGTGCAATCAAAACCAGATATTGTCAGATGAGAAACGTCGCAGGTTTCTTGACAAGGCTGAGTGTCTGGCATAATTTCAACGCACGCTGAAATTAAGAAAGAGAGCCGATGTCTACGGCTCCTGCTGGGATGGTCTAAACAAGGGGGTTATATGGCTTCGTTTCGCTTCATGCTCGCGGCGCTCACGGGCACCGCGGCCTCGCTCTGCGCATCCTGGGTGGCGGCGCAAGCCGTCGCAACCGCAACCGGCGGGTCCAGCACGGAGCTTGCTGAAATCATCGTCACGGCAACCCGCCGCTCCGAGTCCATCCAGAACGTGCCGAGCAGCGTCACGGCACTGACCTCCGGCACATTGGACCAGATCAAGGCCCGCGATTTGAACGACTTCGCGGGGTTCGTACCCGGTTTAAGCTTTGCATCGACCGGCCCCAGCACCAACCTGCTGGTGATCCGCGGCATCACCACCGGTTCGCAACTGAGCAGCGCGACCGGCGTGTACCTGGATGACATTCCCTTGGGCGCCAGCACCTCGAACGGCGTGGGTTATCAGAGTTTGAACATCAATGCGTTCGACCTGAATCGCATTGAAGTGCTGAACGGTCCCCAGGGCACGCTTTACGGCGCGACGTCTTTGGGCGGTACCATCAGGTACATTCCCAATGCTCCGAATTTGTATTCCTTCGGCCTTAACGCCGGCGTGGAAGTATCTTCGACTGAGCATGGCCATATCAATCACGCCTATACCGGCATGGTCAACATGCCCATCGCCGATGTTGCCGCGATCCGCATCGACGGCTATCAGGTGTATGACTCAGGCTACGCCAAGGATCCGATCTACGGTCGAGATAACCAGGGATGGGCTCGGTCGGAGGGCGGTCGGGTCGCGTTGTTGCTCAAGCCGACGGATGACCTCGATATAACGCTGCGCGCGTCGACTCAGCACATTCCCAGTGAAAGCGCGGATGTCGGATTTCGCGATCCCAAGACTCACCAGCCGACCTACGGCACCTACGATCAGGCGTACCCGACATTTCAGCCCTCCAATTACAGCCTGACGCTGTACTCGGCCGCGATCAACTACGACACGCCGTGGGCCAAATTCAGTTCCATCACCGGCCTGCAAACCAATAACGGCACGAGCTACACGGACAATAGCTTGACCTATGATGCGGCGCTCGGCTTCTTGGGCGCGGCCGCTGATCCGTGGAGCCTGTACGTCAACACCACGACCAAGAAATTCACCCAGGAGTTTCGCGTCGCTTCGCACGAGAACACGACTTTCCAGTGGTTGGCGGGCGCATTCTTGAGCAACGAAAAGACCAGCGAGGTCGTCGATCTGTTCGATAACGCCAACCCGGGCGGCACTATTTTGGGAATCTCGCCCTTCACCAGCTTCCTGCCCAGCACCTACCGCGAGTACGCGGCCTATGCGGACGGCACGATCTTTTTCACCAAGCAACTGGAATTGGGATTGGGAGTGCGGTACAGCCGGCAAAAGCAGGCCTACGAAGAAACCGTGAGCGGCTTGCTGGCGACCGGCTCGTATGCCGTCTTGACGCCGCCGGTGGCGACGTCGGATCAAAGCGTGATGACTTATTTGATCAACCCTAAGTTTCATATCACCGACGAGGTGATGGTGTATGCGCGCGCGGCGAGCGGCTTCCGACCCGGCGGCCCCAATTTCGTGCTGTCGCCCGGGCTCGGCAATCCCACCTACGATCCTGACCGGCTGTGGAGCTATGAGCTCGGTGAAAAGGCGACTTTTCTCGACAAGCGCGCGACGCTGAACTTCGACGTCTACGACATCCTGTGGAAAGACATTCAGGTCACGGTCAACGTCGGCGGCGTCAACCAGCTCGAGAATGCCGGCACGGCACGCGTCACCGGCGCGGAGATGTCATTCGACTATCGCATCATTCCAGCACTCACCCTAGGTGGTTCGGCCGCGTACACCAATGCGCGCCTCTCCTCCACGCCGGCAGTGATCGATGTGACCACGCCCGGTGTTCGGCTGCCGTTGTCGCCGCGCTTCAACTTCGCGCTGATCGGTACTTATGACGTCGACCTGCCCGGTGGTTACGCAGGATCGATCAATGTCACCGACCGTTGGATCGGCGAGCGCAACGCGGGCTTTGGGACGCCGATCAGTCAGCAGTACGTATTGAGCTCATACAACATCACGGACTTGAACTTCTCGGTGCGTTCGCCCTACCACTTGGAATACGGTCTGTTCGTGCGCAATGTGTTCGATAAGGCGGGCGAGGTCTCCGCGAACATCATACCGCTCCAGTACAACCCCGCCTCACCCGTCCAAGTGTTTCTGGCGCAGCCTCGTACGGTGGGCCTATCGATCAATTACAAATACTGAACTGACCTCATGGAGTTTTGCAGCGTCGAGACTGCGAGCGGCCGGGTCCAAGGACTGATCAGTTCGGGGATCCGGCAGTTCAAAGGCGTCCCCTACGGCGCGTCAACGGCCGGGGCGAACCGCTTTCAGCGGCCGAAACGTGCGAAGCCGTGGATGGGCGTGCGCGATTGCCTGGGTTACG
>Ga0193709_1000207_pt1 | contig 23915 bp, 24 predicted proteins | sample H3c2metaG_FD_160571 | JGI IMG/M metagenome (GOLD analysis project Ga0193709, IMG submission 160571) | Soil microbial communities from a riparian zone of the East river system, Colorado, United States - H3c2 | ecosystem: Environmental > Terrestrial > Soil > Riparian zone | place: USA: East River...
GGCAAATCTGGAACGCGGGGAAAAGATCGCTCTGCTTGGCCGCAACGGTGCGGGCAAGACAACTTTAATCCGATCGTTGATCCGCAATTCGCCGGGATTTATCGATGAAGCGGACCGGCACTTTGGCGTTGACGGCGGAACGGTGCGCTGGGGGCACGAAGTTGCCGTCGGTTACTTTGGCCAGGAACATACTCTCGAAAAAGATAACGACCTGACGGTGATCGAATGGCTTGCGCAATGGGACACTCTGGCCGGTCAGCAGGAATTGCGCGGGTTGCTGGGACAAATGCTCTTCAGCGGCGACGATGTAACCAAGCCGATTCGAGCGCTTTCGGGAGGCGAAACGGCGCGCATTCTTTTTTGCCGTTTGATGCTGCAAAAGCCCAATTTCCTGGTGTTCGACGAGCCGACGAACCATTTGGATTTGGAGTCCATCAACGCCCTGAATATTTCGCTGCAGAAATTCGAAGGCACGGTGTTGCTGGTGACCCACGACCACGACGTGATCGACGAAGTGGCTACGCGTCTGTGGTACTTCGATCACGGCCACATCGAGGATTTCAAGGGACCGTACGAGGACTTTTTGTTGCAGCAGCAACGCAAGGCGGCGCTGGCTACCGTGCGACGATAGCAGCTTGTATGCAAAATGACGTCTCCTTTGCTGGGCAGGACGAAGGTCCCTGAATCACCAAGCTGTTATACTGAATTTCGTTACTTTTATTTCTGCGTACGCCAACAAATGTTTACTGACAGGAATGCTCTGGCCCAGGTGAACTCTTGAACCTGCCCGCGACCGCCAAGTGTTTACGAGCTATTGCTTTGCTTTTGTTGTCCGCTCAGGTGACTTTGGCGCAGGAATCGCATCCCCAGCCGCAGCCGCCTCCTCCCGGCGCAAAGGCCGTGAAATGTGCCGGCCGCGAAGTTCCGCAGTTCACCGATATCACCAGTAAAACCGGAATTCATTTCGATCACGTTTCTTCCAGCGCCAGCAAGTACGTTGTTGAATCCATGAGTGGCGGAGTTCTGTTGATCGATTACGATCGCGACGGCTATCCGGATGTTTATTTCACGAATGCGCCAACCGTGGACATGGCGATTAAGGGACAAGCTGCCCGCGGCGCGTTGTATCACAACAATCATGACGGAACTTTTACCGAGGTAACGGAAAAAGCCGGGCTGGCCACGCCATGTTTCGCGATGGGCGGAGCGGTGGGCGACTACAACAACGACGGCTGGCCCGATATTTATTTGACCTGCCTGGGTGGAAACAGACTTTTCAAAAATAATGGCGACGGCACTTTCACTGACGTGACCAAGCAGGCTGGCATCGCCGACGGGCGATGGTCCACTGGCGCATCGTTCGGCGATTATGATGGCGACGGCAACCTTGATCTGATGGTGACCAATTACGTGGATTTCCACCTGAACGATTTGCCGGGATTTGGCAGCGCGCCGAATTGCAAGTATCGCGGGATCGACGTGCAATGCGGGCCGCGCGGATTGAAAGGCGCCGGCGATGCGCTGTTTCACAACAACGGCGATGGAACGTTTACCGACGTTTCGAAAGCGGCGGGTGTGGACGATCCCAACGGCTATTACGGGATGTCGGTAATCTTTTGCGATTTTAACAACACTGGCCGTCCGGACATTTACGTTGCCAACGATTCGACGCCGAAGTTTTTGTACAAAAACCTTGGCAACGGCAAATTTCAAGAGATCGGCTTGGAATCGGGCACCGCAGTGAGTGAAGACGGTTCGGAACAGGCTTCCATGGGCATCGCCGTCGGCGACTATCTGCATACCGGATTGCAATCGCTGTACGTCACCAATTTTTCCGATGAATACAGCAATCTGTTTCGCAATGACGGCGAGTGGAATTTTTCCGACGTCTCATACAAATCGGGAGTGGCGCTGCCGTCACTGCCGTATGTGAAGTGGGGAACGGTGTTTTTTGACGCCGACAACGACGGCTGGCTCGATCTGATGGTCGTAGGCGGCCACGTGTATCCACAAGTCGATACACTGCCATCCGGTGCGCGCTACAAAGAACCCAAAGTGCTGCAGCTGAACGAGAAGGATGGGACGTTTTGCGACGCCAGTGATCAGGCTGGGCCGGACTTGCGGATTCCTCGGGTATCGCGCGGAGTCGCAGCCGGCGATCTTTTCCATGATGGCAATGTCGATCTGGTCATTGAAGACTTGGCTGGCTCGCCGATGATTTTGCGGAACAACGGAATCGCGGGAAGACATTGGGTGAGTTTTGAACTACAAGGCACAAAGAGCAACCGGCTGGCGATTGGCGCGCGATTGAAGATTGTTGCCGGCGGTTTGACACAAACCGAAGAGATGCACAGTGGAGGGAGTTATCTTTCGCAGAACGATTTGCGAGTGCATTTCGGATTGAACACGGCAAAAAAAATCGATAGCCTGGAAATTCGTTGGCCTTCCGGGAAAATCGAGAGGTTGAAGAATCTGGATGTTGATAAATTTTATTCCGTGCTGGAAGGGCAGGGAATTGTGCCTGCGGAAAAGATTCGGCCATCGGCAGTTGCTGCCAAGTACTGAATCGAAAAGAGATTCCTCGCTCCGCTCGGAATGGCGAGCTTTCGGCTCACCGCTCTTAACACCTAGCAATGCCAGCGACGATTAGCTTTTGTTTTCTGCTGGTTTCCTTTCCGCTACTTTTGGTTCTGCGGGTTTTGCCTCGGGGTGCTTTACTTCGCCGTAGCGGGAGGTGAGCCAAGCGCGGACTTCGGACGGGTAATATTTGAACGGGCCATTGCCGCCGCGATAAGCGATCTTGCCATTTTCATCAATGATGTAGAGGCGTTCCGGCCACGCGGCATAGGCGTCGTTGGCGGCGTTATTCATGTCATCGACGCCGAAGGGAACGGGATACTTGTAACGTTTCGTAAAATCGTTGGCGATGGCCAGGCGGTCAGAGAGATTCCGCGGCTGCGCGTAGCAAACATCGTCTTTGATGTTGGATTTCATCTGCCACTCGTCGGTCGGATGGGCTTCGCGAACGTATACCGTCAGAAAATCAGCGTGATCCTTGTAATCATTGAAAATGCTCACGATGTCGCCGACCTGGCGACGGAACGGCGGTCAGGTGAAGCTGCCGAAAACCAGGACTAGAGGCTTGGCGCCAGTTCGTTCGCGAATGTGAAACGTGTCGGTCCCATTTAGCGCAAAAAGTTTGGCGTCGGGCGCGCCATCACCTGGCCTCAGGTTGCCGCGATGCATATGCGGGAGGGCGTAGCGCACCATGTATAGAGCATCTTTGGGGCCGCCGGCCATCACCGAAAGCGCCACGAACGCGATGACCAGCAACGCACCCAGGCTGATGCCAATCCACATGGAGATTTTCTTCACCTTCGAGGATCCTCGCCAAACAAACGCAAATAAACGAAACCTGCGCTAGAAAATATCAGCCTCATCCCGCCGCGGACATAGTGCTTTTGTACTAGCGATCGCTCTTGCGGCGATTTTGCAGGGCGATGTTTTCGCCCTTGATGAGCTCTTCTCTGTGTTGTTGGTAACGGGCCAGCGCCTGCTCAATGATGGTCAGCGCAGCGTACGCGGGACGAATATCCTCCACTTGCACCTGTTTGCCCTCCAGTTGTTTGTAATCCTGAAAGAAACGCCGCAGTACTAGCAAACGATGCCCAGGTAAGTCACGAGCTTCCAGATATTCGCTAAATTCCGGGTCGTTGGTGGCCACGGCGATAATCTTGTCGTCGGACGCACCAGAATCCACCATGGTCATAACTCCGATGGCACGAGCCTTAATTAGCGCCAGCGGCTGCACCGGTTCCTGGCAGAGAACCAACACGTCGAGAGGATCGTTGTCTTCGGCGTAGGTTTGCGGAATGAAACCGTAATTTGCGGGATAGAAAACCGCCGAATGAATGATGCGATCGACTTTGAGCAGGCCGGTGGGTTTATCCAATTCGTATTTAACGTTGGAACCGAGCGGGATTTCGATCACCGCCTGAAAATCGCGAGGAACATCCTTGCCAGGAGAAACATCATGCCATGCGTGAATCACGGTCGGGGGCCTCGTGGGTGAATGAGAAAGAAACATTATCGCTTGCGCGCAGGAAGAAGAAAAGTTAAGCGGCAAGCCGAGGTCATCGACAAAGAAGGTGCCCCATCCTTTTGCGCCACGAAGGGGCGTGAGAAAAGGGCACGCAGAACTTGCAGTATCAAAGCCGACTTGTCATCGCAGAGTTATTTTAAGTTGGTGTTGTTTTCTTCTTGTAGGACCAGGCTGGCTTTGCCGATGCCGACTTTCGTGCTGGTCGCATAGCCTGTCAGCGTGCCCGAGGAGCACGCGATCACGGCGCCGCTATTGTCGCGGCAGTCCACGGAGCCTTCCGCCCACACTTGGACGTTGTGCAGGGTCGCGCCAAGAGGCCCGGCAAAGAAGTTGAAATGATTTGCGTTCTTGGTGGCCTGGAAAAGCTCGATGGTGATGCTATCGGTGGCGACGCCGGTGTTCAACGTGACCCCCAGGGCCTGGAGCCGGTCGCAATACACTACCTGGCCGGGCACCATGGGATTCCCGTCGACATTGACGGTGACTTTGACACTCGCTCGTGAGCTGCTGGAGTTCTTGCCGCCACCGCTGGTAGCGGTCGTGCTTGTGTAGGTCCAGAGCACGCATTCCATGGACACGCCGGCGAGAATGCTTCCCACGTTCGAGGTCTTAAGCTGACCGGAAAACAGCAGGGTCGGTGAGAACATATCGGCGACGGTCACCCCATTTTGCGTGGAACCGTAGTAAGCCTGAGCAGAAGAGGCACTTTGCCCGTAAGCAGCAGGGCTAAGAGCCGGAGCCAGGGTCAAGAGAATGACAGCTGTTATCGAGAATAGTTTCTGCCGGCAAGAATGCCGCACTGCTGGATCTGATTGCTTCATTATGTCTCCCTCCGATTGGGACACCATCGCGGGGCCGGGACAGGCAAAGAGTGGACCGCTGGCGAGTCCCAGGATACTGGCCCAAGGGCTAGTATTAGGTCAGTGGCCGCGCGAAATTAGGCGGGCAAGCTGTCTACGGCGAGCGGATGCACTGGGATAGAGCCGGTAAAGTCTTGCAGAGGAATACACCCAAGAGACACCCAGAGGCCAGCCGCAAGAGCGGTAAGTGGAACCATTCGATTGCCCAGCAATCAAAGCCAGGGGCGTCCATCCCGTGAATAGTCGCTGGGCGCTTTTCGTTTCTTGCGCGCAGGCATCTTTGCGTTTGCGGACTCTAGTAAATAGAGCCTCCGGATTGGGTGGAACTCAGAACGCCGGCGTTGGCGGTTACGGTGTACGCGGTCCCGTTCGTGCCGGTCCATTTGGAAAGACTGAAAGTGCCGGAGGCGTTGATGCGGTAGATGGCGATGTTGTGATAGGTGAGCGGCGTTTTGGATTGGCAGAGCTCGGGAGCGCCGGGGGCTTGCATGAAGTATACGGTGCTGAAGCCCACCACAGTGGCGTTGCCGGAGCCGTCGACGAGCAGCGCGGTTTGTTCATCGATCGCAATATCGCGAGGCATAGCGGACCAGCCATTGAGATTGACGCGGCACATAAAGGCCAGGTCACGCCCCATGCGATCGCGAGTGACGAAATGCGGATCGTCGAGCAGGCCGTGCATGTTGGATATGCTGACAAAATTCTCATCGAGCGTGATGTAGCGATTAAAGGGATCGGCCAGAGCCTGGCTCGATGTGACTCCCTGGCTGGCCAGCGCGGAATAAAGAAATTGCGAAAGTACATTCATGCCTGCGCTAGTGCCGCCGACAGGCGCGCCGCGCGCGATTAGGGTGTTGAGCTGTGTTTCGACTGCCGTGCCTTTCCAGAAATTTATGTAGTCGGATTGGTCGCCACCGGCTATCCACAGAGCTTCGGCTTTCTGGATGGCGTTGGCAACGAATGGGTCGTTGGCCGCGGAGACGTTCGGGATGATCAAAGTGGCGACGGAATTTTCATTCGGGCACAGGGTCTGAATGTAGGGATTGTATGCATCCGTGCCGGTGGCACGAATCACCAGGAAGTCTCCGCCGCCGCTGCGCTGGCACATCCACTGAAATGCAGCGTCCACGTCCGTGCCCCCGCCCATCAGGACCGTCCCGGGCGTCGTCGAGGTCGAAATGTCATTGGGATTGCCAACGCGAAAATAAGAATATTGTTTGGCGGCGAACGACGGCGTGGCGCAAATACAAGCCAGCAGCAAGTAGGCCAGCGGCAGGTATGAAGGTGCTTTCATCTTGGAACTCCCTGCAGGAGAAAGTTGGTTGATCTGAAACCGCCAACGTATCACCTAAGATTTTGCAGAAGCTAGTGACGGACGAGATTCTACACTCACCCACACAATCGGACGCGAAATTTTTAAAATTCTTTTTTGGCGTCAATGACAGCAAGGCCGGAGAGCATGAATGCCCTCCGGCCTTTGCGTTCTTGTGGTAGGTGTATGTGGCTTCAACTAAGGCTAGCGTGAACTGGTTGCCGCTGCCGTTCGCACGTTATGTTCCGAGGAATTCTCCACGGGAAGCGTTTGAACGACGGGGTTGCCGTTAAGAAGCGGACTCATCTTCGCGGCGATTTCCGGGAACACGCCGTTGTCATAATTTTCTACATCGGAACGATTCTTCCACAGAGTGGTGCTGGAGAATTGTCCCGAATTGGGGTCAAGCGCTTCGATGTTCTCAACGAATCCGTGTTGCGATTGGATCTTTGGCAACAGCGTATTGTTCAGCAGCGTACGGAATTCACTGACCTTCGATGGGGTAACCGTGCAATTGACGATACGAGCGATCATGAGATGCCTCCTATGACGATGTAGGTTTGAGTCGAGCCGTGGGGGGTGGAAACTCGGGGCTAAGGACAATGGCAACGCTAGCGCCGTGCGGGAATGTGGTCAAGCATCTTTTTTAAATTGATCTGGAACATTGCTAAAATCCAACTCGATGCGTTGACACAATAGAGGGCGGGCATTATCGTGCCGAACGCGATTCTTTGGCACAGGGTTCTTTACCACATCGGTAATGCGGGAGCGAGTTGATGAGGAAATGCTGGCGGCGTGGAATGGTCTTTTCGGCAATGGGTGCTGCACTTGTGTTGTTGGGCGGGGGATACCGCGCCTGCGCTCAAGAGCCGGACGACGAGGCCAGATCTGCGGCTGAAATTCGCGCGCATTACACGAAATACGAGTTTCGCATTCCGATGCGCGATGGCGCAAAGCTGTTCACGGCAGCTTATGTTCCTAAAGATGCTTCGCCCACCAAGGCTTATCCGTTTTTAATTGAGCGCACGCCATACAGCGCCGCGCCGTATGGAGCCGACAACTACCCCAAGCACCTGGGTCCGGCGCCGAGCTTCGTTGCCGATGGATTTATTTTTGTGTATCAGGACGTGCGCGGGCGTTTTCAAAGTGACGGGACGTTTATCGAGATGACGCCGCACAAGGATCACAAAAAAGACGCCAAGGATGTGGATGAAAGTACCGACACCTACGACACCATCGACTGGCTGCTGAAGAATGTGCGCAACAACAACTTCAAAGCGGGCATTTACGGAATTTCTTATCCGGGGTTCTATGCTGCAGCCGGAATGCCGGATACCCATCCGGCACTGAAAGCGTGTTCGCCGCAAGCGCCGGTGACGGACCTTTATATGGGCGACGACGCGTACCACAACGGCGCGTTCATGCTCGAAGCCAACTTCGGCTTTTATGTAATCTTCAAGCCGCGCGCCGGCCTCGAATATCCACGCAAGGATTGGGACAGTTTCGACTATGGGACGAATGATGGCTACGAATTTTACCTGTCGATGGGGCCGCTTTCGAACGCCAAGAAACTTTATCTCGAAGACAGTAATTTTTATTGGGACGATCAGGTGCAGCATCCCAATTACGACGAATTCTGGAAGGTTCGCGACATTTCCGCGCACATGAAGAATGTGCGTTGCGCGGTGATGACAGTCGGCGGGCTTTTTGACGCCGAAGACCTGCAAGGCCCTTACAAAATTTTTCATTCTGTCGCGGCGATGAGCCCGAACACTCCGAACCATCTGGTCGAGGGACCGTGGGTGCATGGCGGTTGGGCCCGCGGCAAAGGCGATCATCTGGGCCCGGTCAAATTTGCCGGCGATAATTCCGCGTATTTCAACGACCAGGTGCTCTTGCCGTTTTTTCGGCAATATTTGAAAGATGCGCCGGATGCGAAGCTGCCCACTGCGCTGGTTTTTGAAACGGGAACCAATGTCTGGCGGCGTTATGATTCGTGGCCGCCGAAAAATACTGAGGCCAAGACGCTATACTTTCATGCAAGCGGGAAACTTTCCTTCGAGCCGGCAAGAGAGAATTCCGGCTACGATGAATACGTCAGCGACCCGAATCATCCAATCCCGTTTGTTGAAACGCAGAGCACCGACGTGCCGCAATTCTATATGGCCGGGGATCAGCGTTTCGCGGCAAAGCGCCCCGACGTGCAGGTCTATCAAACCGATCCGCTCGATCAGGACATTACGGTCGCCGGTTCGGCTTCTCCAAGGTTGTGGGTTTCCAGTTCCGGCAGCGATTCGGATTTTGATGTGAAGTTGATCGACGTTTATCCCATGGACTATCCCAATCCCGATCCGAATCCCAGAGACATGCACATGGGTGGATACCAACAATTGGTTCGCGGCGAGCCGTTCCGCGCGAAATTCCGCAATAGTTTCGAAAAGGCGGAGCCGCTACAGCCCGACAAACCGACCGCGATTAATTTCGATTTGCCCAGCATCAATCACACGTTTCGGCGCGGGCATCGCATCATGGTCCAGATCCAGAGCACCTGGTTTCCGCTGGTGGACCGCAATCCGCAACGATTCGAAGATATTCCTGACGCCAAGCCGGAAGACTTTCAGAAAGCTACCGAGCGTGTTTATCGTGGCGGTGATCACGGTTCGGCGATTGTGCTGCCGGTACTAAAATGAAGATTGGCGACGGAGATTGCAGGTAAGGCTCGAATGACGATGAAGATCGTGCATTTTTCATCGCAAGAAGAAGTTCGCAAGTGGCTGGTGAAAAACCATGCTGCCGCAAGCGAGCTATTCGTTGGTTTCCACAAAAAATCCTCGGGGAAGAAGGGCGCTACGTATTCCGAAGCGCTTGATGAAGCTCTTTGTTTTGGCTGGATTGACGGGGTGCGGCGCTCCGTGAACGCTGAAAGTTATGTGATCCGCTTCACTCCGCGCAAATCGAAAAGTATCTGGAGCCTGGTGAATGTCCGCCACGTGGGGCGTTTGCAAAAGGCCGGAAAAATGGCGCAGCCGGGGTTGCAAGCGTTCGCGGCACGCGAAAAACGCCGTACCGGAATTTACTCTTTCGAACAGAAGCGGCCAGGACTTAGCGCGCAATACAAAAAACTTTTCAGTGCCAACACGCGTGCTTGGGAATTCTTTAGGAAGCAAGCTCCGTGGTACCAGCGAACCGCCGGGTATTGGGCCAGCAGCGCTAAGCAGGAAGAAACCCGAATGCGACGTCTTGCGAAGCTTATGGAAGTTTCTGCAAACGGTCGGTGGCTCGATCAACTGACGCCAAAATCCCCGCGAAAATCCGCTGCACAGTCGGAGGAATAATAAGGGAATGTGTTTCGTCGTACCCGGTCAAGCCCATTAAGCGCGCGCTTTATCGATCATTTCTTCCCAGATTCCTTTGGACTTCAGGATCAGCTCGATTAATTCGCGAGCCGCGCCTTTGCCGCCGTTGCGCACCGTCGTATAGTGCGCCGCGCTTTTTACTTCGTCCATAGCATCGCCGACCGCGACCGCAAGGCCTACGCGCTTCATTACCGTCAAGTCCGGCAGATCGTCTCCTAGATAGGCCACTTCGTCTTCTTCCACGCCGGCCTTTTTCAAGATTTCTTCGTACGCAGCGATTTTCTGCGGCTGCTTTTCATACACGAATTCCACGCCCATCTCTTTCATGCGCCGCCGCAACGCAGCGCTTTCCCGCCCGGTAATTACCCCCAGGCGCAATCCCGCGGTACGGCCTAACGTCATGCCTTGCCCGTCGTGTGCATCGAAAGTCTTGATCTCGATTGCCGAGCCATCCGGCTGCGACAGAAGCGTGACGCTGCCGTCCGTAATCGTGCCGTCTACGTCCATGATTACAACTTTGATTTTTGCAGCTCGTTCGTTTAAGGCCGGTGAAGTCTTTGGCGTCCAAGCCACGTGTCCTCCAGAAATGATGTCAGCAAAATATTGTTTGTAGCGGCGGCCTTGAGGCCGCCGTCATCGTTTGCACGCGGATTGCGCGCAAAGCATTTAGACCAACTGCAAACCCCACAAATCGTGCAAGTGGACAACTCCCAGAACTTTTCGCTGCTCATCCACAACGATCACGCAGGTGATCCGACATTTTTCCATCAATGTCAATGCTTCGCTCGCCAGCACTCCCGGTGCGATGGTCTGAGGGTTGCGAGTCATGCAATCGGCCAGCTTCATGTCGACCACCGCGCCGCCGTGCTTCTCCATCAAACGCCGCAAATCACCATCGGTCAGAATTCCCGCCAAAGTTCCGCCGGCGTTCACCACCGTGGTCATGCCCAATTTTTTTGCGGACATTTCGTGGAACACCTGGGCCATCGGCGTATCCGGTGCAACGCGAGGCAGTTTTTCTCCCGTGTGCATCACTTTTTCCGCGCGCAACAATTTCTTGCCCAGGCTTCCTGCCGGATGCAGCGCAGCAAAATCGTCGTGCCGGAAATCGCGCTTTTCAAGCAACGCGACGGCTAGAGCGTCGCCGACGGCCATCGCGACGGTGGTGCTCGCCGTCGGCGCCAGATTCAAAGAACAAGCTTCCTCATTTACGCTAACGTCCAGAACAATGTCGCTGGCCTGCGCGATCGTAGATTTGCTGTTTCCGGTCAGCGCGACCAGTTTGATCTCCATTCGTTTTAGCGCATCCAGCAATTCGATAATTTCGCGCGTCTCGCCGCCATAGGAGACGGCCAAAATCACATCACCCGCTGCGAGCATTCCCAAATCGCCATGCAATGCCTCCGCCGGATGCAGAAAAAATGATGGAGTGCCGGTGCTGGAAAGAGTGGCGGAAATCTTCCGCCCTACAATTCCGGACTTACCCATGCCGGTAACCGCCACGCGCGCTTTGCACGCGAATAATAATTCCACGGCGCGTTCGAACGCTCCATCCAGCCGCGCCATCACATCTTGAATCGCCTGCGCTTCGATGCGCAGCACCCGCCGTGCAGTCTCGACGCTCACAATGTTCTCCACGACCGCACCAGGTCGGAAATCTCTTTCAATCGCGAAAGCAGGCCGGGAAGTTGATCGAGAGGCAACGCATTCGCTCCATCTGACAGCGCTTTCGCTGGATTGTCGTGGGTCTCGATAAAAATTCCGTCCACTTCTGCGGCAACCGCCGCTCGCGCCAAAGGCTCGATAAATTCCGGCTGCCCGCCGCTCGCATGGCCCTGTCCGCCGGGCAATTGCACGGAGTGCGTCGCGTCAAAAACTATGGGATAACCCAATTTCTTCATTTGAGGAATCCCGCGAAAATCCACGACCAGGTTCTGGTAGCCAAACGACGAACCCCGTTCCGTCAAAATGATATTGGTATTTCCGGTGAACGCGATCTTTTCGACGACGTTCTTCATATCCGCTGGCGAAACAAATTGCGGCTTTTTAATGTTCACTGCACGCCCAGTCTTGCCCGCCGCCGTCAACAAATCTGTTTGCCGTGCAAGAAACGCCGGTATCTGCAAAATGTCAACAACCTCTGCCGCCGGAGCCGCGTGCGCGGCCTCATGGATGTCGGTCAAAACAGGTATCTTCAAATCTGCCTTGATCTTGCGCAAAATCCGAAGTCCTTCTTTCAATCCCGGCCCGCGAAATGAATTCACCGACGACCGGTTGGCCTTATCGTACGACGCCTTGAATACATACGGCACGCCCGCATCCGCAGCAATCTTCGCCACGCGCTCCGCTATCATCCGCGCATGCGCCTCCGACTCAATCACGCACGGCCCCGCAATCAAAAAAAGCGGACCGCCTGCGCGCAACCGCAACGATTCCACGGAAATTACTCCATTTCTGTTCATTTGTATCTTTTGAAGATAGCACAGCGGCTCTGCAAACTGATTGCCACAGGTGGAATTTCAGAAGGCGTCTAAACAGCCAGATGTTACAACCCGCTAGTTTCGCGACAGCAGTTTAATGCCCTGCACTGCAAGGCAGAAAATTCCAACTGGAGTCGCAACTAAAACGCTGAGAAGAGAGATGGCACCAGCCGTATCGGTACACGGTCCAACTTGAACAACATGAAAGGCTAGCAGCAAATAACTGAGCAACCCTACGGCAAGGAAGGCGCCGCCGATTGCAACTAACTTCATCTTTTTCCTCTAGGCCGACGCATGGGGCGCAGCCCGCAGCACCGGCGTTCTCGGATTCTCAATCGCGGGCGCATGCTGCCCATCATGCGAAGCCGTCGCGCTAACCCCGGCCGCTGCCGGTTTGCTGCGCTCTTTTTTATGCTGCAAGGCCGCTCCAATAAACGCCGCGAACAACGGATGCGGCTCCAGCGGCTTGGACTTAAATTCCGGATGGAATTGACAGCCCAAAAACCACGGATGGTCCGGAGCTTCCACAATCTCCACGTAATTTTCGTCAGGAGTTTTTCCGGTAATCTTCAATCCCGCCGCAACCAGCGTCTTTTCATGTTCGCGATTGAATTCATAGCGATGACGATGCCGCTCGCTGATTTCCAACTTGCCGTAGGCTTTATGCGCAAACGATCCGGGCTCCAGCTTGCAAGGCCACGCGCCCAGACGCATGGTACCGCCCATTTCGTCCACGCCAAGCAGTTCGCGCAATTTGTAAATCACGCGATACGGCGTTTGCGGATCGAATTCGGTGCTGTCGGCTTGCTTCAATCCTGCAACGTCACGCGCGTATTCGATCGTTGCGCATTGCATGCCCAAACAAATCCCAAAGAAGGGAATCTTGTTTTCGCGGGCAAACTGAATCGTATAAACCATTCCCTGAATACCGCGCTTGCCAAATCCGCCAGGAACCAAAATCCCGTCATAACCGCGCAGTCGTTCCGCCGCGGTTGCCAGCGAGTCAATTTCTTCCGACTCGATCCAATCAATGACCGTTTTGTGATTGTGCGCCAAGCCGCCGTGCAGCAGTGCTTCACGCAGACTCTTATACGCATCTTCCAACTGCACGTATTTGCCGACGATCGCGATGCGCGCTTCGCCTGCCGGGTGATGAATGCGCTGAATTAAATCCAGCCACGGCTGAAAATTCTGCGGCCGCTCGGGAAGTTTCAGCAGGCGCAAAATCTGCGCGTCCAAGCCTTCGCGTGCCAGTTCCGCCGGAACCGCGTAAATGGTGTCCACATCTTCCATGGAAATCACGCAGCCTTCGGCGATGTTGCAAAACAGTGCGATTTTGCCTTTCAAGTCCGAAGGAATGTGTCGGTCGCTGCGGCAAAGCAAAATGTCCGGCTGAATGCCGATACCCAGCATTTCTTTCACGCTGTGTTGCGTCGGCTTGGTTTTTTGTTCGCCGGCTGCAGCAAGGTAGGGAACCAATGTCACGTGAACGAACAGAGTATTTTCCGCGCCAAGCTGCAGGCGCATTTGCCGGATGGCTTCGAGAAACGGCAGCGATTCGATATCGCCAACTGTTCCGCCAATCTCGACGATCGCCACATCTACATCCGTCGAGACTTTCTTGATGATGGCTTTGATTTCGTCGGTGACGTGCGGAATCACCTGCACAGTTTTGCCAAGATAATCGCCGCGCCGCTCCTTGGTGAGAATCGTTTCGTAGATTCTCCCAGTCGTCCAGTTGTTGTCGCGCGTCAACTTGGCGTGCGTGAACCTCTCGTAGTGCCCGAGGTCCAGGTCCGTCTCCGCTCCATCTTCGGTCACAAACACTTCGCCGTGTTGAAACGGACTCATGGTGCCGGGATCAACATTGAGATACGGATCGCACTTCTGAATGTTGACTGTGAAACCGCGACTTTCGAGGAGACAACCGATGGAGGAAGCTGCTACGCCCTTGCCAAGTGAAGAAACAACACCGCCGGTAACAAATATATATTTTGGCGCCATCCGTATAGCCCTCGTGGTGACTCGCTTCACCACACCGGACTGCTCTTACCTCTCAGGCGAAGCCACGTTGCAAGACCGAATGTCGCAGCCCGCCGTAGGATTGCGTACGAATAATTATGGGCGAGCCAAGACGTTCTGTCAATTCCAACTGTTTTCGCCGCCGCATCGAAATTTTCTATCGCCGCGCAACTTTTCGACAGGAGCGGGGTTCACGTTCTGCGAACGACGCCGGTTTGGACTTGGCCGGAAGTACAGCATGCGTACAGCTACTTCTTCCGACACACGCTTGCTCGTGCGGAAACCCATTGGGCAAAGCCGCCATCTAAGCTAGTGCTGACCAAAACTGGAGTCGTCCTTCCGCCCCGCGTTCTGGCTCGGGGGTTCTGAAATTTGAGCGGGCCCCTCTTGGGTCGCGAACGGGTCTTAGGGTTTCAGGGTTTGTTTTGCAAACCCTGAGGTAAAGAAGTTGTACTTACAAACCTTAAACTAAAAATGGGGTGAGTTGATGAAGTTGTTCCTGAAATCCAGTCTCATCGTAGCTGTAGTGTGTACCAGTGCCTGTGCAGGTTTAATCTTTGCGCAGCGGCCGGGCGCCAATGCGGTGTCCGCAAAGCCTGCTTCTGGCAGCTATGACATTGCGAAAGATGTTTCACTGCAAGGCACAGTGTTGAACTTCACCGAGAATTCCCAAACAGCGCCACTCGGCGCTCACGTATTGCTGCAAACATCCGCCGGCAACGTCGATGTGCACTTAGGTGACGCGCGCTTTCTCCGGCTCGCGAAGCTCAACATTACGCAAGGCGCCAGTCTGCGCTTCGTCGGCCAGATGAGTTCCGCCGGCAAGAATCCAGTTTTTCTGGCGCGACTTGTCCAGGTTGGCGCGCAAGTAGTCGCGGTTCGCTCCGACCACGGTCTGCCACTCGGTGCGGCCGGCGTTCGCGCAAATAAAGCTCTTCTTGCAAATGCCCAAGCCGAGCAGAAAGGCGGTGCACGATGAACCGCCTGTGCCTGGCCTTCACTCTTTGCGCCGCCGTTTTTGCCGCAGCTTGCGGTGGCGGCGGCTCAACTCCGACGCCTCCTCCACCTGTCGGTAATTTTTCCAACGCCAGCCTCAGCGGGCAATATGCTTTCTCCATGAGCGGTACAGACGTAACTAGCAGTTTCTTCGCGCGCGTTGGCTCTTTCACCGCCGACGGCAACGGCAACATCACCGGTGGGATTGAAGACGTCAACACCGCCCTCAACGGCCCGCAGACTCTAGCATTTACCGCCAGCACCTACACAGTTCAGGCCGATGGCCGCGGGATCATTAATCTTTCAAACGCCACGGGAGCGCTGTCCTTCAGCATCACCATGCTTTCACCCACCAAGGGTTCAATTGTTGAAACGGATTTGAACGCCACCGCCAGCGGCACTTTCATCCTTCAGAGCCCGAGCGCGTTTAACCCCGCAGGCATCAGTGGTAATTACGTGTTTGACTTCAGCGGTATCGATTCTGGCGGCGCCCCTGACTCCCTCGTTGGCCAGTTCGTGTCCACCGGCAGCGGCTCGCTCTCCAGCGGCGTGCTAGATGAAAATGACAACGGGGGGCACTCCGGCGCTGCTGTTTTCAGCGGCGGCGCAAACTATCAGATGGATGCCACGAATGGGCCGACTTCAGGCCGCGGCACCGTCACCTTCACGGCCAACGGTTTCCCGTTCAATTACATTTTTTATATTGTGAACGGTTCTCGTGTGCGCATGATGGAAACCGGCACCCCAAACACGGCTGGTCTGACCATAGGCGACGCCGTCACGCAGACCAGCGTTCCCGCCACCAACACCAACTTCAACGGCAATTTTGCGTACTTACTCAGTGGCGTCGGCTCGCGTAGCCAGTTGACGCGCATCGGACGTTTCACCGCCGACGGCAGTGGCGGACTTGGCAGCATTTTTGCCGACACCAACGACGGCGGCACGGCTGCCCAGGTGCCCAGCGGCTCGCTCTCCGCCACCACCTATGCGATTGACACCAATTTCCCAGGTACCGGGCGCGGCACACTCACCTTCACCGATTCGAAACTCGGCACTTTCAGTTACGTCGTTTATCTAAGTTCGTCCAGCGGTGGCGTCATTCAGGACGTAAGCAAAAACACCGTTGCCGATGGCAACATCCAGCTACAAACTGGCGCGCCTTTCAGCAATTCAAGTCTTGCCGGCAATTATGGATTCAATTTCAGCGGACTTGGCAACAACACCACCAACGGCGTACTGGGCGAAGAAGACTACGTCGGACAGATCGCCCTGACTAGTGCCGCCTCGAACAACGTGAGTGGCGCCGTCGACTTCAGTGCCTTCAGTTCGAACCAGGGCGCATTCCTGAACGTCGTTGTCTCTGGCAACGGTTTGACTGTCGGTGGCGATGGCACCACCAGCACCGGCACGCGCAATACTCTCTCGCTGAAGCTGGCTGGAAATCCCTCGACCACGCTCACTTTCGCTGCTTATATCGTGAACTCGCAAACCATCTACGTCGCCGGCACCGACAATGCCCGCGTAATCTCCGGCACCGTTAGCCTTCAGGCGCCCTGATTCAAGTTTGTGTAGGGGCACGATATGTCGTGCCCTTTCTCGAAATCATGAGTTCAAATCAGGCCATCTGGCAGCCACTTCGATCTGCGCAAACGGAAACCACTGTGACTCAATTCTGGCGATTGGAACTGATCCGGCTCGCAGCGTAGGCAGGATGCAGGATCTGGGTTGATTCAGGACCGGCGCCGTCTGAGACGTTAACACTGGCAAATTCGGATGGTTGCAGGCCTCGGCAACCAATCGGCGGACCTTTCGATGACTCACAGGGCTCGGCCGGCCTAACTCTTCGCTAGCAAGTCCTCAACTCGCTTCACGTCCTCGGCCACATCCACACTTACCGCGTCATGCTCTACTTCTGCCACGCGAATTTTCCAGCCATTCTCCATCCAGCGCAATTGTTCCAGTTGCTCGATTCGCTCCAGTTCGCCTTGCGGCAGCGTCGGATACTCCAGCAGAGCATCGCGCTGAAACACATACAGCCCCAAATGTTTCAAATGCCGCGCATGAGTCTTCATCCCGGTGTCCCGCACCCACGGAATCGGCGCTCGCGAAAAATAAATCGCATTGTCCTCGAAATCCAAAACCGTCTTGACCACGTTCGGATCCATAATGTCGGCTGGCGTTCGAATCAGCACTGCTACGGTTGAAATTGCCGCCACCGGCTCTTCCAGTAGGGAATTGACGGCTGTATCTACCGCTACTGGATCCAGCAGTGGTTCGTCTCCCTGCACATTCACAAAGATCGCACCCTCAGAATGCGCCGCCACTTCCGCGATCCGTTCGGTCCCGGTACGATGATCCGCCCTCGTCATTCGCGCTTCTCCGCCAAACCCTTCCACCGCCTTCACGATCCGCTCATCATCGGTTGCGACGATCACGCGCCCCGCCGTCTTGGCCTGCTTGGCACGTTCATATACTCTTTGGATCATCGGCTGTCCTGCCAACGACACCAAAGGTTTCCCCGGCAACCTGGTTGACCCATACCTTGCAGGAATTACGATCACCACTTTGCTCGAATCCAATTTGCCACCCATTTTCCGCCCCGGGTGCGGGCTCTACTTGGAGCCCGCCAGAATAACGACCGGGCTCTACTTGGAGCCCGAGGATAGTTTGAAATGGCATGCTAACACGGCCCAGTCTGCGCCGCATTCATCCGGCGAACCCATTATTTCCCGACAAACGTTCCTTTACGGCCCCAAAGTGACATTCTTTTGACTTGTGTTGCAAATCGCCAGTGATAGAATCCGCATAGTCCATTCCGCGCGGCCGTCCAGCAAGCCGGATAACAGGGGCTGTAATGCGCGAGGTTCTAGGTCTCCGTCGTCGTGCCTTCCATCCAATATTTGCGGCCACATGCCTGTTCGCTCTTTCCATTTACGCATTCCCTGCCGCCGCTCAATCTGGTTCCGGTAACGACCAACCACAGGTGCAAGCCCCCGAAAAGCCGTTTGACCCTAGTTCGGTCGAGCCAACTTCTCTGCACACTCCGGCAAAAGAAGACGTTAAACACGATACGCCCGGACTTACCATCAAACCCGGCAAAATGCTGCATACCGATGTGGATGTGGCTCTCGTCAATGTGACTGTCACCGATCCTTATAATCGACTGGTGACCGGACTTGAACCTGACAATTTCCGCGTGTTCGAAGACAATACCGAACAAGAAGTTCTCACCTTTTCCTCAGAAGATGTGCCCATTTCCATCGGCGTCATCTTCGATCTCAGCGGCAGCATGTCTAATAAAATCGCCAAAGCCCGCGAAGCTGCCGTGCAATTCTTCAAGACCGCCAATCCCGCCGACGAATTTTTCATGGTCAGCTTTAACGAACGCGCCGAACTCACCAGCGCATTCACCAACAGCGTCGAGGATCTTCAGAATCGCATGATGGCTACCAACGCCAGAGGCCGCACTGCGCTTCTCGACGCAATTTATCTTGGTCTCAGCGAGATGAGGGGTGCTCATAACGCCAAACGTGCCTTGCTCATCCTATCCGACGGAGGAGATAATCATAGTAGGTACAACGAAAGCGATATCAAGCGGCTGGTGCGCGAAGCTGACACCCAGCTCTATGCCATTGGAATTTTTGACCCGCTTGGAAATCGCGCGCGTACCCCGGAAGAGCTCAACGGGCCTTCGCTGCTTACCGATGTAACTGACATGACCGGTGGGCGCGTTTTCTCAGTCGAAAAGCTCGAAGATCTCCCGGACATCGCCACTAAAATCGGCATGGAGCTGCGTAACCAATATGTACTGGGATACCATCCAAGTAACAAAGCGCATGACGCCCGCTGGCGCAAAATCAAAATCAAACTGCGCGCCCCCAAAGGCCTCCCGCCCCTCAGCGTCTATAACAAGACCGGCTACTACGCTCCCAGCCATTAGCCCGTCCGGGAATTTCGCTTTCGTAGCGCACGCCACTCGCCCGCGCGCGTATTCTGCGAGAGGAATTTTGCCTGCCCTCTTTCTGTTCTCTGCGTTTTGCTTCTCAGCCGCCTGCGCCGCCGTCGCGCAGGATAATCCTCTCGCGCTCCCCAACTCCGGGCCTCCTGCTCCCAGTCAAAACATCGACCAGCAAGGCGGCACCATTAAAGTCAACGTCAGCCTGGTCGTCCTTCACACCACCGTCCTCGATGATCGCGGCAAATTCGTTGATGGCCTCAAGGAAGAGAATTTTCGCGTCTTCGAAGACAAAGCCGAACAAAAACTTTCTCTCTTCAAGCGCGAAGATGTTCCTGTCAGCATGGGCCTGGTGATTGACAATAGCGGCTCGATGCGCGACAAGCGTCCCCGCGTCAATGAAGCCGCCCTGACTCTCGTCCAGGCTTCCAATCCGCACGACGAATCCTTCGTCGTCAATTTCAATGACGACTACTACCTCGATCTAGACAAGGATTTCACCAGCAGTATCCCCGAGCTCAAGGAAGCTCTCGAACGCATTGACGCGCGCGGCAGCACTGCGCTCTATGACGCCATTATCGGCTCGCTCGATCATCTAAAAAAAGGCCACAAGGACAAAAAAGTTCTGCTGGTGGTCACCGACGGCGAAGACAACGTCAGCCGTAACTCTCTTGAAAAAGCCGTGCGCGAAATTCAGAAGTCCAATGTGGTTATTTACTCGATCGGCCTCTTTAGCGACGAAGACAAAAAGAATAAGAAAAAAGCCATGCGCGCCCTGAAAGATATTTCCGCGGCCTCCGGCGGCGTCGCATTCTTTCCGGAAAATGTCGACGACGTTCACAACATCTGTGACCAGGTGGCTCGCGATATCCGCAATCAGTACACGCTCGGCTACTACCCGACCAACACCAAAAAAGACGGCACCTTCCGCACCGTTCAAGTGGATATCATTCCACCGCGCGGCAAAGGCAAACTCACCGCCCGAACCCGCAACGGTTACTTCGCCCCCGGCCAAACCGCAGCGTCCAATGCGCCACCGCAAGCTTCCGCCGCCTCCGGCCAATAATCACTTCATTCTTGCTGTCTGTAGTGCCGGGCTTTGGCCCGGCTCCTTATCTTTTAGTTTTTTGTAGCCGCGGGTTTACCTCGCGATCTTTCTTGCTTCCCCATTTCCACGACCGTTGAATTTTTGCCTCCGTCGCCAGAAAATGAATCTCCACCAGCCACTACAAAGAAAGGAAAACAGTCCTTATGCAACCCCGCATCCCTTACAACAAATATTCCCCCCACGCGCTGCAAGCCATGCTCGCGCTCGAAAGACATCTCAAGAACTGCGGCCTCGAAGAAAAACTCCTGCATCTCATTAAACTCCGCGCCTCCCAAATCAACGGCTGCGCCTACTGCATCGATATGCATTCGAAAGACGCGCGAGCCGGCGGCGATACTGAGATGCGCCTGTACGCGCTAAACGCTTGGCGCGAAACCCCATTCTTCACGGCGCGCGAACGCGCCGCCCTCGCCTGGACCGAATCCCTCACACGCATTTCCGAAAACCACGCGCCAGACGAAATCTACGACGCCACTTTGAAAGAGTTCAGCGAGCAAGAACTAGTCGACCTCACCTACGCCATCGCCACCATCAACGCCTGGAACCGTCTAGCCATTGCCATGCGTGCCGTCCCGGGCGAATACCAACCGGCCGAACGCAAGGCCGCTGCCTCGTGAGCCTTTTCCCGTAGGGGGCGCGGCACGTTTACCCCGGACCGCTGCGCCCCAGCTTGCTCATGCGATTCAATTGTCGTGCCTTTTCCTTGCCGTCTTCGGGTCGGTCCTTCGTCCTCGTCTCGCTCTAGCAAAGTTTGTCCCACCGCTCTTCGTACGCTCGGGTACCAATCGACTACGTAACTCCTTTCGAGGCTTTTGTGCTATATTCCCGGCATGCTCACGCCACCCAACCTCGTGCGCAAGGATGTTTTATCCTCGATGCTCGCATTCGCGCTCTGTGCGTGCGCGGCCATCGCAGCCAACACCAAACAAAAAGAGCCCGCTCCACGCTTCAACGCCAAGGCCACCACCGGCGAAACTTTTTCCAACGCTTCGATTAAAGGCAAAGTCGTTCTCCTCGAGTTCTGGACCACCTGGTGCGGCTTTTGCAAAGCAGAAGCGCCGTTCGTCGAAAGAATCAGCCGCCAGTACACCGACAAAGATCTGATCGTACTGGCCGTCAACGTTGGCGAATCCAAGAAGACCGTCAAGAAATATTTGCAGCAATATCCCCGCAGCTGCCGCATCGTCCTCACCGAAGACACCAATCTCGCCGCGATGTATGCCGCAACCGCCTATCCCATTTATGTTGTGATCGACCGCGAAGGAAATATCGTGGGTACCCAGCGCGGCGCCGCTGGCGAGGACGCGTTACGCTCACTACTTTTTAAAGCAGGCCTCGGCACCGACCCCGATGCCGACTCCAACTGAATCTCGCTTCAACCCGACGCGGTAATTCTTGAGCACTTTAGCGTGGATTATCTTCGCCGCTCGCCTTCCTCAAGCCCCCGCGTTTGCTGTTTCCTCTAGCTCCGCCAATTGCTTCAGCCACCGCTCCAGCTTCCCACGATCTTCCGGCTCCATCGAGACAATCGCTACTCCCATGCCTTCTCCAGCAATCACGTCGCGTACGTTCGCCCGCGTCCGCAAATATCCGCGCGGCGTCACAATCAGCATCTGAATTGTACTTCCAGTTTTTGGTGGGTTCTTGGTGCGGATGAATAGTCCGCCCAGGGCAATGGTCTTCACTCGCGAAACTTCTTGCCGTTCTGCAGTCTTCCACGCCACTACCGCCGACTTCGGCGCCTTCATTCTTGGGTATCTTCGCGTCGTTGGACTGACCGTCATCCCGTTCTTTCCGGCGCCCTGTCAACCGCCCGTTTCGACCGTCTCGTCTTGCGCCGCCAATTGTCTCAACCACTGATCCACTCGCCCACGGTCTTCCTGCTCCATCGAAACAATCGCCACTCCCATGCCTTCTCCGGCTTTGACATTGCGTACTACGGCTCGCACCCGCACCTGCCCCTGCGGAGCGTTAAACATCAATTGCAGCATCGTTCCCACATGCAAAGGATTTTTCGTTCGGATAAACAACCCGCCCAGCGCCAGGTTCTCCACCGGCGAAACAAATTTCTGGCTGCCGTTTTTCCACGCCACCAGCGCATTCTTGGGCACTTTCACGCGCGGATACCGGCGCTTGTTCTGCGTCTCCGTCATGGACAACCCCTACCACTACGATATCCCTATCGCGGTCACAACAGGTCCACATGTACCTACTGGCCACCGGCCTTGCGTACAGGTATAGAGACATCCATCAGTCTGAACGCCGCAGTTCCGAAGCGTATGATTGTTGTTGTGGGACCACTAGAACTCTTCGCAACGTTGGCCGCTGGCCTCTTCAGCGGTGCGTCGATCTACGTCAATTTGGTCGAGCATCCGGCTCGCATTCAATGCGGTACAGCTCTGGCCCTCGCGCAATTCGCTCCGAGCTACAAAAGAGCCACGCTCATGCAGGCAACTCTCGCCGCCACAGGATTTCTCGCGGCTTTGGCCGCGTACCTACTCGGCGCAGGTACGCCGTGGCTGATCGGCGGCATTCTGGTGGGACTGGTGATTCCGTTCACCCTAATTGTCATTTTGCCCACTAATCGCAGGCTTCTGAGTCCGGCCCTCGCCAAAGATACTCCCGAAGCAGCGCGATTGCTCGATCGCTGGGGAAAACTACACGCGGTTCGCAGCGTCTTGAGCTTCATTTCTTTTTTGGTTTTTCTCTGCGCGCTCTCCCAGAGATTCCGCTAGCTGGCCCCCGCCGGAACCATTACAATCCTGCGTCCCGGCGTCCCCGGCCGTTTCCACACACTCTCAATCTCCGCCAACGCCACCTGCTCTGTCTCGATCCGCAGTTCTCCCATCGTTCCACGGGCAAGTACTTGTGTCATCGCGTCAAACAACACTTCTCGCGGAGGAATCCCCGCCGTTCCCAGAATCGTTACCGCGGTACTCCGCAACACCGCCGCCGGCAACTTGATGATGGCTCCCGCGCTCTCCCCCACCTGCACCAGCCGCGTCTCTTTTCCCGCTACCGTGAACTCGCCTTTCGTCAGCGCCGCCAGCAAGGCCTCGGTTGGCTCGCCCCACAAATAATCCAGAATCACGTCGAATCTCGTTTCGCCCATCTCGCTCAAATAAGCTTCTTTCAACGCCTCCGCAGCCTGATCAAGTTGAATCGTAGCGTCCGCCCCCAATTCACCGAGCCGAGCCAAAACTCGCTCGTTCCGGCCCACCCCGACCACCCGCGCCGCTCCCAGTAATTTCGCGATCTGCACCGCAAGCTGCCCGGTCACTCCCGTAGCGCCCAGAACCAGTACCGTCTCACCGCGCGAAAGCTTCGCCCGGTATGTCAGCGATACCCAAGCTGAAACCCCCGGATTCGGCAGCGCTGCCGCAGTGTCATCGTCAATTCCAGGCGGCAGAGGAAAACAAAACGCTTTCGGCGCCACCGCAAGCTCAGCCATCGCCCCAAACGGCTTCCGGCAGCCTGCAAAGAACACCCGCGACCCGTCCTTAAGCTCTCCCAGTCCATCCGTCCCGCAAACCACCGGCAAGTCCGCTTCTCGCGGACTGGCAAAGTGCGTCCCCGCAGCCAGCTGCTTGTCCACCGGCTTCAGCGAAGCCGCCAGCACCCGCACCAGCGCCTCGCCCTCACCCGCCACCGGCTCCTCAAACTCCTCCCACTTCGGCGCTTTACCAATCTCCTCCAGCACCGCAGCTTTCACTCTGCTAGCTCC
>Ga0193709_1000208_pt1 | contig 23814 bp, 19 predicted proteins | sample H3c2metaG_FD_160571 | JGI IMG/M metagenome (GOLD analysis project Ga0193709, IMG submission 160571) | Soil microbial communities from a riparian zone of the East river system, Colorado, United States - H3c2 | ecosystem: Environmental > Terrestrial > Soil > Riparian zone | place: USA: East River...
CGCCGAAGTTTCTCGCACGAAGCGCTGGCGCATGACTCGCTCGCTCGAACGCGCGCTGTGGGCTCTTGTCCTGGTCGCAATGATTGTCGCCGCCCTGTTCGTGGTTCGCACATCTCACGTCCAGATTTCTGCCCCTCCGAAGATTCCGCCAATCCGTTTCGCATTGGTACCGCCTCAGGGCACCGCATTTTATTCCGGGTTCGACGTCTCGTTCGCACTTTCGGCGGATGGACGCAACTTAGTTTTCGTGGCGCAGAAAGAGGATGGCACGAAGCAATTGTGGCTACGGTCGTTGTACTCGGGATCCGAACGGCCCCTCACGGGTTCGGAGGGTGCATCAATGCCTTTCTGGTCGCCCGACGGAGAGTGGGTGGGGTTCTTCTCTGCAGATACTCTCAAGAAGGTGCGCGTTTCCAGCGGGCTTGTGCAAACTGTCGCCAACGCCGTGCAGCCATTTGGAGGTGCGGCGTGGAGTACGAGCGACGTTATCCTTTTCCCCGTGGGTCCACGAGGACTTTCACGGGTATCCGCCAAAGGCGGCCCCGTTACCGGCGCCCCTTCCGGAGAGGGTGCCCATTTTTGGCCCCAGTTCCTTGGTGACGGCGATCACTTTATCTATGTAAACCCGGCACCGGCCACGATCTGCCTGGGATCGCTGAAGAACGACCCGCATCGTGTGCTCATGCGGTTCCCCGTGAGGATCTCAGCCGTTGCATACGTTCTGGGATACATTCTGTTCGTGAAAGATGCCGTCCTCTACGCCAGACCGTTCGATGAAAAAACGCTGGAGTTCACCGGCGAACCAGCGAAAATACTCGACCGCATTCCGGTAACCCCGACTGGAAGGGCACCGTTTGCCGCCTCAGCTACAGGTGTGCTCGCATACCGCGAGTACCCAATTGCTCCCCCGGCGGAGTTGCAATGGGTGGCATCGAACGGCCGCGAACGGACAACCGCGGTCGCGGCAGCGCAGTACCTTGGATTTACGTTGTCACCAGATTCGCGGCGTGTGATTTTCTCCAGAATCGACGCAACAGGAAGTGCAGACCTCTGGGAGAGGAACCTGAATTCTGGCACGGAACGACAACTGACTTTTGATGGCTCCGCCTTTACCCCGCAATGGTCCCCCGACGGCACACGAGTAGCATTTACCGGGACAGCTGAGATTCCGCCGCCCAAGTTATTCATTAAGGAACTAGCGAATGGCAACGACTTGCGGCGGGTATCGTCCTCGACCGACAAGTCGAATTGGGCTTCCAGTTGGTCCAGCAATCATGCGATTGTCAGCGTCCGCATCGATCCAGTCTCTGGACGTGATCTCTGGATCCAAAATCTGCAGGACGGCTCCGAAAGTCCTCTGATCGTGAATACTGTCCATCAGGAATACGAGGCGAAAGTTTCTCCTGATGGCCGCTGGATCGCCTACGTTACGGATGCCTTCGGGAGGGATGAGGTTTGGGTCGCGAGATTTCCCTCCGCCGAAGTGCGCCGGAGAGTGTCGGCGGGTAGCGGCACTTCGCCACAATGGAACAACAATGGGAAGGAACTCTTCTATATAGCCGACGAGAGTAACTTAAACTCTGTACCTTTTAGCCCCAGTGAAAGCGACTTTCGAACCGGTGCTCCACGTGCCGTTGCCCTCTTGAAGGACATCGTGGAGCCCGACAGATTGCGCTTCCCGACCCTCAATCGGTACGTAGTCGACCCAAACGGAGGGCGGTTTCTGGTCGCGACCAGAGCACTCCAGGTAAACGCGCCGCCAATCAATATCATAGTAAACTGGCCCGCGCTCATGCAGCGATGAGTCGTGAGTCATGTAAGATCCCAGAATTCGCGGCGACGATTCGGGAGTTACAAGGACTATGGCATGAAAATCGGCATTCCGTTCATCAAGATCGCTGATCGGGTCGAGGTGACAGTCGACCTCTAAGGGAAGCGAGTAAGCGGACCTCCGTTGGTATTCAAGCAGTAGCCACTTGTTGCCGGTGCCTCGCGCTTGCTCTAGCGCGAGATCTCATCGCAGATGCCGGATGAAAAACTCGGCCCAGAGTTCAGGAATTGGGGCTTGAAAATGTATATACAGTGCTGTATATATATCTGGGAGGCAAATCATGGCCATCGCTCGCGTATTTAAGTCCGGGAACAGCCAAGCTGTGAGGCTGCCCAAAAAGTTTCGCGTCAAAAGCTCGGAAGTTGAGATTTTCCGGCGCGGCGACGAAATCGTATTACGAGAGAAGGCCGGCGGAATGGTCCGCGTGCTGGATTTGCTAGCCGAGTTGCCAGCAGACATGTTCCAAAAGAAGCGCAAAGACCCTCATCCACAGCGTCGCAAAGGTCTCTGATGAGCGCCCGCTATATGCTCGACACCAATATCTGCATTTATTTGCGGCAGAACCGGCCCCCAGAAGTGAACACGCGATTCCGCCAAATGCAGCATGGCGACGCCGTCATATCGGTGATTACCTATGGCGAGCTACATTACGGCGCAGAGCGAAGCCAGCAACGCACACATGCTCTGGAATCTCTCGGGCGCCTTGTATCTCTTTTGCCTGTGCTTCCCTTGCCGGAGGAAGCGGCGCCAGCCTACGGCGAGATTCGCGCAGGGTTGGAGGCCCGCGGTGAGATGATCGGTGGCAACGATCTCTGGATTGCTGCTCACGCTAAATCCGCGGGCCTCACTCTGGTCACCAACAATGAACGCGACTTCAAGCGTGTCCTCGGACTTAAGCTCCAGAACTGGACCAGCCGCCGTCCTTGATCGCGTGAAACGAGTTGCAGGGCAGAGTCCATTTCATGGTCCATTCATGGTCCAATAATTGTTACTTGGGGTTCCAAAGCGCGGTTTTGGTAGCCATCCGTGTCGCGTAGTTTCAAGGAGTTACCAAAAGATGGTGCACCGTCGCGGCAGAGGTCGCGAGTTCGAGTCTCGTCGTCCCCGCCATTCTTTCTAAAGCACTTGCGAGGGTTCTCACGAAACCATGGAGGATCCAAAAGGGCACGTTTCGGTGCCCTTTTTTGTGTCCCTTTTCGGTCCGTGCCCTTCGCGCTACAGCTAATCCTGGTTTTCCCCGAATTAAGTTCTGCCAAGACAATGGTCATCGCGGTACGGGCCCCCAGCCCCGTCCGGATAGCGCTCAACCGTGCCAATCACTCTTTTCCGTCGGACGCGAACTCCATGCAAATCCTTCTCGGACCAGCGAAACAGCGACACTGCCAAACATCGGGCCCCTCTTTGCGACTCACTAATGCCAGATTTCCGCGTTGCATTGTGATCCTCCGGCGCCACAGTTTGGCGCAGAAGAATCTTCGAATATCGCCTTGTGAGCCTTGTGGAGTAGGGAGGAAAGCAGGCAAGTGAATTGCTTTGCGGTGGCAAAACCTGGCAATCCGGGCGGGAGGGCAGGGGCCTGGAGCGGCCTTGGGGCTTCACGAATCAGGGATTTCTATTCACTCTTTGGATGGCTCCCAAAGCTCGATCGGATTGCCATCTGGATCTTTAAGCCACGCAAAGGTTCCCATGGAGGGATATTCCTCGGTCTTTTCGATTACCACGCCTTTACTCTTGAGATGGCTGAGGACTTCTCCCATGTTCTTCACTGTGTAATTAATCTTACCCGTTCGTGGCTTATCCTTGATGTCTTGATCCGTGGGCATGATCGCCCACGCTATCGTTCGCTTGATCTCCGGGTTTGCAAGATCCCTATATTCGAACGATGCATAGATTGAACTGCACTCAGCATCTTCGCCCTGAGGAACTATTCCGAGGCAATCGCGATACCAAGCTGCCAATCTCTTTGTATCGTTGGAAAACAGAAAAGCGCCGCCAATTCCGTCGATCATAAGTTCCTCCCTTAAGCAGTGGCTCGTTTATTGTCCTTTATTTCGATCATCCTAGATTTTCAGCTCCCAGAGTTCAAACTCCTATCTCTGGCAGTTTCCGAACCGGCAGGCATAGTTCCAATTCAAAATGCGACCAATCCGTCGCGTTTTCTTTGTCTAAGAAAATCTCAAGTGCTGGCGCATGCTCGGGCTCGTGGACACTATTGATAAGCCAATCTCGGTAAAGGTAGTCCCAAGCCGTAGCTACCTTATGTATATCGCCGGAAACCTTTATGGCGGCGTATCGCATGGCTGGCATTTTCAATTTCGACATTCCTTCCGTGCACTCGAGAGGAAAAGACGACGCAAGACAGACCTCATATCGATAAAGATGCTTTGGGGTCACGTGTGGATCGTCTACCGTCATTCCGAAAAGAATTCCTTGCGAAAAAATATCCTGGGATTTGGCCCATTCGATCACTGTCTTGAGGACGGCAAGTACTCTGCCCAGTTCGAAGGCATTCGTAACCCGAATATAGGCGACTTGCCTTTCGGGAATGTCGATCAATCTCACTGGAAAAGCAACCCTCTTTTCTTCCGCGCTCATGGGGAGACCATATTCCTCTTCCGGGAAGAGTTCTTTGCAAATCTTGCTCTTTTTGATCTCGCCGCTTTTTCGAAACTGACTTGGCGAAGTGTCGTAGCCGGATCGGAAGGCACGTGAAAACGTGGCCGATGACGAAAAACCGCAATCTAAGGCGATGTCGGTCAGGCTTTGGTCGGAATAACGAAGAAGACGAGCGGCCTTTTCAAGACGAAGCCGATTCGTAAAATTATTTAGGGTTTCGCCGGAAACCGCTCCAAAAATCCGATGGAAGTGAAATTCCGAGAAGCAAGCAACATGAGCAAGCTCACCTAGCTTCACCGGGCGATGCAGATTCTCGCGAAGATAGTCAATGACCCGATCAATTCTTCGGGAATATTCGCTGCTGGCCTGGGTCTTTGCATTTGGCACGGACTCTACTGGCATTGTGGCATAGAAATACCACAATTGGCCCTATGCGGTCAGCATCCAAAAGTCTGACTGCCATTCGTCGCTTACGAAGCAGCAAGGTCGATATGCTGTCGGACATCGTGTTCTCCATTTTCAGATCGTAGGCCACCGACCTTGGCCAATTTTATGACCTTTGTGGTCGCCACATTAGCGTTCTTTAACCTTAACAGTCGATTCGGATTTTGCGGATTCTGGCTAATCGACGATAGCCGATTTCAGGAGCCGCACGTCGAAATCTTCAACCCACAATCCAACCCACAAATCGCGCTGTCTTGCGAGTTCCCGTTGCTCGAAATGATCGCAGAGCTGAGCGACCGTCAATGACCGCGAACTCATCCGAACCTTCTCTGAATTGATCTCTGCGAGAGGCCGCCAACGAAAATCCTGACACCGGCGGCCTCGAATATCCGCATCGGCTTGTGACAAGTCTTTTTTATTTCAACTGCCGGATCCGCTCTTGCAGGAATTGCCGCTCTGGTTGCTGTTGGGTCAGGGCCAGAGCTTTCTCATAAGAGGACCGAGCCTCGGCTGTCCTGCCGAGCCTGCGGTACATATCTGCACGGGCTGAATGCGCCAGGTAATAATTCGCTAATTCGCCATGTTCCAACACCGCGTCGATATGCGTCAGACCGGCCTCTGGACCATCGCGCATGGCAATTGCCACGGCACGATTTAGCTGTACAACCGGCGAAGGGTGAATGCGTACCAATCGGTTGTAAAGCACAACAATCTGCCGCCAGTCGGTCACAGCGACCGATTCCGCCTCCGCATGAACGGCCGCAATCGCAGCCTGCAGTGTGTAGGCACCGAAGCGGCGGGACTTCAGGGATTTCTCCAGCAATGCCACTCCTTCCGCGATCTGCTCCCGGTTCCAGAGCGAGCGATCCTGGTTCTCCAGCAAAATCAGCTCTCCGTTCGGAGAGGTTCTCGCGACGCGACGGGATTCGTGTAGCAACATCAGGGAAAGCAGCCCCATGACTTCCGGCTCTGGCCGGAGTTCGGTCAGCAACCGGCCCAGTCGAATCGCCTCGCCGGTTAGCTCGGCCCGCGTTACCTCCGCTCCCGCCGCAGCAGAGTAGCCCTCATTAAAGACGAGATAGATGACCTGAAGCACCGCGCCCAGTCGCTCCGGCAATTCCTGCGGCGTGGGCACCTCGTACGGAATCGGTGTCTCTCGAATCTTCGCCTTTGCGCGCACAATGCGCTGCGCCAGCGTACGCGGAGTGATCAGGAAGGCCTTTGCGATCTCCTCGGTTGTCAGCCCGCACACCTCACGCAAGGTGAGCGCAACGTGCGCTTCCGGCGCTAGAGATGGATGACAGCACGTAAAAATCAGGCGCAGCCGATCATCCTCAAGGCTGTCCTCTTCATTGGACCTTTCCGCCGAACTCCATTGCGCTTCGAGATATTGCACCAGCTCGTCTTGAGACGCATCAAATCTTGCCCGTCGACGCAGAGTATCAATGGCTTTGAATCGGGCCGTCGAAATCAACCATGGTCGCGGGTTGCCGGGTACTCCACTCCTCGGCCACAGGCTCAGCGCAGCCGCAAAGGCTTCATGCATCGCCTCCTCGGCAAGATCAAAATCACCGAGCAAGCGGATCAGAGTCGCCAGGATCCGTCCCGAATCCACGCGATAAAGGGAGTCGAGCAATTCGCGTATCTGCTCGGTGGAACGCTCGGACATGACGAGGACCTTAGCAAACCATGCTGCCCTTTCCAAATTCTTAAGCCACCCCTCCACCTCAACGGCCTTAATGCACGGAAGGAGGCAGCCTCCCCGACGCGGAACGATCCACTTGGTAGCCTTATTAGGCCTTCTTGGTAGAGTACGAGATTCGTCCGTTCGAACGGCCAAGCTCTCCCTGGTGAAAGTGATCAGCTAACTGTGCGACAGTCATTGATATTCCTGCTAACCGGATGTTGGTAGGGTTGATTTCCTGCACCAATCCGACGGTAAGCTGCCGAGCTGATGCTGCGTCACGCATTTGCTCGGCAGTTCCCAAGACGATTCGGCGATGCACTCTGTTACCGTTCGGTCCTGCTTCCCCCCATCGGAACCCACACGTCTGGACCTAGTTTTCGAGGTTCTCGAATCACACTTCCCTGCTGCATGCCATTCCTCCTCGCTTCGTCTGAGATATCGAACTCGCGGCGCGCTTGACGGTACGCGCGCCGGCTCATGGCGAGGGGCTGAGTATTGACTTCTGCGAATTCAGGGACGCCAGGCAATGTCTGCAACTGCCGCGGCAACGCAGTGACAGCGAATCGTTGGAGACACAGAGAATGACCGGCCACCTTGAATGCTTTACGCTTTCGTAATGCGGTGCTCCAAGGTCGAAGGTGGTACTCGGAGCCTCAGGAGTGCAACCTGCGGTTCCGCCGAAGCTCTTCGCCATTCCTGCTCGCGTCGTGTCCACTTCAAAATAACAATAATCGTATGCGCCGCGGACGTGGCAGCTCGGAGCGACCAAGTCCCGCTCAATATACCTTGACACGTATATGCTCTGTGGAGTATGTAAAGAGAATGGAATCTGCGTTCGCAATCCTTGCGGAGCCGAACCGCCGCGCGATCTTGAGCCTGCTGGTCTTGTCACAACAGTCAGTGGGAGAGATCGAGCGTCAGCTTCGTATGCCGCAGCCGACCGTATCAAAGCACCTGCGGGTGCTGCGCGAGGCCGGTTTCGTGGAGTCCACAGTGGACGCACAGCGCCGTCTGTACCGCCTAAAGCCAGAACCATTTCAGGAGGTGTATGCATGGCTGGCTCCGTTCCGTCGGTTCTGGTCCGCTCACGTGGACGCTCTCGAACGCCACCTCGACCGCATGGAGCAGACAACACCATCGAAACGGAAAACAAGGAAAAGAGGGCGCGGCGCAAACCGCGATCGAGACCAAGGAGAAACCAAATGAAAATTAAGATCACGAGCGTATACGTGGACGATCAGGGCAAGGCTTTGAGCTTCTATACAGAGGTACTGGGCTTTGCCAAGAAGTCCGATTTCAGTAACGGCCCATATCGCTGGCTGACCGTAACTTCGCCGGAGGAACCCGAGGGCACGGAACTGCAACTGGCGCTGAACAACAACGCCGCGGCGAAGGCGTATCAGCAGGCGATCTTTCAACAGGGCCAGCCCGCGGCCATGTTCTTTACCGACGACGTCAAGGGCGACTACGAGCGGATCAAGGCGCGCGGCGCCGAGTTTACGATGCTGCCCAGCGATGTGACCGGCTCGATCATTGCGATGCTGAAGGACACCTGCGGCAACCTCATTCAGCTGACCCAGCTGGCACGCTATTCACGCTAAGGAGAAGACAGTGAACTATCGCGAACAGTACACACCGGGCCCGGCCAGCGGGGCGCAGGTACGAAAGGACGGAGAGAAGTGGACGCTCATTCTGGTCAGAGAGCTGCGCCACTCGCCGGAAAAAGTCTGGCAGGCGCTTACCGACCCAGCGCATGTGCGCGAGTGGGCTCCCTTTGAAGCCGATGGGAGCCTGGGTAAGGTTGGAACCGCGGTGAAGCTCACCACAGTGGGAGCGCCCAGGCAGCGGGTTTCCGAAACAAGAGTGACGCGAGCCGACGCTCCTAAGGCGCTTGAGTACAACTGGGGTGACTTCGATATGCGGTGGGAACTCGAAGCCTCTGCTGGCGGCACGCGCCTGACGTTGTGGACCAACATCGGTCACCGCTTCATCGCAATGGGTGCTGCCGGGTGGCACATTTGTTTCGATGTTCTGGATCACCATCTCAGCGGAACTCCCACTGGACGCATCGTCGGCCCCGAGGCCATGAAGTTCGGCTGGCAGCGGCTGCATGTGGAGTACGCCAAGCAGTTCGGTATTGAAGCGTCCAACTGGCCACCTCAGACGGCTCAAAACTCGTGAATCGAGGTGGATCGCAAAACAATATCGGATACTCGCTCCACCTCGTCACGCTCGGCGAGCAGGACGCTCTCGCCCAAAGGGGTTTAGGTAGTACTTGTAGGTGTGCTCGCTCCGCTTCGGGCTGGTCTTCAGAGGAGGTCACATTGCACTGGAACAACTGGGTTCGGCAGACCCACCGCTGGCTGTCCATTGCCTTTACGGTCGCTGTCATCGTCAACATCGTCGCCGTGGAGCAGGGGAAGTATACCTCTAGGGTGGGCCTCTTGGCGGTGTTCCCGCTCGCCTTCCTCCTGCTCACCGGCCTGTACTTGTTGGTGCTGTCGTATGTCAACAAGTGGCGCAGCGTGCAAGGCACCGACTGAACGGCTGAACGGCCGGGCGGCTTAACTCCAACGCTAGGCTGTGTTTAAAGGGTTGCGTAGCGCAATCATCTGCGGATAGCGGCAATACGAAGCGCGTCGAGGAATAAGATGAGACAGGACCAGCCGATGGCTTACCCCGACTACGGTTCGATTCGGAATCACAAAGCTCGATAAAATACAGCCTGTCAGGGCGGAGACTTGACAGGCTGTTGAAAACGGGACAAGAACTCGAGGCATCACAATGAATCCAACAGAACGTATTGACCAACTGATCGCAGGAATCACAGACTGGCGTGGCAAAACTTTCGCCAGCATCCGCAAGAGCATCCTTGAGGCCGACCGGGAGATAATCGAGGAATGGAAGTGGATGGGAAGTCCAGTGTGGTCTCACGACGGAATAATCGCGGTCGCCAACGCCCACAAAGATAAGGTGAAGCTTACCTTTTCCCACGGGGCGAGCCTCCCAGATCCCGACAAGCTCTTCAACGCGGGCCTCGGAGGCAACGCGTGGCGAGCGATCGATTTTTTCGAGGACGATAAGATCAATCAGCGTGCTCTAAAAAATCTCGTCCGTGCCGCCGTTGATTATAATCAGATCAAACTGAAGAGGAGAGCGCCTGCGGGTACTCGAGCGAAAGTACATAAAACTAAAAAGTGATGAAACGACAGATTTTTCTCACTAATTCTGACTTGCGCGGCATTTGGCAGCGCCCCGTGAATAGGTTTTACACCTAACTTACAAGAATACCGAGCTTCACAAACGCAGGCTGAATCTTGTTCTTGAGCACCGAGGCCAAGTCTTGCGACCCTTGAGTTTCTCCGACGGGAAAACAAAGTTTTCTGGTTGGTTGTAAAGACTGTTTGCTCTCCACTCCAGCAGACCATCTTTCTGCGCCAGATACATCGGCAACGGCTGAGCCGAAGCTTCCGACTTGTTACCGACCAGATGCCCTCCCCGACGCCAATAATAGGAATGTTGAACGTCGAAGACTCGGTCGTTGAATTTGCAATCCATCCGACGGAGTGCACCCAGTTCGCCTCGACGTCTTCCCAGTCCTGCGTCCAGAAATACGAGAAGCTGGTCGCGGAATTCGAGCCGTGTCAACACTTCTGCCGCTTGCTCCGCCGTCAATTTCAACGGCGACCTCTGGCGCTTGGCACTGACATGCACCCCCGTACTTGGTCCTCTCCTTCTTCCACTTCCTACTGGAATGCCGGACGACATCGGATTGTGGCCGCAGAACTCCTAACGAAGCGCATGGGAAAACAAAGCCGACATCACACATTTGATTTTGGCCTTGGTTCCATTCGCGACTTCGGTTGCCAGCAGCCACCTCCAGCGATACTCCTCCGGCTTCCTGTGGGCTCCGCGACGCAAGCCGGGCTATTGGGCGTTCACCCTGAACGTGGCGTATGGGAACTGCAAACTCGAATAGATAACGGACTTGAAGAGATTGACTGACGAATATGGCTACCGGAGAGCAAGGCATCCGATGCTCGTCAATCCCTGCAACCGCGCGGCAATCGATCCGCTGAAGTTATCCAGTTTGCCCGGCGGCGCGTGGGTGCGTGGTGAAAATCGTGCAGGGAGCGGATATGCGACCGCCACTGGCGATTGAAGTGAAGATCAAAGGGCAAAGAATCCTCGCTAAAAGAACGGAGTGAGTATTCGGTTGCAGTGGCGAAGAATGCTGGCTGACAACCAGCCACAAGACGATGTACGAGGCGCTGTGACGCGTGACTGCCCGCGTCGTCCAAACTGAACCTACGCTGAAAGTTCAAAAACAAAAAGCACAAGGCGTCCCAAAATTCGGGACGCCTTGTGGGCCTAACGCCCGACGAGCGGGCGAAGAGAATGAGTTTAGAAGAGAATCTTGAGAGCAAGTGTCAGCGCTCTTGCGTTGCTGGCGAACACGGCTGAAGGATTATTGAAATTGCTGTTTGACGGCGTCAACATGGTGCGTTCCGCGCCGGTGAAACCCAGCGCAGCAATGTCGTTGATGCGGCCGCCAACATATTGCGGGTGATTGAGCAAGTTGAAGAACTGCGCATAGAACTCAACGCGGAAGCGCTCGGTGAATGTTATTCGTTTCATTGCGGTCAGGTCGATGTCGTTGATGGGAGCCAACTGCAAGGTGTTGCGGCCGATGTTGGCAACTGTTCCGTAACCCGCCTGTACGTATCGGGCAGACGAATCCTTCGCAACGTATCCAACGATGTTGCCCTCCACATCGATACCCCCACCCGGGCAGTTAGATCCGTCCGTCAGCGGGTTCCCGGTGCACAAAGCGTTGCCCAGAGTGCAATCAGTAGGGGCGATCGCGCTGCGGCACAAGGGGTTCACTCCTGTGCCAGTAACGCCCACACCGGAAGGGTTCAGGATGTTGCGGTCGCCGGCGGAGTCGCCGTTCAAGTTCGCGTCCAGGGTACTCTGCGCGGTAACCCATTGGCCGGACTGGTAGGTATAGATGGGCGCGATTTCCCAATTGCCCAAAGTATTCTTCAGGAAGCGGTTACTGTTCTTGAAGAAGGGCTCGTCGTAAATCAGCGTCAGTGTCAGACGGTGCCGGTGGTCCAGAATCGAGTTAGCGCGGTCGGCGCTGAGGTTCAGGCCATCCTGCGCGCGGCGAGGAGCCAACACGGTGCTGAAGACTTCGGCGGTTGCGTCGTCAATATTATGGCTGTACGTGTAGGCGGCCACACCCTGAAAACCATGGCTGAAGCGCTTGTTCAGCTGGGTTGCCAAGCCGTGGTAGGTGGACGATGCCCAAGGCTGGTAGGAGGTTATCGTCGAAACGAAGTTCGCAGCCAAAAACTCCGGAACAACGGCGCTTACGGAATTGACGTCTTCCAAGGAGGTCGCCGTAGCATCTATCGTGGCCTGGTCAGGCGGATTCGAGAAAAATGTCGGCAAGGAGTTGCTGGCCGAGACTTTAGATTGCTTGTTGAGCTGAATTTGAGCGGGCAAATGTATGCCGCGGGTGCCGAGGTAGCGAATCTCAACGGTGTAATCGTTCCAGAAAGTATGCTGAATGCCCAAGGTCCAGTCTATGGACTTAGGCATCTTCTGGTGGTCAGGAAGAAAGGCGGTGGTATTGGCGCGTTGAGTGGCTATGTCGGGAAATGTGTTGATTCCGCCGGCCCCGGGCAAAATCCCACCGTTGGCGAGAAACCCGTTGGGCACGCAATTATAGACTCCAAACGGGGGGCAGTCATTGGTTGTACCGAGCTGTGGAGGAACGGTTAACAAACCGAGATTGTCGAACAAGGTGTCAAAGGCCTCACCAAAGCCGGCGCGGATGGAAGTGCGACCGCTCGAGCCAGGAGACCAGGCGATTCCGATGCGCGGAGCAAAGTTATTCTTAGACCACTCTGGAGCTCCGAAAGTGATCAAGCCGGGGACGCTGGCAGCAGCGTTCAGGGCCTGCAGCCTTTCCGAGAACGGAGAGGTGGTGTACTCGTAACGCAGACCGAGATTGAGGGTAAGGTTCGGGCGGATGCGGAAATTATCATTCACGTACCAATAGATGGCCGACTGGTCGCCGTAGTAAATGGTGTCCCCGTTGCTGCGTTCCCCAAAAGAAGTGGGAGCTGCGTCCTGGAGGAATTCGAGAGTGTTATTGTATTCATAATCGCCGCGGGCGCGCTGGGTGAAGGACTGCGGTGCGATCAGCTTGCGACCCTCGATTCCGAACTTGAGAGTGTGCCGGCCTTTCGTCCAAGTGAGGGCCTCGGCAGCCGAGTAGGTATTTTGAATACCACTCTGAGGAGCATTACCATCGGGGCCGATGTTCAATTGATTCAAGTCGAGGAGCACGATGTTCGGGAAGACGTCCAAGCCGGGATAGGCAAAGTTGCCGGCGACAAAGGCCTGTGCGAAGCGGTTGTAGCCGACTCGAAATTCATTGGTCAACGTGGGCGTAAAGGTATGATATTCGTTTATCGTGACCAGGTGGAATTTCTCTGGAACAGGGGTGAAGAACGCGGGCAGGTTAGCAGCAGTATCAATTCCAATGATGCTGTTATAGATGTAGCGCCCGCGTATCTGGTCCTTGCTGGAAATGTCGTAATCCATGCTGGTGGTGATGAACTTGCTGTTGGTAAAGCTGGGAGCGAAGATTTCGAGGCCGGCGGTCTCTAGGGTGGAGCCATTGGTCCAGTTGATAGGATCACAAGTGCCAGCGAGTGTTCCCGGTTGAACGTATTGTTTGAAGATCGCCAGATTGGTAGAAGACAGACCCGGAGTCGCTTCGATGGTTGCAAGCGATGCAGCCGTAGGAGCGCAAACAGCGCCACCGCCACCAGCCTGACCTAGCGGTTCATATTCATAATTCGCGAAGAAGAACAACTTGTTTTTGAGGACTGGGCCGCCGATCTGGCCGCCAATGCGGTTTTGGTCGAAGCGCGGTCCCGGAGCATGGCAGTCGCTAGGGAGTCCCGCGGGATCGCCGCAGAGAGGTCCAGTACCCAAACCCGTCTTGGCGTCCAAGGTATCCAAGGCGTTATAGTCGCGATTCTGGTTGTAAATGTACGCCAAGCCGTGGAAGGAATTGGTGCCGCTCTTCACGACGGTGTTGAACTGGCCGCCGGAAGAATGACCGAATTCCGGTGAGAACTGATTCTGCAGCAAAGAGAATTCGGCTACGGCGTCATTGGGAACGGTGACTAGCGGTCCGGTCACGCTCTTGTCGTTGTTGTCCACGCCTTCGATGGTGAAGTTATTGTTTCTGGGGCGCTGACCACCTACTGAGGGGCCGGCGCCGACTCCGACGCCACCGCTGGTGGCCACACCTGAACCCAACAAGGAGAGGTTCAAGACGCCGCTGGTGCCATTCAGCGGAAGATCGGAAACATCCTTGGCTTCGAAGGTGTTCTGCACTTGCGCGGTGGTGGTGTCCAAGGTTGCAGCGGCACCGGAAACCTCGATGGAGGTGACGGCGCCCTTGATTTCCAATGTGATTTGCTGAGTGAGGGTCTTGTTCAATTCGATCTTGACGCCATTAATAGTGGTGGTGCCAAAGGCGGCAGCGGCGGCGGCGACGTTGTAGATGCCGACCGGCAGGTTATTGAGCCGGTATTCACCGTTGTCGTTCGCGACGGTGCTGAGCCTCGCGCCGGTCGCCACGTTTACTGCTTCGACCGAAGCGCCGGGAACGGCGGCACCGGTCTTGTCAAGGATCACACCAACGAGGTCGCCGCTGATGACCTGGGCGCTGGCTGTTCCCACTACTGCCAAACTGAAGGCGAAAACCACCAAAAGGGAGAAGACAGAAAATCTGCGAAAACCTGTGTTCACTGAAGCCTCCGAAATTAAGGTACCTAAATATCTCACTGAAGTTAAACTGCGCCCCAATAATGCCCTACGCAAACTACTGCAATCCCCGCTCCAAACCGACCGTGGAATTGACATATGAAGACAGTACTTAAGATGTGTTGCATCAATAACTTAGCGCTCAATCACATCTGTTTCACGTGCAGATTATATTGGTCGGCTCCTCTCCGGCATACTAAATATGGAATTTAGAATAATCTTAGACGGCGCTAAGAGGAGGTGCGCTAGCAGCGAGGACTCGTCGAGGTGAGTGCAAAAGACCGTCACAGGGGGTGCGTTTAGGGTGCGAAATAGAGTTTACGGATACCTTTTATGACGTTAGAGCCGGTAGCCACGCAGTAGTCGACAGACTATCGGGGCATGAAGACAGAGGTAGAACGGGGGCAAGATCGCCGGTTCCGGCTGTCACGACAGAGGTCGCGAGTTCGAGTCTCGTCGTCCCCGCCATATTTTTCGAGCCCATACAGCTTGGCTGCTGCTCATGAAGACCGAACAGAACCCGGTTGCACCTTATTTGCGGGTGTGCCTCGATTGATTTGTTCTCACCCGCATTTGCACGCGTGAGATAGCCCCGTGTCCGGCGCTCTTCGGAAGTGAACTCTCAAAACGGCAAGATCGGCGAGCCTCTGAAGCGAGGAGCGGGACACCTCTGCATCTCAGCGCAGAGCTAAACACACGCCCCGAGCGCGTAGCCGTGTATAATGTGGTTCTAAATAGCACGCCCGGACCCCGCACGAAGGAATTACCCGAATTCCCGGCCTATGTGCGACTTTTCCTATGGAGGCCGCTTTTGTGAATTCCCCCAAAGCTAATCTCGAAGAACCGCGACTAGTTTTACGACGCGTTGTCATCGAGAGTCTGCAGCCGGAAATCGATGGCGGAAAATATCCCATCAAACGTACCGTGGGAGAGCGGGTTGTCGTTGAGGCCGACATTCACGCTGATGGGCACGATGTTCTCAGTGCCGTGGTTTTATACCGGCCAGACCAGGAAAGCGCATGGCGTGAGGCGGCAATGCGTCCGCTGCTGAATGACCGTTGGCAGGGGCAGTTCGATGTAGAGAGCCTGGGATCTTATTCCTATACCGTCCAAGCGTGGGTAGATGCATTTCAAAGCTGGGGTCGCGATACCCTCAAAAAATTCGCAGCGGGTCAAGAAATTTCCGTGGCCGCGCTTTTGGGAGCGCAGCTGGTCCAGTCCGCTGCAACACGAACACGAGGAACCGACTCACAGAAGCTGACCCAATTTTCAGTAGAACTGAAGAGTCTTTCGCGCGCGGGCGGCGAGGCGATCGCAACGCTTGCGCGGAATGCAGAATTGGCGGCACTGATGGGCCGTCATGCTGATCGCAGCCGAGCGACGACATATGACAAACTACTCGCCATTTCGGTAGACCGGGAGAAGGCCCGCTACAGTACGTGGTACGAGATGTTCCCCCGTTCAAGCGCGACTGATGCGAAGAAGCGTGGTACGTTCCGCGACTGCATTCAGAGGCTTGGATATGTTTCCGAGATGGGATTCGACGTGCTTTATTTCCCGCCGATTCACCCGATCGGTCGCACTCAGCGCAAAGGAAGGAACAACACCCCTCAGCCCTCGCCGGACGATCCTGGAAGTCCCTGGGCGATTGGCGGCGATGAAGGCGGACACACGGCAATTCACCCGGCGCTCGGGACGCTTGAGGACTTCAAGCAGCTTCAATCGAAAGCGCGCGAGCTGGGCATGGAGATCGCCCTAGACATAGCATTCCAATGTTCACCCGACCATCCATACGTCAAAGAACACAAGGAATGGTTTCTCCAGCGCCCCGATGGTTCCGTGCAATACGCGGAAAATCCACCGAAGAAATATGAGGACATTTATCCATTTTACTTCGAGAGCGAAGACGCTCCGAAGCTCTGCCAAGAACTGAAGAGGGTTGTGCTCCACTGGATCGAGCAGGGTGTCCGTATCTTTCGTATTGATAATCCACACACCAAGCCGTTCGATTTCTGGGAGTGGCTGATTGCAGGCCTGCGGCGGGAATATCCAGAGGTAATTTTTCTCTCCGAAGCATTCACACGTCCGAAAGTGATGCATCGGTTGGCAAAGCTGGGGTTCGCGCAATCTTATACGTATTTCGCCTGGAAGAATACCAAGTGGGAGCTCACCGAGTATTTCACAGAGCTGACTCAGACACCGGTGCGGGAATTTATGAGACCGAACGTTTGGCCGAACACCCCGGACATCCTCACCGAATATCTGCAGTATGGAGGCCGACCGGCGTTTATGGCGCGCCTTATTTTGGCAGCCACCCTTAGCGCGAACTACGGGATTTACGGCCCAGCATTCGAGTTATGTGAGAACCGGGCATTACGCCAAGGCAGTGAGGAGTATTTGGATTCGGAAAAGTATCAGGTTCGAGCGTGGGACATTGGCAGTCCTGACAGCTTAAAAAGACTGATCGCGCGCGTGAACGAGATTCGGCGGGAGAATCCCGCCCTACAGAGCGATTGGAGTCTGCGATTCCACCCGTTAGACAACGACCAACTGATCGCCTATAGCAAGGCCAACGAGGATCTGTCCGATATTATTCTCGTAATCGTGAATCTGGATCCGCGCTATAAGCAATCGGGATGGGTCGAGGTTCCGCTGGCGGATTTCAAACTTGCTCCGAATCAGTCCTACCAGGTGCACGACCTGCTGACCGATGCGCGGTACCTTTGGCAGGGCGCCAGAAATTATGTCGAGCTGAACCCTTCGGTCCTGCCAGCGCATATCTTCAAAGTGCGACGACGACTGCGTACGGAACGAGATTTCGACTACTTCTTGTAACACTCATATGATTATGAAGCTAGGAGAGGAGAGTCGAACCGTGGCAGCGTCCCCAGATACTCTCTGGTACAAAGATGCGATCATCTACCAATTGCATGTCCGCACGTTCTGCGACAGCAACGGCGACGGCATTGGAGATTTCCCTGGTCTCACACAGAAGTTGGACTATTTGCAGGAGCTGGGAGTCAATGCCATCTGGCTGCTGCCGTTCTTTCCCTCGCCCTTACGAGACGACGGCTACGACATCTCGGACTACACCGCCGTGCACCCAAGCTATGGCCGGCTTGAAGATTTTAAGGCTTTCCTCGCGGCAGCTCACGACCGAGGGATGCGCATCATCATTGAGTTGGTTCTCAACCACACTTCTGACCAGCACTCCTGGTTCCAGGAATCGAGAAGCTCTCGCGAGAACCCGAAGCGCGATTGGTACGTCTGGAGTGAGACCGATAACCGTTATCCAGGGGTCCGGATCATTTTCGTTGATACAGAAATGTCGAATTGGGCTTGGGATCCGCTCTCGAAGTCCTATTATTGGCATCGATTCTTCAATCATCAGCCTGACCTGAACTACGACAATCCTGCCGTCTTCGAAGCCATGTGGAACGTTATGAAGTTCTGGCTGGAGATGGGTGTGGACGGGTTCCGATTGGACGCCGTCCCTTATCTTGTCGAACGCGAGGGCACCTCTTGCGAGAACTTACCCGAAACGCATGCAATCATTCGCGAGCTGCGCAGGCGGGTCGACCAGGAATATCCGGGCAAGATGCTTCTCGCTGAAGCGAACCAGTGGCCATCGGACGTCTGCTCGTACTTCGGCGACTCCAACGAGTTTCACATGGCGTTCCATTTCCCCCTGATGCCAAGAATGTTCATGTCCGTGCAGCTCGAGGATCGCAAGCCGATCGTTGAAATACTGGAGCAAACTCCACAGATTCCCGACAGTTGCCAGTGGTGCCTGTTCCTTCGCAACCATGACGAGCTGACACTGGAGATGGTGACTGACATCGAGCGGGACTACATGTACGACGAGTACGCAAAAGACAAGGGCATGCGATTGAATCTCGGAATCCGGCGCCGATTGTCTCCAATGATGGACAATGACAGGTGGCGAATTCAGCTTTTGAACGGGATGTTGATGTCCATGCCGGGCACACCCATCATCTATTACGGAGACGAAATCGGCATGGGGGACAATGTCTATCTCGGGGACCGGAATGGTGTACGCACGCCGATGCAATGGAATGGCGGCTGGAACGCCGGATTCTCGGGTGCTGATCCGGAACGCTTGTACTCGCCCTTGATTTCCAATCCAGTCTACGGCTATCAAGCCATCAACGTGGAGTCGCAAAGACGATCGCAGCATTCTCTCCTCTCCTGGACCAGGCGCATCATTCATGTGCGCAAATCCTCACGCGTCCTCAGCCGGGGGTCGATTGAATTTCTGAAACCTTCGAATCACAGAGTTCTGGCTTACGTCCGGCAATTGGGAGACGAAAAGATTCTCGTGGTGAACAACCTTTCGAAATCCGCCCAGGCTGTTGAGTTGGACCTGCGGCAGTACAAGGGAAGCATTCCCATCGAAATGTTTGGCGGGAACCTTTTCCCCCGAATTGGCGACCTATACTACTTGCTGACTCTCGGCCCTTACCAGTTTTTTTGGTTTCGTTTGCGCCGGATCTAAGCCTCCCGGACGGCGGTGAAAAGTCGTCGGCATTCTAGCTACATCAAACTTTTGTAGCGGGCGGCCAGGAAGCAACTGTGGAGACCTCATTGGTCGAAGAAACATTTCTCGATGACAATTTCCTTCGCCAGCTCATGAGCGTGGGTGAAGTAGACCTTCTGGTCGGAATCCCGTCTCATAATAATGCGAAAACCATCAGTCAGACGGTGCTGACGATTGAAGAAAGTTTTCAGCAGAACTTCGTGCGAGATAGGGTAGTCATTGTAAACGTCGATGGCGGATCGCGAGATGGCACTTGCGACTTAGTCCTCAACACCCCATCGCCTAAAAGTCAAAATTCGCGCGGGCTAAGCTCACTTCGTACCTTACACCGGATCACGACACGTTACGCCGGTCAGCCTTCGCGCGGCGCGGCATTCCGGGCAATCCTAACCGCTGCGGATCTGTTGCGGGCAAAGGCCTGCGCAATCATTTTGCCTGAAACCAGCAATTTCACCGCCGCGTGGGTCAAGAGTTTGCTCCAGCCTGCCTACCGAGAGGACTTCGACTTTGTGGCACCGCTTTACAGTCGCCACAAGAACGACGGTTTGCTGGCACGAAACCTGTTATATCCGATGGGCCGCGCAGTCTTTGGTCGAAGGATCCGCGAGCTCAATTCCGGCGAGTTTGGCTTCTCTGGCCGGCTCGCTGGCCATTGCCTCAACCTGGATGTGTGGCGTGAAGAGTCCGTGCGCACATCGCCAGAGGCGTGGATGGCGGTCACTGCAATCTCTTCCGGCTTTCGCTGTTGCCAGTCCTTCTTGGGGCCCAAAGTGCACTCCCTCAGCTCAGGAACAGACATCGTTACAGCAGTCCGCCAGACGGTGGGGACTCTATTCTGGTGTCTGGAATCCCAACAATCGTTCTGGATGGAAGGCACGGGATCCGAGTCGGTGCCGACGTTTGGACCAGAGCACGAGTTAACTTCGGAACCAGTTCGTGTGAATCGAAAAAGAATTTTCGACCTGTTTCTGAGCGGCGCTGGTGAGCTGTCGGGCGTCTTGAAGTCGATACTCGTCCCGGAGACTCATGCTGAGCTGCAACGGATTGCAACCGACGATGATCGGAAGTTCCGTTACAAAGACGAGCTATGGGTGAGGACGCTCTGCGAATTTGCAGCGTCCTATCATCACGCCGCTATCGACCGCGATCACTTGATTCAGGCCTTGGTGCCTCTTTATCGCGGAAGAATTTTTTCCTTCCTGCAGGAGCATCACGACTCGTCCCCGGAAGATATCGAGGCGCACTCGGAAAACCTCTGTCTGGAATTCGAGCGCCAGAAGCCATACCTGATCGAGAGATGGAAGGCCAAATGAATGAGGTGACGCCATGAAAGAGATGATCGTTAGAGGATTACAGCAAGCCTACGAAAATATGGTCCACATGATTGCCGAATTTCTCCCTCGTTTTGTGGTCATGTTCATCATTATGTTGCTCGGATGGCTGGTTGCTTTGCTTTTGAAATACTCGGTGCGGGCCATCCTTCATTTGACAAAACTGGATCGAATCTCAGAAGAGTCCGGCGCATCGCAGGTCCTGCGCAAGGCGGCTTTGCCCAGCATTTCAGAACTTCTGAGTCGAGCGTTCTTTTGGGTCACCTGGGCGGCCTTCACCTTAGTGGGTATCAGCGTCCTCGGTATCCCGGTGCTGCATGAGCAGATTTCCCGTTTGTTCCAACTCCTGCCCGAAGTGTTCATTGCCATCCTGATTCTTTTCGTGGGAGTGCTGGTGGCAAATTTCCTTTCCCGGGCGGCTCTGCTTTCCGCTGTAAATGCAGGCTATCGCTCACCACGATTGTGGAGCGGACTTGTTCGCTTTGTGATTTGGATTCTGGCGGTCACGATGGCTCTGGAACAAATCGGTTTGGCAAAGGAAACGGTGATCGCGGCGTTTTCAATATTTTTCGGCGCGGTAATGTTGGCGCTGGCCGTCTCCTTTGGCTTTGGCGGGCGAGATCTTGCTCGACAGGTTCTTGAGAGGCACCTCGGCGACAAACACAAGCAGGAAAGTGAGAAGGAAGAAGAACCAACACCTTTGTAGAGCAACGCGGTAACGGACTTCGTTTGCGAATCCGCCGCGCCACTTGGACAGGCGAGGGAGGACGTTGTGAGCGCTTCAGGCCAGGCGAAAGAAACCTACAACGAGTTGCGAATGACATTGCCTCCGCTGTTGGCCAGTTATCTTGTCGGCCAGCGCTGGTTTGGCGGGAAGGCACGCCAGATTCGCTCCGTGGAAATCATCGATCTAATCCCCCTGGGCAACCCTCGCGTGGAAACATTCGTGCTTCTGGTGCGTCTTGAGTATGCGACCGGACCAGCAGAGACGTATGTGCTACCCCTGATATGCGCCCGGGAGGCAACCCCGGAGAGCGCGGCGACGGGCCTGAAGGTGCACAGCCTCGCGCGCGGCACGGACTTGTATCTACGAAATGCACTTATAGATGATGAGTTTCTGCGCGGTGTCCTCGAGACGATCGGGCAGAAAACCGTATTTTGTGGCTCCGAAGGCGAAATCCGCGCAGCCTGTACGAGTGTATTTCACATTCTCTGCGGGGACTCGACTGGTATTTTGCAGCCGAAGCCAATAAAGGCCGAACAGAGCAACAGTTCGATCAACTACGGCGATCGCGTAATTTTAAAGTTTTTCCGAAGGGGCGAAGAAGGAGAGAATCCGGACTTGGAAATTGGGCGGTTTCTTACAGAGAAAAAGAATTTCCCGCACATTCCCGCGGTCGCTGGCTGGATAAATTACAAAGGCAAAGACAACCGGCAGATGTCTCTGGGCATCCTGCAAGCATTCGTGCCTAACGTCGGCGACGCATGGCAGTTCACGCTGAAGGCCTTGTCCAGTTTCTGGAAAGAGGCAAGGAAGTACTCACAAGGGCATTTCGGGCGCGTATCTCAGGATGCCGGACCCGTCGCTCGTGACGGGCAGAACCTGCTGGCGCCAGTCCTCGATTACAGCGGTCCCTACCTTGATGCGGTGCGCCTCCTCGGAAAGAGGACCGCCGAACTTCATCTGGCACTGGCTTCAGAACCGGCCGATCCAGTTTTTTCGCCTGAACCGTACACGGCTTCGTTTCAGCGAACCTTCAAGGAGACCCTTCAGACACTGACAGAGCGGAATCTCGCTCTGCTCAAAATGAAGTTACACGATCTGCCCCCTGAGTTACGTGAGAAAGCAAAGGACTTGACGGCTCGGCAGAACGAGATCTTGCAGAGATATGACGCGGCGCTCGCCCATCCGATCCAGGCGATGCGGACTCGTATTCACGGCGATTATCACCTTGGCCAGGTTCTGTACACTGGATCCGACTTTGTGATCATCGACTTTGAAGGTGAGCCGGCGCGGCCGATATCGGAACGCCGCGTCAAGCGCAGTCCGCTGCAGGATGTCGCTGGGATGTTGCGCTCCTTTCACTATGCCGCATTTTCTTTTCAACTCGCCGCGTTGGACGAGATGACCCCAACAGAAATAAAAGACTATGACCTGAGAATGTGGGCAGAAAGCTGGTACGCGTGTGTCGCGGATCGGTTTCTGGGCGCGTATTTCGAGAACGTCGGCGGAGCTTGTTTTATTCCTCCAAATCGCAACGAACTTTCGACCCTGCTGCAACTTCATCTGCTCGAGAAAGCCGTTTATGAGCTCGGCTATGAACTGAACAACCGCCCCGCATGGATCGCGATTCCATTGGCGGGAATTTCCCAAGTCTTGGCTTCATGATTTTTGTGGTCGTGCTGGTTTTGTCGGAAGAAGAGGTCAGCGTACTGTGACCACGCCGCTTGACAAACCTCTCGGTGCGGTTTGCTCGCCCGGCGGCGCATCGAACTTTCTGCTCTGGGCGCCAAAGGTCGAGAAGGTTGATGTCCATATTGTGCATCCCAGTGAACTTAGGGTGGCCATGCAGCCTTCGCAAGGGGGCTATTTCTCGGCTGTGGTGGAGGAAATCGCTGCCGGTGCTCTCTATCGGTACTGTTTGGACGGTCGAACGGAGCGGCCGGATCCGGCTTCGCGATTTCAGCCTCGGGGAGTGCATGGTCCTTCCGAGGCAGTGGATACAGACTTTGCATGGACCGACGATGGTTGGTCCGGCATTCCCTTGCAACAGTATATCCTCTATGAAATTCATGTCGGAACATTTACGCCACAAGGCACATTCGACGCAATCATTCCGCGAATGAATGAGTTAAGGGATCTGGGGATCACCGCAATCGAACTCATGCCGGTGGCGCAGTTTCCCGGTAACCGCAACTGGGGTTATGACGGCGTCTACCCTTTCGCGGTGCAAAACTCCTACGGAGGCCCCGCGGCCCTGAAGAGACTCGTAAACGCTTGCCACCAACTGGGGATGGCCGTAGTGCTCGACGTTGTCTACAACCATCTGGGTCCAGAGGGAAACTATCTGGCGGATTTTGGTCCTTATTTTGCCGATCTTTACCGAACTCCGTGGGGCCAGGCAGTTAATTTCGACGGCCCGCAGAGTGATAACGTCCGCCGTTATTTCGTCGAAAACGCGTTGCAATGGATTACTGAATTCCATGTCGATGCGCTACGGCTCGACGCCGTGCACGCGATGGTTGACGTATCTGCACGGCCCTTCTTGGCAGAACTGAGCAACGTGATCCACGCGAAGGCGGATCAGCTGAATCGCAAGGTCTTTCTTATCGCTGAGAGCAATCGAAATGATGTGCGCGTCTTGAGCTCTGGCGAGGCAGGAGGCCTGGGACTCGACGCTATATGGAACGATGATTTTCACCACTCACTGCACGCGTTGTTGACCGGCGAGCAAAACGGATACTACCGGGACTTTTCCGGTATTGGAGACCT
>Ga0193709_1000209_pt1 | contig 23698 bp, 23 predicted proteins | sample H3c2metaG_FD_160571 | JGI IMG/M metagenome (GOLD analysis project Ga0193709, IMG submission 160571) | Soil microbial communities from a riparian zone of the East river system, Colorado, United States - H3c2 | ecosystem: Environmental > Terrestrial > Soil > Riparian zone | place: USA: East River...
ACGCCGCGGCCAATGTCCGGATTCATCCCGCCGCTCAACGAGGGGAAAACGAAACCGTCGTCCCCGGTGCGCGCATCCTGCTGGTCGAAGACGATCCGAGGGTTCGTGCGGCGACCGTCGATGCGCTGGAAGACCTCGACTATGAGCCGGTGTCCTGTTCGAGCGGCGCCGAGGCGCTGCGCCTATTCGAGGAGCAGGAGTTCGACCTCGTCATCAGCGACGTGATCATGCCTGAGATGACCGGACCCGAACTGGTCCGCGAGTTGAAGGCGCGCCGCGCCGACACCGCCATCCTGTTCGTCACGGGATATGTGGGTGAGGGCGAGACCGACGATCTGGTCGGTTACGAGCTGCTTCGCAAACCGTTCACTGTTGGCGCTTTGGCTTCGTCCGTGGCCTCGGCGCTTGGCCGGCGCGCTAGCGAACCGCCCCGGAGCGGAGCAGCTTCGGCACGAGGGTGATCGCCGCGAGCATCGGCCACCGGCGCTGCCACGGCTTGATCGCGATCTTTGTGCCGGCGTGGCGGTTGATCTTCCACGCGATGTAATCGACGCCGCCGGCGAACGTGGCGCTGGCCTTGGCCAGCCGCAATGCGGTGAGCAATTTGCCCTCGATCCGCCGCCGCGCCCAACCCCCGCCGGCGCGCTTGGTGTTGCCGGCGGCGATTGCCCGAATTGCGGGCTCGGTGAAGCGGCGATAGCGATCAGGGTCGAAATCGACGAACTTGCCGCTCCGTCCCCTGCGTTCGGCCCGCAACTCGGCGGAATAGGTCAGCTTGAACGCTCCGCGCCACAGGTCGAGGGGATCGTCGGAGTCGGGAACATTCAAGATTGCCGACGCCAGCAAGGTCGGCGCCGCGCGCGCCACAGCTGCGATCGCCTTTTTCCGGGCAGTTTGGTTCGCCGACCACACCAGCCGCGACGGCTGCGCGAAGCGCGCCCAGACCGACACATTGCGGGTTTCCGGGCCGTTGAGACGATGAAAGTCTGACTCGCTGAGCACAGCATATTTGGCCGCGAGGCCGCCTGCTTCGAAGGGGAAGACGTTGGGCGGGATCAGGCGGTTGGCGACCCTAAGCCAGCGCCGGGCATAGGCAGAGCGATAGTCTGAAACGATGAGGTAAAAATCGAGCATCAGCCCGTCGAACTGCGTTTCGCGCAGGCACGAGCCGTAGAACAACACCGCGCGCGACGCCTTGCCGTGCGCCTTTGCGATCGCTTTTGCGAGGGCTGTGACGCGAGGGTCGACGGGGAGCGAAAGCTCCTCGGCGACGAGGGATTCGAGCTTTCCCGTCATGGGCCGCTCAGGCGGCGAGGCGGACGAACGACAGCGGCGAAGCGGGCCGCAGGAAGATCGGCTGGCCGATCTCGGCGCGGAACATCTCGCCATCGAGGATCACGTCCGAACGGTCGCCTTCGATGCTGATCTCGTCGGCTTCTTCCATATGTATCCCGTTGAGCTTCGAACGGCCCAACAGTCCGGCAAGGCTCACGGCGATAAACCGCAGCACGGTGCTCGAGCGATGCTCGACGGCGAGCATTTTGAGCGCGCCCGTGCCTCGCCCGCCAAAATCGCCCTGGAGCAGCAATTTCTCGAGGGTCGTGACGAGCAGCACGGAGAATCGCCCCGAGATATGGCCGTCGCGGCGGACCGAGATCCGCAGCGGGCTCGGCTTGGGAGGCATGTGCCGGCCGCCGATCTTGAAGAACTGCCTGAGCATCACGGCGATCGCGGTCAGCACGTGGCTCATGTCGTTGGGCAATCCCAGCGGATAGATCTTGTTGCGGCAATAGAGCATCGTATCGGCGAGGCCGGCGCCACCGAGGAACATGCCGATCACCGGAATTGATTCGCCGCTGCCGTGGCTGAGCGCGATCAGCTCACGCGGCACAAGATGCGGCGCGAGGTCGCCTTGGGCGAAATGAAGCAACTGCTCCAGCGCCGCAACCGGATCGCCCCGCGCCCCAAGATCGAGCGCAATGAGGTTGGTTTTGCCATTGGGCAGCACTGCAACCGGCGGCGGAGCGTCGCCGAAATGGCGGCCGTTGGTAAGTTCGGTCAGTGTCGCCTGAACCGTCCCGTCGCCGCCATTGATGACCAGCATGATCGGTTCGACCCGGGCGATGGTCTTCAGCGCATCGCCGATCTGTTCGGCTTCCTCGACCTCATAATGGAAGATGTCGGGATGCTCGGCGCAGAACGCGCGGATGCGCGGCAATTGGGCAAGGTTGCCCGTCGATTTCGGATTCGAAATGAGGGCGATCCGCCTCGACATCAGCTGCCGCGAACGAGCGAAAGGCCGCGCAGATATTGCAATTGGACGCCGACATGCCGCGGCTGGCCGCCAACCTGGATCGCGGTCTTACGGAACGATGGTCGCAAATTGGTGATCGTCAGGTGCGGATTGTTTGAAAAGCCGCCGCCGTCACTGGCGTCCTTGTCGCCATTGCCATTGAGATCGTGGTGAACCGCGACAGCGTAAACGCCGGGCTTGGGCACAGCGATGCAGATGTCGAGCGGCGATGAACTTGTCACCGGCACTTTGACTTTGCGCAGCTTGCGGCCCTTTTCGAGATAGCCGTCCTGGTCATAAAGCGCGAGCTTGACCGTGCCCGAAGCGCGCTTGAACCCGCTGACGTGGACCTGCACCGATGGCTTGCCCGCGACGCATGCCGGAGCATCGCGGCCTACGACGGCCGCGGACGCCGGCGCACACAGCACCAAGGCGGCGACAGACAACAGGCAGAAGCGAGTTTTCGACATGATTTTACCGGCCAGACCGCTATAGACACTCTGGACGGTGGGTTCCGCGAAGGCGCCCCCGTCCGTTATCGCTTGTCGGGTCGCTTTGCGGCGAAATCATGGTGTTGGAGCGACGAAACCGTGCGCAATTTGTCGCTCATCGATCGGTACATAGCGCGCTCCATCGCCATCCCCCTGCTCGGCACGCTGGTGCTCGCGGCGATGCTGCTGGTTCTCGAGAAAATGTTGCGACTGTTCGATTTCGTCGTCACCGCCGGCGGCCCGGTTTCCGTCGTGTGGCGGATGCTGGCCAATCTGCTGCCTGAATATTTCTCCCTCGGCATCCCGATCGGCCTGTTGCTCGGGATCCTGTTGGCGTTCCGCAAGCTGGCATTGTCATCGGAGCTTGACGCGCTGCGGGGGATTGGGATCGGTTTCGGCCGGCTGCTGCGCGTTCCCTATTTTTATGCGATCGTGCTGATGCTGCTCAATTTCATCATCGTCGGCTACGTCGAGCCCTACGCACGCTACCGCTATGAAGGTCTCCGCTTCGACCTCCGATCGGGCGCCTTGGGCGCAGCAATAAAGGTCGGCGAATTTAACGAATTGGGCAAGCGGCTGACCCTGCGGATCGATCGCAGCGAAGCCCGCGGAACGCGGCTCATGGGCATTTTCGTCCAGGTCGACGACCGCTCCGGAACCTCGATCGCTGCAACCGCCCAAGCGGGCCGTTTCCTCGCCACCGACGATCCCGACACCATCCTGTTCCGCCTCAACAACGGCAGGCTGATCCAGGAATCGGCCAAATTCTCGTCGCCACGGACGCTGGCGTTCGACAGCTATGATCTGCCGATCAAGCTTCCCCGGGTCGACCGCTTCCGTCAGCGCGGCGACAATAATCCCGAACTGACCCTGATCGAGGTCGCGCGGGCCGCGTATGGCGGCGGCGGAACGCTCAAATCCCGCCTCGCGGCGCAGGCCAACCTGCACATGCGGCTGGTCGAAGTGCTGATGATGCTTTTGCTGCCGATGCTCGCGGTCGCCCTGGCGGTCCCGCCCAAGCGAAGCTCGTCGTCGCTCGGCATCTTCATGGCGATCGTGATGGTGGTCACCTATCACAAGATCAACCAATATGCCGAGCAGGCCGGCGCCCAGGGACGCATCGAACCAGTGGTCGCCTTGTGGGTGCCGTTCCTGCTGTTCGTTGCGCTGATCGTGTGGATGTACCGGACGATCGCCTACAAGCCCGGCGGGCAGCCAATCGGTGCGCTCGAACGGGCCTTTGCCCATATCGGCAGAGCGATCCGTTCGCTGCTTCCGCAATTCGGCAGCGAGGCCGGCGCGTGATCAACCTGCAATTCTTTCCTTCGCGTCAGATCGCTTTTTACACCGTAAAATTGTTCCTGACGCGAAGCCTAGCGGTGCTTGTCGCACTGGTACTGGTGCTGATGACGCTCGATTTGCTAGGAGAATCGGGCAAGATTCTCGCCGTCCCGGGCAATACTGACGCCGATTTGTGGCATTACGTTTCGCTTCGCCTGCCTTTGCTGATCTCGCGCTTCATGCCCTTCTCGGTGCTATTGGGTACGCTGATCGCCTTTGCCGGTCTCAACCAGCACAGCGAGATCATCTCGATGAAGGCGGCGGGGATCTCCGCGCACCAGATTCTCGCTCCGCTGATCGTCGCCAGTCTTGGCGTCGCCGCGATCGCTTTTGTCTTCAACGAAACGGTGGTGGTGAACGCTGCGCGCACGGTCAACGCGTGGAGCGACAATGATTATGAGAAGGTGCCACCTGAATCCGGGGTACTGAGCAATGTCTGGCTGTTGGTTGGGGACGATCTCGTGCGCGCTCGCTTTGTCGGCGGCAGCGGCGCCAAGGCCGAGATCGGTCAATTGACGATCTATGAGCGCGAAACCGGCGCCCTCAAACGGATTATCGAGGCCCGTCGCGCCGAACCCGTGCCGGGCGCGTGGCGGCTGCAGGACGTGCGGATTTACGACAGTGGCATGAACCTCGTCAGCCGCGTGCCGGAAATGACCGCACTCCCGGGCGTCGAACCGGCGCGTTTCACGCTGGCCAAGGTCGATCCCGAGGAACGCGGTTTTTTCGCGCTGAAATCCACCATCGGAGAAATGGCGCGGGCCGGCCGCCCGACCGCCGCCGCCGAAGCCGGCCTGTGGCATAAATTGTCGTCGCCACTATCGACCGTGCTGATGCCCTTGCTCGCCGCGATCGCAGCCTTTGGGCTGGCGCGATCAGGCAATGTGCTGATCCGCGCGGTGATCGGCATGGCGCTTGGCTTCGCATATTTTGTCGCAGATAATTTCAGCCTGGCGATGGGTAACGTCGGCGCTTACTCGCCGCTGATGGCCGCGTGGGGGCCATTCCTCCTGTTCCTGCTGATCGGCGAGACCGTCCTGATCCGGAGCGAGGAATAGCCTCTGCTACCGCTTTGCGGTGCTCGCCGCGAGTCGCCCGACAAGCCCCGCCAGCCCGCGATGGTTCGACTGGAAATAAGGGGAATCACCCTCAAGCGCCGCCGACAGGCGGCGATGCGCCTCGCCCAGCGCATGATAGGGCAGGCCCGGCAGGAGATGATGGAGGGCATGGTAGCGCAGGCCGACCGGCGCCCACAATGCCGGCAGGGTGGCAGGCGGCGGGACGTTGACGCTGTCGAGATATTGGGCGGTGACGCTCATTGGCTCGCCGTCATTCTCCCACAAATGCGCCACCAGGGTGCGGACCTGATTGAGGAACATGACCCCCGAGGTAACAGCCAAGAAGATGAGCACGGCCTTGATCGGCAATATGCCGGTCACAGTCAGTGCGATCAGCGAAATTGCCCAGATGCTTGCCGCGGCTTCCTGCAGCGCCCAGTCGCGCGCGAATTCGCCCTCGGGCGCCGGCCGGCGAAATCGCGGGTTGATCTGCAACCCCGAATAGCGCCCGACGACCCGCTTGCGGAGCTTGCCCGACAAGAGCGACAAGGGTGCGAGAACGGCAAAGCGGAACAAAAGCCCAACCGGCGCCAGGATCGCGACGACCAGGAATAAAGGCAAGGTCCACGACTTCATAAGCGCGAGCGGCAGATATTCCGGGTCCTCGACCGTGCCATAATAGGTCTTGGCATGATGCTGGTTGTGGACGCCTTCGTACATGAACGAAGGGATCAGCAGCGGAATGCCAATCAGCAAATTCCAAATGAGCCGGAAACCGCGGATCGAGCCCTTCTTGATGTGGGTCAGTTCGTGGATGAAGCTGCCCGCCCGATAAAGAGCGAGAACCGCCACCAGGCCCGCGAGCAAGGCGAAGGGCGCTGAAGTCACAGTCATCGCAAGGAACAGCGCACCATACCCCAACAGCGACGAGGCCAGCAGGTCCGCCCAATAAATCGCTGGGCGCGGAACATTGAGGTCACGCGTCAGATTCGCGGCGGCACGCAGCATGCCCTTGTCGTCGGCTCCGCCCTGGCGTGGCAAAGGCGTATTGACCGAAGGACGGTCAGCAGCGGTGCCGCGCTCGAGGGTGATGGGCTGGTTCATAAATGTGTCAACGCGATTACAGCAGATAATGGCGCCATCGTGGCGGCGCTAGGGCCGGCCCTCCGCAATTGGACTTGCGAAGCCTCTCCTGGCCTGTAACGCATTACCGATGAGCACACCTGTCATTCGCCCCGTCGTATCCAAGGCTGACCGCAAGGCGTTCGTCGATTTCGCGTGGGACGTTTACCGGAACGATCCTGCCTGGGTGCCGCCCCTAAAAGGCGAGGTCCATGGCCTGATCGACCCCAAGAAGAATCCCTGGTTTGGCCACGCGCGCGCGGCTCTGTGGCTGGCGGAACGCGACGGCAAAATCGTCGGACGGATCAGCGCGCAGGTTGATCAGCTTGTGCTCGAATATATGGGGGCCGGCCTTGGCCAATGGGGCATGTTCGAAGCGCTCGATGGCGAAGCCGCGGCCCTGCTGATCGCGACCGCCGAGGATTGGCTGCGCGAGCAAGGCATGGCGCGGGCTATGGGGCCGATCAGCCTGTCGATCTGGGATGAGCCCGGCCTCCTGATCAAGGGATTCGATCAGCCGCCGACGGTAATGATGGGCCATCATCGCCCCGAATATGGCGCGTGGATCGAAGCCGCCGGCTACGCCAAGGCCAAGGACCTGTTCACCTACGAACTCGATATCCGCCCCGACATGGGGCCGCTGATGGCGCGGCTGGTCAATTCGACCGAGCGCAACCCGAAGATTCGCATTCGGCGTGTCAACAAGTCGCGTTTCGACAGCGAGGCGCGAATCATCCTCAACCTCCTCAACGACGCGTGGTCGCATAATTGGGGGTTCGTGCCCTTGACCGAGGCCGAGATCGCCTACGCCGGCAAGAAATTGAAGCCGATCATCTATGAAGATCTCGTGCGCATCGCCGAGCTCGATGGCGAGCCGGTCGCGTTCATGATTACCATCCCCGACATCAATGCGCTGACCGCAGACCTCAATGGCGAGCTGTTCCCGTTCGGCTGGGCCAAATTGCTGTGGCGCCTGAGGAAGCCGCGCACCGCCCGGGTCCGCGTGCCGCTGATGGGGGTCGCATCGAAACTCCACGGCACCCGCCTCGCCAGCCAGCTGGCCTTCACCATGATCGAGCATATTCGCCGCGCCTGCGTCGGCGAATATGGAGTGACGCACGGGGAGTTTGGCTGGGTGCTCGAGGATAATCAGGGCATGCTGTCGATCGCCCAGCTGCCCGGCGCCGAGGTCAACAAGGTCTACCGGATTTACGAGAAGCAACTTTAGCGAGCGCGTAGGCGCGTTCGCTTCAAGTTGCTTCGCTTTAAGCGAGCTCGATCCACGTCGGCGCGTGATCGCTGGCTTTTTCTTCGCCGCGCGCCCAGCGGTCGACGCCTGCCCCGCGCAGCCGGTCGGCCGCGAGCGGGTCGCACAAGAGATGATCGATGCGGAAACCGGCGTCACGCTGCCACGCGCCGGCGGTGTAGTCCCAGAACGTGTACATTGGCTCGCCGGAATGGAGCGCGCGCAACGCATCGGTCCATCCTTGATGAACTAGGGTGCGGAACGCTGCGCGGCTTTCGGGCTGCATCAACGCGTCATGCTGCATCGCCCGGACCGAGAAGACGTCGAAGTCTGTCGGTATCACGTTGTAATCGCCGGCCAAGACGGTCGGCCGCTCGGCGCGCAACAACTCCACCGCATGCTCGGCGAGCCTCTCCATCCATTTCAATTTATAAGCGAACTTCTCCGTTCCGACCGGATTCCCGTTGGGTAGATAGATTGATCCGACGATGAATCCGTGCGCGACCGCCTCAATGTAACGACTGTGGCTGTCGTCAGGATCGCCGGGAAGGCCGACCCGAACCAGTTCCGGTACCGCGCCCTTGGCCAGGATCGCGACCCCGTTGAAACCCTTTTGGCCGTGCCACACCGCGCCATAACCTGTCGCCTCGATGTCGGCGACCGGCAGCGATTCGTCCGCGCACTTCAATTCCTGCAGACAGACGACATCGGGCTGCTCCCGCTGCAGCCATTCGACCAGCCGCGGCAGGCGCGCGCGAATTCCATTCAAATTATACGTCGCTAGCTTCATCCATCCGGCTTAGCCGCTCAGTTTTCCTGCTTACAGCGGAAATAATGCATAGCCGCGCTGGCAAATCCGATCGACGCACTCGCGATATTCATCAAAGCACGCATCGCCCTCCCGGACGACGCCAAGTTGGGGATCCGGCCGGCCGCCTTGAGGCACAAGCGCCAACGGTACCGCCGCGGGCGTCAGTTGAGCACCTTGTCCCGCGGCGAGCGTCACAAGTAGACCGCAAAGCGGGCCGCGCCCCGACGGCCGGTTAAGCAGAGCCAATCGATATTGACCCTCGCTGATCGTCACCAGGTAAATGGCGCCCGACAGGTTGGGGAAGGAAACGAATCCCTGCTGCTCATATTGGCTATCGAGCCGTGCGGTCTCGCTAAAGATAAGATGCCCTGCGGCGTCGTCCCAGCCGATCGCTGTCAGATACGCGTAAATTGACCCCGGCTCGCTGAATGACGGGCGCAGCGTCAGATACGACCCTTCCAGCCATTGCACCGCGGGGCGTGCGTAGGCGCCCATCGACTCCGGAGCCAATGCGCTCGCCGGGCTTTCGGGAGCGTTGCGGCGGGCGCCGCGCAAATTGGCGCCGAGCGCATCCTCTAGTCGAACCACCGTCGCCAGCGTGAAGGGCCGGCGCCCGGACAATGCCTTTTCGAGCGTCGACAAGCTGACCCTTGCCTCGTCTGCCAGCCATTGGCGCGACCGGTGGCGCCGCGCCAGTTCCTCGCGGACCAGCAGCGCTACCGCCTCACTGCCTTCGATCTCATTATCGCCGTGCATGCCCGGATCCCCTAGCCCGGACATCTCCGCACATTTCCGCACATTTCGTCAACACCCGCCCAAAAAGAAAACAAGGATTGCGCACATTTGAAGGAGTTTCCCGTGGTGCGGCGCGGGTCGAAGGCCCAAAACACAGGCTCTCCGGAGATGGACCGGAGCTTATTGGGGACGGGCGATGCTCAGCACGCGAGTCATGACTGGGCTTTGGGGATTGGCGTTGGTCAACGCGGTTCTGTTGTTCATCCAGGTCTCCACGAACCTCGCGCTGCGGCTTATCTAGGGTTTGAGCCCTCTCTCCCCAGCTAGACGCTGAAACTCGATCCACAGCCGCAGCCCGAGGCCGCATTGGGGTTGGTGACCTTGAATGCCGCGCCGCCGAGGTCCTCGACATAATCGACCGCAGACCCGCGGACGAGATCGAGGCTGACCGGGTCGACGACCAAGGTCACGCCGTCGGTGCTGGCGACCGCGTCGCCCTCTTCGACCGCGTCGGCCAGGGCAAAGCGATAGGTGAAACCGGCGCAGCCGCCGCCGTCGACGGCGAGGCGCAGCATGGCCGGTTTAGACTGCCGCAAGGCAATCGCCGCGACGCGCTTGGCGGCGTTGGGAGTCAGAATGATATCGGGTTCGCTCACAAGAGCGATGTAGGAGGCTGCCCCCTCAGGGACAAGCTTATCAGCGCTGCGGGCCACCCAAAGCGATCTGGTCCATCGAAGCGCCGCCGGACTTGTGCTGGATCGCGACGAGATAGTCGGTCGACTTCATGAATGGGATCGGGTTGACCGCGCGACCGTCGATGCGGACTTCGTAATGGAGGTGATTGCCGGTCGAGCGACCAGTCGAACCCATGCGCGCAATCAAATCGCCGCGCTTCACGCGCTGGCCGGCCTGAACCAGAATCTGCGACAAGTGGCCGTAACGGGTGGTGATGCCGCGGCCGTGGTCGAGCTCGACGAGGTTGCCGTAGCCGCCGTTGTTCCATCCGGAACGCAGCACGGTGGCATCGGCGGTAGCGTAGATTGAGGTTCCGTATGAGCCAGACAGGTCGATCCCAGGATGCATCGCGCGGCGGCCCATGAACGGGTCGGCGCGCTCGCCGAAGCCCGAAGTAAAGACGGCGGTCTTGACCGGCTTGTCCGAGGGGACCGCGATCGCGCCATCCTGCAACTGGTCGAGCTTCTTCCAACTCATGAACAATTGCTTGAAGGTCGGGTCGGCACGAGTCACCGGCTGGTACGGGCCGCCGACAGCTTCGTTGTCGAAGCGTGCGGGGGTCAGGCCAAGCTTCTTCAGTTCGGCGGCAGTGACCTTATAGCGAGCCTCGAAGGCGCGGGCGGTCGCGTCGACTTGCTTTAGTTGAGTGGCTTCGGCGCGGGCCAGCGGGCCATCGAGATCGCCCGGAAGGATCGCGATTTTGGTTATCTCCGGAAGCGCCGAGGCGTCGATCTCTTCACCCGCAATCATCGCCGCGAGAATGGCCTGGCGCTGCTCGATCTGGCGCGCGCGCATTTCGGTCGCGGCGGCGAGGCCGGCGAGATCCTTGGGCATCGAGATCGCGCTGTCCCCCATTGCGAGGCGGGCGGCGGCAAAACCCGACCAGCCGACCAATGCCATCAGCAGGAAAAAGAACAGCGCCTGGATCGGCGCTGAAAGACGAATACGGCGGAGGTGTGCTCCATCATGGACAAACAGATCGCGGTCGCGAAACAAGCTCGGCGTCGCGCTAAATATGTTGCTCATCCTGATACGCTCCAGACTTCCCTGACAGCAGGCACAAGCGTGCGCTGCCGCTTTATTTCTTATCAGTTCAGGAGCTCCCCAGCCCCTCGCCACATGTCCGATTGCCCACCGGGCGACTGGCGAAGGTGAAACTGACCCGGGTTGGTTAACAAATTCAACCTCCGGTGCGCCCTCTTGGGACGAACCGTCCGGTCGTTGCGGTGAACCGAGCAACTCTCTTGCCTTAGATCAACTGCGGGATCGCGAAAAATCGCCATTAAACAGAATGTAAACGCGCGAATCTGCCATAAATTGGCATCTCCAACTCTTCGCTTGCATGTCCGCCGGGCCTCTCTAGACAGGCCAGCGGGCCACGCCGTCCCAACGCGGCGCGTGCTCTCTGTGAGGAGAGTTTATGGTTAACAGTGCAATGGCGCGTCCCGCGCGTCCATATTTCTCGTCCGGCCCCTGTGCCAAGCCGCCCGGATGGGACCCCAAACAGCTCGATATTCGCGTCCTCGGACGGTCGCATCGCTCTTCGCTCGGCAAGGCGAGGCTCGCCGAAGCGATCGACCGCACCCATGCCTTGCTCGGCTTGCCGCAGGACTATCAGCTGGGAATCGTTCCGGCGTCCGACACCGGCGCGATGGAGATGGCGATGTGGTCGCTGCTCGGCTCGCGGCCTGTGACGATGCTCGCCTGGGAAAGCTTCGGTGCCGGCTGGGTGACCGACGTCGTCAAGCAACTCAAGCTCGATGCCGACGTCCGCTCCGCGGGCTATGGCGCGCTTCCCAACCTCAACGCGATCGACCCGGCCAGCGATGTCGTGTTCACCTGGAACGGCACGACCAGCGGCGTGCGCGTTCCCAATGCCGACTGGATTGCCGACGACCGCACCGGCCTTACAATCTGCGACGCGACTTCCGCGGCCTTCGCCCAGACCATCGATTGGAAAAAGGTCGATATCGGCACCTTCAGCTGGCAGAAGGCCTTGGGCGGCGAAGGCGGCCACGGGATGATCGTCCTGTCGCCCCGCGCGGTTGAGCGGCTCGAAAGCAGCTCGCCACGCCCTCTGCCCAAGATTTTCCGCCTGACCAAGTCCGGCAAGCTGATCGACGGCATTTTTCGGGGCGAAACGATCAACACCCCGTCGATGCTCGCGGTCGAGGATTGGCTCTTCGCGCTTGGTTGGGCAGAGAGCGCTGGCGGCCTTCCGGCCCTGATCGCCCGCGCCGACGCCAACGCTGCGGCCTTGTCGCGCTGGGTCGATGGCGCCGGCTGGATCGAGCATCTCGCCGCCGACCCAGCCAGCCGCTCGAATACGTCGGTGTGCCTGCAATTCACCGACCGCTCCGATGGCGAGGCCAACGCCAAGCGCGCCAAGGCCATCGCCAAATTGCTCGAGGCGGAGGACGTCGCCTACGACATCAGCTCGTACCGCGACGCCCCGCCGGGCCTTCGCATCTGGTGCGGCGCGACGGTCGATACCGGCGACATAGAAGCGCTCGGGCCGTGGCTCGATTGGGCGTGGGAGCAGACCAAATGAACCAACCCAAAGTCCTTATTTCCGACAAGATGGACCCCAAAGCGGCGGCGATCTTCCGCGATCGCCGGATCCACGTCGATGAAATCTCCGGCCAGTCGCCCGACGAGTTGAAGGCGATCATCGGCCAATATGACGGCCTCGCCATCCGCTCCTCGACCAAGGTTTCGCGAGATTTGCTTGCCGCCGCGAACAATTTGAAGGTGGTTGGCCGCGCCGGGATCGGGGTCGACAATGTCGACATCCCGGCCGCCACCGCGCGCGGGGTGGTCGTCATGAACACCCCCTTCGGCAATTCGATCACCACCGCCGAGCACGCCATCGCCCTGATCTTCGCGCTTGCTCGCCAATTGCCCGAGGCCGACGCCTCGACCCAGGCCGGCAAATGGGAAAAGAACCGCTTCATGGGCGTCGAGGTAACCGGCAAGACCCTCGGCCTGATCGGCGCCGGCAACATCGGCTCGATTGTCGCTACACGAGCAATTGGCCTCAAGATGAAGGTCGTGGCTTACGATCCATTCCTGACCCCCGAACGCGCGGTCGAACTAGGCGTCGAAAAGGCCGATCTTGACACATTGCTGGCCCGCGCCGACTTCATCACACTGCACACGCCGCTGACCGACCAGACCCGCGGAATCCTCAGCCGCGAGGCGCTGGCCAAGACCAGGAAAGGCGTGCGCATCGTCAATTGCGCGCGCGGCGGGCTGATCGACGAGGCGGCACTCAAGGACGCCCTCGACAGCGGCCAGGTCGCCGGAGCTGCGCTCGACGTATTCGAGACCGAGCCGGCCACCGCCTCCCCGTTGTTCGGCACTCCCAATTTCATCTCGACCCCGCATCTTGGCGCATCGACCAACGAGGCGCAGGTCAATGTCGCAATCCAGGTCGCCGAGCAGATGGCCGACTTCCTGTTGCTCGGAGGGGTCGCCAACGCGATCAACATGCCCAGCCTGACCGCCGAGGAAGCTCCGCGGCTCAAACCCTACATGGCGCTGGCGGAAAAGCTCGGGTCGCTGGTCGGCCAGATCGTCGGCACCGAAGTTCGCTCAATCGCTGTGGAGGTGGAGGGCGCGGCGGCCGAGCTCAACATGAAGCCGATCACGGGCGCCGTGCTGGCCGGTTTGATGGGCACCTATTCGGACACGGTCAACATGGTCAACGCGCCGTTCCTGGCCAAGGAACGCGGGCTCGACGTGCGCGAAATCCGACACGACCGCGAAGGCGATTATCATACGCTCGTCGCAGTGACGGTCGGCACCGCGAGCGGAGATCGCCGCGTCGCGGGAACCCTGTTCGGCAACAAGGCGCCGCGCCTGGTCGAGATGTTCGGGGTCGAAGTCGAGGCAGAGCTTAGCGGCGCGATGCTTTACATCGTCAACACCGACGCACCGGGCTTCATCGGCAAGCTCGGCACCACGCTTGGCGAAGCGGCCATCAACATCGCCACCTTCAACCTCGGCCGCCGCGCCGAGGGTGGCGAAGCGGTGGCGTTGGTGGCGGTCGACGATCCAGTGGATACGGAGGTGATCCAAACGTTATGCGAGCTGCCCGGCGTGCGAGAGGTTGTGCCTTTGCGCTTCTGAATGCGAATGTCCGTTAACGATCCATTGCGGACAATCAAAGGACGTGCGTACGAGCAAGTGAACACGCGAACTGTGAACAGGTCATCGACTAGGCGGCCTTCGCCCTGGCCCGGCGGCCGATCATCAGCGGCCGCTCGTAATATTCGATGGGTTTGGGCCGCCCTATGAGAAATCCTTGGACTTGGGTGCAGCCCATTTCGCGCAAAGCTTTGAGCTGGGCCTGTTGCTCCACCCCTTCGGCGACAACGATGATCCCGAGGTTCCGGCTAAGGTCGATGACCGACCGGATGATCTCGCGCGATGCGCGCCCGCTCATGTCCGCAACGAAGCTTTGGTCGATCTTGACCTTGTCGAACGGGAACATCCTGAAATAGCTGAGAGACGAGAAACCGGTCCCGAAGTCGTCGAGCGAAACGCGGACGCCAAGCGCTTTGAGGTCATTAAAGATCCGTAGAGCCTGTTGCGGATTGATCAGCAGCGCGCTTTCCGTGACTTCGATCTCCAGTCGGCGCGGGTCGAGCCCGGTTTCCGCGAGCACCATTGCGATCCTCTGGCAGAGATCCTCTTCGAGGAACTGCAACGGCGATACATTGACGCATAAGGTAATCCGGGGGCCCCAGCGGGCGGCGTCGCGACAGCTCTTGCGAAGCACCCACAGCCCCAGCTTCTGGATCAATGCACGCTCTTCGGCGAGCGGAATGAACACGTCTGGTGCGATCGGCCCGAGGTCCGGATGATCCCAACGCAAAAGCGCCTCGAGGCATTCCAGCGCCCCGCTCTTGGCATCAACGATGGGTTGATACTCGATCCGGAACTGATCATCGTGGATCGCCAGCGCCATGTCTGCCTGAAGCTTGAAGCGGTCCCTCAGTTTCTCTTCGATCGACCCGTCGTAAAAGCAAGCCAGACCTCGACCTAACACCTTGGCGCGATAAAGCGCGACATCTGCTTGCCGACTCAGTTCGTCAGCACAGTGTGAGTCCTTAGGAAAAATGGCGACGCCGACGCTCGCGCTGATCATTAGAGTGTGACTGTGGATCGTGAACGAACGCCCCAGGCTGGCGAGCACGCGATCCGCTAGGGTATGAGCGTTGGCAGGCTGGGCCCCACCGCATTGGACAACGACAAACTCATCGCCGCCCGTGCGGGCCACCAGGTCTTCAGCCCGGACGACACTCCGAAGTCGTTCAGCAACCGCGATCAGGAGCCCATCACCCACATAATGCCCGTGGGAGTCGTTGACGGCCTTGAAGCCGTCGAGATCGATACAGAGGACTGCCAGCGGCTCACCGGCTTCCTTCGCTTGCCCGACAACTCGCAGCAGGTGCGATTCGAGCAGCAGGCGATTGCTAAGTCCGGTCAGGGGGTCATGATAGGCGAGGTGAGCGATCCGCAACGCGGCCTTCTCACGATCAGTTACCCTGTCGAAGACGACCACGAGGAATGCAAGCACGACCAGCAACACCGTCCCCGCAACGACCAGCGCGACTATTGAATTATTATCCAGCAGTTGCCCTGCCAACACCTGCTCCGGCACCGGGACGATTGTTAATGCGCCCATGCCTACGAAATGCAGCATGCAGATCGCACCAATCAACGCCAGCGACGGCCGCCACGGGATGGTGCCGTGATGCCGGCGCTGCAGGCGCACAGCCCAGACGCTGAACAGGGCGGCGCCAAACACCGAGGCTGCGACCAGGCCGGGGTCCCAAACCAAGACACCCGACACCCTCATCGCCGCCATGCCCAGATAATGAACCGTGCAAATGCCGGCGGCGACCAGCAACCCGCCGGCGACCGCCGAAAATTTGCTGGGCTTTAGCGAGAGCCACCAGCCGAGCGGCATCAGTGCCAAAGCGGCGAGGGCGGAAGCTAGGGTCAGCGCCGGATCGTAAAAAACAGGGATTCCCGGGTCGTAGGCAAGCATCGCGATGAAATGCGTCGCCCATGTGCCCGTCACCGAAACCACTCCAGCCAGTATAGGCCATCCGGCCCGTTGGCGTTTCGCCATCTCGGCGTGATCGAGGATCGTGAACACCGTAAATGCCGCAAGCACACATACCAAAGCGCCGACGGCAACGAGCCCCGGATTATGGTCGTGAACTAGGCCAGCAACGGTGTGATGCATTGCGTTGAGGTTCCCCCGTGGCGCAAACCGAGGACCTTGCTCTGAATGAATAGCGTAGAGGTCGCCTTAAGATTTGATCCAGATCGGCTGCTATATGCTCTCTCAAAACCGCTTGCCGGCATTATCAAGGAACTAGATAGTTTCTTGGCTAGACGCTGAGTGAAGTAAGCCAATAATCCTAAGCCATCACTGAGTGTCGGCTTTCCAGCCTTAGCGGACATTGAACTCCCTAACCCGCAGCCTAGCCAGCTAGACGCATCGGCGGCGGCACCCTAGGAGCCGCTCGGGCTTTCAAAGGGAATCACCGTGGGCAACGTCACCGTCATCGGCGCGCAATGGGGCGACGAAGGCAAGGGGAAGATCGTCGACTGGCTCGCCAGCCGCGCCGACATGGTCGTCCGCTTCCAAGGCGGCCACAACGCCGGCCACACGCTCGTCGTCGGCGATCAGACCTACAAATTGTCGTTGCTGCCGTCGGGCATCGTCCGCGGCACGCCGTCGGTGATCGGCAATGGCGTGGTTCTCGATCCGTGGGCGCTTAGAGCCGAAGTCGAAAAGATCGCCGCCCAGGGCATTGCGATCACGCCCGACGTATTGATGATCGCCGAGACCTGCCCGCTGATCCTGCCGATCCACCGCGATCTCGACGCGCTTCGCGAAGACGCCAGCGGGGCGGGCAAGATCGGTACCACCCGCCGCGGCATCGGCCCGGCCTATGAGGACAAGGTCGGTCGCCGCGCGATCCGCGTCTGCGACCTCGCCCATTTGTCCGAGCTCGAGCCGCAGCTCGACCGCCTCTGCGCCCACCACGACGCGCTTCGCGCCGGGTTCAACGAGCCGCCGGTCGACCGCGAACGCCTCCGCCGCGACCTCTCCGCGATCGCCGATTTCGTCTTGCCTTTCGCCCGCCCGATCTGGCGGGACCTCGACGAAGCCCGCCGCGCCGGCCGCCGGATCCTGTTCGAAGGCGCGCAGGGCGTGCTGCTCGATGTCGACCACGGCACCTATCCCTTCGTCACCTCGTCCAACACCGTCGCCGGGACCACCGGCGCCGGATCGGGCACCGGGCCGTCGTCGGCCGGGTTCGTGCTCGGCATCGTCAAGGCCTACACCACCCGGGTCGGCTCCGGCCCCTTTCCGACCGAGCTCGGCGATGAAATCGGCCAGCGGCTCGGGGAGCGCGGCCATGAATTCGGCACCGTCACCGGCCGCCAGCGCCGCTGCGGCTGGTTCGACGCGGTGCTGGTCCGCCAGTCGGTCGCGGTGTCGGGCGTGACCGGCATCGCGCTGACCAAGATCGACGTGCTCGACCATTTCGAAACGATCAAGATCTGCACCAGCTATCGCATCGAAGGCCGCACGTTCGATTATCTCCCGCCCCACGCCGCTGACCAGGCGCGGGTCGAGCCGATCTACGAGGAAATGCCCGGCTGGAGCGATTCGACCCGCGGCGCCAAGAGCTGGGCCGAGCTTCCCGCGCAGGCGATCAAATATGTCCGCCGCATCGAGGAATTGATCCGCTGCCCGGTGGCGCTGGTCTCAACCTCGCCCGAGCGCGACGACACGATCTTGGTGCGGGATCCGTTCGCCGGCTAATGCCGGATAGAGAAACCGCGTCCCGGCTCGGCCGCAATTTCTTCGATCGCAACGTCATCGACTTCGGCCATCGGCGGGCCGCGACGGAGTTCCGCGATCAGCGCTCCGACCGCATCCGGCTCACCCGATGCGCTGACCTCGACCGACCCATCGGGGCAATTGCGCGCCCAGCCTGAAACGCCGAGGCGCTTGGCCATATCGGCGGTCCACTGGCGGAAGAACACGCCCTGGACGCGACCCGCTATGCGGATTCGGCGGCCGACCGCCGCCATCACACCGTCGCGATGTCGGGGGCGTCCTCGGCCTTCATTCCGACGACGTTGTAGCCCGCGTCGACATGGTGGATCTCGCCGGTCACGCCGCTCGCCAGGTCGCTGAGCAGATACAGCCCCGCCCCGCCGACATCCTCGATCGTCACATTGCGGCGCAGCGGCGAATTATATTCGTTCCACTTCATGATGTAGCGGAAGTCGCCAATCCCGCTCGCCGCCAGCGTCTTGATCGGGCCGGCGCTGATCGCGTTGACGCGGATTCCTTCGGGCCCAAGGTCGGCGGCGAGATAACGGACGCTGGTTTCGAGCGCGGCCTTGGCGACGCCCATCACGTTATAGTGCGGGATAACCTTCTCGGCGCCGTAATAGGACAGGGTCAGCAGGCTGCCGCCCGGTTTCATCACCCGTCGCGCGCGCTGCGCCACCGCGCAGAAACTGTAGACGGAGATGTTCATGGTCATCAGGAAATTGTCGAGGCTGGTATCGACGTAGCCGCCACGAAGCTCGTTCTTGTCCGAGAAACCGATCGCGTGGACGACGAAATCGATCCCGTCCCAGCGTTTCGCAATCGCCTCGAATGTCTGGTCCAGCAACGCCATGCCGCTGACGTCGCACTCGACCACCATGTCGCTGCCGAGCTCCGCGGCCAGCGGGCGGACCCGCTTGCCGAGCGCCTCGCCCTGATAGCTGAAGGCAAGCTCGGCTCCCTGCTCGGCCAATTGCTTCGATATGCCCCAAGCCAGCGACTTGTCGTTGGCGAGGCCCATGATCAGACCGCGCTTCCCTTGCATCAATCCGCTCACAAGGCACCTGCCCCTTCTTCCTTGCGGACGTCTTCGCCCGGCTCGGGCTCCTCGACCACCAGCTCGTCGCTATAGGGTCCCGAATAGATTTCGCCCTTTAACGCCGTGCCGCCGGTTTCCGCCAGTGCGGCGTTCAATTCGGCGCCCATCACCACTCCCAGCCCGATGACGAAAAAGAAGATCAGGGCGATCATCACGCCGGCGAGACTGCCGTAGGTCAGGCTGTACCCGCCAAGCAATTCGATCGCGCTGGGCAGAAGCTCGACGGTCACCAGCCACCATGCCGTGACCAGTAGCGCGCCAGGCCATTTTCGGCAGCCCATCTTGCGATAGCGTGACGGGGTCAACGCCAGGAACAGGATGTAGAAGGTGAAAAATAGAGTCGCCGCTGGCACCAGGCGATAGAATCCGAGTTTCGTCCCCAGTCCTTCCGAAAAGGGCAGTTTGGTGACCACATAATGATGCACCGAAGCCAGGGCCACGGTTGCGCCGAAGGCGGTCATTAGCAGGAACACAGCGCCCACGATCAAGCCGATCGAGCCCAGACGATACGACCAGAATGGCGCGCAGAACTCAATGCCGTAAGCGCGGCGGAGGATGTCACGGATCGTCTCGATAAAGCTCGCCGCGGTCCACAATCCGACGATTGCGCCGAACCACAGCAATGGCCCGGTACGTACCGTCAGCACTTCCTGGATCGGCGCGCTGAGCACGCTTGCGACATTGGCTGGTAGGCGGCTGAGGATGGTCGCTACGGCCAGCTGCGAATCTTCGTTGCGGCCGATCAGATGCGCCACCGCGGCGGCAAGGATGAGGAACGGGAACAGCGCCAGAAGCGCCAAATACGCGAGGTTTCCGGCGTGGATGAAGCCGTCGTTATAGACCCCGACCACGACCCGCTTGACCACTTCGAACGGTTTGCTCCCCGGACGGATCGCATCGACCACATCCTGGCCGAATTTCGCTCTCGCCGCCGCCAGCCGTTTGCGCCTCGCTTCGGGAGATTGGGGCGAAATGTCCTTCATGCGCCGCGTTTATACGCCCAGCGCAGTACGCGGGTTGCCACCGCCGTTCCAGCTCTCCGCGAATTTTTCGAGATCCGGATCGTCCTTGGGCAGGTCGACGCTCAGCACGACCAATTCATCGCCGCGCTTGCCAGCCTTGTCGGTGAATCCCCGCCCCTTCAGCCGCAGGACCTTGCCCGACGTGCTGCCTTTGGGGATGGTCAGCATCACCGCGCCCTCGGGCGTCGGCACCTTCACCTTCGCGCCCAATGCCGCTTCTTTCAGGGTCACGGGCAGCGTCAGCCGGATGTCGTTTCCGTCACGAACATAAAAAGGATGCGGCGCGATTTCGATGGTGATGATCGCATCGCCCGGTCCGGCCGGTCCATTTTCGCCCTGGCCGGCAAGGCGAATGCGGGTCCCGTTTTCGACCCCTTTGGGCAGCTTGACGTCGATCGTCCGACCACCTGCGAGCGTGACCCGCTGCTGTTTCAATGTCGCGGCATCGATGAACGGTACTTTCAAGCGATAGGCAATATCGTCGCCCTTCCTCGCGGCGCGGGCGCGTCCGCCAAAGCCGCCGCCGCCGCGCCGCGCTCCGGCAGCACCGAACAAGCCTTCGAACAGATCGCTGAGATCGGCCGCGTCGCCGCCCATTTCGAAGCCGCCCGGGAAGCCTTCGAACCCGCCGCCTGCTCCGGGGTGCGGCCCCGCTCCTCCGCCCCCGTATCCGCCGCCGCCAAATCCGCCACCTCCGAACGGTGATTTGGGATTGCCGTCCTCGTCGATCTCGCCGCGGTCGTAGCGCGCGCGCTTATCCTTGTCGGACAGGATGTCGTAGGCGTTGGTGACCTCGCCGAAGCGCTTCGCTGCTTGCGGATTGTCCTGGTTGCGGTCGGGATGAAGCTGTTTCGCGAGGCTCCGATAGGCCTTTTTGACCTCCGCCTCGGTTGCCCCGCGCTTGATTCCGAGCCGTTGATACAAATCCATGACAGCTCCCATGCCGCAAGCGGTGACATGTTTCCAGATGGGTGACGGGTCTTGCGGGGAAACCGCGCTGCGTCCTAAGGCCGCGTTCCATGGCCGCCGACCCCATTGCCCACGATCCCATCAAGCTCTTCGACGCCTGGTTCGCCGAGGCGCGCGCGTCGGAGCCCAACGACCCGGAAACGATGGCGCTTGCCACAGCCGACGCTGCCGGGCGACCATCTGTGCGTATGGTGCTGCTCAAAGGACATGGCCCCGACGGCTTCGTCTTTTACACCAACCTCGACAGCCGCAAGGGCGAGGACTTGGCGGGCAATCCTCACGCCGCCTTGCTGTTCCATTGGAAGGCGCTGCGCCGCCAGATCCGTATCGAAGGACCGGTCGCGCTGGTCAGCGATTCCGATGCCGATATCTACTTCGCCAGCCGCAGCCGCGATTCGCAGCTGGGTGCCTGGGCATCGGACCAATCGCGGCCGCTGTCCGATTGCGCAACCTTTGAAGCGCGCTTCAAAGATTTGCGCTTGAGCTTCGAAGGCCGCGACATTCCTCGCCCGCCGCGCTGGTCGGGATTCCGGGTCGCACCGCAAACGATGGAATTCTGGATCGACCGCGAGCACCGCCTCCACGAGCGCCGCTTGTTCACCTGGCAGGGTGCATGGAGTGAAAGCCTGCTCTACCCGTGACGGCGTTCAACGACCTCCACGAACTTCGCTCGAAGCTTTCGACCCGCGCTGCCGCGGCCAGCGTCTCCGCCGCGCTGTTCCTGCTTTGCCTTAAGGGCTGGGCGGCAATGGCGACCGGATCGATGGCGATGCTCGGCAGCCTCGCCGATACCGGCCTCGATCTCATCGCCAGCCTCGTCACCCTCGCCGGCGTGCGCATTGCGGCGCTGCCAGCCGACAGTGACCACCGCTTCGGCCACGGGAAGGCCGAAGCTCTGGTCGCCCTTGTTCAGATCGTCCTGATCACCTTCTCGGCGCTGGCGATCGGCTTCCGTTCGGGCCAGCGCCTGATAACGGGCGCGGAAACTGGGTCGGCCGAACTTGGGGTCGGTGTTTCGCTCGCCGCAATTGCTGTGACTTTCGCTCTGATCACGTACCAGCGCCACGTCGTCGCCCGCACAGGCTCAGTCGCGATCGCGACCGACCGGGCGCACTACCAGTCCGATTTGCTGCTTAACGGATCGGTCATCGCCGCATTGGTGCTCGATCAATATGCCGGACTGGTCGGCGCAGACGCGGTGTTTGGCCTGCTCATCGCCGCCTGGCTGTTGTGGGGCGCATGGCGCGCCTCGTCGCGCTCGATCGACCAGTTGATGGATCGTGAATGGCCCGAGGCGCAGCGCGCCGAATTCCTCGCAGCCGCGGCCGACTACCCGGAGCTTGCCGGACTTCACGATCTGCGCACCCGGACCAGCGGGTCGCACAATTTCGTCCAGTTCCATGTCTGGGTGCCGGCCGACTGGACGGTGCGCCACGCGCATGACCGGATGGACGCGGTCGAGGAAGCGCTGCAGGAGCGCTTCCCTGGGACCGAAATCCTCATCCACCTCGACCCCGAAGGCCATACCGACCGCGAGACCATGCTGCCCTCTGACCTCACCGAGAATATCTGATGGCCACCACGCCCTTCTTCCAGGTCGATGCCTTCGCCGAGCGGCCGCTGGGCGGCAATCCGGCGGGGGTGATGCCGCTGACGCACTGGCTCGATGACGCGCTGATGCAGGCCATCGCAGCGGAGAATAACCTCAGCGAGACGGCGTTCGCGGTTCCGTCCGAACGCGACGACGCCGACTATGACCTGCGCTGGTTCACCCCGACCGTCGAGGTTGATCTGTGCGGTCATGCAACGCTTGCAAGTGCACATATATTGCTTACTGGCAAAATGGTGCGTTTTTCCACGAAATCGGGCATTTTGACCGTCACTCGCGACGGTGAGCTGCTCCAGCTGGACCTGCCTGCCGCTCCGGTCGAGCCAGCGTCCGACCCGGCGCTTCTCAAGGCGCTCGGCGTAACCGGCGAGTTGTTCACCGGCACCGCGGGCAATGGCAACGCAATCGTGCTGCTCGCCGATGAGGCCGCGGTCCGCGCGGTCAAACCCGATTTCGCCGCGCTGGCGACCATGCCCCAACTGGTCACGGTCACCGCCCCCGGCAACGACCACGCCATTGCCAGCCGGGTGTTCGCCGCCTTCCACGGCATCCCGGAAGATCCGGTGACCGGCGCGGCCCACGCCGCCCTGGTGCCGTTCTGGGCCAAGCGCCTCGGCCGCGACAAGTTCAGCGCGATCCAGGCGAGCGAGCGCGTCGGCCTGATTGAATGCGAGCTCAAAGGCGACCGCGTGATTCTCGGCGGGCGATGCTTCACGGTCATCGAGGGCACATTCCAGCTTTGACCGCCGCTCCCGCCCTCGAACGGCAGATCGGCCTCGGCGGCGCGATCCTGTTGTCGTTCAACGGTGCGGTCGGCGCGGCGATCTTCGCCCTCCCTGCAACCCTGGCGGCGGATTTCGGCACTTTTTCGCCTTGGCTGTTCCCGTTGGTCGCGCTCGCGGCGCTGATTGTCATCGTCCCCTTTTCCCGCAGCGTGGCGGCGTTTCCCGAAAGCGGCGGCCCCGCGGCCTATGGCGCGGTGTTCGGACGATTCGCCGGGTTCGAGCTCGGCTGGATCTACTATATCGCCCGCGCCGCCGCCTTCGCCGCCAACGCCAATGTCCTGGTCAGCTATCTTGCCCGATGGTGGCCGATCGTCGGCGAAGGTCCCGCCCGCGCCGCCGTCCTGCTAACCGTTTGTGCCGGCCTCGCCGCGATCAACATCGCCGGAACCGGCCGAGCGATCCGCGTTCTCGGGGGATTGACGCTCCTCAAAGCCCTTCCCCTGCTCATCGCCGCGATCACCGCCCTTTTTCTCTATGCCCCGCTCCCCGCTCCCGGCCCGCCGCCGCCC
>Ga0193709_1000210_pt1 | contig 23696 bp, 25 predicted proteins | sample H3c2metaG_FD_160571 | JGI IMG/M metagenome (GOLD analysis project Ga0193709, IMG submission 160571) | Soil microbial communities from a riparian zone of the East river system, Colorado, United States - H3c2 | ecosystem: Environmental > Terrestrial > Soil > Riparian zone | place: USA: East River...
CAGGATCGACAACACGATGATGATTCGGGTGAATGCCGTCATCGCCAGCAAAATGGCCGGCAGCAACGTCAGCAGCGTCATCAAAATCAATACTTGAAACGTGAGCGAGTAAGTCTGGACTCCGTCGGCGGCCGATTTAACGGCGACAGCCGGCAGCGCGGCTTGCGCGCCCGCCGCGAGCGGCACCAGCGACGCGAGCGACGCCAGCACGAGGAGCGCAATCGCGAACAACCGGCTGCGATTGAGTTGCAGCGGCATGCAGGTCACGGTGAGCCGCCGGGCCGCTTCATCATGTCGCGCAAGCGCTCCGCGAAAGCCGGCGCGGGACTCGCGGCTTTGAGGGCAATGGGGTTATTGAGGGGCGTCAAGGGCACGATGCCGTTCGCGCCGATGCCGAGCAGAACCTGCGCCTCGCCAACGCGAACCAACACGATGCGCTCCCGCGGACCCAGGTTCAGTTGCTCGAGAACTTCGCTGTCTCGAGAGCCGCGCGGTGCGGACAATTTGAATCGCTTCAATACCCAGCCGATCGCCACAATCAGCGCGACGATGGCGATGAGGCTCAAGGTGAGCTGCGTCAAGCTGCCGACCGACAAGGGCGAGGCGGGTTGCGCCATCGCCGTCATTTGGCGTGCTCCATCCTTTCCGTCTCGCTCACCACATCGGTGAGCCGGATGCCGAATTTTTCGTTGACCACCACCACTTCGCCGCGGGCAATCCGCACCCCGTTCACCAAGACGTCGAGCGGCTCTCCCGCCAGGCGATCGAGTTCGACGACGGCGCCGGGCGACAGCTGCAGCAAGTCGCGCACCGACATTCGCGCGCGCCCGACTTCGAGAGCCAGCGTCACGGCGACATCGAGAATGAGGTTTAAATTCATTTCCTGTCCGGCGCCGCCGGCCGCGGTCGGACCTAAGTCGTTGAATTGCGCGCGCGCGACAGCGGCGTTCTTCGGATCGGGCGGACTCATACGGGGGCTCCTGGAAGAATTTTGAGGGCGTTGCGCCCTTGCGAGATGCCGAAGCGGCCGCGATACAGCGGTACATCGCCCGCCAATAAAGTGACTTGCTGCGGCGCTTCGATGGGAATGATGTCGCCCGGCGACAAGCGCACCAGCTCGCGCAGGCTGATTTGCGCTTGCGCGAGAACCGCGCGCGTGTCCAATTGCGCTTCTTGCAATGCGCTCGTCAACACCGGCGCCCAGGCTTCATGCTTGCGCACCGGGGCTGCTGCACCGTCGCCGGCGAGCGCCTCGCGAATCGGACTGAGCAAGGCGTCGGGGAGCAGCCAATCGATGCGGCCGCTGCGCGCCGCGAATTCCACGTTGAACTTGACCACGACAACCGATTCGAGCGGGCCGCCCAGCTGCACCAGCCGCGGATTGGTTTCCTGCTTCACGAGTTCCAATTCCACCGCCGACGCGGGCAGCCAGGCGGCGGCAAAATCGGCCGTAAAACTGCGCAGCATGAGTGCGAGAAATCGCTGTGCCGCCGGAGCGAGCACCGCCTGGGGGTCCGCATTTGCGCGCCCCGAGCCGCCGAAGAAGCCGTCGAGCAGAGTCAGCAACAACGCCGGCTCGACGCTGACGTAGGCGAAGCCGGGTAAGGGTTTGAGACGCACCACGGCGAAGGTTGCCGGCACCGGCAACGAGGCTTGTAAATCGGCGCTTTTCACCGATTCCACCGATTCGAACTGCATGCCGGCATCCCGCCCCAGCAATCCGGACAAGGAAGCCGCCGCCCGTTCCGCAAAATTCTTGCTGACCGCCTCCAGCAGCGGCAGCTGCGTGCGATTGATGCGCTGTGCCGCGAAGTCATAGGGCCGAACGGCGTTGGGATTTTCCCTGCCGCTCTTTTCGAGCAGTGCCTGCACCTCTTCATCGGAGATGCGCGCTGGGGCTTGGCTCATTACTGCACCACGAAACTGGTGAACAGCACGTCGTCCACATCGGGACTTCCTTCCTTCTTCTGCACGGCGCGGACTTCCGCGAGGGCTTCCTGCCGGAACTTGTCCTTCCCTTCGCGCGACATCATCGCCTGATAGTTGCGATTGCTCATCAGCAACAGCAGGTTGTTGCGGATCAAGGGGATGTTTTTCTGCACGCTCTCGATGGCCTTTTCGTCGTGAGCCATGATCTCCATGGAAATTTGCAGGAAGCGCACCGCCGAACCATCCTCGAAATTCACGACCAACGGCGGGTCGATGGCGTAGTACAGCGAGGGCTTGCCGGAGCCCCCCTCCGCGCCCTTCGCGGCGGCTGCGGGCACGGGCACGATGGCCGTGATCTTGCCGTCCTTGTCGAGCTTCAGATCCGGCAACGGATGCAGCTTGGCATTGATGAAGCCGCCGACAACGACGGCCACCAGGGTGAGCGCAAAAATGCCCAGCCCGTTCATCAAGTTGCCCACAAGTGCGCCGGCTTTCTTTGCGGGCGGGGGAGGAGCGTCGTCAGCTTCGTCGGCCATAGTTCGATTCCATCGCGGGCACACGCCGCGCCTGGAATCGAGCAAGTTCTATGCCATCAGAGTTTTAGACTGTGTTTATAAATAAATTCAGTGGCTTACAGCCAATCGCGACGCTCGCCCCGGAGCCCGGCGGCCGCCGATAATTTGACGCTTACCAGATATTCACGCGTTGATCCGGCGGCAAATACAGTTTGTCGCCCGGCTTCAAGCCGAATGCCGCATAGAAGCCCGCCTGGTTTCTCAAGGGTGCCGTGCCGCGCACCGCCGGCGGCGAATGCGGATTGGTCTTGATGTTTTGGATCGCCTCGGCCTCGCGCACCTTGCCGCGCCAGACCTGCACCCACCCCAGATACAGACGCTGATCGCCGGTAAACCCGTCGACGACCGCCGCCTCGTGGCCCGCCAGCGATATTCGATAGGCCTTGTAGGCGATCGCCAGGCCGGAATTGTCGCCGATATTCTCGCCGAGCGTCAGCGCGCCATTGACATGGTAATCGGGCACCGGCTCGTAAGCGTTGTACTGCGCAACCAGCGCCTTGGTTTTTTCGGCAAATTTCTCGTGATCGGCCTTGGTGAACCAGTCATGCAGATTGCCGTCAGCATCGAATTGGCTGCCCTGATCATCGAAGCCGTGGCTCATCTCATGGCCGATCACGGCGCCGATACCCCCATAGTTCACCGCATCGTCGGCCGTCGCGTCGAAGAATGGCGGCTGCAGGATCGCCGCCGGAAAGGTGATTTCATTGCTGGTTGGGTTATATGACGCGTTGACGGTCTGCGGACGCATGCGCCATTCGCCGTGATCCACCGGCTTGCCCAACTTGGCCAGATTGCGCCGATACTCGAACTCATTCGCCCGAACCACGTTGCCGTGCAAATCGTCGCGCGAAACCTTCAGCGTACTGTAGTCGCGCCAACGGTCGGGATAGCCGATCTTGGGCAGCATTTTTGCAAGCTTGGCCTGGGCGCCGACCTTCGTTTCGGCACTCATCCAGTCCAAGGTATCGATATCCCGCCGGTACGCCTCCAGAAAATTTTGCACCAGCGCCTGCATGCGCGCCTTGTGCTGCGGCGGAAAATATTTCGCGACATACAGCTTGCCGAGCGCCTCGCCGATGCTGCCGTCGAGCAGCGCAACGCCGCGCTTCCAGCGCGGTTGATTTTCGGGAACGCCGCGCAATATGCCGCCGGTGAACGCGAAGCGTTCATCGACGAAGGTCTTTGAAAGATACGGCGCCGCTGCGGACAGCACCCGCCACTTGAAATACGCCTTCCACACCGGCAGCGGTGTATTCGTCATCACCTTGCCAAGACCCGTGAAATAGCTCGGCTGCCTGATGATGACCGAGTCGACTTTGCCGTCGATGCCGGCGCTGCGCACATAACGCTGCCAGTCATACCCCGGCATCAACGCCGGCAGCTCGGTGATTGCCGTCTTGTTGTAGGTCTTGATCGGATCCCGGTCCTCCACGCGCGTCCACTGAAGCTTGGCCAGCGCGGTTTCCAGGTTGAGGATCGCGGCCGCATGCTCGGCGGCCTTCGATTCGCCCGCCATGCTCAGCATTTTCTCGATGTGCGCCAGATAGCCGACCCGCGCCTGCTTGAGTTTGGCGTCGTCCTTCAAGTAGTAATCCCGATCCGGCAGGCCTAAGCCGCCCTGAAACAGGCTCACTGCGTACTGGGTGGAGTTCCTCGCGTCCAGATTGACGAATAGACCGTAGGGCGCGCCCGCGCCGATGGCATTCATGTGCGCCACCAGCACGGGCAGGGAGTTCATGTCCTTGATGGCGTCGATGGCCGCAAATTCCGCTTGCAGCGGCTTTAAACCCAACACCTCGAGCTGCTCCTCGTTCATGAAACTCGCGTACAGATCGGCGAGCTTCTTCGAGTCCGCATCGCCGTCGCTGAGACTGGCCTGGTCGAGGCTCTCGACGATGCTGCGCAGCTGCTCCTCGGTCGTGTCCTCGACGGCGGTGAACGACCCCACCGCACCTTTATCGGCAGGCAGCTGAAAAGTGCGCAGCCACTTGCCGTTCAAATACTGATAAACATCATCTTGAGGACGAACCGAGCTGTCCGCGTATTGCAGATCGATGCCCGAGCGCAGCATCGGCTGCGGGGCCGCGTGCTGCGCAGATGCACTCACTGCGGGCTGATTGCCGGCGCAGGCTGCCAAGCCGGCAATGCCGATCGCGCAGGCCGAAAACTTCCACATAGTCGCTCCTCGATATTTCTCGTGGCCGTCAAAATTTCAATGAAACCTTCAAGCCCGGTCGCGCATCATCCAGCACCAGATGCGCGCCGTGCAATTTGGTCACCGCCGCGACCAGCGACAGCCCCAGGCCTGACCCCGGAAATTTTCGCGCCTCATCGAGGCGCACACGGCGGCCGAGCACGATCTCGCGCTTGTCGGCGGGAATGCCGGGGCCGTTATCTTCCACGATGACTTGCGGCGCGCCGCCCGATTGATCCAACACGACCCGGATGCGGCCCCCGTCCGGCGTGAATTTAATGGCATTGTCGAGCAGATTCGCGAGCGCCTGAGCCAGCAATTGCCGGTTTCCCTGCACCTGCGCTCCCGGTGCCACCGAACTCTCCAACACGATGCCGCGCTCTTCGCTCACGGGCGCGTACAGTTCCACCACGCTCGCGACCAGCTCGGACAGATCAACGGGTTCCCGGGCCACCGTGCCGGTCTCCGCAAGCGCGATCCGCAGCAGCGCATCCAATGTGCTGCGCATCTGATCCACCTCGGCGGTTACCCCTTCGAGAACGCGCCGCTCGGGCGAGCCCGTTTTGAGCGAACTCATCGCGCCCTCGGCGCTGGCCTGCAGGCGGTTCAAAGGCGTGCGCAAATCGTGCGCGGCGCTGTCCAGAACGGTACGCATCGCCAGCGTGAGCTGCTCGATCTTGTCGAGCATGGTGTTGATCTCGCGCGCCAAGGTGTTGATCTCATCGTCGGCATCACGAACCGGCAGGCGTTGCGACAGGTCGCCGCGCATGATTTGCGTGGCCACCGCGGAAATCGCTCCCGCCTGCGCGAGGATGCGTCGTCCCATCCAAAAACCGCCGCCCAGCCCCAGCAGCAAGGTGAGCACCACCGCCGTGATCAGGCCGCGCATCATGAGACTTTTGACGTCCTGCCTTTCCTGCACATCGTGTCCCACCAACATGCGATAGCCGCCGGGCAGCGGAAAGCGCTGTGCGCGCATCTCGTGCTCCCGCGTCTCGTCGCCGAACGGCACGGATACTTTGAACAGAAACCACTTGCCGGCACTCGCATCGACTTTCGGCCACGCGGGCACATTTCCCGCCACCGGGCGCAGCTGCGGGTCCACCATCAGGTACACCGCGCCGCGCACGTCCTGGTCTTGCGAGCGCTGTTCGATCAGTTCGATGAAGTCGCTGCGCGAGAGCACCAGCATTTGCTCGCGCAGCCCCTGCACCTCTGCTTCGATCAAATTTTCGGTGCTGCCGTCGACCACGCGCGAGACGGCAAAATCCACGGCATAGATGAGCGCGGCTGCGCCAATGGCGAACACGATCGAATAGACGATGGCGATACGAAACGGGGAGGTATCGAGAACACGGAGAAAGCGCTGGTCGGGCCCCAAAGCTATTCGTCTTCGCGCAGGCTGTACCCTGCGCCGCGCACCGTGTGCAGCAGAGGCTTGTCGAAGTCTTTGTCGATCGCCTGGCGCAATCGGCTGATATGCACGTCGATCACATTGGTCTGGGGGTCGAAATGATAGTCCCACACACCCTCGAGCAGCATGGTGCGCGTCACGACCTGTCCGCTATGGCGCATCATGAACTCCAGCAGCTGGAACTCGCGGGCGGTCAACTCTATCTTCTTGCCGTTGCGCATGACGCGCCGGGTCATCCGGTCGAGTTCCAGGTCCGCCAATTTCAATCTGGTGCTGGCTTCCGCGTTGCCCGCGTCGCCGCGGCGAGCCAGCGCATCAATGCGCGCCAGCAGTTCCGCCATATGGTAGGGCTTGGTCAGATAGTCATCGCCGCCGGCGCGCAGACCCGTAATTCTGTCGTCGACATCACCGAGCGCGCTCAAGATCAGCACCGGTACCTTGCGGCCGGTGGCGCGCAGCGACTGCACCAGCGCCAGGCCGTCCATCTTCGGCAGCATGCGGTCGACGATCGCCAGGTCGACGGCCATCGATGAGGCCATGTGCAGGCCCTCCATACCGTTGCCCGCCACGTCCACGGTGTGACCGGCCTCCCGCAGCGCCTTCGCCAGGTAATCGCGAGCAATTTCGTCATCTTCGACAATCAAAATATGCATGGTTTGGTATCTTAGACTAGGATGCGGTCGCCCGGGTTCACTCGATCGGACCCAAAACCAAAGCGAAGTGTATGCCCGAGGTTGACATTAAGGCCATCGGCGCGGTGCTGCTGGCCGCAGCGTGCTGCACGGTTCCTGCGCATGCGAAAGAAGTACCCCTGTGGGAAGTCGGACTTGGCGCAGGCGCGATCGCCTTTCAGGACTATCGCGGTTCCAATACCACCCACGCCTACCCCCTGCCCGTTCCCTACCTGATCTATAACGGCAAGTTCCTGAAGGCGGATCGGGATGGCGTACGCGGTACGCTGTTCAACCAAGACCGGCTCGAAATCAATCTGAGTTTCAACTTGACTACACCGGTGCGCAACGACCGCGAACGCAGCGGCATGCCCGACCTTAGATCCACCGTTGAAGTAGGCCCCTCGTTCGACTTGCATCTGTTTCGCAGCGACGGGGGCAAGGTAAAGTTCGATTTGCGCATGCCGCTGCGCTACGCGGCGACGGTTGAATCCTCGCCGCGCATCATCGGATGGACATTCAGCCCCAGATTCAATCTGGATTTGAGGGACCCCTTTGGGCTCCCGGGCTGGAATCTCGGGCTTCTGGCAGGCCCGCTATTCGCGGATCACCGTTATCATGATTATTTCTATTCAGTTGCCCCGCAGTTTGCGACCGCATCGCGGCCGGAATTTCATGCCGAGGGCGGGTACGCCGGAACACAGACCCTGGCGGCCTTGTCGAAACGCTATCCGAAGTTTTGGGTTGGCGCGTACATGCGCTATGACACATTGGCCGGCGCTGCTTTTGTTGACAGCCCGCTGGTTCAGCGCAAAAGCTATTGGACGGGGGGATTTGGTTTCGCCTGGATGATCAAGCGGTCATCACAGATCGTAAACGTACCGGACTGATGCCGACGATGCCGCGTATTTTAAAAATCATCTACGAATATTTCGCGCTCTATAGTTCTCTGGCTCTGTTGGGTCTCATCTGTCTGGCCTGGTCGATATTTGCCGTGCCGCTCTATTTCATCTTGCCGGCGCGCGCCGGTACGGCGGTCGGCCGATTCGGCATCATGGCGGGCTTCCGCATCTATTCCTGGTCTTTGTCGCTCACGCGCACCTACCATTTGGACTTGCGTGCCGTCGACACCTTGAGAGGCGGCCCGCCGCTGATCCTGGCACCGAACCATCCGGCGCTGATCGACGCGTTGCTGATCCTCACCCGCCATCCGAATCTCGTGTGCGTGATGAAGTCGGAGCTCATGAACAATGTGTTTTTAGGTTCGGGCTCACGGCTCGCGCGTTACGTGAGAAATGACTCTTCACGGCAAATGGTCAAAGAATCCGTGGCGCACTTGCATGCAGGCGGAGTGCTGTTGCTGTTTCCCGAGGGCACGCGTACGACGCGGGCGCCGATCAATCCTCTGGTCGGCAGCGTCGGTCTCATTGCGAAACATGCCAAAGTGCCGATACAAACTCTGCTCATTGAGACCGACTCGCCCTTCTTGAGCAAGGGGTGGCCGCTGTTCAAGCGGCCCGAGTTGCCCATCACATACCGCGTCCGGTTGGGCCGGCGATTCGATCCGCCGTCGGACGTCGCCGCCTTTACGGCAGAACTCGATGAGTACTACCGCCGTGCGCTCGAAACTGCGCTGCAGTCGCGTTGGCTGAAACGCGCATCATGACGCCATCGAGCACTCACCTGGTGCTCATTCCGAGCTACAACCCAGGCCCCAAGGTATATGCAACGGTGCGCGCGGCCCTGGAACAATGGGCTCCCGTGTGGGTGGTCATCGACGGCAGCACCGATCATTCCGAACACCGGCTGTCGGAGATGGCCGCCGCGGAGCCGAATCTTCGCGTGTGGATGCTTCCCAAGAATCGCGGCAAGGGGGCGGCAGTGCTGTTCGGCATGCGCGAGGCGCGCGCCCTGAACTTTACCCACGTGCTGACCATGGACTCCGACGGACAGCATCCGGCCGACAGGATTGCGCCTTTCATGCAAACCTCATCGGCATCGCCCGCTGCGATGGTGCTGGGAAAACCGGTATTCGATGACAGCGCGCCGAGCCTTCGCGTCAAGGGGCGCAAAATATCCAACTGGTGGGCCAATCTTGAAACGCTGTGGGCCGGGATTGGCGACTCGCTTTTTGGCTTTCGCGTCTATCCGATCGATCCCTTGATCAGCGTCATGCAGCGGCAACTTTGGATGCGCCGCTTCGATTTTGACGTCGAGGCCGTGGTGCGGCTGTGCTGGCGGGGGGTGAGGCCGATCAATCTGCCCGCGAGAGTGAGCTACTTCAGACCCGAAGAGGGAGGCATCTCGCATTTTAAATACGGGCGCGACAATGCGCTGCTCACCTGGATGCATTTCCGGCTGTTCCTTGGATTTATTCTGCGGCTGCCGTTGCTGGCGGCGCGGCGCCTGCGCAAGGCTTGGACGCCCGCCTGAGCAGGCCCCTGCCTTACGCCATCGGTTTGCGCGCGCAGTATTCCGAAAATATGCCCAACGCTACATATCGGTAATCCTCAACGAACCCCGCCTCGCGGATCGTCTCCAGGATTTCGTCGGGAGCCGCACAGGCATCGATCGTGTCCCAGTAGTAACGCATGAGTTTGGGAGAATCGGCATTCTCGCCAAGAATGCCTGCCAGGAACGGCACGATTCCCCGCATGTAGGTTTTGAGAATCGCGCGCGAGGCCCGCCCCTCCGGGCGAGTGATCTCCAAGAGGCAAATCCGGCCGCCGGGCTTGAGCACCCGCATGAACTCCCGGAAAGCGGCGGACATGTCGGCGATGTGGCGCAGCGCGTATCCCATGCAGAGGAAGTCAGCCGTGGCCGGCGACGCGGGGATGACTTCGGCGCTGCCGATCAGCAGTTCCACCCCTGGGGGAACATTGGCGCTTTGGATCATTCCGCTGCTGGGATCGACTCCCGTGACCGATCCCAACGCGCCCACCAAACCTGCTGCTTGCCGGGCCATGAGGCCGGTACCGACACCAATATCGAGCACCCGCATGCCCGGCAGGAGGCCAGCCCTCGAAAGCGCCCGTCTGCGGTACCAGGACCCCGACCCGAAGGCCATGACGCGCTCGATTCGGTCATAATCGCCGGCGGTCCGGTCGAACAGCTGCCGTACCCAGTCGCCCCGTTCCGCCTCGTGCAAGTAGTAATCGCGCAACGGCGGGTGCGGAGCTTGCATAGCGCCGGAGCATACGCCGTTCGCCTGCGGGTTGCCGCATCGGCCCGCACCTATATAATGCCTTCACTTCGAACTCCAACTGAAAGCCTAGCCTATGTCCGACAAAGCGTCGCTCATGCAACAGCCGGCGCCGCTGACCGATGTCGGTCTACAGCGGGAACTCGCCGCGCTGTTCGTGCAAGCACTGAACCTCGAGGTGCTGCCCCAGGATATCGATCCTGACGCACCCCTGTATGGCGAAGGGCTGGGCTTGGATTCCATCGATATTTTGGAGGTGGCGCTCATCGTCTCTAAGCAATACGGCATTCACTTGCGGGCCGACAGCCAGGAGAATCAGCAGATCTTCCGTTCTTTGAGGCACCTTGCAGAGTACATTGCGGCGCAGAGAACCAAGTAGCCATGGCTTCGGGACGTAGACTGCAGCTTGCTGCCGTCGTCGTGTTCTTTATCGCTTACTCGGTACTGTCGCACTACAGCAATTCGAACCCACAGGCGCAGGATCTGGGTGCAGGTCTCGCACTGGCGCCCATGCTGACCCTCGGTTTCGCTCTACTCTGGCGTTGGAGCGGCACGCTGATCGCCTTCCTGGCGGCCGCGGCGGCGGCGTTCCTGCTGCATCACTACTGGCCGCTTTTCACCGAGAATTTTTCCGTGGTGTATTTGATCCAGCAGTGCGGCTTCTACGGCATCATGGCCTTCAGTTTCGGGCGCTCGCTGCTCAAAGGCCGGGTGCCGCTCTGTACGCGGCTCGCGGACAAGGTTCACGGGCCGCTCTCCGCGCTCGAACTGCGCTACACCCGCAGCGTCACCGTTGCGTGGGTCATTTTCTTCTTGCTGAATATGGCGGTGACCTGCGTGCTGTTCGAGTTTGCGCCGCTGCGCGTCTGGTCGCTGTTCGTCAATTTCTTTTCGCTTCCCTTGATCTTGCTCATGTTCGTGGCGGAGTACGCAGTCCGGCGCCGCGTGCTGCCCCAGGTGCAGCGCAGCGGCTTGATCGCAACCTTGCGCGTGTACTTCGTGAATCCGCCCTGACGCCTCATGGACACCATCGCGCTACTGTCACATTCCTCACCGGCGGCGGTCGTGGCCTATCGCAACGGCGTCGCGGTCACGGCATCACAATTTCTTTCCGACGCGAAACATTTGGCGAAATGTCTGCCTGATTCGCAGCATGTGCTGAATGTGTGCGCCGACCGATATCAGTTCACGGTGGGGCTCGCGGCTTGCTTGATGTCCGGGCGCGTGAGCCTGCTGCCTTCGACGCATACCCCGCAGGTCATTACGCAGCTCGCTGCCTTTGCGCCGGACGCATTCTGTTTGACCGACGACCCGCGCTGCGAGATCGAATTGCCGCAGATCCTTTTTCCCGGCCGGTTTCCCGAGCCCATGCCGGAGGCGGCGGAGCGTTTCAGCATTCCCGGCATCCCCACGACGCAGCTCGCGGCGATCGTCTTTACCTCGGGCTCTACCGGCACGCCCGTTCCTTACAGGAAGACCTGGGGCCTGCTGGCGCGCTGCATTCAGAACGGTGCGCCGCGCTTGGGATTAGCCGATGGCCGGAGTCACGCCATCATCGGCACGGTACCCGGACAGCATATGTACGGGTTTGAATCCACCGTATTGCTGGCGCTCCTGAGCGGCAACGCCTTCTGCGCGGAGCGGCCGTTTTATCCGGCCGATGTTGCGGCAGCCGTCAACAGGGTCCCGCGGCCGCGGGCCCTGGTGACCACCCCCATCCACTTGCGCACCCTGCTCACCTCCGAAGTGGAATTCCCCCCGGTGGATCTGGTGGTATCGGCCACAGCCCCCTTGAGCCAAGATCTGGCACGCGAAGTCGAGGACAAGTACCGGACCTCGCTGCTGGAGATTTATGGCTCCACGGAAACCGGCCAAATTGCCATCCGACGGACGGCGGACACCGCCGCATGGCGGCTCTGGCCGGGCGTTCGCTTGAGCATTGTGAACGAGCAAGTCTTTGCGCAAGGCGGTCACATCGAGCAATTGACGCCGATGTGCGATGTCATCGAGATCACGGGAGATGAGGAGTTCCTGCTGCACGGCCGCACGGCCGACTTGGTCAACGTGGCGGGCAAGCGCAGCTCTTTCGGCTACTTGAATGCGCAGCTGAATGCCATTCCGGGCGTGGTTGACGGCGCGTTCTTCCTGCGAGAAGGTTTGACGGGGTCGACCGGAGTGGCGCGCCTGGGCGCCGTGGTCGTCGCTCCGGGATTGAGCGTTGCCACGTTGACCGAACAGTTGAGGCAGCGGATCGACCCGGTGTTTTTGCCGCGCCCGTTGCTCATGGTCGAGGAGCTGCCGCGCAACGCCACCGGCAAGTTGCCTCGACAGGCACTGCAAGGCCTCGCCGATCGACAAAGCGAATGAACGAATCGCAATGAAAATGCACAGCACGCTCAGCCTGGCGGCGGACCACCCCGTGTTTGCGGGCCACTTCCCCGCATTTCCCGTCCTGCCCGGCGCCCTGCTGCTGGATGAGATGCTCAAGGCCATTGAACTTGGGCGCGGAATTGACCTTCATGGCTGGCGCATTCGGTCCGCGAAGTTTCTCGAGGCGGTTCGGCCGGGCGAAACTCTGGTCTTGGAACACGAAGCTCCCGCACCAGGATTGATTCACTTTGAGATTCGAGTCGCTGAGCGCAAAGTGACCGCCGGCACGATCCATGAATCTTAAGGGCGCGAATCTTGCGGGCGGCCCGGCCAACGCGGCCGAATGGGTCAGGCATCGCGAGCGCGGCAGCCTTTGGCTGCTGAAGGTCATGGCCTTTCTTTCGTTGCGCCTGGGCCGCAGCTCGAGCCGCATCATTCTCTATTGTATTGCCGCGTATTTCTTCATGTTCGGGCCCAGCGCCCGGCGCCACTCGCGCTGCTACCTGCGCCGTGCCTTGGGCAGAGCGGCAACGGCGCGCGACCGCTTTCTGCAAATCTTGAGCTTCGCGAGCACCATTCACGACCGCGTCTATCTGATGAACGAACAGTTCGAGAGATTCAATATCTCTGTCGAGGGAGAGGCGATGGTGCTGGCCCAGGTGTCGATCGGCCGAGGCGCCCTGCTGGTGGGTTCGCACCTGGGCAGCTTCGCGGTGATGCATTCCTTGAGCCGGCGGCAAAACGGTCTGCGCGTTTCGATGGCGATGTACGAGGACAACGCACGCAAGATCAGCGGCATCCTCGCCGCCATCAATCCAAAAGCGGTTCCGGATATCGTGTCGCTCGGCCAAATCGATGCCATGCTGCGTATCGCGGAGCGTCTGGAGCAGGGCGGCTGCGTCGGCGTGCTGGCTGACCGCACCTTGGGAGAGGAGCCAACCCAGGCAGTCACGTTCCTGGGGGAACAGGCCTACGTGCCCACCGGACCGATGCGCGCGGCGGCCATTCTGCGCTGCCCGGTTTTTTTCATGGCCGGCCTGTACCGCGGCAAGAATAACTATCATGTGGTATTCGAACGGGTCGCGGATTTCTCCGCCACGAGCGTCGGCAGCCGCCGTCTTGCGGTGTGCGCGGCGATCGAGCGCTACGCGGCGGTGCTCGAGCATTACTGCCGCACCGATCCCTACAACTGGTTCAATTTTTTCGATTTCTGGGCTCGCCCGGACGGAAACCGGAGCCCCTAGTGCGCCTGCCGCTCATCGTCTTGTGTCTCATGGGCGCCTTGTGCGGCACGGTTGCGTCGGGCGCTCCGCCGCCGCCCTTCAGTGATCTCAACGAGGTCATGGGTCTGCTCGCGATGCGGCAACATGGCCGGGTCGAATTCATCGAGCAACACTTTCTCAAGGTCTTGAACCACCCGGTCGAATCCTCGGGCGAGCTGCGCTACGACGCGCCGGATCGGCTCGAGAAACGCACGATCAAACCGCGTGCGGAAACTCTGGTGCTCACCGGCGGGGTCTTGACGGTGGAACGTGCGCACAACAAGCGCGTGATGGACTTGCATGCTTATCCGCAAGTCCAGCCGTTCGTCGAAAGCATTCGCGCCACCTTGGCCGGCGATCGCAGCGCCCTTGAACGGCTATTTCATCTGGAATTTACGGGCAGTGTTGCACGCTGGACCTTGACCTTGATCCCGGTGGAATCCAAGGTCAAGCAGTCGGTCGCTCAGGTGCGCATCGACGGCGTGCGCGATCAACTATTGAAGGTTGAAATTCGCCAGCCCGACGGCGACCGGTCGTTGATGACCCTGCGGCCATCCACATTGCCATGATGGTGCGGCGTGCGCGAGTCCTCATCCTCTGGGCCGGCTGCATCGCGTTCGCGGCATTCATCGTGGCGCGCGCCCACTACATCACCGATCTATCGGCGTTCTTGCCGGCCAATCCCACGCCCGTCCAGCAGCTGCTGGTCGATCAGCTGCGCGATGGACCTGCCACTCGTCTGATCCTGATCGCGCTGGAGCAAGGCGACGCCGCCGCGCGCGCCCGCGTATCAGCGGCGATGGCCGGGCAGTTGCGCAAGGATCCCCGGTTCTCCAGCGTCAACAACGGCGAGGCCGTGGCGGGCCAACGAGATCGCGAATTCCTGTTTCAGCACCGGTATCTGTTGAGCGAGGCGGTGACCGCGGAGCGCTTTTCGGCGTCGGGGTTGAACGCGGCAATGAAGGAGACCATCGACAATCTGTCCTCGCCCGCGGGCTTGCTGTTCAAGACCCTGTTGCCGCGCGATCCGACGGGCGAACTGCTGAACATCGTCGACCAATTGGCGCGCGCGCCGTCGCCGCAAAGCCGCGATGGCGTTTGGGTTTCCGCCGATGCAACCCGCGCTTTGGCCGTCGCGCAAACTGCGGCAAGCGGCTCCGACAGCGACGCCCAGAGCGAGGCGATCGCTGCGATTCGCACGGCATTTGCAACCGCCGCAGGCGACTCGCGGCAGGGCCCGAACAAAGGCGTGCAATTGCGCCTCAGCGGACCCGCGGTATTTGCCGTGGCGGCGCGTGCCAAAATTGAGCGGGCCGCCGTGCGCTTGGCAATCGCCAGCAGCATACTGGTGGTGGCGCTGCTGCTCATTGTTTATCGATCATTGCCCGCGCTCGGCTTGGGCCTGTTGCCGGTGACCACCGGCGCGCTGGTCGGCGTCGCCTCCGTGGCGCTCGGATTCGGCGCCGTCCACGGCATTACTTTGGGTTTCGGCATTACATTGATCGGTGAATCCGTCGATTACTCGATCTATTTCTTCATTCAATCGCGCCATGTCCGGAATGCGGCCGCGGACCGCAGCTGGCAGCAGCTTTGGTGGCCGACGGTGCGCCTCGGGATGCTGGCTTCCGTGTGCGGATTCGCGTCATTGCTGCCTTCGGGATTTCCGGGGCTGAAGCAACTGGGTCTTTATTCCATCAGCGGCCTGATTGCCGCCGCGTTGGTGACACGCTTTGTATTGCCGGCATTGCTGCCCGGGGATTTCGCGATTCGCGACGTGACGCCTTTCGGCGCTCGCGTCGCCGCCCGGTTGCAGGGCGTTCGGCGAATCGGCCGCGCGGCCATCGTGCTGTGGAGCGTTGCGCTGGTGATGCTGGCGATCGTGGTGCTGTACCACGATCGGGCGACGCTTTGGAATCGCGAACTGTCGGCCTTGAGCCCCGTGTCGATCGAGGAGCAGAACTACGATGCGAAGCTGCGCGCCGATCTGGGCGCCGCCGACGTTCGCGATCTGGTGATCGTCTCCGGACCCGACCAGGAATCGATACTGCGCAGCGCCGAGCGCGCGGCGCACGCACTGCAGGGATTGGTGGACGACAAAACGATCGGCGGATTCGAGAGTCCTGCCAATTACCTGCCGAGCATGGCGACGCAAGAAATACGCCGCAGCAGCCTGCCGAGCGCATCTGAACTGAGCGCCAATTTGAAGCAAGCGCTGGACGGCTTGCCGTTGCGCGCCGATCGATTACAGCCCTTCCTCGAGGACATCGAAGCCACGCGCCACGCGGCGTTGGTCACGTCGCGGGACTTGGCGGGTACCTCGCTGAACGCCGGCTTCGATGCGTTGGTCCTTCACCGCAGGGATCAATGGAGTGCGCTGCTGCCGCTGCGCAGCGCGGCGGCAGGCGGGCCGATCGACATGGCTCGCGTGGTCGCGGCGCTGAAAGACGCCAAGCTGGAGGACGCGCAGGTGCTCGACCTCAAGCAGGAGTCGGACGCGCTGTATGCCGGTTATCTGTCCGAGGCAATCCGCTTTTCACTTGCCGGATTTTTGGCGCTGACGGTTCTGTTGCTGATTGCGTTGCGTTCGCCGCTGCGCGTCGCGCGCGTGCTCGCGCCCTTGGTGCTCGCGGTGCTCGCGGTTGCCACGGGCCTCGCCATCGCCGGCGTGCAATTGACCATTCTGCACCTGGTGGGCATGCTGCTCATTGTGGCCGTCGGCTCGAACTACGCGCTGTTTTTCGACCGTCAGGCCCATGCGGAAGACGGCGGCAGCGAAGCGCTCACGCTGGCATCGCTGGTCATTGCCAATGCCAGCACGGTAATCGGTTTCGGCCTTTTGTCCTTCTCGCAGGTTCCGGTGCTCGTCGCATTGGGCACCACGGTGGCGCCGGGCGCATTTCTCGCGCTGCTGTTCGCCGCGATCGGCGCGCCCGCCGCAAACGCTCATGCGCAGCATTCTTAAGCCCGCTGAGCCCGGCAGGGCTGCCGCGACGCAGATGGTATGGTTCCCGGGCGCGTATCACTCGGCGCAAGATTTCCTGGACGCGGGATTTCCGGAGGCGGTTCTCGAGCGGCAGCTCCCCTTGGATCTTAGGTTCGTCGATTTGGAGATGCAGCACCTGGATGATCGCGAGCCTCTTGATCGTTTGCGCCACGAGATCGTGTTGCCGGCGCTCGGATCGGGGGTGTCGGTTTGGTTGGCGGGAATCTCGCTCGGCGGCCTGGTCGCGCTGGACTATGCCAGCTCTCATCCAGACGAGTTCGATGGACTGTGTCTGCTGGCGCCCTATCTGGGAAATCGCATGCTGCTCAACGAAATCGCCGCGGCCCAGGGGCTGGCCGGATGGGAGCCGGGTGAACTTGCGCAAGCCGATGCGGAACGCCGAATATGGCGCTACCTGAAGGCGCGAGTCGCCCCGCGACCGCTGTACTTAGGATACGGGCAAGATGACCGATTCTCGGCGGCGCATGGCCTGCTGGCGCATGGCCTGTTGGCGCAGGGGCTGCCGGCGGACGCCGTCCATGTCATCGGCGGCGGCCATGAATGGCGCACGTGGATGAAGCTGTGGGAGAATTTTCTGGACTCGCATTTCGTATGAACCAAGAAAGCGACCCGCCTGGGCGGTGGACACCTTCCCCGCTGTTGCTGGCGTCCGGCGCCGTACACTTGGGCGCGGCGGCGGCCGCTTTCGCGAGGCCGCGCGCGTGGCCTTGGGCGCTCGGCGCGGTGGTCTTGAACCACGTCGCATTGGCGGCGGCCGGCCTTTGGCCGCGAAGCCAGCTGTTGGGCCCGAATTGGACACGCCTGCCCGCGCGCGCCGGCATCACGGCGGGTGTCGCGATTACCATCGATGATGGTCCCGAGCCGGATGTCACGCCCCAAGTCTTGGCGCAGCTCGAGGAGTACCGGGCGTGCGCAACTTTTTTTTGCGTCGGCGAACGCGTGTTGCGTTATCCGGATCTCGCGCAAGAAATCGTCCGGCGCGGCCACGCCATTGAAAATCACAGTCAGCGGCACCGGCACAACTTCTCATTGCTGGGGCCCGGCGGAATGAGCGCCGAGATTTCACGCGCGCAGGACAGCATCTTTCGCGTGACAGGATGCCGGCCGAGATTCTTTCGCGCCCCGGCGGGTCTGCGCAATCCCTTTCTCGATCCTGTGCTGGTGCGGCTGAAACTGCGCCTTGCCAGTTGGACACGCCGCGGATTCGACACCGTGAGCGGTGATCCGGATGCCGTGTTCCGGCGTCTGGCCCACTCGCTGCAAACCGGCGATATTCTATTGTTGCACGACGGCCATGCGGCGCGCAGCCGCAGCGGCATGCCGGTGATCCTGGAAGTCCTGCCGCGCCTGCTCGACGCACTCAACACCCAGGGCTTGACCCCCGTGACGCTGCGCTCGGCGTTGGCGTGAGAACACCATGAAACCATTGCTGCTTGCGGAATATACGGCGACCAGCTGCATCGGCCGGGGCGTGACGCCGACGCTGAGCGCCCTCATCGAGCAACGCAGCGGACTTGCGCGCTGCGAATTCGAAACGGTGAAAATCGATACCCACGTCGGCGAAGTCCCCGGCGTCGATGCGCAGCGTCTGCCCAAAGACCTGCAGATATTCAATTGCCGCAACAACCGTTTGGCTGAGCTTGGCGTGCAGCAAGACGGATTTTTCGACGCCGTGCAAGCGGCTGCGGCACGATGGGGCCGCCGCCGTGTCGGAGTGTTCATCGGCACGAGCACGGCCGGCATCATGCAGACCGAGCTGGCTTATCGAGCGCGTGACGCCGTCAGCGGGGCGCTGCCCCCGAGCTTCGAATACGGCACCACCCACAACTCATTCTCCGTCGCGGACTACCTCAGGCAGCGTTGCCGGCTGGAAGGCCCGGCGGTGGCGGTTTCCTCGGCCTGTGCATCCAGCGCCAAAGTGTTCGGCTCCGCACGGCGCATGATCGAAGCGGGACTCATCGATGCGGCACTGGTGGGCGGAACGGACTCGCTGTGCCTCACCACCTTGTATGGATTCCATTCCTTGCAGCTCTCCTCGCCCGCGCCGTGCCGCCCCTTCGATGCCGCACGCGACGGCATTTCCATCGGCGAAGCTGCCGCATTCGCGCTGCTGGAGCGCGTACCGGAAAATCTGGACCCCGACGCCGTGCTGCTCTACGGCGTGGGCGAGTCGAGCGACGCCTACCACATGTCGGCGCCTCACCCGGAAGGCCTGGGCGCAAAACGCGCCATACAGGCTGCCTTGACGGCGGCATCGATGGAGCCCGGCGACGTTGATTACATCAATCTGCATGGCACGGGAACGCCGAGCAACGATCGCTCCGAAAGTCAGGCGGTCACCAGTATTTTTGGTCCGACCACGCCGTGCAGCTCGACCAAGGGCGCGACCGGCCATACTTTGGGAGCGGCAGGCGCATTGGAGGCAGTGATCAGCGTACTCGCCATCCAAAATGGATTGATGCCGGGCGGCGTGCACACGCATCGGATCGATCCGACTCTTACGGCTCACTACATCAAGGAGAACCGGCGCACAGCGGTGAGGCGAGTGCTCAGCAATTCATTCGGTTTCGGCGGAGCGAATTGCAGTTTGATTTTCGGCCGTGCGGGATGAGGTTGTCCGCATACATCGGCGGCATCGGCGTCCTGGGTCCCGGTCTTCACAATTGGCCCCACGCTGCGGCGGTGCTGTCGGGCAAACAGCCTTATGTAGCCGCGCCCACGCTGCTGCCTACGCCCGCGATGTTGCCGCCTGCGGAACGGCGGCGCACCGGACGCGTCGTGAAATTGGCATTGGCGGTGGCGCTGGAAGCCACCGCGAATGCCGATGCAGACCCCACCTTGCTGCCCAGCGTGTTCTCTTCGTCCGGAAGCGATGGCCACATCTGCCACGAAATCTGTCAGGCGCTGGCGCTGCCGGCCCGCGAGGTGTCGCCGACGCGTTTTTCCAATTCGGTGCACAATGTCGCGGCCGGCTACTGGAGCATTGCGACTGGATCCATGACCGAATCGAATGTCCTGTGCGCATTCGACGCCAGCTTCATCGCCGGTCTGTTGGACGCCCTGACACAGGTTGCGGTCGACCGGCAATCGGTTTTGCTCGTCGCCTACGACACCGAATATCCTGCGCCCTTGCACGCCAAACGCCCCATACCCGACGCACTCGGCGCGGCGATGGTGCTCACCCCCGAGCGCAACGCCGCCTCGATCGCGAGAATTGATCTCACGCTCACCGATGAAACCGGCGACAACATGGCGGACCTTCAGCTGGAAGCATTGCGGCGCGCGATTCCGGCCGCGCGTTCGCTGCCGCTGCTGCGATTGTTGGCGATCGGCGCCGCGGGACGCGCCGTCCTCGACTATCTCGACGTGTCGCGCGCCGCCGTGCAAATCGAACCATGCCGCTGAACCGAGCGTGGATTGAGGCCCGCATTCCTCATCAAGGCCGCATGTGCCTGCTGGACGAGGTGCTCGATTGGAACGCGCAACGCATTCGCTGCCGAACCGCCACTCACCGCGCGCCCGACAATCCGCTGCGTTCGCACGGCCGCTTAGGCATTGCCTGCGGTATAGAATATGCCGCGCAGGCCATGGCGCTTCACGGCGCGCTGGCGGGCGGCGCGGCGAATGGCGCGGTTGATGCGCTCGCAGGGGGTCCGTCGCGGGTCGGACTGCTTGCCGGCGTTCGCGACGTGCGCTTTTTAGTCCTGCGACTGGACGACATTGAGTCGGATTTGATTTGCGAGGTGAACCACCTCGCCGGGGACAACCTCACGGCGTTGTACGAGTTCGCATTGCGCGATCGCGACAGAAGCTTGCTCAGCGGGCGCGCCTCGGTGATCTTGAATGCGGGTGGACGGCTAAAAGTATGAATGACATCACGACTCGCGCCTTGGTCACCGGCGGCAGCGGAGGTATCGGCGGCGCCATTTGCCGGGCCTTGAGCGCTCAGGGCCACTATGTCTATGTGCACGCGCATCGCGGCATGGCCGCCGCCCAATCAGTGGCCGCCGGCATCATCGACGCGGGCGGTGAAGCGAGCGCCATTCAGTTTGATTTGACCGATGCCGGCTCGACGCGCACGACGATCGACAAGATTCTCGAGGAAGGACCCATCCAGATTCTGGTCAACAATGCCGGCGTGCATGACGATGCCGTGTTTCCTGGAATGAGCCCGCAACAATGGCATCGCGTGATCGATGTATCGATCGATGGATTCTATAACGTCACGCAGCCGCTGATGCTGCCGATGATCCGCACGCGATGGGGCCGGATCATCACCCTCTCGTCGGTCACGGCGCTTCTCGGCAATCGCGGCCAGGTGAACTACGCGGCGGCCAAGGGAGCGCTGAACGCTGCGACCAAGGCGTTGAGCCTCGAGGTGGCGAGCCGCGGCATCACGGTCAACGCCGTTGCGCCCGGGATTATTTCCACCGACATGAGCAAGCTCGCCTTCGACGAGGAGGCCATCGGCAGCCTGGTTCCGATGAAGCGCGCCGGCTCGCCCGACGAGGTGGCGAGCTTGGTGGCATTTCTCGCATCGCGCCAGGCGGGCTACATTACCGGACAGGTGATTTCCATCAATGGCGGAATGATCTGACTTGAATACTCCCAGCCTTGCCGCTGCCACCGGCGCGCAGAAGAACGAACTCATTCTTTTTTATACGCTGCTGGAACTCACCATCATTGTGATAGCCGGCCGGGCCGGCGGCGCACTCGCCCGGCGGATCGGTCAATCGGCGGCGGTCGGCGAAATCATAGTCGGAATCTTGCTGGGCCCGTCGTTATTCGGCCTCCTGGCGCCGCATGCCTTCGACTTCGTGTTTCATTCCGCACCGCCGGAACCCTTGACCGTCTTGTCGAATCTCGGTCTGGTGCTGCTGATGTTTCAGATCGGCATGGAATTCGACTTTTCCCACCTGACCGAACCTGTGAACCGCGCGGCGGTGCTGCGTATTTCCATCGCCTGTCTCACGCTGCCTTTCGCGGGCGGCTTCGGCCTCGGAATGTTGATCGCGCACGGTGCGCCGCCCGCAGCCCGGATCAACACGGCGCTTTTTGTCGCGACCGCATTGTCCATCACCGCGCTGCCCACCTTGGGCCGCATCATGATGGAGCTGAATCTGACGCGAACGCGAGTGGGTGTCATCGCCGTCAGCGCCGCCGCCGTCAATGATGTGGTGGGTTGGCTGCTGTTGGCGTTGGTCACCACGCTGACCGTGAGCGAATTCGTGCCGAGCCGCTTCGTCATGCGCGTGGCGATGGTCGCGGTATTCGGGCTGGTGAGCGTGCTGCTGGTCAGGCCGCTGCTGAAGAAGGCCATTCGCTCATCGCCGCCGCGCAACGGCAAGATCTCTGCCAATCTGCTGGGCGGGATATTGGCGGTGATTTTCATTGCAGCGATGACGACTTATCAGATCGGCATTTTCGCGATCTTCGGCGGATTCATGATGGGCGTCATTTTGTATGACGAGACGGATCTGGTGGCTGCGTGGCGCGACCGCCTGGGCGATTTCGTCACGGTATTTTTTCTGCCGATTTTCTTCACGTACACCGGCCTGCGGACCTCCATCGGCGGCCTCGACACCTCAGCGGATTGGGTATGGTGCGCCGCCATTGTCGCGGTCGCCACCGTCACAAAATTGGGTGGCGCCTATGTCATGGCGCGCCGCTGCGGATGGGATCATCCGCAATCTGCGATGATCGGTTTCATGATGAACACGCGCGCCTTGATGGAATTGATCGTGCTCAATGTCGGCCTCGACCTCGGCGTGATATCGCCGAAGCTGTTCACGATGCTGGTCATCATGGCGATCGTCAGCACCATCATCACGACGCCGGCGCTGCGCTACTTCATGCCGCGTGCCGGACTCGAACTTCAGGCGTAGGCATCGAGCAGCCCGCTCGCGGCCCGCGAAGTTGCACCCGGTGTCTGCACCGAAGCGCTGGATTCGCCGCTGATCGCCGGCGTTCCCTCATATCCATGCGATTGCGGCGAGCGCTCTTGGAACGAGCGCTGCGAAATGTCGACACTCACCTGCCCAAATCCTTGGGCGCCCAGCATCTCGCGCAATTGCGGCGAACTCGATTCCAAGGCGTCGCGCGTTACGGCGCTGTGGCTCGTAAACCAGACTTGCGCATGGCCTCCCTGCAGCGCGATGCGTACTTCGATGGGCCCGAGCGCCGGCGGATTGACCTGCAATTTGGCGCTGGTCAAATTGCTGTCCATCATCAGCGACACCCGGTCGGCAACGCCCTGCCCGAACTCCGCCGTATCCACGCCCGCTGCAACCTTCAATGTGGGCGGCGGCGATACGTCGGTCGAAGTGCCCGACGTCAGCAATTGTGCGGCCCCGGCGGTGCCGTCATTCGACGTAGCGGAAATAGAGGAATCGGAATCGCCGCGGGAGTGCTTATCCGCGGCGCCGGCGCCGGCTGAGGCCGAGACCGCTTGTGCAATGGACAATGCGGTTGCTGCTCTCACCGCTGCCGTCAGAGATGCCGGCGAGTGCGTTGCCGCCGCCGCGATCGCCTGCGTCTGCGCAGCGCTGGATCCTAGGACCCCTTGCGGCGCTGCGCCCGTATCGGGAGTCGCCAAATCGTCTGCCGGCGGAGAAGACTGCGTTGTGGGGGCGCCCGTGCCCTGTGCGATGGCTGCTGCCATGATGGCTTGCGCCGCCGCGTCGCTGTCCGCCGATGACGGAGCAGCGCTGGGCGTCGTGCCGCTCAGAGCGCCGCTGAAAGCGTCCGCGTTACCGTCGGTCGAGGTTGGAGCCGACGTCGCTGCGGCGATGCTCGCCTTGCTCGCGGTGGGGTCAATGGGCTTGGCAGCGGGCGCGGCGTTCGCCGGCGCGGCAGGAACCCGCGCCGTGGGCGCGGGCACGCCGGCAGCGCTGCCTGACAAAACGTTCGAATCCGCCGCAGCCGCGGGCCCGGTCGCACCCGGCGCCGGTGTCATGGAGAACCCGGGCGGCAAGCTCGGAGCGCCAGCCGCAAGACTGGCGGCGCTATCCGCAGTCAAATCACGGGCCGCCGCGACGGCTTCCGGCGAAGTCGCCGGCGAAGTCGCCGGCGAGGT
>Ga0193709_1000211_pt1 | contig 23572 bp, 13 predicted proteins | sample H3c2metaG_FD_160571 | JGI IMG/M metagenome (GOLD analysis project Ga0193709, IMG submission 160571) | Soil microbial communities from a riparian zone of the East river system, Colorado, United States - H3c2 | ecosystem: Environmental > Terrestrial > Soil > Riparian zone | place: USA: East River...
CGTGCCACGTTTTGCCGCGTAAAATATGGCGAACGGGCCAGCCCCAGCACCGCCGTCAGGGCCAGACCTGCCAGGAAGATTCCTGAAAACAGACTAAACCTGGCGATAAAATTCGTGCTGCGGTGAAAAATTTGGGCCATGTTCGCGTTGCGCCGTGGCGGGGTCTCCACGAAGGGACCGAGTACAGGAGAATCCACCCTCAGTTACCGAGTCGGCGCTTTCTCGGTTTCGATATGACGCGATAGTTTCTAACAAATCTTTTCGAATTGCAACCGCGCGCCGCAATTACATTAATCATTAATTATTTCGTTCTCTTGGTTCACAGGTTCCGTTCATTTTGCAGCACACGAAACCCTGTGACTCCGCGTTTTTGATGCTCATCGCAAGGCAGTTGACTCAGATTTTTTGAAGAAATTACCAACCACGCCGTTTGGCCGGCGCCAGCCCCGTGGTATCTTAGAGAGATACTTCGCACTCGTTTTTTCGCGAAGACTGCTCTACATCGCGCGGTTCCGCTCTTCACCCGCGATCGCCCGCTGGGGCGTGGTCCAACTGGTAGGACACCTCACTGTTAATGAGGACGGTGAAGGTTCGAATCCTTCCGCCCCAGCCAATTTTGCTGATTCTGTTAGAGTTGTTTTCCTTCTTTCTAACAATAAGCTGCTTTCTAACAATTGAACAAGTTTACGAGCCTAGCCGGGCGATTTTGTACGGCATCGCGTCGCTGAGTGCCGATGACGTGCGCGTAAATTCCTAACGTGAGACGCGGGTCGCTGTGGCGCATTTGCTTCCGCATTACTGGACCCGGAATTGTAAGCAACTCTTCCGTATGCTCCACCGCGGGCCCGCCTAGCGTTGAAGGCCAATCCTGTGGAGGAGCTCCGTGAAACGGGGATCTGAATGTAAGTCGTCGTAGATGGGGTCGGCATTCAGCCAGATCAACTTCGCGGAACGTTCGTCAATCGCTTTTCCGAGGCTTGCGAAGGCTGCGTCTTTATCGCCTAGCCCAATATTGATCATGGCCATGAAAGTTGGCTCGACGAATTGGCGGTGTGAGCGTCTTTCTAATTCGCGAAGCGTTCTTCGGGCGGCAGACTTATTGCCCGTGCGAGCGTCAGCACGAGCGAGCATTGCGAGCCAAAAAGAATTGTCCGGATCCTGAGCTAGCGCGGAGCGATATTCTGCTTGGGCTTTAGCAAAATCGTGTTTTTGCTCATAAGCAAGCCCGAGCCCGCTTTGCGCCATGGGAAAATTTGGCTCGATCTCAAGCGTTTCGCGGAACTGCATGATAGCGTCGTCTGGTCGATGAGCAAAGGAATAGGCAAATCCCAAATCAACTCCACTGATGAGACTTAACGGATCGAGCCGTAAGCCTTGCTTCATAACTACAATGCTGTCCGCCAGGTTCCCGCTAATTTCGAAGCAATATGCTTCCAAGTTGTAAATACGAATGAAATTCGGATTCAACTCCTTAGATCGGACTAACTCTTTCTGCACCCCTGGCAAATCCCAATCGAAAAATAGATGAATAGCGGCCATGGCAACATGTGCTTCGACAAGTGATTCGTCGAGGTCGAGCGCTTTCATGGCGGCTTCTTTAGCCTTGGGAAATTCCTGCGTCGGCCTGCCAAAAAGATTGCCGAAAACAATGTGGGCGTCCGCCAGACCGGCGTACGCGGGCGCGTAATTGGGATCGTTTTGGATCGAAAGGTTGAAGTACTCGGCGGATTTGAGCACGCCGTCGCGCGTGAATTTATTCCAGAAATAGCGGCCTTTTAGATATGCATCCAGCGCGTCAGGATTAACCGGACCAGCGGAATGAAGATGTGACTGCTCTTGCGGTGTGATGCGCACTCGAATCTCATTTGCGATGGCCTGCGTGACCTGGGATTGCATGGTGAAAATGTCGCGAATGTCTCCGTCAAACGTTTTCGCCCAAATTTGAGTGTCGGTGGATGCGCGAATCAGCTGCGCCCTAATGCGAACTCGATTGCCAGATCGTTCTACGGAACCTTCAACAAAAGCGTCCACATTCAATTCATGCCCAATCTCCGGAAGGGTCTTGTGTGTGCCTTTGTAATGCATCGATGAAGTTTGTGAAGTTACCCGTAAAGCGCTCAGCTGACCGAGTTCTGTGATCAGTGACTCCGTCATACCGTCTGTGAAATATTCCTGGTCCAAATTTACAGGACTCTCGAACGGGAGAACCGCCAGATTCCTGATTTGAGGACCATTGGCACTCGAGGTAAAGCGCCGGTTCAGGCTCCCCGCACCGACCGCCAGGACCGCGAAAGTTAGAAGTGCAAAGGCGATAAGGACCGAGCGGCGAGACCTTGTGGCTGGAGTCGCTACCGAAGTGGGGGGCGTGGTAACGGTCGGTGTACAGTCTTCGACCCGACCGAGGAACCTGTATCCGCGGCGCGGCAACGTTTCGATATAAAGGGGAGTCCCTGCCGAATCGCCCAGTACCTGGCGGAGAGTCTTGACTGCAGTGTTCACACCGTGTTCAAAATCGACAAAGGTGTCCGCGGGCCACAGACTCTCGCGCAGCTCTTCGCGAGTGACCAGCTCGCCACGGCGTTCGACAAGGATGGCCAGGATTTGGAACGGCTGTCCGGAAAGCTTGAGTTTGATCCCCAGTTTTCGCAGCTCGCAGGTGCGCAAATCGATCTCAAAAGGACCGAAGCGAGCTGTTGAAAGTGTGGAATTTTGCGGCACAGAGCTGGACGGCGGCATGTCGACGAGTTTACCACCGTTGATGGATGCCTCAGTGTTTCGGACCTGGATTCAGCCTGTCTGCTCGAAGCGCCTAATCAGCTTATTTGCTGCCAGTTACGCTTACACTTAATTCTCACCGCGAACTCACCCCGACTCTATTGACCTCTGAATCGCGCTGGCGCAAAACTTCAGCCCGCAGCAACTGAACGATTATAAGGTCAAGGAGAAACAATGAATCATCTTGGTTCGATTCTGGCGTCGCGGAGTTCGCGATGGTTGTTGGTGGGTGCTTTCCTGATTCTGCCTCAGATAGCTCGTGCCCAGTGGAAGGCGAGCGTAGGAGCTGAGAATCCATCCATGGCACATCAAGCCCTGGCTTTTCTTCCAAACGAAATCTGGATTCACGCGGGTGATAGCGTTACTTGGACGTTTAATTCCAATGAAATTCACACTGTGACATTTCTCAAGCTTGATCAAGTGCGTCTGCCGTTTGACGCCGGTTGCCCGGGGTTTGCTCCTGGTGTAACTGGCAGTTTCGATGGTTCAACATGCCTCTCCACTGCACCGCTGACCAAGAAGCAAAAGTTTACCGTGACATTCCCAGCTATCGGTAACTTCAAACTGGTCTGTCTGGTCCACCAGAATATGACCGGCGTCGTCCATGTGCTCAGTCCTATCGAGACACTTCCTCATTGGCAGGACTTTTATGATGATGAGGCGGTTCAGCAGAGCAAGGCGCTCTTGTCTGATGATGACCTGGAGCATGAACGCGCACAAATTGCCGCGGATCACGAGCATGCCAACATCAATTCCGTGACAGCTGGCATGGGCGAGGTCATGGCCAACGGCGGAGGCTCCAGAACTTTCTCTATCATGCGATTTATGGATGCAGCAAAAACGATCCATGCGGGCGAAACCGTCGAATGGACCAATCTAGATCCGGTGACTCCCCATACCATCACATTTGGCGTTGAGCCGATGAATCCCGTTTTCCCAGTCAATGCAACCCTGGACCCGGACGGCGCCTTGCACGGCACGATTAGTTCAACCGCCGACAGTGTTCACTCCGGGCTCATACTCGCGGCACCGCAAGATCAGATGTTTCTCGCTGCACCACCTCTCAGTGTCACGCGATTCCGAGTGACGTTCACGCACCCAGGCGTGTTTCCATACATCTGTGCTCTTCATGACGGCCTTGGCATGAAGGGAAAGATAACCGTCCTTCCCTAGTTCGGGAGCCGCCCCATTGGGCAACGTGATTTTACAGATGCGCCCATGGTCAGGGAGACACATCAGAGCGATGTACGTTTTAGAAACCATGCAAATCAGCTATCGGATATGTGGAGTAATAGGGACCATATCTCCGATAGCTAGGCTTCATGGCAAACCGGACAACAGCGACTAAGGCCCTCGGCCGTTGTGCAACTGAAGTCCCCATCCTGCCCAGCTCACTTTTAGGACTTTGCGTTGGGCGCCTCCTGGAAGTGTTATTGGCATCGACACCTGCCTTGGCTGCGGCGCCCAGGTCATCGTCGGTCCCTTGGGTCCGTACCCCTTGGCGAACTGAGCTTCGGTTGGCGTCCGGCAAGGGCGAAGGGGCGCGTCCCTCGGCGATATGCGCACGAACAGTCCAGGACCGCACTTGAGCTTGCTTCGACTTCACGAGTTTCTTAGCCCGTGCGGTTCTCTTCTCCACTGTACTTAGGTCCAGCACAACGAAGATTTCCCCGGCTGTCGGCTCGCGGGTCGGTCGTTAGAGTCGCCAACGGAACGGGCTGATTGGTTGCAATGCGTTTGCGTTTCGTACTACCGTTTTAATACCAATTGAGGCATAAAAACGCTTAAAGGCGCTTCCAGTCGCTTAAGCATGAAGCGTTCTAAGTCGTACGGAACACGAGAAAAGCAGCGATTCTAAGGCTATTTGAGCACACGGGGTTATTTTCGAATCCTTCCGCCCCAGCCAAATTCCCCCTCTAGAAATAATGACGCGGGACCTCGGCTGTTTTTTTTGCGCCGATTACGTTGCGCCAACTCAAGAACCCCGCTTCGATACACGTAACGAGACGGGTGTTGTAAAAAATACCGCAAAGGCCGCAATTAGACTAAGATACTGTCACTAAGACTTGGACATTTCCTGATTTTTTCGAATTGCCGAGCATTGCCATCGGCTGGAGTTCGTTTAGAACGCGACTGAGAACATGCGTTGTATCTACTGCAAGGCGGAAAATCCACCTAACGCCGCTAAATGCGGGAAGTGCGGAAAAGCTGTGCCCTCATCGGAAGCGACTTTCGTCGGCGACGAGCCGGCGAAGCAACCCAATCCGGCTTTGAAAGCGGAATTGCCGAACGGCGCGAAGGCAGCTTCAAAAGGTGAAGATCCGCAGGGAGCGTTCGTCGCCACCTCGACGCCTGCAACTCCTGAAGGCTGGTCGATCTCAAACACCCGCGCGCCCGTTTTACCGCAGGGAGAATTTGCCCCTGGCACCGTTCTCGGCGACCGTTACGAAATCCTGGCGCTTTTGGGGCAAGGCGGAATGGGCGCTGTTTATAAGGCGCGGGACACCGAATTGGATCGTCTGGTTGCGCTGAAAATCATTCGCCCGGAGCTTACGACCAATCCGGAAATTCTCAAGCGATTCAAGCAAGAACTGATCCTGGCTCGCCAGGTTACGCATCGCAACGTCATTCGCATTTTCGATCTTGGGCAGGCCGACGGCTTCAAATTCATCACCATGGAGTACCTCGAAGGTCAGGACCTGCGCGTGGTTCTTCGCGAGAAGGGAAAGCTGACGCCGGAGGCAGCCGCCCGCGTAATTCTGCAAATTTGCCGCGCACTGGAAGCCGCGCACGGCGAGGGAGTCATCCACCGCGACCTGAAGCCGCAAAATATCATGCTGGACGCGAACGGCCGCGCCTACGTCATGGACTTTGGCATCGCGCGCTCCGCCTATCTTCCCGGCATGACGCAAACCGGCGCACTGGTCGGCACTCCGGAATACATGTCGCCGGAACAAGCAAAGGGAGAAAAGCTGGGCGAGAGGTCCGACCTCTTTTCATTAGGCGTGATTCTTTACGAGCTGGTGATAGGCCAGTCGCCATACTACTCGGACACGCCGCTGGCGACACTCTGGAAACGGCTGCAAGAAAAAGCCAAGCCGCTTTGCGAAATCGATCCCACGATTCCAAAGGCATTTAGCGACATCGTCGAAAAAGCACTTGAAATCGAGCCGGAGAATCGGTTTGCCAGTGCCAACGAATTCGCTCAACATCTGGAGTCCTGGCTGGGCATTTCTCCGTCGATGATCGGGTCGATCACCGGTCCAGCACTCCTGCCTTTGCCGGCGCAAAAACCGATCTGGAAATACACCGCGATCGGTGCTCTGGCGTTGTTGCTGGCCTTTGCCGGTCTCGGCTTGCCAAAGAAGTTTTTTCCCGGTTCGGCAAAGAAAACCGCTCACGAACCCGTTAGTGTTCTTGTTGCGGACTTCACGAATCATACTGGCGATGCCATTTTCGACGACACCCTCGAGCCGATGTTCAACGTCGCGTTGGAAGGGGCCAGCTTTATAAATGCCTTCAATCGCGGGAATGCTCACAAGCTTGCCGGACAACTTCCGCACCCTAGCGACAAGCTCGACGAACAGCCAGCGCGGCTGGTCGCGGTCAGCCAAGGCATAGGCGCAGTGATCACCGGCGAGCTTAGCCGGCGCGGCGACAAATACAGTCTTTCCGCAACGGCATTGGACGCAGTAAGCGGCAACGTCATCGCCAAAACAGAGGCCACTGCAGACACTAAAGATGCGCTGCTACTCCTCATTCCTAAGCTGGCAGCTCCCATCCGCAAGGCGTTGGGCGACACCACGTCGGAATCGGCCCAACTGCAGGCTGCAGGCGGAGCGTTCACAGCCGCCTCTCTCGAGGTCGTGCATCAGTACGGTATCGCGATGGATCAACAGTTTGCGGGAAAGTCGGAAGACGCGCTGGGCTCTTTTGCAAAGGCAGCGGAACTGGACCCAAACTTTGGCCGCGCTTACGCAGGTATGGCCGCCGTCTCGGGAAACCTGGGTAAAGCACAGGACGCCGAGAAGTACGCCAAACTTGCCATGGAACACGTGGACCGTATGACCGAACGCGAACGCTACCGCATCCGCGGCATGTACTACATCAGGACGGAAAATTGGCAGAACTGCGTTGAGGAATACGGCGAGCTCTTAAAGCAATATCCGGCTGATAATATCGGGCAGAACAATCTCGCGGCTTGTCTGGCCGCAATGCATAACATGCCCCGGGCCTTGGAGGAAGCGCGTCGCGCCGTCGAACTTGCGCCGAAAGACCTGATGGCCCGCAATAATTTTTCGCTTTATGCGTGTTACACGGGAGATTTCCAAACTTGCGAGCGTGCCGCGCGCGAAGCTCTAAGCCTTAATCCTTCTTTGGAAGAGGGTTTCCTCCTGGTGGCACACGCTCAGCTCGGCCAAGGCCAGGTGCCTGAGGCCACCAAGACTTACCAGGAACTTCAGAAACTCGGTGCCCATGGCGCTTCTCTAGCTTCTTCAGGTTTGGCCAACCTCGCGCTGTATGAAGGCAGATACCGCCAGGCGCGGCAGATTCTTGAAAAGGCCATAGCCGCCGACCTCGCCGCAAAGCAACCTGATCAAGCCGCTGATGATCTTGCGATGCTGGCATACACGGCGATCCTGCAAGGCGACATGCCAGCGGCGCTCGCTGCCGCAGACAAGGCCCTGGTTAACAGCCAGTCAACAAAGACAAGATTCCTGGCGGCGCTAATCTTCATTGATGCCGGACAAGCTGCGCGGGGCCGAAAACTGGGAACGGCACTCGGTTCTGAACTGCAAGCCGAATCGCAGGCTTACTGCAAATTGATTCTCGGCGAAGCGGCTTTAAAGGAGCACGATCCCAAGCAGGCGCTTCAGCTCTTCACCGAGGCAAAAAACCTGGTCGATGACTGGATCGTCCATCTTGATCTGGGACGAGCCTATCTGGAAGCGGGAGCCTTTGCGAAAGCCGATTCCGAATTTGATCGCTGTATCAAGCGGCGCGGCGAGGCGTTGGAACTCTTTACCGACGACATGCCGACTTACAGCTATCTTCCTCCCGTCTATTATTTCCAGGGAAGGGCACGTGATGGACTGAAGAGTCCAGGTGCCGCCGATTCCTACCGTACTTACCTAAGCATTCGCGGAAAAGCAGGCGAAGATCCGTTCATTGCTGAAATCCGGCGCCTCGGGCACTGACTTTCCGAAAAAGGGAGCAAACGGGGACGCGCCCGCACGTCGGTTCAATCCGCCGCTGTTTTATCAGTGCTTAGGTCCCCACCCGGTTTTAGAACTTCACGAAGATCGATCTGGTGGCGGAAGGTGCGCTCTGCACTCCCTGCTTGTTCGTGCCGGCAACGAAATACGTGTAATAAGTGTTGTTCTTAACGGTGCCATCAAGCACCTGTAAAGGCGAAGGCGGGGCCGTATTGGTCAGCTTCCCGATGGTTGCAACGTTGGTAAACGTGGCCTTGGCGGCAACGGCTGCGGACAGCGAGGTGAAGGATCCGGTAGCTCGCCAGACGGAGTAAACACGGAACTGGCCGAAATCGGGCGCATTCCAGGTTACCGAAACCGAATGGCCGCTCATCACTGGAGTGAGAATAAGGGGCGAGTCCGCAGTGGTATTTGCAAGGTCGGAGTCCTGCTCGCTGCCGCCGCCAGTGAACCTGCTGCCACCGCCGGTAAAGCGATTCCCTCCACCGGTGAACCTGTTGCCACCGCCGGTAAACCTGCTGCCGCCTCCCGTGAACCTGTTCCCGGAGGACCCGAACGCATTCGAGCGGGCACCAATCTGGCGCAAGTCGAGATTAACCCAGTCATTGAATCCCTGCATGTCGTTGAAAGCGGGCGAGGCCGGAGGATCCGGTGAAGCAAAAACGCTTCCGTTGAAGTTCACATCCTGCCAGGCAACCGGCTGTGTCCGGTTGGGAATAATCAGATCGTTATTCCAGTCGATCATCGGTTTGAATATTGGATTCTCGTCAACCCGCACCAGTAATTTTTCCTCCTTCGCCGTCGGCGTACCGTCGCAGTGCGCCTGCGAAGTCCGTGTGCCCAGTTGGGTATCGATAGCGCTCGGCACAGCAAACCAGCGGGTCAAATGTGCTGGTTGCCCGGCGTTATAGATGTCCGTGCCTAACCCAGTCTGTTCGTTCAACGCTAGCTCAGACACACTCGGGAGCGTTTGACTGGAATAGTCAATTCCCCCATCGGGAAAACCGCGGATCTGAAACAGATAGTTCATCGAACTGAGGAAACCGGGATTGCAGTTCAAGCCATAATTCGCGGGTTCCAATGCACTGTTCGTCTGTTGGCCTGCTAAGGGTTCGCTGCTAACGACGCTGCCTTTGGGAAAGAAGGTGCCGCCATGGGTCAGGAAGAGGGTGTGCCCGAGTTCATGCAGCAGCGTTCCGGCTTCAGCTGTGATCGTGCCTACCTGATTGGTGCAATAGGCGGTACTGGCTTCAGTTGGGTCTGGTTGGCAGCCGGTAGGATCATCCGCCGGCCACAAGCCAAAGGTGACCGTGGAGTCGGCTCCGCCTACATCGGAAAAGCCAGACATACTGACCGGTCCGCCAAAGGAAAGCACCAGCTCCGGCTCACTGGAAAAATCGTAGACTCCGTTTATGACGCCTGGAGTCTGAATTGTGAAAGTTGTCTGGTTGGCGCCGGGGCCAGCCGCTAGAGCGCTAACCTGATAGATTCCGTTGAGCGAAACGTTCTTAGGCTGTGGCAGAAGCGCTCCGTCCACGGTGACGCGATCGCAGTTGGTATCGCTACATCCCGGATCTCCGGGTTTGGGGAATCCTAGAGGAGTCGTGATGACCACCGTTCCGACGTTGTTGGACACACTGATCGAATTCAGCGTCGCCACGCCACTATTCTTCAAAGCGTCTGCCAGGCCTGCTGAGGCCCAGTAGGTCCGCGGCATTCCTAGCCCGTGAGCGAAAAACACATAGTGGTAGCTGTCTTTCCGGCCGGACTGAAAGTTTCCAAGCGTAGGATCGCTTTGCACGAATTCCACGCCCCCTTTCCAGCCAACCGTTGCCTGATTCGGAAATGCACAAAGCGGGGCCGTGATCCCATCCTTGCAAACGAGCAACCCCTCGGATATCGCGTTGCCACCTGCGTTTGGAAATATTGTCGCTAGGGAGTCTTTGGGCGGCGGCACTGGATACGAAATCACAAATTTTGTGTCGCTCTGGTAGATACCTGCGCCAAGATCGAAATGAACGTGTATCCCGGCCCTGAGGAGAGCCTCGCCTACCTTATCCAGAGCCGCTTGCTTGGGCAGGTGCGAATGCAGGTAGCTGTCGGCAGAACCATCTAGATTGCTCGAATAATCCAGCTCTATGAAAAGGTCTTTCTGACCGTTCTTCGCTCCGGGCAGCGCCACCCATTGTCCGGTGTTGACGTCTGTGTACCCCCCATCTCGCTTCCACGAATCGAGTAGTCCATCGCTATCGCCGTTCTGAACCGTGGTGCTGAAAATCACCACACCCCAGTTGACACAGCCACTATTGGAGCCCGACGGCACAACTTGAGTCATCGCTGTCGAAGCATCGGCCGGTACAGCGCTTGTCGACGTCCACGTCGGATTGTCCCAGGAGCCGCCGCCAGTCGCCGAAATGGTGTTCTGATTATAGATTCCAGGGAAGGGCGGGAGGCTGCCATACCGACTGGACAGGGTGCTGCCGTTTAGATAGACCGTTTCCGACTTGTTTGGCTGGCCATTGCCCACAATGTGCGTGATCTTGGCAGTGGCCGAGGTGGAGGCATCATAGAACCCCTGCATGGTCAAGCTCATCGTCGATGACGAGTTGCTCGGTGCCAGCGCGCCATCATAGAACACAATCGAATTCAGCGGAACCTGCGGTGATTGCACGCGGTAAATAATCACCAGACTGGCCCCTAAAGTAAGAGGCGTCCCGCCGCCATTGCTTCCACTATCGGCTAACCGGACCTGATAACTTCCGGGTGTAACCGAGTTCGGAGTCTGAATATTGCCGTTTGCATCCAGGGGCAGATAGGGCCGCACATCCGCGCGGTACACACGCATCGTAGCGGTTCCATTGGATGAACCGGAACATCCGCCCGAACTCCAGGATGTAGGGGCATTAGGATTGCCTAGCTGGGTTCCCGTGATTGCATAGCTATTAAAAAACCCTTGCTGGCCGGCTGATGCCGACTGGAATTTCTCAACCGTCTCCCAGTAAAGATAGGCGGCCACAATATCGGCACCGGCAGGCACACCCGTAGCAGGGACGGAATTCTGATCGGGAATGTTGATGGTTCCCGTAGCAACGCCATTGACGCCTAGTCCTCGCAATCCCACGCCGCCCACAACATAATCGCCGGTGACAAAATAGTTGTTCGATAAAGCCAGTTGCGCTGACGCCGGCTGCGCAAGCGAAAACGTCAAGGCAAACAACAACAACGCGGCCGTTATCTTAAATAGCCGACGAACCCAAGAGATTGTGCCCGGAGCTGGAATGGCAGGGTGCATAATCAGCCTCTCACATTACGAATTTTTACAAGGCAGTTGTCGACGCCCAGTTCGGCACCGCCTTCTCGAAAGTAAATTCCACGCATGGGGATGAACATGACAGTTCGTAACAAATCGTTATTCACTAACTTCCATTTCGGGAGCCGACACTGAGGGGAAGCGATTGAACAGCTACGAGCCGACCGCTCTCAGAACTAGGTTTGAGCTCCTCGCCGTTGTATTAAGACTGGGGACGAGTTCGGTAACAAACTGTCCCGCAACATACTATGATTCCTGTATTGCGTCAAGTTTGGCATACTCCCAAATACTCCCAGGTGGTGTAGGAATAAGGGCCAGATCCTCCCGCGCGAACGTATGGGTTCTCATAGCGGCAGCCAAATGCTCCCCATCTGCGCTTATTTCACCCTCTTCCTGTGAACCAATCCACCCGCCATTCGTCCTAATCTCCAGGACCCCGATGAAAGTCACCGTAAAAGGACTCTCATGCGCCTTCTGGCTCTCTCCTGTGCCGCACTCTTCTATTCCGCTTCCGTCTGTTCTCAAAATTCCGCGCCCGTACCCGCCAGTTCAGGACTGAAGCAGCAACTCGATCAACAAGTCCCCATCTGGCTCACCGAGTTCAAGGTCACCAGCGTCTCCGTCGCCTATGTCGAAAACGGCAAGATTGCTTGGAGCGCTTATTACGGCGAGCAAGTTCCCGGGGGGCCTCCCGTGGACGACAAAACTCTCTACAACGTCGCTTCACTCACCAAACCCATCACGGCCGAAGTAATCCTTCGCCTGGCGTCCAACGACAGGCTCTCGCTGGACGAATCCATGGCACCCTTCTGGACCGACCCCGACATCAAAGACCATCCCTGGAGTCGGCTGCTGACCCCGCGCATTTGTCTTTCACACCAAACTGGCTTCAGCAACTGGCGCTATCAAAGCAAAGGCGTTCTGACCTTGCAATGGCAGCCCGGCACAAAAACTGGCTATTCAGGCGAAGGTTTCGATTACGTTGCGCGTTTCGCTGAGAAGAAAACCGGCCAGCCCTGGGAACAGCTTGCGCAGCACTACGTCTTCGACGAAATCGGCATGCGCGACACTTCTTACACGCCGCGCGATTGGTGGGCCGGCCGCCAGGCCCAACCCGTGGAACCCGGCGATCGCACGAAATGGTCTGCCGCCGACCTGCTACGCACCACCGTCACCGACTACGCGAAATTCATGATCAGCGTCATGAACAACGAACACGTCAGCCCGGAAATCGCCCGTAGGCGCCTCAGCATGGTCCGCAACAACGTAACTCCCGAAACGCAGGCGGCCGTCTGCAAAGGCACCCCGAACCCTAGCCGCTGTTCCGCTTCCGCCGGCTTCGGCCTAAGTTGGCAAATTGTCAAAATAAACGACGAAATCATTTTGGATCACAGCGGCTCTGATCCCGATGTAAAGACCCTGGCACTGTTTATCCCAAACCGGAAGACCGGAATCGTTGTTTTCAGCAATGGTCCAGACGTGGATAACCGGGCCATCCAAAAAATTGTTTCGCTGCTGTACCCAAATCCCGTCTATCTAAATACTCTGCGGTGACGATTTCCCACCGGAAGCGTTGCAGCTTTTCAATCCTTCTCCGTCGGCAAGCCGGCCTCGACCCAACCGCGCCACCCGCCATCCATGGATTCCACGTTCGTATATCCCATCTTCTGCAAATTATCCGCCACCAGCGCGGACCGGAATCCTCCTCCACAATACAAAACTATCTTCGTCGCGGTCTCCGGCACCTGGGTTTCAATATCGCGCTCAATAATCCCTCTGCCCATGTGCACCGCTCCGGGCAAATGCCCGTTCACCCACTCGTTGTCTTCCCTTACATCCACCAGGAGAAATTTCTCGCCGCTCTGTAGGCGTTGCTTCACATCCGCGACGTCTGTTTCTCTTACAGCCGTTTTCGCTTCGCTGACCAGCTTCAGAAATTGTGGCGAATGCTTCATCGAAATTCTCCCTTTTGTTTCACCCTCGCCAGAGTACACCCGTAAACACAGTTCGGCTCTTTCATCTCAGCTTTCAGACGGTTTTTTTCGCTGGATTCCGCCGGCCGCCATTCCGTCCGCAACTAACTGCTACGTACTGCTCTTCTTCGCAAAAGTGCGCACGTAATGCACCAGCCCCCAAACTTTTGCCGGCGCCAGGCGATCACCTTCGCCGACCATCTTGTCCTTGCCCTTCACGATCAGGTCATAAATGTCGCCATCAGAAATCCCGCTCAATACCGCTGGGTCGTGCCAGTCCTTCATTTTCAAACTCATCGACTCCACCAGTTCGCCTTTGCCGTTTCCGCTTTCGCCGTGGCACATCGCGCAGTCATATCCAAAAACCTTTTTTGCCGCAGCCAGCACTTCCGGCGAGGATTTCACGGGATTGTCTTTCTTTACTGGCGCCGTCGCTGGCGAAGCTGCTGCTGGCGGTGTCGCCGGCGGTGTAGTCGTCGCAGCCACCGGCGTTTCCGCCGGTTTCTCTTGGGCTTTTTCCTGTACGCTCCAAACGCCAATACTAATCGCGCTAGCGATGCCCAACACCTGCAAAATATTGCTCATGAGCGGCTCCCAAGGAAATCCCTGGCGCGCCTCTTTCAGGCCCACCTGTCACTAAACCACGATGTCCGGGATCTCCGCGACGCAGTCTACACCCAGGAGGCTCGTATGGTGCAAAAAACGTTTTTAGATGATTCAATAATGGCAACGCCCGCGCCGAACTGCCTTCTTAAGCGGGCGCCTCTTGGCGTGCGGCAGCGTGCCTGGCGCAGGCGTACCCAGCTGCCGCTTTTTTGAATCCGGGGTTCTACTGCCTCACTGCAAATCCCGCCAATTCGGTCCCGTAGAAATCTCCACCGCCAGCGGCACTTCCAGCTCGTACACGCCCTCCATCTCTTCCCGCACCAATTTCTCCAGCGCTTTCTGTTCCTTAGGCGGCGCCTCGAACAGCAATTCGTCATGCACCTGCAAGATCATCTGCGCCCGCAACTTTTCTTTCTTTAGCCGTTTCGCAATGGCAATCATCGCCAGTTTAATCAAATCCGCCGCCGTTCCCTGCAGCGGCGAATTCAGCGCCGTCCGTTCCGCAAAATTGCGCAACTGCACCTGAGGAGAAGTGATTTCCGGTATCGGCCGCATCCGCCCGAAAAGTGTCCGTGTCTCGCCGCTTTTGCGCGTCTCCACCAGCACTCGATCCAGATACTCTTTCACCCCGCGATAGCGCGCAAAATACGCGGCAATAAATTGCGCCGCCTCGCGCTGCTCAATTCCCAACTGCTGCGCCAGACCGAATGCCGACAAACCATAGATAATGCCAAAATTAATCGCCTTCGCCGCTCGCCGATGCTCGCCCGTCTGCGCCATCGGTCCTACTCCAAATACTTCCTGCGCTGTGCGCGCGTGAATATCTTCGCCATTGCGGAACGCCTCCACCAGCACCGCATCCTTGGAAAAATGAGCCATGATTCGCAGTTCTACCTGCGAATAATCCGCTGCCAGCATGATTTTCCCCGGCTCGGCCACGAACGCCGCGCGAATCTGCCTCCCCAATTCCGTTCGAATCGGAATATTCTGCAGATTCGGATCGCTCGAACTCAGCCGCCCGGTCGCTGTTCCCGTCTGATTGAAGCTGGTATGTAGCCGCCCGGTCGATGGATGAATCAGCTTGGGCAGCGAATCCACGTACGTGGATTTCAGTTTGGTAAATTCCCGGTACTCGATCACTTTTTTCGGCAGCGGATGTTGCGCGCTCAGCTCCTCCAGAATTTCCACTGCCGTGGAACGCGATTTCGGCCGCCCGCGTTTTGCCGACAGTCCCAGATTCAGCTTGTCGAACAGCACTTCCGCCAGTTGCGTCGGCGAATTGCAATTGAATTCCGTTCCCGCCAGCGCCCAAATTTCCTTCTCCAGCCGGCGAACTTCCTTTTCCATCGACAGCGACATCGCGGCCAGCACTTGCTGGTCCACGCGCACCCCGGTGCGCTCCATCTCGGCGAGTACGCCTGCCAGCGGCAAATCAATTTTCAGGTAGACCTCATCCAGCTTTTTTTCCGCCACTTGCGCGCGCAGCGCTGGCGCAAGCTTCTGCATCAGGTCCGCGCGTTCTCCCGCGCCTCCGCCCAGCGGTACGTTGAATTGCCGGAACGCCACCTCTTCAAAATTGTGTTTTGCGGTCGTCGGCCGCAGCAGATACGAATACATTTGCGTCGCATCCACGATGTTTTCCGTCGGCCCAGCCATTAACTGAAAAAGTTTTGCGTCATGCACAATCTTCATGCGTTTGGCATCCTGCAGCACCGGCTCCAGCGCCTGCAACGCCTCTTCCTTTTCGTCCATCCACACCAATCGGCCCTCTCCTGCTTCCGAGGACACTTCCATTCCCTTAACTCGCGTGCCAAATCCCTCACTTTCGCGCCCGGCCGGATCCAGCGTCAACCAGATCGCCAGCGGCTTCTTCGCCGGCAATTTTTTCAGCCACTCGCGAAACTCCCCGGTATTCGCAAATTCCGCATAATCCTTCGTTGACGCCTCCGCGCCTTCGCTCACAGCAGCGGCGGCAAATGCCTCGCTGCCCAAATCCCGCAACAGCGAATTAAATCCCAGTTCGCGGTACAAATCCGCAAGCGCCGCCACGTCCGGGGTGCGCATCTCCAGTGCGTGAAGGTCCAGTTCGATGGCCACATCCGTCGAGATTTGCGCCAACTGCTTCGACATGATCACTTGTTCCCGCTGCTGTTGCAGCGCCTCCCGGTATCGCTTGTTCGGCACTTCATCGGCGTGATCCAGCGCGCTTTCCACACTGCCGTATTTCTGGATCAACTCCGCAGCGCCCTTCTCCCCAATTCCTTTCGCTCCCGGGATGTTGTCCACGGTGTCGCCCACCAGCGCCATGTAATCAACCACCCGTTCCGCCGGCACGCCCAGAATTTCCGTGACCCTGGTTTCATCGACGATCACGTCCGCCTTCGCGCCTCCAGATCCGGTACGCAGCGTTCGCACGTTCTTCCCGACCAGTTGCATCATGTCTTTGTCATTTGAAACGATCAGCACCTGCAGGTTGTTGTTGGCCGCTTTCACCGCCAGCGTTCCGATCACATCGTCCGCCTCGAACCCCTGCACCTCCAGAATCGGCAGGCGCATCGCTGCACACAATTTTTTGACGTACGGCAACTGCACCCGCATCTCATCCGGCATCGGTTCGCGGTGCGCTTTATATTGTTCAAATAATTTGTCGCGAAAGGTTGGCCCCGAAGGATCGAACACGATTCCCAGATATTCCGGCTTATAGTCCTTCAGAATTCTCTTCAGAATGTTGTTAAACAAGAACGGCACTTTTGTCGGCATGCCGCTCGGCGCGTTCATCCTCAGCATCGGCGCATAAAACGCTCGATAGATATGCGCCATCGCGTCCACAAGAAACAATCTCTTCGCAGGTTCAGTCATCCGCGCGAGTATAGCAAACGCTGCCCCGGCCTCACCTTTCCAGGGGACATCTGATTGTTCAAGGGAAACAAATCTTCCGTGAAAAGAAAAATTCCCAGCCGCACCCAGTGCCGCTGGGAATTTCTATGTTTCGGGAATAACCAGCAGGTTCACCGTTGTGCAGACGCCGATGTTGTCGCCTGCGTGACCAACAACAAGCGCGTGCCGCTATCCAGGTGCACGTTCTTCCCTGCCGATATGATTGCCGGTCCGTCGGCTGCGTTCGACGCATTTGTGTTCAAGGTAAGCCCGCTCAGGCCATAAACGCCGCGGCTGCTGGGCTTCAGCTCTCCAGACGAATCTACTCCGCCTGCCACCTGCCCTGCGGCGCCTGTCGCTGCTCCTGCAGTTGAGTTCACTGTGCCGCTCTGATCGATGGTGCGAGGAACGGTGCTTGCAGCCCCGCTCGCCGCTCCGCCGACGGTGCTCCCCACACCGCCGACGGTTCCGCGGTTCCCGGCCGCGCCGGCTCCGGCGGCGCCGCCTTCAATATTGCCCATCGGCTGCAGATCGTCTCCATTCACCGGCCGGGTGGTGCCTTGCTCAGCTGCCATCGCCTGCAATGTCACTTGCAGCGGCATTTCGTGACCGTCCTTCAGGACTGCCCGGTCAAACTGCACGGCCAAAACCGAATCCGCATCTCCCCTGGCTCGTGCACTTGCCCGCGTCACGTGGCCCACCAGTTTGGTGTTGTTGGGAATCACAATTTTTCCGTCGACCTTTACAGCTTCGGTTGTTTGCGCAGTCACCATGTCGCCTGGCTTCGCTTTCTTGGAATCCAACGAGCGGCTCAATTGCGCATTCAGCGTCGTCCCTGCTGCCAGCGAAGCTGCTGCTTGCTCGCCCTGATTTTGCGCGATACCTTGACCGGTGGTCTGGCAGAACCCTCCGGATGCACTCACCAACAACGCCCCGGCTGCGATTAAATGAATTATACGTGCCATAAAACCTGTCCTCCCTGCGGTCTATGCTGCATTCGACAGGCCAACAACTAAATTGTTTATTTTCAATAGGTTACCCAGGCAATAGAGGACTAGAACCGGGCTTTGCCCGTGTACCTTTGTCGGGACGGCCCGCAGCTTTTGCTAAGGGAAATGCAGTAGGAGGAGATTAGCGAACGTCCGGCGAAGGAGCCGGAGGCTGTACGACGATCAAAAGATGCGTGCCGTTCTCCAAACGAACGTTCTGCTTGGCGCCCACGATTACGGTTCCATGCGAACCTTCAGACACCGGCGTAAATACCCGCAGGCTGGGGTCGCTAAACGCGCCCTTACTGTCGGGCGTGAAAAAACCCCGGCGGTCCAGCCCGCCTTCCATTCCAGGGGTGGTGGGCAGGTTCGGCATCACTTCCGTGCGCCGTGGCATGGTGTACGTCGACGGTACGACGACATTCCCCGGATTTTCCGGAGTTGCGAGACCCGGATTCATCCTTAACGTTCCATCCATGCGGCTTTCTTCATACTTTTCCCGCGAGGGAATGGTCGGTTGTGCTCCTACCGGCGCCAACGCCTGGATGCCGGCGTTCAATTCGGCGCTTTGGCCGTTTTTCAAAATTGCCCGATCAAATTCCACGAATAGTGCCGCGCTCTGTTCGCCATCGTTCCCGGTGCGAACTACATGCCCGACGATACGGCTGCCTTTTGGAAGCAAGACGCTTCTTTGATAAACCACGGATTCCGTGACGATGGCATTGACCACGTCGCCGGGTTTGCTGTGCTCGGAATCGAGCGAACCTACCAGGCTAGCGTTGATTGGCGTTCCAGTGCTCAACGGAATTGTCACCGGTGGGCCTTCCTGGACCTGCTTTTTTGCGGGACTGCTGGTAGTTTGACCCATGGTGCCGCCTGCAAGCGTCATCGCGAGGAGCGCCGCTCCAATTGTTCTATTTATCATCGGGGGCCTCCTTCTGCGGGCTGGAGGACGGAGAACATTTTCAGAGACTATACCATCACGACCTAGTGCAAGGTCAATTCCAATCTGTAACCTCTTTAATCTCATCAAAAACTCGGCGCAAACCCACGCTATTGTCCGCCCACTTTGAGGTTCTGGTACCCCCTTCTTACAGGGTTCGCGCGGCGTTTTTGCCACACATCATGTACCGTCGTCCAGCCGACATCAGCGATGCGCCGATGTCCCTACTATCGAATGATTCCCAGCGGTTTGCCGATCTCAGCCATGATGTCTGCCGCCCTGACCAGTTGTTCCTTCTTGTGTCCCGCGCTCACGATCGCGCGCAACCGGGCCTTGCCTTCCGCCACCGTCGGATAGCCCACAGCCGGAGCGAACACGCCAGCCTCAAACAATTTTTGTGAAAACTCGAAAGCCTTCGCCGCATCGCCCACATGGATCGGAACAATCGGCGTCGCGCTAACCTTGAACTGAAAACCGCGCTTTTTCAATTCGCGCTTGAACGTTTTGCTGTTCTTCCACAGTTTCTTGACCAGCTTTTCGCCTTCCGGAGAATCCAGCACAGTAAACGCCGCCATGCACGCAGCCGCAGTCGCCGGAGTATGCGAAGTCGAAAATAGAAATGGCCGCGCACGCAAGTACAGAAAATCGATCAGGTCGCGCGAACCGCAGACGTATCCGCCCATCGCGCCGATTGCTTTACTGAGCGTCCCGACCTGAATGTGCACCCGGCCGTGACATTCAAAATGATCAATGGTTCCGCGTCCATTGCGTCCCATCACGCCACTGGCATGCGCGTCGTCCACCATCATGATGCAATCGTATTTCTCTGCCAGCGTGCAAAGCTCGGGCAGCGGCGCCAGATCGCCGTCCATCGAAAATACGCCGTCGGTAATAATTAATTTTTTGCCCGGAAAACTCGCGTGCTCCTGCAAAATTCGTTCGCAGTCGTTCACATCCTTGTGCTTGAAAACCTTTATCATGGCGCGTGACAGCCGCGCACCATCTATGATCGACGCGTGGTTCAATTCATCCGAAATAATCAAATCCTCTTTGCCCAGCACCGCGGACACCGTTCCCGCATTCGCCGTGAATCCCGATTGGAACACCACGCACGCTTCCGCGTTCTTAAATTTGGCAATTTGCTCTTCCAGTTGCATATGCAATTGCATCGTTCCGGCAATTGTGCGCACCGCGCCGGCGCCGGCGCCGTATTTCTTCGCCGCTTCCACCGCCGCCTTCCGTAGCGCTTTGTGCGTGGTCAATCCAAGGTAATTGTTCGACGCCAGGTTGATGACCTCTCTGCCGTCGAATGTACAAACCGCCTTCTGTTCGCCTTCCAAAACGCGCAACTTCGGGGCCACGCCTTTTTCGCGCAACTCCTTTAATTGCTCGCTCACGTATTGCAGCGGATTCTGCTTGATCATTTGCGTTCCTTGTTCAGACATAGGATATTTCCCCTTTTTAGTACCTATGACAACAACTGTTATCTGAGCTGAGCGAAGCGAAGAATCTCAACGTTGGAAAAGGCGGGGCGCCAGCGCTTGAAGAACTCTCTGCATCACTCTACCGCGGACGCCGGGCACGTCAGCAAGCAAACTCGACAATACTTACAATACTTACTGTTCCCTCTTACTGGGGCAGCCCGTCAGGATACAACAAAATTTTCCCAGCCAGTCCGCCCTGTAACTTTGCGAATGCATCTTCAAATTGCTCCAATTTTACGCGCTCGCCAAACAGCGGCTCCAGGTTCAATCGTCCGGCCTTCAACAGCGCCGTCATTTGCACCCAGGTTTCATACATCCGGCGCCCGTAAATTCCCTGCACAATCGCGCCCTTGAAAATGACGTCGTTCACCAAGTCCAGCGGCACATTTTCCGTAGGAATTCCCAGTAGCGAAGCCCGCCCACCCGCTCGCAGGGCCTTAAATCCTTGCTGAATCGCGGTCGGATTTCCGCTCATCTCCAACAGCACATCCACGCCGGTGGAATTTGTTTCGCTCAGAATTTTTGCAACTGCATCTTCCGCCGCAGGATTCAATACTACATCCGCGCCCATTTTCTTGGCCATTGCGCGCCGCTGCTCGTTGGTTTCCGTTGCAAACACCGTCGAACTTCCGCACGCCTTCGCCACCGCAATGGACATCAATCCAATCGGGCCGCACCCAGTAACCAGCGCAGTACGCCCCGCAATTGGTCCCGCCAAAACGGTATGCACCGCGTTTCCCAGCGGATCGAGAATCGCGCCATACCGCTCCGGAATCGCGGGATCCAGTTTGATGATATTCGCAGCGGGAATTTTCACGAACTCCGCGAACGCGCCATCCTGGTCAATCCCGATAATCTTCAGGTTCTGGCAAATGTGCGCTTCGCCGACGCGGCATTGATGGCAATGTCCGCAATTTACGTGCATTTCCGCGCTGACAAAATCTCCCGTCCGGACCGCTTCAACTTCGCTGCCGACCTTTTCCACCACGCCGCAAAATTCGTGTCCGAGAGTCACCGGAGGCTTAATCCTTCCCTGCGACCACCGGTCCCACCCATAAATGTGTAGATCCGTCCCGCAAATCGAAGCGGCCCGCACGCGCACCAGCACGTCCGTCGATCCAAATGCCGGCGTCGTCGCTGTTTCCAGCGAGAGTCCCCGCGCCGCATGCATTTTCCGCAATGCCTTCATCGCGCCCCGTGCAGGTTTGTTTCTGCGAGAAATTCCTTACTGCGACCTTCGTATTTACGTGTCCGCAAGCGATGTTAACACACGCCTCGGTTCGCCTCGGGCGGCTGGCTTCAGTCCGCTGGCTCAATGCCGAACCGCGCGAACCGCTCAGAAATCGCGCCACATGTTTGCGCCACACACACCGCGGCGAGTGCTCCAGTGAATACATCCATCGTGTAATGCGCTCGCAAAACCAAAACTGCGGCAACTTCGAATAACACCACACAAGCGGCCAGGACCGCCCGCCATGCCCGCCGCAATCGCGCCAACTCGATTGCGCCAAACACGGCAATTGCCGTGTGTCCGCTGAAGAAAAAATCGTTGGCAACTCCATACGTCACCAGCAGCGAAGGAAATCCCGGATCGTGCCAGATGATTCCCGGCGGCGCAGGCAGCGAACACAACGCCTGCATCACTTGCCGCGTAACCAGCAGCATCGCGAGGCCAAGAAACGGACGCAGTTGGCCCGCGAAAATCCAGCTGCCGAGAAGAAAGATTGCGATCGCGTCAATCAGCGCCGAACTTGCAATCAGCAACGCGTTTGCCGCGCGCGGCGCGCCATGCAGATAAGCATTCAAAGGAGCAGTCAGCCGGTGCAGCCCGTCGCCTATTCCTTGCGTCGGCGAAATCCGCGCTCCCAGCAGCGATTGCGTCCAGAACCAGATCGCCAAAGCAGCAAACGTGATCAGAATTCGCGCAGCCAGCGCTTTCTTCCTTGCGATTTTTCTGTCTTTCGCCCGCGTCGCGGCATCCGCATCGACAATTTCTTGCAGCGCTTCAGGCGAGCTCATTGCCAAGCTCCTTCACGCGCCGTAAATCCAGCTTTCCGGTTCCCAAGTATGGCATGGCCTCGATGTGCCGAAATTGGTCCGGCCGTGGCTTCCACAGTGCCGGCAAATCAACTTCGGCGAATCGGGCGAGGCATGCTTGCAGCGCCTCTTCGCTTAGCGTGTGCAGCACAATCAGTCGTTCCCCTTTTCGTTCGTCTGGAATCGCCGTCACCACAAATACTTGTTCCGCCGCTCCGGAGATTTCCTGCAGCTGGTCTTCGATTCTTATGTGCGGAACCATCTCGCCGCCGATTTTGCTGAAGCGGCTCAAGCGATCCGTGATGCGAACAAAACCATCTTCGTCGATCGTCGCTATGTCGCCGGTGTTGTACCAGCCGTCCTGTAAAACTTCCGCTGTTTTCTCTGGCCGGTTCAAATACCCGCGCATCACGTTTGGCCCGCGCACCAACAACAATCCTGGCCGATTGACCGGCAGTACGGCTCCAGTCTCTGGATCGACGATGCGCAGAACAATTCCCGGCAACGGATGACCGATGCTGCCGCGCTTGGCTCCGACCTGCCGGAAAGATGCCGCGCGAAAATCCGCTGTGTTCACGGAAACGACGGGCGAACACTCCGTGCAGCCGTAGCCTTCGAGCGGCCGAATTCCAAAGTGATCTTCAAATGCTTCCGAAACGCGCGCCGGCAATTTCTCCGCGCCGGCCATCACAAAACGTAAACTTCCAAAATCTTCCGGCGCGCATCGTCGCGTGTAAGCCTGCAAAAACGTCGGCGTAGCCAGCATCATCGTAACCTTATACTGACTCACCAATGTGCCGATGGTTCGCGAATCGAGCGGGCTGGGATGGTATACGACTCCGACTCCCGCTGCGCTCGTCAGAGCCAGAGTTCCCGTGAATCCGAAAGAGTGAAAGAACGGCAGGATTCCCAGAATGCGGTCATCCCGGTGCAGCATAAAGACTTGATTCAACTGCTCGACGTTCGCCGCCACGTTATACTGCGTGAGCAGTACGCCTTTGGGATCGCCGGTCGATCCACTGGAAAAAATAATTGTCGCCACGTCATCGAGTTTAGTTGGTTTCTTATTTCCGCAGATTCGCTCGATCGCACCGATCGGAAAAAACAGCGCCGCGCACAACGCGGACAATCTCTCTCCGAATCGCGGTTTTTCAGCCAGATCCTCCAGATAAATAGGGGTCGCCGGCGGCTGCACCTTGACCTTTTCAAGAAATAGTCTGGAGGTCACCACGGTCCGCAAACCGCTCTGCCGCGCGCACGATTCCAGCACTGAATTCGAAGCCGTATAATTCAGGTTTACCGGAATTTTTCCGGCGAGCATCGCCCCCAGATTTACCAGCGCTCCGCCAATCGAAGGCGGTA
>Ga0193709_1000212_pt1 | contig 23543 bp, 21 predicted proteins | sample H3c2metaG_FD_160571 | JGI IMG/M metagenome (GOLD analysis project Ga0193709, IMG submission 160571) | Soil microbial communities from a riparian zone of the East river system, Colorado, United States - H3c2 | ecosystem: Environmental > Terrestrial > Soil > Riparian zone | place: USA: East River...
GCTGTTTTCGTTTGGCTCGGTGCCGGCGATTGTGGGCAACGGGCTTTCCGAGTTGGATGAGCGGACCGAGTTCCCTACCCTGCCGGCGAGCAAGGATCTGAGCGGCGCGGATGCTTCGTCGGAATTAAAACCGCTGGTGGCGGTAATTGCGCCGACGGCGCAATCGTTTTTCAGCAAACGCGAAGTGCTTTCGAACAGCTACGGCGCGGGACTGCTTCTTGAGGCGAATGATAAAGGGTATCTGTTCGCGACGGCGCGCCACGTAATCGGATTGGGCACCTGGACGATCAACGACAAGCACCGCGCGATGCTTTCGCTTTCATCGGGAGTCTGGGCGGGAGCGGAAGTGGTTGCGCGGCACACAAATCTGGATTTGGTGCTGGTGTGGGTACCGCGACACTCTGGAAATGGAGAGTTTACGCAGCCAATTGCGACTCCCAAGGAAGGCGAATCGATTTTTGTGATCGGCCATCCAGAGGGATTGAAGTACACGCTGAGCACCGGAATTATTTCGCGAATGGAAAATAGTACGCTGCAGATTTCCGCGCCGGTGAGCCCAGGAAACAGCGGCGGTCCGGTGTATGACCAGCAGGGAAATTTGCTGGGAGTAGTGAGCTCTACGCTGGACAAGAGTTACCAGCCAAATGCGGAGAACCTGAATTTTGCGGTGACGGCGCAGGCGTTCTTGAAGGAAAGTGGCTGGGAATTCGCGAAGGATGGGCAGGAGCGCTTGCAAGCGTACTTGAAGGCGCTGATGGCACAGCAGAATAAGACCAAGAACTAGAAGCCCGGGTAAGCTGGGGCGCAGCAGTGCTGCGCCCCAAGAAGCGATTGGCGCGGGAATCGATTTGTTGAACTCAGGGTTTGTAAGCACAAACCCTGAAACCCGTTTCGGGGACCGGTAAACGATGGCGACGATCAATGTGACGGTGTACGACTCGACGGAGAATAAAAGAGTGCCGGTGGAATTGCCGGACGACGCTCCGTGCAACAAGATTATCGTGGTGCTGATTCAGAAATTGCGGCTGCCCACTAACGGACCTGACGGCGCGCCGTTGAGCTACAAATTCCATCACAAGAATTCCGGACGACAGATTCAAGATTCGCAAACGCTGGCTGAGGCGGGGGTCAGGGATGGTGACATCCTGCGACTGCAGCCAGAAATCACGGCGGGCTGAGCGTGACGCCGCCGATTCCCGTTCGCATCGGCGAAGAAGAAGTGCATGAGGACCGGTTCAGCCGGTTTCGGCTGATTCCGTGGTGGGATCAGAAAAAATTGCAATCAGCGCGGGTGCTGGTGATTGGCGCGGGAGCGCTGGGCAACGAAATCCTGAAAAATCTGGTGCTGCTGGGATTCGAACGGATCGTGATCGTGGATCTGGACAAGATCGAGGAGTCGAATCTTTCGCGCAGCATTTTGTATCGCAGCAGCGACGTTGGTTCGTACAAGGCGGAGGCGGCAGCGAGAAGCGTTTTGGCGCTGGCACCGAATGTGAAGGTCAAGCCGCTGGTAGCAAACGTAGTGCAGGATTGCGGGCTGGGAATTTTTGCGTGGAGCGACGTGATTATCGCGGGACTGGATAATCGCGAAGCGCGATTGTGGATCAACCGGTGCGCGTGGAAGATGAACCGGCCATGGATTGATGGCGCGATTGAAGGAATCAACGGAGTGGCAAAAGTTTTCGTCGCCGGAGCAGCGCCTTGTTACGAGTGTACGCTCGGTGAAACGGACTGGAAATTACTGGAGCAGCGGATGTCCTGCAATCTGCTGCTGCGCGAGGCCAACACGGAGGGAAAAGTTGCGACCACGCCGACGATTTCCTCGGTGATCGCGGGAATTGAAGTCCAGGAAGCGGTGAAACTGCTGCACGGAATGCCGACGTTAGCGGGGAGCGGATTTGTATTCGAAGGGCTAAACCACACTTCGTACAAAGTGGAGTACACGTCAAATCCGGATTGCATGAGCCATTTTACGTTTGAAAGCGTAACCGAGCTGGCGCGCAAATCGAGCGAGTGGACGCTGGAAGATTTGCGGCGACGTGGTGTGGAGGATTTGGGTGCGCCGGATGTGGTGGTGGAGTTCACCCGGGACATCGTGCGGGAGCTGGAATGTCCGGCGTGCGGAGCGAAGGAAGAAATTTTCGCGCCGGTAGGCAGCATCAAGTATGAACAAGGGCGCTGTCCGCGCGACGGGGAAATGCGCGTAGTGAAGACGATTCACAGTTACGACGGCAGCGAAGATTTTGGTAAGAGGAGTTTGGACAAGCTGGGACTGCCGCTGTTTGATGTGTTTACAGTTCGAACGGCGGAGAACGAAAAGGCGTATTTGATGGCGGGGGATAAGAGTGCGGTGTTGGGAGACGAATTATAGGCCGTTGCACAGAGATTCCTCGGGCGAGACCGCCCTCGGAATGACGGACCGGGCTTGAAGATTCCTAAGCGTGGGGGAAATGGGTAAACGGAAACCGGATCAGCGACAGCCGCGAGTGACGATTGAGGGCGAAGTGCTTCGCCAGATCCGGCAACACGCACGTTCGAACAGCAAGACGGAAGTTTGCGGAGTGCTGATCGGAGAACAAAACGGCAACGGCCTGAGTATTACGGCGCGTATTCCGGGACTGAATGCGGCGCAGGCGGGCACGTACGTGACCTTCACGCAGGACACCTGGGAACACATTTATAAGATCAAGGACAAGGAATATCCGGAGCAGCGGATTGTGGGCTGGTATCACTCGCATCCGGGATTCGGCGTATTTCTATCGGATCACGATACGTTTATTCACAAGAATTTTTTTTCGTCGGTGCTGCAGGTGGCGTGGGTGTACGACCCGCACAGCGATGAAGAAGGCTGCTTCGGCTGGTCGGGAGAGCGGCTGGCACGCGTTTCTGAGATTCATGTGAAGGACGACAAGGGCGGAGAGGAAGCGGGCGAAACCGGCAAGCCGGAGCCGGTGGGCGGAATCGAAGACAGCGAGGAAATGATGGAAGGCGCCGAAGGCACAGAAATCGGACCGCCCACCTGGCTGAAATGGATGCTGACGGTGACCTCGTACGTGCTGTTGATGGCGATCGTATTCGTTGCAACGTGGATGTTCTTTCCGCGGCCGGAGTTTTTCCTCATCGACGTCTATCGCGGCGTGGTCAGTCGGGCGCCCGTCGGGACGCATTTTAATTCTGACGGAACGATAAGCATACCCGGCATTACGGAGGCGCCGGGGCCGTCGCGATCTGAGAAGAGCGTTCAGCCGCCTATGCAATCGCCAGGATCGACAAAGCAACAGCAGACAGCGCCCAAAGCCGAAGGTGGGAAGGATCAAAATGTCCCCAGAAAATAAGGACAAGTCGATCAAGATTACGCTGGACGATTTGGCGAATGTGTCGATGCCCGACGCAGCCGCACTGTTTCCGGCGGCGCAAACCGCGGGTCAGGCTAGGGTCTATGGGAAAATTTCTGATGCTGCCGGGGAAATCCAGGCCGCACCGGAAGAGAAGGGCAGCATTCTGCTGCAGGGATGGTTCTATCTGGGTGCGGCGGGTTTGCTTGGCGCCCTGATCGGTTGGGGTATCTGCGAGCCTCGCTTTGTGGACAGCGGGCAGCAAGGACTAAGCCGGTGGGGCAACTGGTTGCTGCTGCCGGCCATTGTGGCGCTGCTCTGCGTGGGCTTCGGAATCGCGGAAAGCATTGTCGAACGATCGCCGAAAAAGGCGCTGATCCGTGGCTTGATCTGCTTGCCGCTGGGGATTGTCCTGGGCTTTATCTTCGACTTCGTCGCGGAAATCGTCTACGCAATTGGAATGTCGATTTGCGCAGAGCTTGGCGCACAGACCGTGCGAAATCCCTCGTTTTGGATTGCTCGCGGAATCGCCTGGATGGTTTTTGGTCTTGCCGGCGGCATCGTTTATGGCATTGCCGGAATGTCCACGAAGAAAATGCTGTACGGGATGCTCGGTGGCGCCATCGGTGCCGGACTTGGCGGAATCGTGTTCAATCCGATCGCGATACTGACACATGGAGGCGCGGCGAGCCGGGCGGTTGGATTCGGTTTGGTAGGACTAGCGACCGGCGTGGCGGTGGGATTGGTCGAGAGCGCGCTGAAAGATCGCTGGCTGTACGTCACAGCGGGACCGTTGGCCGGCAAACAATTTATTTTGTACAAGCCGCGAACCATCGTGGGTAGCGACCAGAAGTGCGACATCTATCTTTTTAAGGACAGCAACATCGCGAAGGAGCACGCCATCATTGATTTGGCGGGGTCGCGCATCATGTTGCGCGCGATTGGCGAGACTTACGTAAACGGGCAGCCGGTGCGGCAACAAGTGTTGATGAGCGGCGCGGTGGTGCAGATCGGGCGGTATGCGTTCCGGTATCAAGAGAGGCAACGCAATTGAATCCGATCTGCCCATATTGCCGAACGGAAGCGGGTGAAGCGGAGGGTGAGCGCACGGAGTGCCCAGGCTGCGGAACGCCGCATCACGCGGATTGTTTTGCCGAGAATGGCGGCTGCACGGTGTTCGGCTGCGCGAATGCGCCGTCAGATGAAGCGAAGGTTACGGTCAGCGGAACGGATTTGATGGGCAATACGGTGACCCGGCAAGCGCCGGCGCCGACATCGCTGCCAGGACCGGTGATCCGTCCGGGACTTTCGCTGGGTTCGGGATTCACAACGTTTCGTGCGCCGGCAGTGAGCACGGAGCAACCGGCACGTCAGACGGCGCCCGGAGGGAATGGCGCTGCGGCTCCCGGCCCTACGCCACCTCCGCCGATGGCGGGGACAGGAATCGCGCCACCGCCACAGGCCGGCCCAGGACCGCAGGTACAACGGGCACCGAGCTCGTTGGCGCAGTACTATCCTGTGGCACAACCGAAGAACCGGGTGATTTTTGTGTTGCTGGGAATTTTTCTGGGAGTCTTTGGAGTACACAATTTTTATGCGGGGTATGTGAAAAAGGGGGCGATTCAGCTTTGCGTGACGTTGCTGTCGTGCTTTTACGCATTCTTTGTCAGTTGGATTTGGGCCATCATCGAAATTTGCATGGTGAATAAGGATGCTGAGGGAACGCAGTTCGTTTAAAGAAGCGGATGACGCGGGGCGGGTCGGCAGTCGAAGAGAGATTCCTCAATTCGCGGACTCCGTTCGGAATGACGGCCATGATAGGTCTCATTGAGTAGTAGATCGAATGCCGGTGTTGTGAAAGAGGAGCGACAAGATGAATTATTTTATTAAGCGCGAATTGACTGAGTACGGGCCGTATTCGTTGGCCGATTTGCAGAAGTATGTCGCGTCCGGAAATATATTGTTGACGGACTTGTGCCGGAGTGAAGGGCTGACGGATTGGGTGCCGGTTTCGCAGGTGATCGGAAATATTCCTGTGCCGGCCGCGGCGCCACAGCCAGCACCGGGAGCAGTTTATGGAGGGAGCGCGCCCGCGTACGGAGCGCCGGCTGGCTACGCCACTGCGGCGGTGTCGCAATATCCGCCTCCGCCGTCGTTGCACTGGGGGATTCTAGTATTGCTGGGTGTGTTGACCTGCGGGCTCTTTGGCTGGGTATGGGCATTTGTTGAAGCCGCATGGGTGAAAAAAGTGGACCCCGAGAGCAAGGCTTTGCTGTACTACGGAATATCGGTGGGGCTGCTGGTGTTGACTTTCGGGGCGGGATTCGCGCAAGGAATGGCGGGCCGGCCCGGCGCTGCAAACGGTGGAATTTTCCTGATTTGTCGCATTGCCGGTGGGATTATGTGGCTGGTGGCGGCGTTCAACATGCGGAGCTCGATTGAGGACCACTATTATTCAAAGGAGCCGATCGGGTTGTCTTTGAACGGCGTGATGACTTTCTTTTTCAGCATTTACTATTTCCAATACCACTTTACGCGTATCAATGAGATGAAGCAGCGGCAGATGGGCGGCTATCCGGGATGATTTCAGAGCGGGCATCCATGAATGGCGTCGCGGCGGCTGGTTTGGCTGGAGCGGCGCTGCTTTATCGTTTTTCGCCGCAGGAATATTCGTTTTATCCGCGTTGCCCATTTTATGCGGTGACGGGACACTTGTGCCCGGGGTGCGGAGCTACGCGCGCGATCGCAGAGTTATTGCATGGGCATGTCGCGGCGGCGATGCACTCTAATGCAGCGGTGACGCTGCTGGCGCCGGTGCTGCTCTGGTATTTTGCGAAAATGTATTGGACGGCAATGCGCGAGGATCGTATCGAGTGGCCACAAATCCCAGAGCCGTCCTGGAGAATAGCTCTGGCGTGCGTTTTGCTTTTTGCAGTGGTGCGTGACGTGGTGCCAACAATTTTTTGAGGAGCATTAGAGTCATGCTTTCGCCGCGCATTCGAAGACTGAAGCTGGATCACGATCAAATGGTGCAGAAGTTTGCCGACTGGCCGCTGATCCAGATTACCGGGACGGCTGGGATGCCGCCGGAGGTTTACCGCTTTGCGTACTACATCAAGGGATTGTTTGTGGCGGTGAATGGCGAGATACAGGAACGCCTGCAACATCATCTGGAAGTGAATCTTTCCTTGGGATATCCGCGAAGAGCGCCGCAATGCCGCATGTTGACCCCGGTGTTTCACCCGAATTTTGATGATTCGACGGTGTGTATTGGGGATTTCTGGGCGGCTTCGGAAGGGCTGGATGATCTGATCATCCGCATTGGACGCATGATCGCATATCAGGAATACAACACGAAAAGCCCTTTGAATGGGCTGGCGGCGAAGTGGGCGGAGCAACACGCGCAACTTTTTCCTGTCGATCCGCGCGATATTGCGCCACCGCTGAAAAAACCTGCAACACCTGCAGAATCGTCGCCCATTCCGGACGCGACTCTCGAGCAGGCGCCTGACAAAACCAACCACGATGCCGAAACGCTGGCCGTTACCATCAGCGAGGTTCCTCAGGCCAGCAGTGCAGACCCCGAAGCGCCTCCCGACCTGTGGCCTGAGCGGATCAGCACCGAATAACACTTACTTACCCATAGATTGCCATCTTTAACGTTTGCAGAATTCTGCAAACGAAGGCCAGTTGACGTAGAATTCCTTTACCCGGTGCGTACCCCCGGCGCATCTAAATCCTGATTTCCCTGCGGGAGCCCCTCCTGCCCGCACAGGAGCTATCGTGAGCCAGCAGAGTGCAGTTATGAGTAAGCAGAACATCGATCAGCTGTGCATCAACACTATTCGAACGCTTTCCATAGATGGAGTACAGCAAGCGAACTCCGGCCATCCTGGCGCGCCGATGGGTCTGGCGCCGGTGGTGTACGAATTGTGGCAGAAATATTTGAAATACGACCCGGCGAATCCGGTGTGGCCGAATCGCGACCGGTTTGTGCTGTCTGCGGGGCACGCTTCGATGCTGTTGTACTCGACGCTGCATCTGACCGGTGTGCGCGCTTACACGTTGCAAGGCGAAGTGTTGAAGGAGCCAGCGATCTCGATGGACGAGATCAAGCGCTTCCGGCAACTGGACAGCAAGACCCCGGGCCATCCGGAATCGCACATTACCAGCGGAGTGGAGACGACGACTGGACCGCTGGGCCAAGGTGCAGGCAACAGCGTTGGAATCGCCATCGCCAGCAAATGGCTGGCGGCAAACTACAATCAGCCCAATTTTGAAATTTTCGATTTCAGGACGTATGCGGTATGCGGCGATGGAGACTTGATGGAAGGCGTAGCTTCGGAGGCGGCTTCGCTGGCTGGTCACTTGCGGCTGGGAAACCTTTGCTGGATTTACGACAACAATCACGTGACGCTCGATGGCCCGGCTTCGTGGTCGTTCAGCGAAGATGTTATGACGCGTTTTGTGGGTTACGGGTGGAATGTGACGCGGGTTGCGGACGCGAATAATTTGATGATGCTGGCGCGGGCCTACGAAACGTTTCTGAAGTCTACGGACAAGCCGACTCTGATCGTGGTGGACAGCCACATCGGATATGGTTCTCCGCACAAACAAGATACCTACGAAGCGCATGGCGAACCGCTGGGCGCGGAAGAAGTAAAGCTGACGAAGGACAATTATGAATGGCCGGATGAGGCAAAGTTTCTGGTGCCGGATGGTGTGTACCAGCATTTTTCCGATGGCATCGGCAAGCGCGGAGCTGAGGCGCACGCGCAGTGGGCCAAGATGTGGCCGGACTATAAGGCGAAGTTTCCCGAGCTGGCAAAACAACTTGAACTGATGCAGAAGCGCGACCTGCCGGAAGGCTGGGATAAGAATTTGCCGGTATTTCCGGCGGATGCGAAAGGCATGGCTTCGCGCGAGAGTTCCGGCAAAGCGGTGAACGCACTGGCGAAAAATATTCCCTGGCTGATTGGCGGTTCAGCTGATTTGGCGAAATCGAACAAGACCAATCTGGATTTTCCGGGCGCGGGCGATTTCTTTCCCGGCGAATACAAGGGACGCAATTTGCACTACGGCGTTCGCGAACACGCCATGGGCGCGGCGATGAACGGCATGGCGATCAGCAAGCTGCGGCCGTTCGGAGGAACGTTTTTCAATTTCAGCGATTACGTGAAGCCGGCAGTTCGCCTGGGTGCGCTCATGGAGCAGCCGGTCATTTACGTGTTCACGCACGACTCGATCGGATTGGGCGAAGACGGGCCAACGCACCAGCCGATTGAGCAGTTGGCAGCATTGCGGGCAATGCCAAACACTCTGGTGCTGCGGCCCGGCGACGCGAATGAAGTCGTGGAAGCATGGAAACTGGCCATCAGCCACATTCACGGACCGACCGCGCTGGTGCTTTCGCGGCAGGCAATGCCGACGTTTGACCGGACGAAATTCGCGCCTGCTTCTGGTGTCGCTAAAGGCGCGTATGTCCTGAGCGATGCGGCTGGCGGAAAGCCGGAGGTAATCTTGCTGGGCACAGGAACGGAACTTTCGCTCTGTGTGGCTGCGCAGGAGAAGCTTGCGGCGGAAGGCGTGAAGGCTCGCGTGGTGAGCATTCCGTCGTTTGAGCTGTTCGAACGTCAGGACTCGACCTACAAGGAAAGTGTTTTGCCCGCGGTGGTGACGGCGCGCGTAACGGTCGAGATGGCTTCAACATTTGGCTGGGACCGCTACGCCGGGCCAAAAGGAAAAATGATCGGCATGCACAGCTTTGGAGCTTCGGCGCCACTGAAGGATTTGCTGAAGAAATTCGGCTTCACGGTGGAGAACGTGGTTGCGGCGGCAAAAGAAGTGATGGGAAAGTGAGCCGCTGATGAAAATTGTGATTGGGTCGGATCACGCGGGGTTCGAATTAAAAAATGCCATGGGCGATGTACTGCGTGGGCTGGGCCATGCGGTGCTCGACGTGGGAGCGTTCAACGAAAATCCATCGGACTATCCAGATTTCGCTGAAGCGGTGGGACGAGCGGTGCTGGACAAAAAGGCCGAGCGCGGCGTGCTGATTTGCGGCAGTGGTGTGGGCGCGAGCGTGGCGGCAAACAAATTGGTCGGAATACGCGCGGCGGTTTGCCACGACACTTATTCCGCGCATCAGGGCGTCGAACATGACGATATGAATGTGTTAGTGCTGGGATCACGGATCATAGGCGTGAAGCTGGCCGAGGATTTGGTGAAAGCGTATTTGGGCGCGCAGTTTACGAACGAAGAGCGGCACAAGCGGCGGCTGGCGAAAATAGCTGTGCTGGAGCAAAAACGGGCTCTTTGAGAGATTTTTAACAAATTTGCTTTCATGCCTGTGTAACACCTTGATGAGCGCGCGGGCGTACAATAGGGGTTTACAAACCGGCCAGATTGGAATCCGAGGAGAAAGACGATGACAACGACAACTACGGTGCCCAACGTAAACGCAGTGCAGGGCGGAAATCCACTACAGGGCTTGTTGGCTTACGGACAGTCTCCGTGGCTCGATTTTATCCGGCGGAATATTCTGCTGAACGGCGATTTGAAAAAAATGATTGCCGGCGACGGCTTGCGTGGCATGACCTCGAATCCAGCGATTTTTGAGAAAGCAATCACCGCGGGCGACGACTACAAGGACATTATTAATGCCCCGGATGCGAAGTCTTCAGCGGCGACGGCGCTCTACGAAAAAATCGCCATCCGTGACGTTCAGGACGCCACGGACATTTTCAAAGCCGTGTACACGGAATCGAAAGGCCGCGACGGCTATGTCAGCCTCGAGGTTTCCCCATACCTGGCATTCGATACCCAAGGCACGATTAACGAAGCCAGGCGGCTCTGGAAAGCCGTCAACCGCCCGAATGTCATGATCAAGATTCCCGCGACTCCGCAAGGCCTGCCGGCAATCCGTCAGGCGCTCGAGGAAGGCATCAACATCAACATCACTCTGCTCTTCGCGCAATCCGCGTACGAAAACGTCGCGGAAGCGTATTTCGCAGCCCTCGAAGCGCGCGCGGCCAAAGGCCAGGATGTTTCGCACATCGCCAGCGTCGCCAGCTTCTTTGTCAGCCGCATTGATTCGCTGGTGGACAGCAAGATCGATGCCATGCAGAAAAACGCGACGGACTCTGGCAAAAAGGCGCTTCTGGAATCGCTGCGCGGTAAGGTCGCCATCGCCAACGCGCGCCGGACGTACGCCAAGTACCAGGAATTGGTCGGCGGTCCCCGCTGGAAAGCGTTGGCTGGCAAAGGCGCCCAGACGCAACGTCTTCTGTGGGCCAGCACCAGCACCAAGAACCCGAAATATCGCGATGTGCTCTATGTTGAAGAATTGATCGGCGCGGACACCGTGGACACCATTCCCCCGGCGACTTTTGACGCGTTCCGCGACCATGGCAAACTGCGCAACAGCCTCACGGAAAACGTCGCTGGCGCTCACCAAACGATGTCCGATCTGGAAGCCGCAGGCATATCGATGAAGGAAGTCACGGACCAGTTGATTGCCGACGCCGTAAAACTCTTTCAGGACCCCTTCAAGCAACTCCTCGATGCCATAGCAAAACATGCCGGGGTGCGTGCGTGACCGTAAATCGCCTGGCCTACAAACTGCCCAGAGAACTGCAAGCTGCCGTCGCCGCTTCCCTTGAAGACTGGAGGCAAAATAAGAAGGTAGCGCGCTTGTGGCAGAAGGATGCTTCGTTGTGGAGCAACGCCGACGAAAACAAATGGCTGGGCTGGCTGACGATTACCGACGAACAACTCGCTAATCTTGAAACGCTGAAACAACTCGCCGCAGAAGTGAAAAAAGCCAAGTTCAAACATGTATTGCTGCTGGGCATGGGCGGCTCCAGCCTGTGCCCGGAAGTGCTACGCATGACCTTTGGAAAGATTGCCGGCTTTCCCGAATTGCACGTTCTGGACTCAACTGATCCGGCGCAGATCAAAGCCATCGAGAAGAAACTGGATCTCAAAAGGACTCTTTGCATCGTGTCCAGCAAATCCGGCAGCACGCTTGAGCCCAACATTTTCAAACAGTATTTTTTCGAGCGCGTGGGAAAAGCTGTTGGTGACAAAGTGGTTGGCAGCCGATTCATTGCGGTGACTGATCCCGGCTCGAAAATGCAGCAGGTGGCAGAAGACGACAAGTTCTGGAAGGTTTTTGCTGGTGATCCCAGTATCGGCGGCCGATATTCCGCGCTTTCCAATTTCGGCATGGTCCCAGCCGCTGCGATGGGCATGGACCTGGGCAAATTTCTGAAGACGACCCAGGATATGGTGAAGGCTTGCGGCGCAGGTTCCACCGCGGACACCAACCCGGGCGTACTTCTTGGCAACATTCTTGGCGTCGCCGCAAACCACGGCCGCGACAAGATCACTTTCATCACTTCGCCTGGAATTTCCGATCTGGGCGCCTGGCTCGAACAGCTGATTGCCGAATCCACGGGAAAAATCGGCAGGGGAATTATTCCTGTGGACCGCGAAAAACTCGCGAAGCCCAGCGTGTATGGAAGTGACCGGATTTTCGCGTACCTGCGTCTGGCAAATAAACCGAACAAAGCTCAGGACGCAGCGGTTGCGGCGATTGAAAAAGCGGGGCATCCCGTGGTTCGAATTACTCTTCCCAACGTGTACGCGCTCGGCCAGGAGTTTTTCCGCTGGGAAATCGCCACGGCCGTGGCCGGCTCGATCATTGCTATCAACGCGTTCAACCAGCCGGACGTGGAAGCCAGCAAAATCGAGACCAAAAAACTCACCAGTCAATATGAAGCGACAGGGAGTCTTCCGCCAGAATCGCCATTTTTTATTGCGAAAGATGCAAAACTGTTTGCTGACGACAAGAACAGTGCTGCGCTTTCTGGCGGAAAGTCGCTCAACGAAATAGTGAAGACCCATCTTTCACGTATTGGCGCAGGCGATTACTTCGCCTTGCTCGGCTACATTCCGATGAATGCGCAGAACGAAAAAGCCCTGCAGAGCATCCGCACGTCGGTCCGGGACGCGAAAAAGGCCGCGACCTGCCTGGGCTTCGGCCCGCGTTTCCTACACTCTACGGGACAAGCTTACAAAGGCGGGCCCAACAGCGGCGTGTTTCTGCAGATTACTTGCGACGATGCGAGCGATCTCGCCGTACCGGGACAGAAATATACTTTTGGCGTGGTGAAAGCCGCCCAGGCCCGCGGAGATTTCGCGGTGCTGGCGGAGCGCGGCCGCCGCGCATTGCGCGTACACCTGGGAAAAAATCTTAAGTCCGGGCTGAACGCGTTGGCCAAGGCAGTTTCACAGAGCCGCTAAAGGTTTTTTGCGCGCTCGGCGATTTTCTTTTCACAATTCGACTTACAGGAGCAGACGGAATGCAACTCGGAATGATCGGTCTGGGGCGGATGGGTGCCAACATGGTTCGGCGCCTGCAAAAAAATGGCCACACCTGCGTGGTTTATGACCGGAGTGCGGAAACAGTGAAACAACTTGCGGGCGAAGGGGCGACTGGAGCGAGCTCGCTGCATGATTTCATTCAAAAATTGCAGAAACCACGCCTGATCTGGTTGATGGTGCCGGCGGGCGTGGTGGATGCATCGATCAAGGATTTGCTGCCAAAGCTGGAATCGGGCGACATTTTAATCGATGGCGGAAATTCTTATTACATCGACGACATTCGCCGTGCCAAAGAGCTGCAACCGAAGGGCATCCATTACGTCGATGTCGGTACCAGTGGCGGCGTGTGGGGACTTGAACGCGGATATTGCCAGATGATTGGCGGCGAAAACGATGTGGTGAAGCGACTCGATCCAATTTTTAAAACGCTGGCGCCGGGACGCGGCTCGATCGATCGCACACCAGGCCGCGAAAAAGCGACGGGCACGTCTGAAGACGGTTATCTGCACTGCGGGCCAAACGGCGCCGGCCACTTTGTGAAAATGATTCACAACGGCATCGAGTATGGCCTGATGGCCGCGTACGCCGAGGGCTTCAACATTTTGAAACACGCGAACGTCGGCAAGCAGCATCGCGAGACGGACGCGGAAACGACCCCACTGCGCGAGCCGGATCATTATCAATACGATTTCAATCTTGCCGACGTCGCGGAAGTCTGGCGGCGCGGCAGCGTTGTTGCGTCATGGCTGCTCGATTTGACGGCCATTTCGTTTCTCGAACAACCCACGCTGGAACGCTTTTCCGGCCGAGTTTCCGATTCCGGCGAGGGCCGCTGGACCGTCCTCGCGGCGATCGAATCGACCACGCCCGCTCCGGTACTCACCGCCTCACTTTATCAGCGCTTCACTTCTCGCGGCGAAGATGATTTCGCCGGCAAAATTCTTTCCGCCATGCGCTTCCAGTTTGGCGGGCACGTCGAAAAGAAAGCCGGTCATTAAACGCTCACGGCAATCGCCGCGGCGAACTCTGCTTGGGAAAACAGAATGCCCACTCTGAAAGAAAATGAAGTGCCGCAAAAAGCCTCTCCCTGCGTGATGGTGATTTATGGCGCGAGCGGCGATCTCACCAAAAGAAAACTTCTTCCGGCGTTGGCAAATCTCGCGCAGGAGGGTCTACTCTCGCGACAGTTCGCGATCATCGGTTTTTCTTTCGACCAGATGACCACCGATGCTTTCCGCGAAAAACTTTCTGCCGAGATGAAGGAATTCGCTCCCGAATCGCTGAACGACGAACTGTGGAAGTGGTTTCTTGAACGCATTTATTATGTGCATGGCGACTTCAATGATTCTTCGGCATATCAACGTTTGAAAGATCAAGTTGCCGCCGTGGAAAAAGAACACAACACGCAGGCTAACCGCTTTCACTATCTTGCGGTGGCTCCCACCTTTTTCTCGACTATCGTTCGCAAGCTGGGCGAAGCCGGGCTGACCAAAGAAACCAACGGAAATTGGACGCGCGTGATCGTCGAAAAACCGTTTGGACACGATCTGGAATCCGCCATTCAGCTCAACAAAGAGCTAAAGGAAATTCTGGGCGAAAAGCAAATCTATCGTATCGACCACTACCTCGGAAAAGAAACCGTTCAGAACGTAATGGTGTTTCGATTCGCCAACAGCATCATTGAGCCGCTGTGGAACCGCACTTACATCGATCATGTGCAGATTACCGCCGCCGAAACCGTTGGCGTCGAACATCGCGGAGCGTTTTATGAAACCGCCGGCGCGCTGCGCGACATGGTGCCGAACCATCTCTTTCAATTACTGACTCTAACCGCCATGGAGCCGCCGATTTCCTTCGAAGCCGACGCAGTGCGCGACAAGCAAGCCGAAGTCCTGCACGCCATCCAGATGCCGACACCCGAGGAAGTCTTGCAGAATATGGTGCGCGGCCAGTATGGCGAAGGCGCAATCGATAACGAAAAAGTTCCCGCATATCGCAGCGAACCAAACGTTTCGCCAACCTCCAACACGGAAACTTTTGTCGCCCTGAAATTGAAAATCGACAACTGGCGCTGGGGCGATGTGCCGTTCTATCTGCGCACCGGTAAACGGCTCGGCAAGCGCGTAACGGAAATCGCGATTCGTTTTCGCCGCACGCCGTTCATGTTGTTCCGCAAAACGCCGATCAAAGACCCGCGCACCAATCAACTTGTGATTCACATCCAGCCGGATGAGGGAATTTCATTGCGCTTCGGCGCCAAGGTTCCCGGCTCGATCATGAAGTTGGGCCTCGTGAACATGGATTTCGATTACGCGCGCGATTTTGGCGCTTCCCACAGCACCGGATACGAACGCCTGCTCTACGATTGCATGGCCGGCGATGCCACGCTCTTCCAGCGCGCAGATATGGTCGAGGCGGGTTGGAGCGTGATCCAGCCGTTACTAGATGTCTGGAAGGCGCTGCCCGCCCGTGGCTTCCCAAATTATCCATCCGGTTCGTGGGGACCGAAAGAAGCCGACGATTTGATGGAGCGCGACGGCCGTGCCTGGCGCGACATTGAAATGGAAGAATTTGCCGCGAGAAATACTGCCGCGACATCAACTAAGAAATCCTGACCAGCACAAAGGACGTGTTTAGTGGCGAATCGCAAAGTAGAATTGTTTGCCGACGGAATGGAGATTGCGCAGCGTGCGGCTGACGAAGTCGTGCGCATCGCCAGTGAAGCTGCCGCCGCGCGCGGGGCCTTCACGATCGCACTTTCTGGTGGCTCGACACCCAAAGTGCTCTATGCGTTGCTCGCCGAGAATCCTGCGCTGCGCAATTCCCTTCCCTGGGATAAAATGAAAGTGTTTTTCGGGGACGAGCGGCACGTCGGTCCTGGCCGTGCCGACAGTAATTTTCAGATGGCATCGGACACCATACTCTCGAAGGTGCCGTTACAACCGGAGCAGATTCATCGCATCAAGGGCGAATATCCGGATACGGCGCAAGCCGCTGTCGAATACGAGGCCACGATACAGCGCGAATTCGCATTGCAAGCGGGCGAATTTCCCCGATTTGATTTGGTTTTGCTCGGCATGGGCAGCGAAGGCCACACGCTGTCGCTTTTTCCCGGTACGAAGGCTCTGCACGAGACGCAGCGCATCGTGACGCGCAACTGGGTCGGCAAGTTGTACACCGAACGCATTACGTTGACGGCGCCGGCTGCAAACAATGCCGCGAACATTATTTTCATGATCACCGGCGCGGACAAAGCTTGTGCACTTAAGGCGGTACTTGAGGGTCCGCACGAGCCTGAACAACTGCCCGCGCAGATGATTCAGCCTTCGAACGGAAAATTATCGTGGCTGGCGGATCAAGCGGCGGGATCAATGCTCTCGAAAGAAATTCTGCAATAACCGGGTTGCCGGGTTTCAGGGCTTGTATTACAAGCCCTGAGGTGAAAAAGTTGTACTTACAAACCTTGCGCTAAATAGGAGAAAGCACATGCCCACAGCAGCAACCAGTTCCATCCAAACCTATCTGGGCGCAAAAGGGGATTCACTGCTCGGATTTAGTTCTCCAAAGATTTCCAAAGACCGCTTGCACTTGCCCGGGCCGGATTTTGTGGACCGCATCTGGTCTGTCTCCGATCGTAGTCCACGCGTCATCGCCAGCCTGCAGCGCATGTTCAACACCGGCCGCCTTAGGGGCACCGGTTATCTTTCCATTTTGCCGGTGGACCAGGGCATCGAACATTCCGCGGCGGCAAGCTTCGCCAAAAATCCGGACTACTTCGACGGCGAAAATATCGTCAAGCTGGCAATCGAAGGGCAGTGCAACGCCGTGGCCTCCACGCTTGGCGTGCTTGGTTCGGTGTCCCGTAAGTACGCGCACAAAATTCCATTTCTGATGAAGTTCAATCACAACGAACTGCTCACCTTTCCCAATAAGGCCGACCAAATCGTTTTCGCCAGCGTGAAGCAGGCCTACGACATGGGCGCGGTGGCCGTCGGCGCAACGATTTATTTCGGATCAGACCAAAGCGACCGCCAGATCGTTGAGGTCAGCAACGCTTTCGCACACGCGCATGAGTTGGGTATGGCTACAGTGCTGTGGTGCTACCTGCGCAACAACGCGTTCAAGAAAGACAAGGACTATCATCTTTCCGCCGACCTGACCGGACAGGCCAATCATCTCGGCGTAACCATTCAAGCCGACATCATCAAGCAAAAATTGCCGGAAAATAACGGCGGCTACGCGGCGCTCAACATGGGCGATTCCAGCTACGGAAAATTCGACAAGCGCATTTACACTGACCTGGCCAGCGATCATCCCATCGACCTTTGCCGCTACCAGGTAGCAAATTGCTACATGGGCCGCTCGGGGCTGATCAACAGCGGCGGAGCGTCTGGCGCAAACGATTTCGAAGAAGCTGTGACCACCGCCGTAATCAACAAGCGCGCCGGAGGCACGGGGCTGATTTCCGGACGCAAGGCGTTTCAGCGCCCGCTAAAGGATGGCGTGCAGCTTCTGAACGTCATTCAGGATGTGTATCTCAGCCCGGAGGTCACCATCGCGTAAGCAGTGTTTCCCTAGTGTCGGCCTTCAACCGGGCCGCTTTCTCTTCGCAGGGCGCGGTTGGTTCGTGCCCTTTCCTGTTTCAATCCACACTCCAGCTGCAAAAAAAATGGTGCGCCCAATCTCCAGCTCTCTTGTGAGAGCTTTTTCTGGCCTGCAACTGTACTTGCTCCATATGAAACTCATCTCACGCTTTCGCTGCTTTGCAGCCGAGACTGCTCTATGCTGAGAACAACCTGGCTAAAGGCTTCCTTGATCGAGCGGAGGAACAATTCGTGAAAAACCTCTTCGTCAGTGCGGTTGCGCTCATGATTCTTGCGCCGATCTTTGCGCAAAACTCAGCCAAGGATGAAGGCGGGCGCGTACTCGGGCTGGAAAACGCCTGGAATCATGCGATCGAAGCTAAAGATACGAAAGCGCTGGACATGCTTCTCGCCAGCACGTTTGTCGCGGTAGAAATTGACGGCAGCATTTCTTCGAAAAGCGAATTTCTCGCCAGCATCAAGGATCCGGAATACAAACCTTCCCAGGCCGTCAACGAGCAGGTCAATGTCCAGGTCTACGGTGACACCGCCGTGGTGGTCGGCATCTTCCGCATCAAGGGCATCGAAAAAGGCAAACCGTACGTGCATCGCGAGCGCTTCACCGACACCTGGATCAAGCATGATCAAACCTGGCAATGCGTGGCCAGCCAGGCCACATTGATCCCCTCCAAATAGCTGTGCGCCCGCCACTCTTCATGGGGTGAGCTTTCCGGTCATTCTTCCTACCGCAACCCAATTTGTGCAACTATTTCCCTTGGTGCCTATCAGAGATAAAGACGCAACGGAGGACAGATGGGCAATCGATTGTCAGGAAAAGTCGTAGCGATCACCGGAGGCAGCCAGGGGATCGGCCTGGCCATCGCACAGCGATTTGCGGAAGAAGGAGCGGACATATCGTTCTGCTACCGTTCGAACAAAGCTGGTGCCGACGAAGTAGTGGCGAATATTCAGAAGACCGGGCGCAAAGTCGCCGGATTTCAGTACGACGTAAGCAGCGTCAGCGACGGGCAGAAGTTTATCGCCACCACCGCCTCGCAATTCGGCAAAATCGATGTCCTTGTAAACAATGCCGGACTCGAACGCCGCGCCGACTTCTGGGACGTGACCGAATCGGACTTCGACGCGGTGCTGAATGTGAACCTCAAAGGACTATTTTTCATTACCCAGGCGTTTGTGAAGAACCGCATGGCGGCCCCTTCCGGGGATACGAGACGGGGCGGGAAAATCATCAACATCAGCTCCGTTCACGAAGAGCTTCCCTTCCCGCATTTCGCTCCGTATTGCGCCAGCAAGGGCGGCGTGAAAATGTTGACGCGCAATCTCTCGATCGAACTGGCGCCGCTCGGCATCACCATCAATTCCATCGCGCCAGGTGCGATCGAAACCCCCATCAACAAAAATTTGCTGAATGATCCAGCAAAACTCAGCGCGCTGCTACAGAATATTCCGTTAAAGCGCCTGGGCACCCCGGACGACGTCGCAAATATGGCGGTTTTTCTGGCGTCGGAAGAGTCCAACTATGCCACAGGCACGACATTCTTCATCGACGGCGGCCTCACCTGGAATTATCAGGAACAGTAAGTAGCCCACGACTCTTAGCGGCGCGCTGTGTCAGAATCCCCACAATCGTCGTCCCTTACCGACGATTTCCACCGCATCTAATTTCAATCGCCGAAGATCAACCTCTACCTCAAGCGCGTATCATCGTCACCGCTCTCGCCGCATCCAACAGTTGTTTGGCGTTTTGCTTCGCGTCACCGTGGCCAAACACCGCATTCCCCGCCACCAGCAACTCCGCACCCGCACGGACAATCTCCTCGACCGTATCCATTCCAACCCCACCGTCCACTTCAATGCGAAAATCCAAGCCACGCTCTTCCCGCATTCGCGCAAGAGCACGCATCTTCTTCAGCGAATTGCGTATGAATTTCTGCCCGCCAAAACCCGGGTTCACGGACATCACTAAAACGTGATGAACGAGATCGAGCACCTCGGTCAAGGTGTCCACCGGCGTCGCGGGATTCAGCACCACACCGGCTTTGCATCCATGATCCATGATGTGGTGCAGCACGCGATCCAGGTGCACGCAGGCTTCCTGGTGAACGGAAATCCAGTTTGCACCCGCTTCGGCAAATGCCGGAACTAATTCATCCGGGTTATCGATCATCAGGTGACAATCGAAAATCGTGGTGGGCAGCGCTTTGCGGAGCGACGCGACCACTGGCGGACCAATCGTGATGTTCGGGACAAAATGCCCGTCCATGATGTCTAGGTGCAGCAACGTGCCTCCGCCAGCGAGCGCTTGTTTAGCGTGCGCTGCGAGATCGGCGAAATTGGCGGACAGAATCGAAGGCGCAAGTTCAATCAACGGTGACAAAGTTTTCGCTCCTGGCCTTCTGTTTGGCTTTTGTCAAATAACGACACGCAAAACGATTATACGCAGAACGCGTCGCTTACCGCGCATTTCCAGCATGACTTTCTGTTGCCGCGAAGTTCCAGGGTAGCGGCATTCGCTTGCGGCTGCTTTCCTCGCACAATTCCAGCGTATACATCAGCTGCAGAGCTTGATCTGTCGTCACGGGAGGTTTCGCATTTCCAAGAATCGCGTCACGGACTTGCGCATAAAAATCGCGATAGTCTCCGCGTAGAGTGGGTATTTTTTGCTGCGTCCCTTCGCCGCCGTTCCAAATCGTCATCGTGCCCCAATCCTTTTCCGGCTCACCTCCCCAGTCGTTACCGCCTACCGGATGTCCCGCGCGAAGCAGCGCTTCCTGTGGATCGAGTGCGTACTTTACATAGACGCCGCGCGTTCCCTGAACTCGATAATGGGGCCGGGGATCTGGCGCCAGCATACTCTGCGCAAGAATGGCGCGCAGCCCTTCCGGGTAATAAAAAGTAAGGTCGAAGGCGTCCGCGGTACGACTGTGTTCACGTTCGATACGAATGTCGGCAAGAACGCTTTCCGGCGGACCGAACAGCTGCAGCGTCTGATCAATTAAATGCGGCGCGAGATCAAAAAACACTCCGCTGCCCGGCTTCGGCTCCTCTTTCCAGGAGTCTGTCCGCACCTGCGGTCTGCAACGGTCAAACGCTGATTCAAATCGCACGATCTTGCCCAACCTCCCCTTGGCTAGCAGCTCTTGCACCGTGCGAAAGTCGCCATCGCATCTGCGCTCTTGATAAACGGTAAGCACGCGACCATTGCGGCGAGCAATCTCAACTAGCTCGTGCGCTTCCGCCAGCGTAGTCGTGAACGGCTTATCCACGACAATGTGCCGTCCCGCCTCCAGACACTTTTTCGCAAACGGAAAATGTGTTTCGTTTGGCGTCGCGATCGCAATCAGTGAAATGGACTTGGTCGCCAGCAGCTCATCCAGGTCGCGGACGATTTTGGCGGCCGGATAAATTTCCTGCGCTTCATTTCCGTGCCGCTGAACGATGGCCGCCAATCGCAGGCCTGGGACCGCGTGAATGATCGGCGCATGAAACGCTCGTCCGCCAAGTCCGAAACCGACTACAGCCGCATCAATCATTCGAATCCTCTCCACTCACTGGACATGGTCATGAGACATCCGCCTCTTCGAGCGCCACATTGCACGAACTGCCCGGCTCCTGCAAAATGCCATGATGCCTATAAAAACGCAAATCGTGGCGAAGGCGCCGTCCGTATCGCAAAGCGCTATTTTTTATTTGCTCTGCGCGGGCTTCGTTCTCAACGGAATCGTCATCTGTCTGATTGGCCCGATTTTGCCGGTCTTCCGGGATAAGTTCGGGCTTGACGACAGCCGTGCCGGACTTTTCTCCACCATGCAATTTTCCTTTTCCCTTGCGGGTGTCCTGATTTCCAGTCCCCTCACGGCGGCAAAAGGATTCAAGCCGGCAATTACGCTGGGAGTGGCAATGCTGGGAATCGGCATTGCGCTCCTGAACGCGCCAACCTTTGCTTTGGCTCTTGCCGCCAGCGCTATTTATGGTTTGGGCTACGGTTTTGCCACGCCGGGAACGAATTTGTGGGTCGGCGAATCCTATGGAGCGCGCCGTGCCTCCGCTCTCAACATCATGAATCTGGCTTGGGGCGCGGGCGCGATTTCGTCGGCACCGCTCGCGATGATTGCCATCCGCGCATCGCGCGTCACGCTACTTCTGTACATCGTGGGAGCGATCTGCTTAACACTGGCGATTTTTCTCTTCCAGATGAATTTCGGCGGCCCGCCACGCGAAGAAGTCCTCCGCAAGCCGTCGGAAATCCCGGCCATCGCGGGAACCGGCGTCGCCGTCCTCCTGGGTATTTTGTTTTTTGTGTATGTGGGCACGGAAGTTGGCACCTCTTACTGGGCTGCGGTCCATGCTGAGCGCGCGGCAGTGTGGGCCAGCAACACGTTCACGCTGGCGCCCATGTTTTTCTTCGCGGGACTGCTCGGAGGGCGTGGCGCGGCGGCGGCAATTCTGCTTCGCTCAAAAGAAGCGACTGTCGCCATCGGAGGAATCCTGTTGGCTGGGGCGGGAGAACTTCTTTTCCTGTGCGCGCATTCTGCGGTTGGGCTCTTCGCTGGGGCGTTTTTTGCGGGCCTGGGTTTGGCAAGTTTGTATCCGATTTACATCGCCTGGCTCTCGAAGTGGTTCGGCGAGCGCGCACGGAAAGTTGGTGGCATAATGTTCGCGCTCGCTGCGGGCGGCGCTTCCACAATGCCCGCGCTGGTCGGCGTCGTTTCACGTTATGCCGGCAGCTTGCGCATAGGCCTGCTGGTGCCGCTCGGTGGCTGCGCCGTGATGCTCGCCGTGGTGGGTTTACTGCGCCCCAATTCCCGCGGATGAAGCAGTCACTGCTGCCTGGCGCGCCGCCGCAACTTTCTTCGGCGGTTGTGTCATCTCCATCGCCCAAATCGACGCCGGCCGCATGTACATTGACGCGCGATAATTCCCCGTAATATCCCAGGCTTCCGGCGTGCGGAACCAGTAGCCCTTGGTTTCATAACTCACATGATAAATTCCCCACGCGGTCTGAAACGCTTCTTTCTTCATACCTTCGCCAAGCATGAAGCCCGCAAGCGCCAGCGTCGTTCCGGTCCACACTTCCTGCACCTGCTCGTTGGTTTTGATCAGCGTGCCATCCGCCGCGATGCCGTTCACCGCGCCCATTTCGCCATTCGCAAATTTCATTACGTTGTTGTCGTAGATGCTTTTCAGCGCGTTGCTGCGCATTTCGCGCGGCACGATGTCACCCAGTCCAGTCATGTCCGCGTACCACTGGCCCGCGAGCTGGTCAGCCTGGATGTTGTCTTTGTATTCGCTCTCGGTGTCGTAGCGGAAGTACGTCCCGTTCCACAATTTCGTGATGTAGCTTTTCTGCCCCTTGGCAAACAGTTCCTTGTAGTGCGCCGCCGTTTTCGCGTCGCCAAGTTCCTTCGCGATCTCCTCCGCGGCACGCAACGAAGCCAGCCACAAACTGCCCGAATAGGCGCTGTCTCCGCGCACCACCCACTCGTCGTAAGTTTGGTCCGGATAACCGTCGTTATCAGGAATCCCGTCGTCATCACGATCAAATTTTCCCAAATATACGAGCGCTTCCTGAATCGCGGGCCATGTATAACGCAAAAACTCCTTGTCTTTGCTCCCCGTCAAAACATAATCCCGGTAAATCATCAGCACAAATTTCGAGTTCAGATCCTTCCAGCCATTGGTATCCTGCCAGCTAAATTGATTCACCTGAAAAAACGGATCTTCGTTGGGCACGCCCATGTCATGCGGCACCGCACCTTTCGTTTTTCTCTCGCGAAACGTCTGCCGCCCGGAATGAATGGACTTCCATACCCACACCATGCGGTCATTCAAATCCTTCGGCACGGTATCCGCAAAATCGCGCATCACTTGTTTATCGATGTCCGGCCAGAATTTTGCCAGTGGCATCGATCCATAAAACCGCACGTCCAGCGTTTCGAAATACGGATAGTCAAAGCATTCCATGAATGAATAAGTCGAGGGCGTCTTTTTGTCGGCCCCCACTGGCCGTCCCCACAACGATCCGCCATCCGCAAGCACATACAATTCGTTGAACAACATTCCGCGATACCACAGCGGTTTCGATTCGTCGTTTACGTAAGGCGCTTGCCAGGCATCAATGGCCTCGCTCCATTTCCGCGCGTTCAGCAAACCGTCGCGCGCAATGGCCCACGCATTTTCACCGTTAGTTCCGTAAAAATCCGTGTAATGGCGATTC
>Ga0193709_1000213_pt1 | contig 23438 bp, 28 predicted proteins | sample H3c2metaG_FD_160571 | JGI IMG/M metagenome (GOLD analysis project Ga0193709, IMG submission 160571) | Soil microbial communities from a riparian zone of the East river system, Colorado, United States - H3c2 | ecosystem: Environmental > Terrestrial > Soil > Riparian zone | place: USA: East River...
TGCTATCAACCATCGCAATAGTGGTAGTAGCCGCGGCACTCATCTCCCAAGCCGTAGAACAAGGCACAAAAGGCGCCTACTCCACACCCGGGCTACTCGCCAACCTTGCAGTCATAGCCGTAGGAGGTTTATTCACCGGCACGGGGATAGCGCTAATCACAGCAGCGAACAATAATCCAACCCACAGCAAGCGGCGGAAAAAGTGACAATAACCGACATTGTCCTCTTTGGGACAGGAAGCGTACTGGTGCTCTTTGTCTACGCATGGAACAGAAGGAAAACAACCAGTGAAACCGAGCGCGCTAATAACTGAAGGACGCTGGCGTCTCATCGTCGGCCTCGCCTGCCTTCTAGGGCTCCTCGCTGTCTGTACCTGGCAAGTCGTTACTGCCAACAACCTCATCTCCTGCCACCGGCAAGCCATTGACACCCTCTACGCCCGTGACCAATACACCTCACAACTCCGCGACCTCGCCGACGAAGACAGCGACAACCTTCAAAACCTCATCGCAGCTATCACCACACCCGGCGCAACCCAAGAAAGCGCGCAAGCCGCATTTGCTAACTACCAGCAGACAGCGGACGATATAGCTAAAGAACGTGAAGAAGTACGCGAATCACAAAACGATTTCACATACCCCAAAATTGAAACCTGCGAATGAGGACACCATGACCAGCCCGATACCCGCACCCAACGACGGAACCATCCGCGACTATCTCGCCTCACTCATCCGCACCGTCGTACCCGTATGGATCGGCGTCCTCGTCACCTGGCTCAGCGAAACCATAGGCCCCATAGACGTAGACGGCACCCTGGCAATAGCCCTGGCCGGCGCTGTCGCCAGCATCTACTACGCCGTCATCAGGAAACTCGAAGTCAAATACCCTAAACTCGGCTGGCTCCTCGGACTTAAAGGCCAGCCCGCTTACGCGAAAAAGCTTGTACACTAGAAACGTTGTATGGGTAGAGGCCTAGGGGTGCACGCCACCTAGGCCTCTTTTAACGTGCTGCAACGGTTTGCCATTGAGTAAACACCTGCACAGGCACAGCAGCCCACACACACAAGTCGACGGCATCAGCCTCGCGAATACTCTGATTGACGATAAAAGCAAGGCATACATCGGCGCACGAAACAGCTGCCTCCACCGTGGAAACCACCAGGGAATCGACACCCGGTCGTTGCGCCCACTCCTGCGCTTGCGCTTCCGCGCCCGGGGTCCCCGTGTGGACAACAGTCATCTCGAAACATGACCTGCGGTGCCAGTCGTCCAGCATCGAATGAACCATCACCGGAATGTTCCACGCTGGTGACCCAATCACCAACACGCGCATCATGCTTGATCCTGGGGGAGGATGTCGACCCGGATCATCGGAGTAGCCGGGTCGTGACGTCGCGAATCTGGTCCTTCCACATACTTATCACTGTCGTCTACCAGGACACCGGCGTCAACGATCCCATCTGTAATTGCTTTAGCAACAGGGTAAAAGTTCGCAGAGTCACGCCGTCGCTGATCCCCAAACGAAAAGGTGACCACAATTCGGGCTTTAGCTAAAGCAGGAATTTTGCTTTGTTTAGCCAGAACATGGGCCAGGTGCCGCCAATACTTGGTGATCCGGTGACGGGCAGACCAATGCTTGCGGGCGTTCGCGGACATCATCATAGGTCGGTTCATAGGAAGAACAAAGCTGTACCCAACATTAGAGACGCTCATCGACACCACTCAAGTCCGGGCTAGGCGCCCAACACATTGAATCGGCTGATCCTCGCCAGTAGATTTCTTCGTCTTCGGGAGCGCAGTCGTCACAGATCATGCGGGGAAGGACCGAGTTGTGGAGTTCTTCGTGGGTCATAGCCCTAGCACCGCCTTCAGCACTGCGTCTACTCGGGCCATTTCTTCTGTTTCTAGCTGGTCGACCTGTTCGATGAGTTCTTTGGTTTTGAGGACGTGTAGGCGTAGTCCAACAACAGGCCATTGGGTTGAGCCGGTTTGGTAGTAGGTGGTGAAGGAGGATCCGGGGGTGTTGTCATCTCGGATGACTTCTTTGTTGGTGATGCCTATGGCTACGGCGAATCCTGAGTATTTGTTGATGGAGTCGTCGGAAACTAGGAGGTGGTAGTTGTGTTGTGCGTCTTTCCATACTTGTCCTCTACGCATCGTCGTCTCCTTTTTCGCGCAATGCTTGGCCGAGGCGTTTGGCGTCAGCGGCGTTTACTGCGGCCCTTAGGACGTTGTTGACGTATAGGGACGGGTAGGTGCCGAGAAGTTCCGCTTCTCTCTCAACGGCGGCTATGACGGCGGCGTCGAGGCTGTATGCCTTCTTTTCTTTAGCCATGAGTCCGTACTCTACTACTTTTGGGTGCCCCTCACCTACCCCCTTGACGGGTACCCTTTAGGGGGTTACAGTTTGGGGGTAGGGAGGTGAGCAATATGCACGCAAAAACAATCAGAGAACAAAGAAAAGAACTACAAACCGCACTCAAAAAACACCACAAATGGGAAACAAACTACCCAACCGGAGCGCCACCCCAAGCCTGGCACACCGAAACACAAGAACTCATCACCTACAGCATGGCCAGCGGAATGTGGTCCTCCCACCGAGGCAGATACCACACAGCACAAGAAGCAATACAAGACATCGAAACCCACCAACACGAAAGGAACACCAACATGACACGCGGCGACTGGACCTGGACCTAAACACCACACCCACAAACTCATCGGGGGATGAAGAAAAGGAAAACCAAAGAATGGTGATACCCCGCTACGAAAACGCCGCCTGCGCCAAACCCGGAGTGGACCCCAACATATTCGTCTTCGAATCAGTACTCACAGACCAAAACAAAGAAGCAATGTTCATCTGCCTCGGCTGCCCAGAACGCTACAAATGCCTAGCTGATGTTCTAGCAAACCCGAAACTCCACGAAAAAGAAATACGTGCAGGCCTACCAGCAAGCCGTGACATGGTCAAAAGACTCACCGCAGCCCCACCAGGAATGCCAAAAGACCTCTACTAAGCATTCGTGTAGTGCAAACCGTCGAGCTGAATCCACGCAGACCCGTGCGTGGATTGGCACCACATCGTTCCGTCTGGTCTTATCTCTACAAAGCCGTTGTCGCCACTAGCGCCACCTGTTGGAACGACGAACTGCATGACACGCACTGGACGCATAAAGGCGTTCAACCCAGACAAAATCTGTTGGCCAACAGCAAACGCCCCCACCTTATTTAGGCGCCCACGCAAAAACAGAAAATATCCTCCCGTCGAGTTAATGAAAACTACTCGATAAGCTGGAACATCGTAAGTAGCTCCAGCATAGGCCGTATAACTGTTGAAATACGTGAAAAAAACAGGTGAAAAGGGAACCCAACCCGAATCAGCAATTGCCACGTTGGCAGGACTCGCTGCAGAACCATCCCCTGAAACCCTAAAACCCTCAGTATTAGCGGTAAAAGCGCACGAGCAGGGAACATCTTCAGGGCATGTGCACCGCGCCATCAGTTCACCTCATACCAAACACCGTCAAGCTGAATGTAGTTATCCGGAAGCGTCGACTGTTGGGTGATAGTCCCCGCTGGAAGAATCTCAATCAACCCATTATCGCCAGCTGCATCTCCCGAACCCACTATAAGAATCTTGTTTCTCAGCGGGCGAATAGCGGCCGGGATTCCAGAAATAATAGTCTCTCCTACCACTGGTGTAGTAGTCTTCAGGATCCTTCCGCGTAGCTGGACAACGTTTACCATCAAAATTCGATACATCGGTGTGTGATATGTAGCACCTGCGTACGCTGAATAGGTTCCCGAATAGGTTCCCGAAATTGTCGTCCAAGCTCCCACTGTCAGGTTGATAGCCCATGGCGACGCCACCGACCCAGAACCCGCCAAAGTCAAACCAGCTCCGACGGACAACACACACGAACAAGCCCCCGCACATCCGCATCTAGCCATCCGATCCCCCCTCCCGTTGTTCCTCGCTAGGAACAACGGCTAAAATTGTCATATAACCTGATGGGCCATGAACTGCCACCAGATTCCCCGCTCCGTCGGTATCCAGACGCCACCCTCCAATCACCGTAGAGGGATTGGAGGCTCCCACTCGCCGAGCACGTTCCGTGGCGTCCAAACTCAACCGGAGAGCTTCTGCCCCCGAACCTGCAGCCAAAACTGCACGGTTACCTCTCACAGCATTTCCTCCTAAGGAGTCGGTAGAGGAACTAGTGAAATCCCGACGGATTCCCCCACGCTTGGAGCCCACTCAACCGCCACTCGAGTCAACTTTGCTGCCATAGAAACCTTCCGGCAATATGAACCCACATATACGTCAATGCGTGTACCACACACCAACTGCTCAATGGTCACTGGCGCGTCATAAGAAAGGCGACCATCTTGAGGAATAACCACAAACACTGGAGTGGGATTCGACTCATCCACGATCAAAGCTGCCATCAAACCCGCTGAAGGGTTATCTAGAACCCTTTCCGCACGCACAAGGCGTTGAATGAGACCATAAAAGATGTTTACTGAACCCGAAGCACCGATAGCGCCATCCCCAAGAACAGCCGCAAACGTGGCCGTTTCCGAACCAGCAACATTTACTTCTAGCTCACCCAAAAAATGGTCTTCCGTCAACACAATGGGAGAACCTGCGTACTGAGATGCGGTCTTCTCTTTAGTAGCGATCAAAGCCCGACCCATCGTCGTGAAGTCAAGATTCAACCGCGCCAAATCCCGCAGCTCATCACCAATCACTACCTGGTACACAGTTGCCTTACGTTGAGTTAGCGAACCAACCAGCTCAAACGTAAAGTAGGGAAGTATCCCAGGGTCATCAGCCGCCAGCCCATTATTTACCAACGAGCTAAAAATAGTTCCCACATCGGCCGCCCCTACTCCTGTAGGAGTGAAGTCGAACCCGATATTGTTTAGTCGCCGATCCAAATAAGCAATAACATCACGGGCTGTTATCTCAATGCGATCCTTATATTCCTTAATGTCGTAGACAGGTCCTTGCCACACCAGGTTCCCATCCCGGAACAATGAAAGTTCATGCCCCCAGGCATCTACTTTCCCCAACAGTTCACAACACTCAGGGGACAAACTCACTTTAGGGACTGAAATGAACCCCTCCGACGAGGCATCCAAAACCCGCCCCCAACGGAGCAGACTCAACTTAGGGATATCGGCATACAAAATTGCGCCGCCCTGATAATGGATTTGGGCCGCATACTCGCCGGCGCAACCCAGCTGGCCCGTCATGTCGCATCCCGACGTTCGGAAATATACAAGTTTATAGTGCTAGCAGTCGAATAGTCCTCACGTCTAAACTGCACGCAATACGTTTGGCCGCATTCGAAAACTGGCCACGTGAATAGTTGACTACCTTGCCCGAATACATAACCCCCATAGATTTTTGCTTGCGACACACTAACTAGACCAGTGACCGCTGAGGTTCCTGCTGCGGGACACTCCACCACAGCCGACCGTGTACGGCCGTCAACAATGAGGCTTCCCCGCGCGGGAATGTATGGCACGTACAAAATTTCGCAAAAGTCACACCACTGTAAAGTGGTACCGCCGAGGCTAGCGCAAGGTACCCCCGACGGATTGCCCGCAAAACTGACCGACAAGTCGCGCATCTCAAAAGCGCCGTTCTGTACAACAATTACCGGGACCTTCTCAAACCAGTCAGACATCAGACCGTTAGGAATGGTCGCCATGTAACGCTCAAATGGGCCAGCACCAGGCTCAGCACACGGATCGGTCGGTACAGGAACTACAGGAGGAAGCGGTGGCACGGCACAGGTTGGGTCTACCCGACAACCAACCGGGTCGTTACAAGTACCTGCAATACTGGTGTCCACAACCCAATCAGCTGAATCAACGGTAACAACCAAGTCTGGGTCGCTGTAAATACCAGGGCTGCCGGCAACAAGCATGAACGTCAACTCAGCAGTCCATGCATCTGCAGGCTCATCTCCGCCGCAAACCTCTCCAAGACGTACCTTAGAGACAACAGTAGGAGCTTCCAAAATGCCTACATTAAAAATGTTTTTCAACCTGGCATGGTGTAGATCGTCAGCTGAGATAGTGCCGGTTTCAGAGTCCGGGCAAAGGTCATAGAAACACAACACATCGCCCAAACATGCAGAACCACACACCGAACCCCGCACCACAGAGTTCAGCCACGCAATACCATAATTCAGAGCTTCCTCAGACAGGGCAACTGCCAAAACGTGTACTGTCAACTCGCGACGGCCACGCCGAAGAGCCCCTACAGTCGCCCCTTCGCCAGCCAACTCCGTAATCACCCGGGTAGATACACCGCTATCGAGACCATCGATTCCTTGGCCTATGAACCCCAGGAAGCCATCAGGAGCCAATGCGTCATCAGACCAAGGAAAAACCTGAGATTCTACATAGCTCGAGTCGTTAAGCGTATACGCCAAATCAGGGCAACTATCACCGCACAGCAAAGGCACACCAGCCTGGGTAGCCGCATGCCACGTCTTCGATGAGTTGATGATTTCCACATCACCGAGGGTCATCCAGCCGTCATAAGCCATGACTATCTCACCCCGCGAGCAATAGCATCCAGCACCTTGTCAGCAATACGACCGGGATCAGTAGCCGGGGTATGGATGTTTATGTTGTTAGTTACTTGCGCCCCTGAAGCGGAGCCAGCAAAAGCTGGTTGTTTCGATCCCATGTCATTGGCCAAAATTGTCATCAGCCCCGACTTTTTCACAAGATTTAGCCGGTCCTGACGGCGTGCACCCGACAGTGGCAGCGCCAACTCTGGGCCAGCTTCACCAATAATCGCCAGAGTCGATTCGTTGAACAAACCGCCACGTGCCAGAGTAGGTATACGTGGGATCGGGTTACCGCCAGGAATTTTAGAGTTCACGTCGTTGATGTAGTTATTGATCGCGCGAATACCAGAGTTAATTCCGTTTTTGACAACTCCGATGATCCGGTTACCGAGGCTAGACAAACTTCCACCAGAAATATCCTGCAGTCCGTTGATCATTCCATTAATGAGATCCCGTCCAGCATTAACAAACTTGTGGTAGAAGTCGCCGATACGTCCTGGTAGACCGCCCACCAAGTTGACAATACTGTTGATTCCGTCACGAACAATGTTGTAAGCGTTGTTCCACAAATCAGTGAAGAACTGACCGATCTGGCCAGGCAACTCGTTAATAGCCTCGAAGATACGCCCCGGGAGATCAACAAAGAACTGAAGAACAGCGTTCATACCCTCGGTGACGTTCGTGCTCACGAACTCCCACACCTTGACGAAAATACCTAGCAGCAACTCGGGCAAACCCACAACTGCGTCGTAAATCTTCTGTGGAAGCTCCATAAACAAAGTAATTATCGCAGCCAGGATTGTTATCGAAGTTTCCCGGACCCTATCCAGAAAACCCCTAAAGAAGTCCTCCAGAAGCTGCGGCAGGGCCGCCACACCATCCATGATCTTTTGAGGAAGTTCAACAAAGAACTGGATGACACCGTCAATAAAGTTTTTGATGGTCTCCCCGATAGCAGACCAGTCGATTTTCCCGATCGCATCAAACAGCTTCAACCAGTTCTCCGCAGCCCACGTCACTGCTTTGGCTATCAGCGTCAAGACTTCGGCGATAAACTTCATCTGCTTCGTCAATGCCTTATCGGCGGCGAAGGCTACGAACATTATGACAAGCTTCAGAAGCGGACCCTGAATACGTAGTATTACCGCGAAGATTGCTACGAATGCTTCCGCCAGAGAAACAATCAGCGGAATCAAATCCGGCAACAGCGGCAGCATCGTCTCAACCAGCTGCTTTACCACCGGGGCCAAAACAGGCACCATGCCAGCGAACGCCTTAGCCAAATCGGTCATAGCTGGGATCAGGCCATTAATCAACTCCGGCAACAGCGCCACAATCGGCGGCAACAAGTCAGTTATCGCATCACCAAATGTGGTACCGATAAGCCCTGCCAAGCGAATAAACGGGGGCGCCATCTCCTTAGCGGCTGCGATCAAGTCAGGGAAAATAGGTAGCAGCGCATCAGCGAATGCCTTAATGACCGGCTCTGCAGCTGTCACCAGGTATGTGAGGGCGCTCGTCAGGTTGGTACCTACTAGCTTGATCAGCTCGCCAACCACGGGTAGCAGCGGAGCCAAAGCCCTCAAAACTCCACCCAAAGCTGTACCCAGCGGGGCCAAAGCTGGGGCGATAGCTGTGAATGCGTCTGATATGCCTTTCGCCACGGGAATCAAAGCAGGCGCCAAAGTAGACAACCCGGCGGCGATAGCGGAAATGGCTAGCGACAACGCCGGCCCGAGTATCTGGGCTATAGACCCGATAACCGGCGCTAGCGTCCCCAGCCCCTCCGCGAGCGCCACAAACACGTTGCCCAACTCACCGCCGATCACACCAAGCGTAGCGAAGATGGCGGTGAGGGCCTGCTGCCCTTCAGCGCTGGCAAGGAACTGGTTTACGGCCAAAAGCAAACTGCCGATAGCCCCCAACGCGTCACCTGCCGCAGCACCAGCCGCTTGGAACACTGCAGCGAAGATCCCGCCGACTTGTTGGACTACAAAAAATAGTTGCTGCAAAACGTTGACGGCGTTCTCAATCCACGCCGTTGCCTGGCCTGACGCCACCGCAATATTCAAAAACTGTGCAAAGTCACCAACAAGTGCCGTTATGGCCACAGCGAACTGCTGCACAAACGGCAACGCCACACCAGCCAAACCACGAAACCCCTGCAAAAGTGGGGCGACCAGGAGCGTCAACGTTTCCAAAGAACTCGCAGTAGTAGCGAACAAGGCATTCAAAAAGTCCAGGGTTGCCCCCTCCCGGGCCACCTCACCAAAGATGGTGACTACCCTTCCGCCCTGCGCGGCCACACTCGCCATACCCGTAGACACTGGCCCCAGCAGCAGATCAGCGGTCTCCTTCAACGCCCCCACGAACTGCTCAAAGAAAGCTTGCTGAATTGTGTTACGGAACGTGTCCAAGGCTGGTTGCAAAGCAAAAAACTCGCGTGCCACCTCGCGTGCCGCCGGCGCCAGTTCTGCAATAGCTTTCTCAAACTGTTCCGCGTCTCCTGCAGCGGCAGCTGAGAACGCCTCACCGACCCCCGACAGGGCAATTTTGAATGTGAACAAAGCCGCAGCGCCCACAGCAAGGAATCCAGGGAGCACCGCCACGATCCCCACCGCCGGGGCCAAAGCTGCAGCGAGCTGGAGAAGAGACGCAGCAGCTGCCGCTGCCTGCCCGGCAAAGAGAGAAAGCCCCAAACCCTGCACAACACCCTGCAACGGTGCCAGTCCTGCGCGCAACGCAGCAGTAGCAGCCTGAAAACCCAGTGCCAAACGGAAAGAATCAGAAAACGAACGCCCGGTAGCGTCACCCGCGTCACCGCCGGCCTGGCGGCCTTCCCGGGTCAGCTGTCCACGGTTACGGCGAATTCCACTAGCAATATCGCGGCTAATGTCGCGGCCAATATCGTCTCCGGTGTCATCGACACCAGCCTTGATAGCTTTATCGAGCTCCCGACCTGCTTTAACACCAGAAACGGCGACCTCACGCCTCAAATCCCGGTCAAATTGGTCAGCGTCAACGCCGAGATCCACAACAGCGGATGCGAGCGGCGCGGTCATATGCGGGTCCTTCGGGACGGCCAAGCGGCGGGCCGCGCCCGGCCGACATGCCAGCAGCGCATATATACAGGTACAGACTATCCCCTCATGGGGCATGGATGCACTATTGCGGCATCCCTACGAGGCCACCGCTGCCGCAACTATCGCGGCCTCGTCCGCGGCGGTATGGGTGCGGTCCGACAACGGCCAAAGTTTAGCGTTCAACTTTGTGACCGCCATCTTGTCGTCACTATGCTCAGCGACCTCCAAAGATGCTGCATAAGACGCCGCGATTAACGCATGAACCGAAGACTGCGTCACATCCATCTGATGGGAAATACACCAAGCCGAAAACCAAAACCAGCCACCCACCACACTAGCCGCCAACTGCCTAGCCGCCTCGAAACTAGTGCCGCACACATTCTCCGCGATAACCCGGCCGATCATCACCAGCCGGTACGTGTCTAAATCATCATCAACATCCGCGATACGCAGCGCGATATGCATCAAGTCCTCGTCGCACAAAGAGCCCGTGAACAACCCCGACCAGTCACCGATAGCGATATCCTCCACGATTGCCAGCGCCGATCGGGATCGAAGCTGGTAAGTGTGGCCATCCAACACAACAGCGGGTGGCCACACTTTCGGGGGGAAAACACTGACAATGTCGCTCACAGCTACCTGCGTTTAGACGACACAGGAGCTTTAGCGACACGACGCTGTTTCCGGTTACCGATCCTTTCCTTCACCTGCTTCGGGACCTTCACCCCGATCTCTTCCATACGGATGATCGTGTGAGACTCCCACCTGATCGTCAACTCCATCACCGCGGACAACAAATCGGTGGCGTCCAGCGGATCCGCATCGTTTTGGAGCCTGCGGTTGATGATCATCCACTCATGCCCGGCGCTGATTGCTAGAAGATCCAGGGCAGGCAGATACATGTTTTTGCCCTCGTTAAGGGCAGAGTAGTAAACAATCCAATGGTGGTCTTTAGACCAGTGGAACGTGTGGTTTTTCCCTGCCAGGTCAAGAACAATCGGTTTAGGTTTAGCGACCGGGTCGATGACCTCACTGTCGATCTCTAGTTCTTCATCATCGTCAATGTCAAGTTCTATATCCGCCATACACCCATCATATGCCCCCTTGTGGGGTCACCTAGTTGTTGACGTTCACCGGCCATGGAGATACTGCCTGCAATGCCTCGACAAGGAACGGATTAGGTTTCTGGCCCCGGCTAAACTTCACAAAAACACGAGGCCCGCTGCGTGGTTTAAAAGTGAGAACCTTCGCTCGACGAGGGCGAATAATACGATGCTTCGGACCGTACAAACCCGTTCCCTTATGCACATAGATCGCATAATCCAACCCGGTTCCTACCCGGGCAATGATTCGGGTTCCATTGATGAAAACCTGGGTACCGATAGAGGCCCGCAGTGCACCCCGATCAACGGGAGCCAGACGCTTAGCCACATTCTCTACCTGCCGGCCAAGTTCCCGAACATGAGCCACGATCGGCCCAGACGGTGAATACAGAAAAGTGTTAATCGCCGAGAAGTTCAACTTCATGCGTATTTTAGATGCCACCGCAGAACTCCCTAAGGCATGACGAACGACAAGGTCACAGTCAACGCCCCGCCGGCGCATCCACCAGACGGTCCGATAGGTACCCAGTTCCCGAACACCGGATCAAAGTTTTTGATAGCTGTACAACACTGCACAGCGCGCCACATCGCAGCTCGATCCGCCAACATGAGCAACGCATCGTTTTCTAGCTGCTCACAAGTAGGCAACATCGGAGGACTGCTATCGGTGTCCAAGACGCCTTCAATACACCGGTACACACCCAGCTGCACATCAGCCTTCAACACGTTCTGGCATATTCGAGGACCAAGCTGGGTTTGCGTCTGATACGCCTGCACCAGACGCACCCACCCCTGCCCGTTGCCTTGAACAACAGGATCCTCACCGCCCCCGAACGTGCAGTCACAGTCACAGCGATCCATCGGCGGCAAAACCTGTGAATGCTGCACACAACAAAAACACACCGGCGCGTACGGGGCTGCACCTAACGTTTCACACAAACAATCTTTCAACGCAAAAAGCGCCGGCTGAATCCACCTGTCAGGAACCGATGGAGCTGTCATGCCGCACCTCTAGTCGTCGTAGTCAAGATCGCCGCCCGCGCAACTGTTACAACCAAAAACCCCACCCACAGGGATTATCGCCCCGTCAGGATCATCCACCAAATACAAGGTGGCCTCCCAGCCCTGCCTGCCACACCATGCGCAAACCTGGTCATACACGCCGCCCACAGTCAGAGAGAGTTCCCTATTCACACCCTCAGGTTACGGCCACGTCGTACGGCGGACCTGCGGAACATCCGGCGAATACACACGGGACAGCGACCGGGCGCCGTAAGGATTCACCGATGACACCCACGAACTGATATCAGGCGGAAGGTCATCTTCAGACAACTGGTAGGTGATCCCTTCCCTAGCTACCTCTATCACCCGCGACGGAAGACGACAGCCCGATGCGCCCGTGCATGCCTTATCCAGCTCAACAGCCAACTTCCCGACCGCCCGCTGACCGCCCAACGGGACAGGAACACCACGGACATAGGTGACAGCCCACGTGTTCGGTTCCGTCAACGACGACGCCAAATCCTGACAGGCCGGCCAACAATCAGGCCCTTCACGCACCAGCCACTGGGCGTTATCCACCCTGTACGTGTCAGCAGGAACAACATCCCCGTCAACAACAACCTCAACAATCGAGTTCACCGGGCCCGGTAGCCGAAGCTCGCACACCGGCCCACACCCGCACGCGCCCCGGCAGCCACCCACACAGCCGATGTTTAGCCACACCCCGCTAGAAATGATCGGTGCGAAAACGTTCACACCCATACATGCTTTTCGGCATGGGCGAACTGTCACCTCACACAGGCCGTACACCCCGGCTGTGAGACGCCACAAGGTGTCGGAAGCAATCTCAATAACCGCCTCGTGCGCCTCCGTCCCCGGATCCCAGCCATTAGGAAGACACGTTGGGTCCACGTCCCACGGCGAACACGGTCCATCAAGCGTAGGTGATGTCACAAGCCGCCCCCCTTTCCATATATGGTCGTGCCGGCCAGGGGCGGCGGAACCATCCTGGCCGGCACTTCACACCATCGGTTTAAGGGAACGGGGTAGTGATAGCTGCAGCATCTGTACGGGCCACGTCACTAGAGTCCGTGACCGTCACATTGTGCAAAGCCGCGTTCACGTACACGTGGGTCATCGAACCCGTGTCAGGGCCAGCCACAGTCGGCGATGCGCCATCATCCCAGTCGATAGTGACAGGACCGGCACCCCAGTTAGTCCACGCCAAGTTCAACGTGGTGTCCGTGGCGCCCTCAACAGCTGACGTGATCTCCAACGCAGGAGGTGGTACCGGCGTCAACGTCTGGCAACCACACACCGACTCTGGGGGAGCAAGTGAAGTGAGAAGAAACAGGCGTTGCTGCGAAGGCTGCACAACAGACGGCAACTGCGCTGGCGCCGAAGTAAGAGGATTCAAACGAATGTTGTACGGTCCTACACCCCAACGGCTGGAACGCTTCGTGCGGCCCGTGAACTCGAAAGTGACAGCCCCATCGGCTATCTCCAACTCGCCCACAGTGCCACCCACCAGCCACGGCAACAGGACGTAACCAAATGATCCCTCAGCATCAGGGTTATCGCACACCGACTCGACACCGCTGGCGTTCATCCACACCTCGAGCGCAAAGCCCTCAGTATCAGAAAATTCGTCAGACTCAGCCCAACCGATAGTCTCCCCGTCCTCAGACAGAAGCTTCTGCCACGTCGGGTTGATCATCGTCACCAAATCAATATCGACCGCGCAAAAGGTGACGGTAACGGTATACCACTTGATGACATCAGGGGCCTTATCGGAGATGCAGATTTGGCCGTTAGCCTTCCTCTGAATCGTCTCGGTGCCCTCCTCAACCTCCGGGCTCATGTTGACAGTAATGAAACCGTCCGACACAACCTGGCCGCATTCCCCCTCAACGGGCCGGCCGCAGGCATCTAGGCGGGTAGCCCGCAGCACGCGGCCCCGCAAAAAACTCGGGCACGATGGCATTATTTATCTCCTTTGCGGGACTTGCGTGGTTTAGCAGGCTTATCTTTTTCGGAATTGTCTTCCAGATCGGCATCGCCGTCGTTTTCTGAACCCTCCGCCAGCTTGGGATCAGGGGCACCCTGCCAAGCCTCATACAATTCGTCGCTCACAGAGAAAGCTGAAAACTCGCCATGAGTAACAACCTCTGGGCCGTCGATACCCTGCGTCTTCGCCAAAGCAATCAAATTAGCCGCCAAAACCCCCAGCGGTTCATCCTCACTCGGCTCAATAATCTTTGACATCCCTATGCCTCCGCTTCGATGTCAACATTGACCGCGAACAGCGGACAATCAAGGGTCACAACGTATTGACGCTCGGCAATGACCATGGCGTCGTTCAAACTCAAATTGGTGGCACCCGACTGGTAGTCGGCAGGCACAAACACTTCACCCCTACGAACTACGGCCGTCCCAGTTGCGTACAGCCACTGTTCACCCACACCAGCTTCACTACCGTCAGGGCCAGTGTTAGCCGTGTAGCCGCCACCGAAAGCCCACACCGTGTCAAGGCTGGTGCGCAGCTTGTTGCGGTCACGAATAATCTGGTACCTATCGGCCGCATATGGAGACAGCGACCTCGGCGCATGAATTACACCAACACCCCCATAAGTGGACCCCAACGCACCTTCCAACGCGGCGATACCGGCCTTCAGCGACACCGCAGTATCGGACCCTGTAGGCAAAACTGCTGCCGGCACAGCCAGCATGTGCTCCCACACGTATTCCTCAACGAGCCTCTGCTCCACACCAGCTAGGCGCCGGCTAGCAGTACCAGCAGGATCATTGATACCCACAATGCGGCAATCAATACCGGCATAAACCGTGAAGCCCTCGCCAGTAACAACCTCAAGACCATCAGCAGTCTTAGCAGCGTTCGCAGCTGATGAAGAAGACGCACCCGAATAGGTAGTGCCCTGCGCCGCCCCGGGAAGGATCCCCGAAATCGTCACCGTTCGGTGCAAACCCGACGTTTCCCGAAACACAGCCACAAATGGGCTAGTTGTTTCAACAAACACCGCACCATCGACCATGGGGGCAAACGCGCCACCATCGATAGACGCCTCATACGGGCCAACATCCGGCGTGAAATTGACACTGAACTGGTTAGCGACAGCTGTCTTAGTGAGCACAACAGTAAAAGGATCACCGCACCTGGTGTCCCATACCCCGCCAGACACACACCCATCGGTCGTGTACTGGACACCCATCGCCCAATGCGGCGACGAATCCGGGACTACCTGAGCCGCTGCCAAAAGACCGTAACGGTATGGCTCAAGCACAGGAGCTGCAACATTCGCATATGGAGTAACCATCGTTCACCCCCTTTCTTGTTAAGAGGTGGTGACCCGGGGAGCCAGCCGGGTCACCACCATCAGGGGACTTACGCTGGGGTTGCCACGCCGCTGCATGGCATCTGGACTTGGATACCAGATCCACCGGCGGTGCAGACAGGAATGGTTAGGACGATGGACGTGTCGCACTGCTTCGCGACGTTCACGCCCTCCTCGGTGAACAACCGCGTGTACTCGTTGGTGGACAGACCAGTCGAGTCGTAGATGCCATCCAAAGTGATAACGTCGGCGGTGATCGCGAAGAATGTACCTGGCGGGTAGATCAAAATCTGTGCGGTAGCAGGCCACGCATCAGCATTAGGCTCTAGCGGAGTTCCGCCGAAGCCGGTGGTCACACCAGTCGCGAGAGCGTCCTGCCAGTCGTACACCCACTGGACACGCAGTTTGCGGGCCCGGAAGTAGTCCTCGATGCGCGCATCCGACACCTCAAACTCCGAAATGCCGTTCTTCTTCGCAATATCGGCACGCAGCGCACCACGCAACCATGCTGGTGCAACAACTTCCAGCACCGAGTTGATCGACTTGCGGTGCCGGTAACGAATCCACTCGGCGTGCAGCTCAATGTACTCAAGGGCGGTTGACATCGCGCCGTAGTTGTTGTTCGCTGCTGTGCCCGCAGCGATCGCGTTGGCCTCCGACAGGGCAACCATGCGGGCTAGCTTGAACGCATTCACCCGGTGAGCGTGCGCGGCCAAAGCCTGAGCCACATAGTTATCAATCAGCTCCGGGTACGCCCGGTTGGTGAGTATCGGTGCACTGATGCACAACCCGACCGCGTTCATCCGAACCTCAGTGAACGACGGGCAGGTCACATCAATACACGGCTTCACAGTGCCGGCGATGGCCTCTGCCTCAGTCTGGTTGAAGCCACCCGCGTACAAGGCACCGAAGTCGGCGCCGGTAGCGAAGCGGACACCGCCACGGTTACCGGTGATTTCTGGAATATCGACCAGACCGTCAACAGCAGCTGGTTCACACAAGTCGTAAATGGTTTCCGATGGGGCACACCAGCCACCAGCCGCTACCAGCGAACCACCGGAAAGGTTCCGCTCGTTCGTGGCATACAGCATTGCGCTGGTCACATCACGGCCGTCATCCGCGCCTACAAGCTTCGCATCACGGTTGTGGCGAATCGCAGCGATTCCTGCCTGAACAGTTTTGCCTGGGCCAACCCTCGACAGGCCATCCATGCGGGTAGCCATTGCCTGGCCGAGTCCCCGAAGACCATCCAGCTCTGCCCCAGCGGAGATACCTGAAATGTCGGCAGCCGCGTGGATGACGGCACGATTCTTCTTCACAGCTGGCACCTGCGAACTAGAGAGTTGGGAGAAGTCCACCTTTTTCGCGGGAGGCTTCACGGAAGCGGAAACGAGTTCCTTAACTGGAGCGGGATCCGCCGCAGGCTCTACAGCTACAGCAGGAGCCTCTACCGGGGTATTGTCTGCGACAGGCTCGTCAGCAACGGGCTCTTCTTCCTGCTTCCCATGATCACCCATGCGGGAGGCAAGCTGCGCGGCCTTTTCTGCTCGTACCTTGGCGCTGTTGATGCCTAGCTGCGCAGTGTCAGCGATGGCTACGAGGGCTTCCAGCTTAGAAACTGCTTCGTCGGTAACAGCACCTGATTCTTTCAAAGCATTGAACTCGGTGATCGCCTCAGCTTTAACGCTGGCAAAGTCAGCGGATGCTTCCGCAATGATGGTGTTCAACGCCTCGCTACGCGCCTGCTCTGCGGCTTTGCGGGCTTTATCATCTAGCGATTCATCTACGGGGTTTTCGGCCACTGCGGCGAGTAGCCGGGAAAGAACAGACATAAGGTTCTCCGGACGTGTGTAAGTGGATATACACACCCGGTGCGCGAACCTTCGACGGTGTTACCACACACCATAGCGCACACCATGTAACAAACCGCAATGTTGGGGACACGGGAAAACCCCCGACACTCGGGGCCGTCACCACAGCGGCCGTCGGGGGTTCCCTTGCCAACCCAAACCCAAACTTTGGTCGATACTACTGGGTTTTCGTTACCTGCTGCACCTTGCCCCCCAGTTCACTACGCGCCTTGTAGGCCTCAGTCTCGGTCTCGTAAAGTTCCTGTTCCCCGTCGGGGGTACGGAGACGCCACATCACCTTTTTACCCGGCAACGACCGCAGCGTGGCGTTGCCGGCCTGGGATTTACCCGAATTACACGCACACATCAGCGTCTCCTATCTTCGCGGCCGCTACCAGGCGACGCATGCCAAGGCTGGCTTTCTTCACCCGCACCTCAGCGTCAACAGCTGGGGTTTGAATATTGGCTACTGCTTGTGAGGTAGAGGCACTCGAACCGCAGGCGATCAAAGCGACCTGCTGGTTTTCTTCTACCCGCTCACGTTTGATGGGGAACCCGGGAACGTTGACACACAAAGCGGCGACAAGGTCCCGCTGCCCGTTGATCATCCGGTAGTCCACCGACGGCGGGCAACGCAACAGTGTCGCCACCTGCTCCGGTGTCGCCTCAGGCGTTAGCGCCCCGGAGAACCACGGCCCGTGCTGATCCTCACCCACACGGATCACAGCGGCAGCGAACCCGCTATCGGAATAGTGACGCATTGTCTCCCGGGCTGACGCCATCAAGTCGGCGTGGTCTGTGGACACCACCATGTTCCCGACAGGCAACAGCTCCCCGTTGTCGCACATCACGGCACCCAGGTGAAAGTTTGCGTATTGAGAGGGTGATGGCATCGCTGTCACACATTTACCAGGGAATCCTATGTGGCAGGTCTCCCACGTTGTCAAGTGACCAAAAATGTGTCCGTCGCGGGTGACCGTGGTCGGTGTGGGCCCCGGAAGCTGAGGATCGTTGAACCACTCCCGAGGGGGATTGGCAGGAGCCGAAATCAGACCGGCTGCGGCAATGAGAGCGGCAGGTAGTTTCTCCGCCGGGTTGTTGTCTTCCCACGGTGGAACAATCGCATCGTCACCAAACATGTCAGCCATCCGCTCATATAGTTTGCTGACCTTCGTCTTAATCTGCGCCTGCTCGTCGTCGGGAATGTCAGCGCCGCCCATCGCTCCTTGCAAGACACCTGCTACGGCGAAAACCCCGCGAGGAATAATCGTCAGCTCGCCGTCAACCACATCAGCGAACGGCAACTTGTATGCGGCTTTAGTTCTTTCATCAGCGTCTTGATCCCGGTAGAAAAACGCCCGGCCGTAGTCTTCCCACGCCTCGATAGGGGCGTCGTCTTCGTCAACATCCGCCCAGACGGCGAGCCGCGCTGCTGCAGCATCGGAGTCCCATTCCCGAGTACGGTCGTCCAAAATCGGCAGCTCACCATCGCCAGTAACCGACGCAACCAGGCTTGGGTCCTCACCATCGACCAGCTGAATAGTGGCCTCGTCGAACGCCGGAAGGTTCACCAATGTTGCCTCTGACAACCGCCAGTTTGTGAATCTTTCACCAGGAAAAACAGCGGACGTTATGTCAGTCGGGGATGTTGGGCATGGCACTACCGCATCGGCGGCCCAACAAAACTGCTCTGCCGAATACGAATCCATGACCGCGGACACCCAACGGTGAAAACCGCCCTCAATCATGCGAACCACTTCGACCGCAAGCGGATTAGCCATGTCGAAACGGCCCTCGCCCATAATGTTGCTGTCTTCCACCCACACCCGGTCGATGGCACCAACAATGCGAGCACCATCATGTGAACCCCAGTCCTCAGGCGTGTATGTCAACGCCAAAGGCAAGGTGCGCATACGAATCTCTCCTTGCGGGGCGGAAAAGATTCGTCCGTCTCCCGACATGCGCTCCAGTGGGGCAAGAACCCCACGCCACTTGCGGGGATTCACCCACTCGGCTGCGGCGACAAGCGGATCAGACGCTACCGCCTCACGTTGTTTACCCATTTCCTTCTCCGCTTCCTCGGATGACAAAACTAGAAACGTGCAACGACACTGAATGACTTCATCGGCCGGCCCAGTCGGATCGCCAGGAAACATCAACGCCGCCCCGCCCACACTGAACTGCTGCCGCAAAGGCACAACCTGCCCGTTGGCGAGATTGTGAGTATGGCGCGTGCGGCTGTCATGGGTGGCAAGCCACGACTTGAACGTTCCGCCGCCGCCTTCAGCCTCCACAGCTTCAGCGCCGCTGAACCCCCCACCGTTGTATGCCGCCATCAACTCGGTACGGGAAATACGTTGCACCTGCCAGTCCCACACCGACTTGCCATCCACCTGTGCATCTATGCGGAGGATCTTGGCTAGACGCTGAGAGATGGCATCCACAGAGTCTCCGTTGCTGATCCCATCGTCAATCAGCGCCCGCACATAATCAAAGGTGTCCTTGGGCCACATGGATGCGGCTAGCCGGTCGTGGACTGTTTCCAGGAATGCAGACCGGTAACTACCCGGGTCAACCAGCTGACCGAAGGCGTGTACTACGCCGGTGAACCGTTTAGTCCACACCTTGCCAATCTGGGGAACAACATTCTTGGCAACAAGGTCATCCCACAAGGAGTCACTGGGCCACGATGAAAGGTTCAACGAGTCGCCTGCCAAAGACTTCCTGACAGCGTCCAAAAAAACTTTGATAGTTGCAACAACAGCTGCAGTGATCACAACCTCGGCGGCCATAAGTCCCGTAATTGCCTTCATCTTGCGGGTCAACCACGGATCTTCCTCCGACAGAGTCATGACAAACACCCCGAGGACTGCAATGCTTCAGCTAGACGTGCCCGCGAATGGCGGGCACCCGACGTGATCAAACCACGCACATAGCCGTCAACTGTCGCGCCGATACACGGATCGTCAGGAACCGCACACTGCAAAGTCGAATAGGCGTCGGTGAACATTTCGTCGCACACCTGAGCTTTAGGCAAATGCAGATGCATATCCCACGCCTCGACGTTGCGGAGCTTCCCCCGATACTGCCTTCCGGCTCCCGCCAACAGCCAGCGGCCTGCGCGTTCCAAAGCGCGAAGCGCGGCCATCTCGGCCACGGATAGCCTCCAGTCCCCGCCCAATGTGGCTGACGCTGTCAGTGAAGGCTCCTCCGAAGGCTGTTCCGGGATTGACCGCTCACCAGGATCGGTTTCGGGAATGTTCTCTATCTGTGCGGGTGCTTCGGCTGGAGCGATTTGGGGAAGGCCGTTAACGCCTAGGGTGCTGGCCAGCTGCGGGATAAGCTGCGGGGCCAGTTCCGGGTTTCCGGTTATCAGGTTGACGAGGAGCCGCTTCAGTTCTTCTTCAGGTTCCGGAGCGTCGTCCTCACTTGCCCCGTTTTCGCGGCGTGTGGCTTCCGCGGAAACGATGCCTTGCTGGTACATCGTCAAATATTCGGGGCCGCGGTTAGGACGCAGTGTCAGCTCAGAAGTGTCGAACCACAGAATGTACTTTTCAGCGTTAGGGATACCGAGCTGCTTCAAACCGGGGCGTACATAAGAATCTGTCAAAGCGGTGCAGACCAACGCCAACACTGGTTCGATGTGCAGCTTGATAGCTGATTCTTCAACTTGCCACGCCCCCCAATGGTTCATCCCACTGGTTCCCATAATGATTTCTATAGGGGTGTCCAGGCCAGTCGCGATACGCCTAATGCACGCTTCGCGTAGTTCCTGTGTCTTCTCATCGTAAGGGGTGGAGAATGTCAGGTGTTTGAACAGTTCAATCGAATCGTCGCGGGCCTTAATGACAGTTGGGACAATGGCGGACGCCGAATCTGGGTCTTGAATCGGGGTGATCATCCCCTCGATCAGGTCCGATACAAACAGATCCGGGTGTATAGGTGTTCCCTCTCCGCCGCCAGGGTTCATAACCGTCGCCGACTCGGGGACTATGAAAACCCCGGCCCCGGCAAGGCGGGAATCAGCTTCTGCGTTAACACGGGCCGATAGTTTGTGGAACTCCCGAAGGTTAGGCAGCAAAGCCCTCATGGGGGATACGGGCTGCATCTCGTATTTGGCGTCGGGGTTCCATACTCTTTGGACCCAAGATTTACCTTCCTGGAGAAGGAGACTTCCGGAGCCATCGCTCATGGAGAGACGCAAACCATCTGAGGACGATTCAAGTTCCTCAGTAGAGGCAACTTTCCACACACGTTTACCATCACGTTCGGCACCGACGATGTAGCCTTCGCCGGGAACTTTGAGAAGCCGCGTAACCCGGGCAAGCATTTGCTGCTGACCAATTTGACCGTCGAAGAAGTCTTGCAAGAACTCGGTGGCCCACGGCTTGTCTACCGGTTCCGGGTTCCCTTGCCCGTCAGCATCTGGGATGGCTATACACAGGCGTGCTTTCGAAATGCTGGCAGCCTGGTATTCGACTCCGAACGCAACCTCAGGGGTGCTCTCATAAAACTGCCAGGCTTCTTGCTGCCACGGGGCCGGCTTCAGGAACCGGCGGAGGGCGGCAGCATTTCCCATGGGTACCAGCGCAGCGGATGCGAGGAGGGGGCTGTTGGGGGTTGCTTGATGGGTTTTTGTGCGGCTAAAGATTTTCAACACCACCGCGCCCCCTTCTGTGTGATGTGGGTCAATCCTGGCGCTGTGCGGTCAGGCGGGCAAGTTCTACACGTTGGGACAGTTCCTCTGCTTGTAGCCCGAGGAGGGTTTCTTCTGTTTCGAGTTTGTTGCTGAGCGCGTTAACAGTGTCGATGATGTTGGCGACGATTCCGGTGAAGTATGAGGCGGCGAGCATGACGGCTGGAATGACGAACACGACGCGGTGGTCTTCCCAATGTTGCCCGGGCGATACGAGGTATGCGGCGGGGACGGTGATCGATAGCCAGATACTTAAACACCAGGGGCAGGTGATGAGTTGTTTCGTGATTCTGCCGGGGGCGTGGTTTTTCCACCATCGGCGGATAGGCGCCGCGAGGATGTCGTCGGAGAAAAACCGGGTGATACGCGCTGTTGCAAGAAAAGCAAGGGTAAACAGCATTAGTAACGTCACAGCAGCATCATATGCCTTTAATCGGGTGTTGCTTTGTGGGCGGCGCGACGACTTGGGGACCTAGCAGGCCGCGCCGCCTGCGGCTAGCGTAGACCGGTTATGACGGTGGGCCTGTGTGGCATGCCGCGTCTACCCAAGTTCGGGCGTATTGGGCTGCCTTGTTTCGATATGCCCACCGCTGTGGAGACTACAGCTGCCGAGCCTGGGACCGCCAAAAGTAGGTAGGCCATGTACACGGAGGCGTCGATACGTCCCGGAGATTCGGGTGAGGCGGGCGCCCACGTGCACCATTCTGCTTCCAGGCGGGGTAGGGGCGCTGCGAGGCGTATGCGGTCTTCGGACAGTTGTTGGGCTACGGGTTCGGCGCGTAGCCACTTGCCGCGTTTCCCGGTTACGGGCTGGATGTGTGGGCACATGCGCTGTTCGCCGCGTTCTCGGCACAGGGATTCCCAGGCGTTGCGTAAAACTAGTTTCGCCATGTCGCCGCCATAGTTGGCTTCTACACCAATGATTTCTGCGTCGATGTTCCAAGAGAGTTCGCAGGCGGCACGGGACCATTTCTCTGATGGGCCGGTGATGGTGGCATCGTGTGACCAGTACAGGCGTCCGTCGTCGCCCAGCCAGCCGCCGATTATCCCGGCAGAGTCGCGTCCGCCTCCTGACGGGTCGACGCACACGGCATATTTGGTGGGTTTAGCGGTGGGCTGGTACATGCGTCGTGATTCGAGGAGGTATTCGGTGACGAGGGCCCCCTCGTTGCCTCGGGGGTCGTTTGCGAAGTTTTTGAGGTAGGCCCGGGTGTGCCTGATGCTTTCCAGGTACGGGAGGGTCCATTTGGCGGGCCACATTGAGCGTTCCGTACCGTCCGGTTTCTGCACGATTGCGTGAAAGTGGTGGACTTTAAAGTTTTGTTCTTGGATCCACGTAGGTGATTCTGGGTCTCCGCGCCCATATTTGACGAGCTGGTGAATGATGCTTCCGGGCATTGTCACGGTTCCGACCAAGACAACGCGGGCGTGTTCCGACAAGGGCAGGATGACGTCCTGCAAAGTCAGTAGCCGCTGCTGCACCTGATAGTCAGAGTATTTGGCCTCACCAGGTTCGATGTCATCCAATAGCAGCAAGTCGGGGCGGGCGTCACCAACCTTCAAGCCTAGGTTCCCGGAGTCTGCGCCGCGTGCGGCGAACACGAACCCTGTTTTGGTTTGGAGCATGCCTTTGTGGTCTGCGACTTGCGCCCCCTTGGGGCGGGTGGCTGGCTGCACGAAGGAGGGGTGGTCGTTGCGCAGGAGTTCGTTGGTGTCGATTTCGTGTTTGAACGTGGCCAGGTGGGTTTCGGCTTGTGT
>Ga0193709_1000214_pt1 | contig 23405 bp, 30 predicted proteins | sample H3c2metaG_FD_160571 | JGI IMG/M metagenome (GOLD analysis project Ga0193709, IMG submission 160571) | Soil microbial communities from a riparian zone of the East river system, Colorado, United States - H3c2 | ecosystem: Environmental > Terrestrial > Soil > Riparian zone | place: USA: East River...
CGTCCGCCGCAACCCCGAGCGGCTTCCTTCAAGTCGCTGTATCGAAAGCGCCCAACACCGTGCTCGTGCGCGCATCTTGCCTGCTCGCGCTTCCGATACAGCACTAAGACTTATGTCAGTCTGCGGATTGTAGGTTTGAACAAAATGGAGCTGAAAGACTCCCTTCGGGCCGTAGCCCCACTGCTCCTTGATGTCGCCGCTGGCATCACTGGTTGCAAAGCTGCTCCCGATTACCACACCGTCTTGACCATACTGATAGAACTCCGTTACGTGGCCATTTTGATCGTAGTCCCAGGTAGAGCGTGAAATCATTTCTCCCTCTTGATAATTGATCTGTTCGGTAATTCCGTATGGCCCCACCACTTCTCGGCGAATCACATCGCCCTTGTCATTCTCCTCTATCCGCTCGGTCGCTCTCTTTTCATCACGAACGATTCGGATAAAATTACCGCGTAACTTTCCGTCGTCGAGAAGTCCCCCTGACCGGATTCTGCTGCCTTGGCGGTCGTATTCGCATTCATAGCAAGAGACCCCAATGACGCCGACCTTCGCGTCGTTCTGGTTCCAATCAACTTTCTGTAACTCTTGCCTCACGGATACGGATCGAACCGGGCCGATTAGGCCGTCGCGTCGTGCATCAGTCGTACCTTCTTCAGATGCGCTGATACCCGTCGCAAGGAAAAGGATTGCTAAAACGGTGGTAAACACTTTGGTTGTCATGGCATTGCCCGACTCGCGGCGAGGGTACTTATAAGCTATTCGTCCAGAGACTACACTACAATTCAGCGGTTCCCAATGTCATTCAATTTCTTTTCATCGACCAGCATACTCACGGGAACGTTGTAAGCCAGGTCTCCAGACGCAACCCGGACCATTGGTACGGATTTTTCTTCCCAGAGATGTACGACACGGCCCTTCGATAATCTCGCCGAATTAATCTTCACTTGGGACTGTCTTCAAGAATCTGCGTCTGTGCGGGACGGTAGTTGAAATAGGTGTCATCTTCGTCTGTCTGGTGGCTGAAGATAAACACGACCTTGGAACGTGATTTGACCGCCAAATGGCTGGGCAGCCAAATATCGCTAGACACCGGGATTTTTTCCAGTTCGAAGCGGGTGCCAGGCTCTACGCGGGCGATAAAGCCGCCGATGTGAACTGGATGGATGACTTCCACTTCAACCTTCACCCATTGAAATGAATTTCGTTCGATCCACAGTTTCCCGCGCATGCCGGTCAATACGCGAGTCTCGAAGTTCGGCGGCCGGTAGCCCTTTCGGGGCTCCGCGTTCAGCAAATAAACATCGCGACCGTCCAACTTGTCGGTGCTAGCCAGAGTGAACGTGAACGCCTTGGTCAGCTCCGCGATAAGTTCGCCTTGGCGTTTTCGATCCGCTTCGTACCTGGCGATGCGCCGGCGCTTTTGAGACTTGCTCTCGGAGCGGCGTTTGGCGGCGGCTTCCTGAAATTTCTGTTGTTGTTCGGATTGCTGGTGGGCGTCCAAGGGCTTGTCATTGAGTGCGACCAGCTTTTGGTACTGCGAGCCGTCGAGCATGATGTCTTCGTACGTTCTGATCCCATTTTTGTCTTTGTCCCGCTCCGAGCAGTCAAATCGCGGCTGGGCAAGCCAGTCGCTTTTGAGCACTTCGACGGAGCGTTCGACGATTTTGTCGGCATCGTCCTGTTGCATGGCTTCATTTGAAGCGGCGCACAGCGGAGTCACGACCGTGGTTATTTCAATCGAAACGCATAGCACAAGAGACATGTGGGTTGGGCGGAGCATGAATTCAGGCAGCGGGATTTACGGGCGGAAAAAAGCAAAGATGGGAGCAACGGAGCAAGCCAGTTCGTTTTTCGATATCACCCTGAGACAAATTCTTCGTTTCACGAAGCATTTTTAGACGATCGCCGATAACCATGATTTTTGGTCTCCTTGCCCAAAAGACTACTTCACGGGACTTCGAGTCTCAACTGCAATAAACGCGACTCCACCTGTGTTCAATCTGGTGCCTGACGCAAATTGAAAGAACAATCTTTACATTTTTCTGTTCGACGCCAGCGGAATCCGCTGTCAAAGAATGTGCGCTAGCGTACGCTCAGAAAATCTGCGTTGACTCCCGCTCGCACAAAGCGTATCTAACATCTAAGTTTAGTCCCCCGACTTCTAGTTTCGAACGGAGGCACTATGTGCGTCAGAGTGTTTCTGGCGGACGACGCAGAAGTAATGCGTAACGCAATTCGGAGGCTGTTATCTGGTCGGGAAGATATTACGGTCGTGGGCGAAGCGTCGAATATTCGTGAAACGATTCAGAAGGCGGCTGAACTTCACCCTGATTTAATCATCCTCGACGTGGGCATGCCCGAGAAGGATTGCATCGCGCCAACCAAGGCAAAAGGTTTATTAAACGGCGCGAAAATTCTAGCGATTACGTTGGGTGCCGATGACGTTGAGGAAGAGTTGTTGCAAGGCGTCGGAGCCGCCAAGTTGCTCGACAAAATGTACCTGTACGACCAACTTATTCCGGCGATTTTAGAACTAGCACCAGCGGTTACTTCAGTTCTTCCAGCAGAGTTTTTAGGTGGACGATTCGATCATTGATACGGTCAGCCTCGTAACCGGAAATCCTGAATCGATGCACGAAGCGCTGCGCGACATCATGTGCTCTCTGCGCATCCTTGATTTTTCGGTCCCAAGTTGCCGCACTAGCCGATGACAGAGCAATTTCGCAACGTTTGATGCCCAGACCTAGCTCTTCAGCGACAAAACCAATACCTGCTGAGGAGCGGTATTCGCGTTTGCTGACCATAGCAAAATTGTCTGTCCGTGAAATGGTCGATGCAAGTCATTTTGTTCGACCCATATTTGTTTTTTGGACAAGACGGGAGCATGCGGAAGCGTTCCTCGGGTTTGCAAGCAACAGGCCACTAGGTCAGCTTAGTGGGCTTTCGTGTTTTCTGTGGTAATTCCTCACAAGAATCCAGTGGTATGATGCAGTTTCCCGTTGCTCCGCCCGGAGCGACAATGGCAATCAGTTTCCAATCAGATGAAGAAGTTCTGCGGAATTTGCGGGATAAACTGCGCAAGATGAGCGATCAAGAACTGATTAAGTTCGGGAAAGAAGTACGCAGGCTTGCTGAGAATCCATTTCAGCGGCAATTGGAAGAGGCGAGGAAAGAGTGGAAGCGGAGGAAAACAAAAAAAACAAACTCTAGTTTCGAAACGGTAAAACATCGCTGAGTTCGAAATCAGTGTTCCAGAAGCTCCCGCAAAGCTCGCAACTTACCGAGTGCATCAAACAGCGCAACGGCTTCGCCGCTATCTGTCGCTGAGAATGTGTCTATTCGCTCGAAGATGGCGATTTCAGCCAGCTGAATCCTTCGTTCCAGTTGGTCCGCGTCGCTTTCGCCGATTGCATCCTGCACTGCTTGTTGCCACGTGTAAGTTGTAGTTCGCATTCATAACCGTGCGGCTAACGAGATAATCACACCGAAGATGGCTTGAATGGGGCAGTGGTTTCAATCGACGGAATCATTTAACACTGTGGACAGAACTGACGTTAGTCGAGGGACAGTTCCAGAACTGCACCAATAGAACAGCAACTCTTCTCCGGTTGCGGACGGGGAGCGTATATCGAATTAAGGAACGGAAGAAAATTCTAACATACCCTGTTTCGATGCCTCCCTAACACAACCCTTCGTTCGGGAGAGTTTGCGAGAACAACGCATCAACCCTTTCCAGCAACTTTGAAATACCGTCGGCCTTTGAAATGAAATCAACGTCGATGGCTGCGCACAGAGAATCGATGGGCAGGTCGGTCATCGTAAATAGAATGACTGGCGTTTCCGGCATTTCATTCTTCAAGACCGCAGCCACTTCTGCTCCGTTTAACCGAGGCATAGCAAGGTCCAGAAGTATCAAATCAGGTCTCAATTTTTTGGCCTTCTCGACAGCATCCATGCCGTCAACCGCTTCGCGCACCATGAGTTCTTTGTGCCGACCTTCAAGCACGAGCCGCACCGATAAACGCACGGAGGCGCTATCATCGGCAATCAGTACGGTTTTAACCACGAATCGAGTTGATGCCTGTCCTATGTTTAATGCAACACGGAAGAATCTGTAACGGTTCAACCGTAAAATTTGGGAAAAGGTTTTCTGACCTCATGTCCGCACAGTTACCAAAACGCTGACCTACAGTTTTCGCGATTATATCGGCGAACGTTCAACAGGTGCTACGTTGGGGGCAATCGGCGGAGCCTCACCTATGAAAATCCTCTGTGCTGTGTTCACTGACAGCGATAGCAAGCTGACGGTTATGTATGAGAACGAAGGAAAGCTTGAATCCGGGATATATCCCATAAGCCGGGCAGATGGGGATTCCGATGAAGCCGATCGGCATTCCGAACTGATCGCGATCACTGTTCCGGGGTGGATCCGATCAGTGGTCGGAGCGAAGCGACGCTGGCGGATGGATTTTCCAGAAAGTGATCGGGATCGTCAAGCTTGTTGTTGTTGAAGCTGTGGGAAAGTGGGAATCGCGAAGCGATTTCCAAGGGCGTTCTTGGCCCGTCTTTTCCACAGCTTTTGGCCGGCCGATCGGTGTTCACTTTTCTCCTTTCTCGCCGCGCTGCTTACGCATCGATTCGCCGCGCATCTCGATGCGATGAGCGTTGTGCACCAGCCGGTCGAGGATGCTGTCGGCCAGCGTGGGATCTCCGATCTGCTCATGCCAGCGGGACACCGGCAGTTGCGAGGTCAGAATCATGGAGCGTGCCTGGTAGCGATCTTCGGCGATCTCCCAGAAGTCTCTGCGCTCTGGCTCCGTCATCGGGGCCATCGCCCAGTCATCGATCACCAGAACATCGATGCGGTTGAGCCGCTTCAGCAGTTGCCGCAGACTGCCGTCCGCCCGTGCCAGGTTCAGGTCCCGGAACAGCGCCGCAGTTCGCGTGTAGTAGACCGCGTAGCCATCCCGGCAGGCTTTCTGTGCCAGTGCCGAAGCGACATAGCTTTTACCTACGCCGGTAGGACCGAGCACGAAAATGTGTTCGTGGTTTTTCACCCAGGCAGAATCCTGGGCCAGCGCACGGATCACACTCTTGCTGAGTCCTCGTTCGGCTCGGTAGTCGATGTTCTCAACACAAGCAGCTCCCTTCAGACGGGAGGCTCGGACGCGCCGCGCCAGAGCCTGGTTCTGTCGCCAGTTCCACTGCTGATCGACCAGCAGTGCCAAGCGATCCAGAAAACTCAACTCACGCGCAGTCTCATCTTGTTCCTGTCGCTCGAGGGCTTCGAGCAACCCTTGCAGTTTGAGGGCATGAAGTTTTTCCATCATGGGTTGTTGCAGCATGGTCTCTCTCTCCTCCTTACTCGAAATACTCAGCGCCACGAATGTTGTCGTGTGCTGGCGGAGGAGGAAGCGAAGGTGATGCGGTGAGTGGCTGTTGGTCGAGCGAGTTTTTCAGAATCGATTTCACACTCTGGTAGCGGCACGCTCCCGTCAGCAGTGCGCGATCGGCAGCCGCTTCCATCCTGGCCGCTGAGTACTGCTCGGCGAGTCGGATGATGCCCAGACACGATCGATAACCCATCTCCGGATGCGGCTTCTCGGCGAGGATCCGCGCAAAGAGCTGCGCGGTGTTCGGCCCGATCTGCTCGGCCCAGTGCGCCATGCGTGAAGGCGTCCACTCCAGATGCGCTTGATGGCTTTTCGGTCGGTGCTCTTTCTCGGTGAGCACCTGACCTCGTCCACGACCGCGGAGATGCGAAGCCACACGTTGTCCCCTGTGAAAAATCTCTACGGTGGTCGGCGTGGCTCGCACTTCCATCAACTCCTGGACCAACGTATAGGGCACGCTGTAGAAGTTGCCGTCGAAGGCGATGTGGTAATCGATGTTCACGCGGGCGCGGGACCACTGGCTCATGTCGAACCGTTCGGCCGGCAACGAGCGCAGCGCACTTCGTTCCAGGGACGCAAACACACTGGCACGCGATCCTTCGCGCTTCCGAAACGGCCGCTGGTTCAAGCGTTCGAGCAGTTCCCGGATCGCGCGGTTCAAGTCTTCCAGCCGGAAAAACTTCTGATGACGTAGGGCGGCAATAATCCAGCGCTCAACGATCTGCACTCCCACTTCGACTTTGGCCTTGTCTCTTGGACGATAGGGACGTGCCGGCACCACGCCCACGCCGTAGTGCATCGCGAACTCTTGGTAAGTGGGGTTGAGATCCGGATCGTAGCGGCACGCACGGCTCACTCCGGTACGAGGGTTATCCGGAACCAGTAGCCTCGGCACTCCTCGAAAATATTCGAAGGCGTGCATGTGTGCACTGAGCCAGGCGGTCAGTTGCTGATCTCTGGTGGCTTCGGCGTAGGTGTAGGAACTCGCACCGAGCACCATCACGAACAGCGGGGCTTGCCGGATCTCTCCGCTGACTGGATCGTGCACCGGGATCGTGGCTCCGGCCCAGTCGACGAATCCCTTCTCGCCGGGCTGGTGTTCCTGGCGAAGAACCACATCCTGCTTCCTGCGCCACCGCCCGTAGAGCTCGCAGAAGCGGCTGTAGCCGTATCCTTCCGGATGCACTTGTCGGTACTCTTCCCAAGCCAACTGCAGTGTCAGATGGCGATGCTGTTGTAACTGAGCATGCAGAGTAGGAAAGTCAGGACGGACACGTTCGGGAAACTGCTCGGTGAATCGGTGCTCTCCAAAGAGTGCTTTTTCAACTCTCTCTTGGTCCCAACCTTCGGGCAGCGGCCAAGGGACCTTGGCCGCCGCGGCTCTCTTTAGATATTCATGAACGGTGCTCTGGCCGATGGAACAAGCACGGGCAATGGCCCGCTGCCCCAATCCTAGTTCGAAGCGAAGGCGGAGCACTTCTTTGATCTTGCGCATGGACAATCTCCTGGTTGGCACTCGGTCTCCCCGTAAATCAAATGGAGAAACAGCTTGCCTTCTGTGATGTCCAGCGTCACTTCGCCCTGTGGAAAACGTTCCGGGGGATCGCGATCACCCTTCCGGGCATCGTGATCACTCTTCCGACGATCCTGATCAACTGATCGGGATCACCCCGGAATGAGTGATCGGCATCCCCCGGAATCACTGATCGACATCGCTCGGAATGAGTGATCGGCATCAGCCCGGAACGCTGATCGGCATCGTCCGGAATCCGCAGATTCGAGCACCTGGTCAAATACAGACGCATAAGACGCTTTCAGTTCAGAAAAAGTGCTGGGCAACTTCGGACCGAACCCGCGCTGCAACTTCAATCCAGTCAGGATGCGGCCTGTCTGAGCCATTGAGAAGAACCAATCCATTCCTGAACGGATTGTTTCAGCCATGTACTCCGCCTCGCCCAATTCAGGAACGTCCTTTGACCGCTGCAAAAATATAAAGAACTCGCAGGCGACCCTAACTGTAATTTGAAGGCTCTCACTCTCCTTGGGGTCATCAAAGAAACCCTCTGAATCCCGCACAATAATGGCCGTCATTTGCTCTTTCATCGCGTCGATTTCTGGCGAAAACAGCATGGGACCTCTCAAACGCCACTCGGGAACGCGAGAATACCACGACAACTCCTGGTAAAACGCGGTTACCGGAAAAGTGAATAATCCTGGAACGAAGTTTGGTGGTGGGTGAGGGTGCTGCCCCCTCCCGGCACGCTTATCTGGCGTTTACCGGGGTTTATAAAACCCCGCTGCACGGCTGGTGCTACCCACCGATTTGCGGAGTCGTATTATGGATTCAAATTGCATTTTTCCAAGATACAGCGCCAACGACGCAATGTCATTAACGAAAAAAGAATCCCAGGTCCTGGTAAACGCACTAATCGCCGAAGTGGAATCCAGCGGGAGAGTGGACCGGGGACTTGTCCGGTCTGGCGACAAATCAGGACTTGACGTCTTTTGGGTTTGAAAAGGGATGTGCCGAGGAACTAATCCCATCATCCAGATGAGGACTCCACAAAAACAGTAATGCCACCGACACGATGAAAAACGGCCACGCAACGGTTCGGGGGTTGCCGATTGTGCGCAGGAGGAAACCAAACAGACCGATGGACATGGCTAAGACCATGTTCTGTATCGTGAATCTTTGCCAGCGACCCAGCGCGCTCGCGTCGTTAGGGTCACGCAGCAACGTCTCATTCAACGCAGAAAGAACTTTCCTACGTAACTGTAGGCCAACAAAAACCGTTCCAAGTGCAAACGCAGATAGGGCCCACGCGTATGAAATCTGCTCTTGGTCGGCGTGGCCAGTTGTTCTTTCGGCCGTTAATAGGCAAAGAGCAATGTTCGCAAGCAAAATGCTCTGAACAGCACGCGTAGTTAGTAGGGCGGATTGCCGCGTGATAACCGGAGGGAGTTGCGAAGTCGTTCTAAGACGCAAATAAGCAGAAAGAATTAAACCGACAATCGCAAATCTTAGCGTCAACTCTAGCGTTGGCTCAGCCCATAGTGCGGGGCCAGAAACCCCATGTGGGTAGGCTATTTTCAAAGCAACTTTCAGCAAAGCTGCAATCACGCCTAGCGATTCTAAAATCAGGAAAAACAATGTGACCCACTTCGAAAGCACCCTAAGACTCAATGGCATCCTCGCCGCCTGATATTCAGAACGCCGCGATAATCTCACATCAGATTCGGTTTTTCTACCAGTACCCCGCCAGTGCCTGATTAACGCTGCACAAATCGTCCAAGTGGAACTCAGTGGAAAAGCGGACCGGGGACTTGTCCGATTTCGCGTGTCGGTTCAAACGGTCGATGCAACACCATCTGGTATAAAGCTTTTTTCAAAGGTGGTGTTTATGAAACAAGGGAAACGGTTTGGGCTTTCAGCAGAGCAGAAGAGCGACGTGTGGCGTCGTTGGAAGTCGGGGCAGACGTTGCATGAGATCGGGCGCGCTTTTGGCAAAGAACATTCCTCCATTCGTTGTCTGGTGTCGCGTCACGGTGGGATTGCTCCGGCAGTACGGCGGCGTGCGCTCCTCGCGCTCACGCTGCGTGAGCGCGAGGAAATCTCTCGGGGGCTGGCTTCCGGTGCGTCGAACCGTGAGATTGCCAAACGTTTACAGCGAGCGGTATCGACTGTGAGCCGGGAGGTCGCACGTCATGGTGGCCGCCCTGCGTATCGAGCCAGTCAAGCGGACGGAGAAGCCTGGCAGTCGGCCTTGCGGCCCAAGCGCTGCCTTCTTTCCATCCACCTGAAGTTGCGCAACATCGTTGCGAGTAAACTGATTCTGGACTGGTCGCCGAAGCAGATTTCCGGCTGGCTAAAAACCCAGTAGCCCCATGATGAGAGCATGCGTGTGTCCCACGAAACCATTTACCGAAGCCTGTTCATTCAAGCCCGTGGGGCGCTGAAAAAGGAACTGCTGGAGCACTTGCGATCCAAGCGCCGCATACGCCGGTCGCAGCACTCTCGTATCTTTAAAGACGGGCGCGGTCAAATTCCTGAAGCCATCTCGATCCGCGAAAGGCCCGCGGAAGTAGAGGATCGCGCCATTCCAGGTCACTGGGAGGGCGATCTCCTGCGCGGCTCAGGGAACAGTCACATCGCGACCTTGGTGGAACGCCATTCGCGCTTTGTCATGCTGATCAAGGTGGCTAGCAGAGATACGGCGGAGGTTGTGGGGGCATTGAGTAAACACGTTCGTAAACTTCCCGCTACCCTGCGTCGCTCGCTGACCTGGGACCGCGGACTGGAGATGGCCAAACACAAGGACTTTACGGTGGCTACGGATGTGAAAGTCTACTTCTGCGATCCGCAGAGCCCCTGGCAACGCGGCTCGAACGAAAACACAAACGGGCTCTTACGCCAATACTTCCCGAAGAAAGCAGACCTAACCGACTATTCCCAGTCGGATCTGAACAAAGTAGCGCTGCGCTTAAATCAACGCCCGCGAGAGACTTTAGGTTTTCAGACTCCCGCGAGTAAACTTCAAGAAAGTGTTGCGTCGACCCATTGAGACCACCCGACAAATCAGGACCTGAGGTCTTAGGTCAGCGTGATATAAGGATTGCATGAACTTCTTCAAGAAAGTCTTCTCTCCCGGCGAATCGGACTCGAAAGAGCCGCCTACTATGAAAACAATCAGTTATCGCGGTGGGATCGTAGCGTTTCGCATACCAGCGTCCTGGAAGGAAGAGTATTCCGATACTGACGGAGGGACATTTTACGAGGACAAGCCCGATTCTGGCACGTTACGCCTCAAACTCATCACAGCAGAATCGCCTTTGGAGATTACGAGTGATTCCGCAACATCGATACTGAACACTCTTCGCGTCGTAAACGGACAAGCGATGCGCCAACTTAACGGAAACGCGTTGGCTCGTTACGAGGAAATGAGCGTGGACAGGGGGCAGAAGATAAAGATTCTTTATTGGCTCGTCGCTAATCCCGTTCCGCCGAAACATGCTCGAATTGCGACATTTTCGTATGCGATTTTGCAGAAAAAAGAATGTGACTCGGCGGCAGTGCGCGATATTCAAATGCTTGAAAAAGAGATTCAGGGAGCCCGCTTCGCAACGGAACTGGGGGCCTAGTTTTCGCTCAGCTCCTGATTAACGCATAAATCGTCCAAGTGGATTTTCACTTTTCCGGTTTGGCGACTAATCAAGCACAACAACTACTCTAAGCCTGTTAGAATGTCGCTCGTCGAGGAATGTACGTAAGCGTCCGATTCCTACCGCGTGTACTCCAATGATATATTCAGAGATCATGACCCTGAAGCAGATCAAGATCGCGCGCGGAGCGTTATTTCTATCCGTGGCCGTTGGATTGTTCGCCTTCTTGGGTTCGTTTTTGAGTTTGACACTACTCGGACTCAAGTTCGACGTCACTAGACTTCATCTATTAGAGCGCCGTCCATACTTCCGAACACCGCAAGAAGTCTTGTGGTCGGTACTCGTGTGGCTTGGCAGCTTTGGCATATCGACCCTCGTCGTGTGGCTCTGCTTTCACCATCTCAAGAAATTCGTACCCTCTGCAAGAAGTAGGCGCCCGCCCAAGCTAGGGGTAAACGCCGTCTGGGACCATTTTGACGGGAGGTAGGGTCTTAGGCAGCGTGACGTAGTTCTTCTGCTAGATTCCAGGGTAGTAGTTCTTCGATGCGGTTGATCGGATGCTCCGCAATGCGGGACAAGATATTCCGCAAGTAACTCTCCGGATCGATTCCGTTCAACTTCGCCGTTCCAATCAGGCTGTAGATCGCCGCAGCGCTCTCCCCACCTCGGTCCGATCCCGCGAACAAGTAATTCTTTCTGCCGAGAGCCACCGCGCGCAACGCTCGTTCCGCGGCGTTGTTATCGATCTGCAGTCGACCATCATCGCAGTAGCGCATCAACGCTTCCCATCTTCCTAGTGCATAACGAACTGCCATTGCTGTGTCCGATTTCTTCGAAAGCTTAACCAAAGTCTCTTCCAGCCATTGTTTCAGCGATTCTAGCAACGGCCGACTCCGTACGTTGCGGACTTCGCGACGTTCTTCGGGCGATCGTCCATTGATGTCGCTTTCCACCGCATAAAGTGCTCCGATGCGTTCAAGCGCTTCTGCTGCGACCAGAGACTTATGAGCGACCTGGATATCGTAGAACTTCCGGCGCACATGCGCCCAGCAAGCAGCTTCCCGAATGCGTCCTGTTTCATAGATCTGGTCGAATCCTGCGTAGCCATCCGCCTGCAGCGTTCCCATGAACTTGCTCAAGTGTGTCTGCGGGTGTTCTCCCTTGCGATCCGGCGTGTAGGCGAACCATACCGCCGGTGGTGTCTCGTCTCCTGCCGGCCGATCGTCCCGCGCGTAGGTCCACAACCGACCAGTCTTAGTTTTTCCATTCCCAGGCGCCAACACTGGAACTGGTGTGTCGTCCGCGTGCACCTTCAGAGCCGCCATCACGTGACGTCGCAGCGCTTCTACCAACGGCTCGAACAGCTGGCTCGTTCCGCACACCCAGTCCGCGAGTGTCGAGCGATCCAGCTCCACTCCTTGCCGAGCGTAAATCTCCGATTGACGGTACAACGGCAAGTGATCGCCAAATTTCGACACCAGAACATGCGCCAGAAGTCCGGGTCCTGCTACACCTCGCGCGATTGGCCGGCTCGGCGCTTCTGCCTGCACGATTCGATCGCAACACGCGCATGCCAACTTGGGACGAACCTGGCGGATCACTTTGAAGCGGATCGATTCGATTTCCAGCATCTCCGAAACATCTTCGCCGAGATGCTTCAGCTTGCCACCGCAGTCCGGGCAGGCTTCTTGTTTTGGTAGATAGGTACGCACTTCCCGTGGCAGATGCGCTGGCAGCGGCCGCCGTGCCGGTCGCGCCGCAGGTTCTGTATTCGCGATTGCTATCGGAAGAGCAGCGACTTTCTCCGCATCGTTCTGCTGCAGTGCTTCGAGGCGCAACTCCAATTGCTCGATCTGCCGGTCCAGCTTCTCCGAGGAACGCCCGAACTGCATGCGACGCAGCTTGGCGATCAACAGCTTCAGCTGTTCGATTTCGCTGTCGCGAGACACGATCAGTTCGTGTTGCGAAACGATCAGTGCCTTTAGTTCGTTGGGATCGAGGGCGTCGAGATCAGGAAGCGTCGCGCGAGAAGCAACCATGCGCAAAGTATGCCAGCAATAATTCTCAGAGCAAATCAATTCTCAATAAATTAATTTTACACCGCCATCTGTGGATCGTAGCTGCGTACCGGACGCCGCCAATCGATTCCTTCAAGCAACATAGACAACTGTGCGGGAGTTAGTGCCACTGTTCCGCTCGTGACTTGTGGCCAGATGAATCTTCCGCGCTCCAATCGTTTCGCGAAAAGACACAAACCATCGCCGTCCCACCACAACATTTTAATCAAGTCACCACGCCGCCCACGAAACACGAATACGTGTCCTGAAAACGGATTCTCTTTGAGCGCCGTTTGCACCATTCCGCTCAAGCCCGTAAATCCACGCCGCAGATCCGTCACACCAGCGGCGATCCAGATTCGCGTTCCTGCTGGCAGTCCGATCATCCGACCAGACACTCGATCGCAGCACGCAGTGCAATCACATCTACGGTTCCAAAGATTCGAAGCGTCCCTTTGGAGAGCTTGATCTCCAGGGTTCCCGATCGCGGAACGAAATCGCCTTCCGCTACTGCCGCTGAAGATCGATCATTCGCAACCTTCACCCGCACAAGCTGCGCGTCCGTCCTACTTCCGAGCTTCCCTTCGCGATACACTGCGGGAGGAATAACCAAAACCGCCTGACGCTAGCTCTCTTCTGCATGCTCTTTCACGATCTTTTGTGCGTTCTCAAGTTCAGGCCGCAGGAGAAACAGATGGATAATACGAAACAACTTTTAGAACGATTAAATTCATATCATTCTGGCTGCCCACGCTGAAAATACTCGGAAGTCGGTGGCCCTAACAGGAAATAGGCGACGACCGAAAGAAGCACGAGGTGCGCCACCGCATCCGATAGTGAGTTTAATGCGCTCACAACAACGTGAAAGGCAAGCCAGGCGAGAACCAACCAGCGAGCCCATCCCGCACCTCGGAGCAAGAAGACACCCGCCACGATAGCGGTTGTTCCGACCAGCAAGATTGGGACAGTCCAACGGTCCAGCTGACTTTTCAAAAGGTGATAGGTCGTACTTACGACGCCCACGGCTATGAACAGCCAACCTAGCATCGTGACTTGAAAGGGACGTTTCATTTGACTTGCATGGTATACTTATCTTAGTAATTCAACCAACCCACGGTCAGTCCTTCTGAAAACGGGGTTCCGAAAGGAACTCCATGGACCCGTTCCAATCTTCCGGCAGTTCTCCCAATTCAACTTTGCTGCGAGATAGCTGGCTCACACTCGACGAGGGTGTTGTTCCTATTGAGAGAGGAAAACAGCATCGCGATTACTTCGTTCCCAGCGGAGAGAGATCTTCGAAGCAATTCGGATTCGATCAAGGCCACGTTCGGGTCAGCACTCTCGGGACGAATGGCCGCACGCTTCATTTCGAATTCAAGGAACTGAGTCCACAAACGTCGCGTTTGATTCTTCGCGCTATAAAGCGATCTCGCGCCGAACTTCTCAACTTAGAATTTCACCTTCCCCAATACACATTACGCTCAAATTTGAATCCACAACAGGCGATCTCGGTCTTAGAACAAGTTGATCTGCTCTTGGACGCAACGATGCCCGTCGACTTCTTCATAGAAAATCACTTCTCGATTTACCTGCTTCGTCCGATAACTGCATCCGCTCGCGGGTGGCTCGAAAACAATCTCGACGTAGCTGGAAGTTTTCAGCCGTACTGGCCCACGGTCGTCATCGAGCATCGCTATGTCGACATGATTCTCGAAGGAATTCGTGACGACGGGCTGGCGGTGCAAGGATGAGTATCGACGCCATCCGTCAACACATCAGCGAACAATTTGAACTGGCGCGCAAACTCCACGCCACGCGTCCATGCACGGACACCCTGAAACACGTCAAACCAGAGCTGTCACTGGCAGACAAGGCCGAACCGATCTTTCGGCGCATTACCGCGACATCAAGACGTCATCTTCGACGAGATTGCACCGCTCACGAAATCGTTGAGCCAAAAATCGAAAGCTTAGACGCGCTATTTGACGCCGCACTGATTTCACTCGGCATGCTGGTCGATGCAAGGAAATCGAAATAATGTCGGGCTCACGCAAGAAGCTGGAAACCAGACAGGAATTAGCACAGCGCGAACTGGCGCTGGCGAAGAAATTGTCGCCAGAAGAGAAAACTCGCGTGCGGGAGAAAATGCGCCGCGAAGTCTCATTTATGGATCAGATGAGCGGACTTGCCGCTGCCGCCCGCCAATTGGCCCGAGAGGAACAACTGCTGTTGAATTTCGATCCGAAGGGCAGGCCAGTAAATTGAAGAGCGATTTTATCCATCCTGACTTGTTGCGCACGGTAAATTTCGGCAGCAATCGCGAAGCAGCAGACAGGTTTTTCGCCCGTATCGACCGCGAGACTGAAGAAGTTGAGGACCTTCGAAAGCGGGGGTTTTCAACGCACGAGGCCTGGGTGCTTGTCCGAATGCAAAGAGGTTTGGTGAATTAAAAACGGGCGAGCGACCGTTGGTACGCCACTGAGGCGGATGTGCCGCAAAAGCGGAAAGGCAAAATGAAAGCCAAACGAATTAGAATTGTTAAAGGTCAAGAGGTCGAACTGTATTTGTCGCGCACTGAAACCCCAACGACTTGTTGCGACGGAAAGCGCACAGGTCTGCGGGCTACGATGATTTTTAAAGGCCCCGGCACGATCTGCATGGTCACAAAGAAGACTAGAAGGGGAAGCAAAGAATGACGGCGCATTGCCCGAACTGCGGTAACGAACAAACTAAGGTTCTCTTGATCGATTGCAGCCTACCCTTCGGGGAGACTAGAGACCGGCTACGATATTGCTTCTCTTGCAGGCCGGAAGCGCATCACCCTTACGCCGGTTGCTTTCCTCGGGTAATCATGGCGTCGGGCCTATGTGAGAAAGAAAAGCGAGCGGCTCTGGCTGCGCGTCGGTATGTTGGGACAGGAGCCAATCGTATCCTTTGGCCGAGAGAATTATCGATCTCGCCGGTCCCGTCAACCCGAGGATAAATTGAGCTCCCACTTCACAATCGGAGATTTGTCTTTCTTCTTCTTCGGGACGCGTTCAACGGAAGGGCTGGCCTTCGCGACCGTGTCGTGCGATTCGAGTGTCGTATGATTCCGTGCGCGGAGCCAGGTGGCGCAGGTTCGCTTCGCCCTAGGGGTAAACGAGCGGTAGCTTTGAGGTCACCCGAATCTTAAACGGTAGGTCGTAGGAGATCGTTGGAAACGGGTCTTTGTCCGTTCTGGGCTCAACCAGTCTGAACTCGTAGGTAACACCGAATGAGATGGCATGTCCTGGTTTAAAGCGCCACAATTTTATGTTCTTTTCCGCTTCCTTGAGGAGTAAGAGGTGGCCGCTTATCACGTGTTCCTCGGAGACGTTTCCTGCCTGGTCGATGTCGACCTGCAATTTAACATCGCCTGCTATGCCGGTTTTCCTGGCAAACGGCTCATAGACCAAAGATTCGACATGAATCGCGCATGGGACATCTGGTTCAGATTGCGAATTCGTCGAACCGAGAAAAAATAGGAGGATTGCGACCGCAGGCACAGTCATGGTTCTGGTCATTTCGCCGCCTTGATTAGTTTCTTGCAGTTTTTTGTCGAGAGAATGTCGTTACTTTTTCCTACCGCTTGATTGTCCGCGTCTTTGCCTCCGACATTTTCATGTCACTCGGGCCGGATTCGAGGTCGCGTTCTTTGCCGGGCAGAATTAGCGGCTGGACAATGCATATCTAGAAGGACGTGTGGACAAGGAGCGTCGTAGACGTGGGTTGAAGGGTCGTAGGGGGGCGGGAAGCGACCGATTTGTCTCGTCGTAGTGACGTGCATCTGTCATTCTGGTGCGTCGTAAGCATGATCGCTGCCTTCCGTCTTGGGTTCGGGCGGAAGGCATAGCAGGCTAACTCCTAGGTCGAGATTCAGCTCAGTGAAGATTCTGAGAACTTTGCTTGACAACATGAGACTCGACTGTTCCGTGAAGCAGTTTTTCCAGCAGTAGATATCGACCGTGAAATTCTTTGTCAAGGAAAGTATGTAGTTCTTCCGATCCAAGAGCCGTTCTCCCAGCCAAGTAAGGTGGAGGTCAAGGTCGCGATCCTTGGCTAGTGGCGAGCTGAGCGACCACATATCGTGGGGATAGGGCCTCTTTCCAGGGTCGGGCTCGCCCTTTCTGTGTCGATGATCAGGGCTAAGACCAAGTTCACGAGTTATGCGATCGATATCCAGACCGGTTCCGTATACTCGGAAGGCCGCACCTGTAGCAAATTGTTTGTTTTCGATCTCTGTCGTGCTCATCGTTCACTCCGTTCCAAGCCATAACCCTTGCTTGACCTCGCTGGCAAGTTCCCTCAGTTGTTCCGCCGTCATATTATCCGCTGGCCCCATACCGTGGGCACGCTTCCAAGCATGAACGGCGTTGCCGAGCGCAGTCGCGCTAATGCCAAACTCCCTTGCAATATTTCTAATAAGTGACTGTTCACTACTAAAGTGCGTATACGTCAGTTTGGTCGCGTACACTGCTGCGGTGATGAGGGCTGCGCCTATAACAACTGTATCGACACCCGCTCCGCAGGGCTCGGCAATCTGACAAACTACCAAGGGAAGGGCGACGGCACCGGCGGCAGAAGGCTTTTGCAGATTGGCTTTGGAATCCGATTTCGGAACATAGTTGTAAACTCCGGCGGTGAGTCCGGAAGTGTCATGGCCCAAATTTTCGGGATGGAAAGTGAGATCGCCGCCCTCAGGCTGAAATCCAATGTTCAGGACGTCGCCTTGGTTCGATACTGACAGAGATAGAGACTTGACCGTCCCGTCTACAAAAATTCCATTATCCGTATCACTCTTGCAATCGCCCGTCCTTACAGTCGCGGACTTCTGGTCGTCGCTCACATAGACGCAATCGAGACCGCGGGAATCGACCGCATTGAGAGGATTGTTGGCGACGTAGGAATAGGCATTCCAAGTTTGGGGGCTCTCGTCGATGGCTCCATAGTTCGATGGATCGGGACTCATGAAGCGACCAAGATTCGAAGAGTCGTAGCGGGCCCCGAAGTTATCCAGTCCGGATTCGGGGTCGCGTTCTTTGCCGGTGAAGTGGAGCGTGCTGTGATGATAGCAGTAGCCAGTGGTGGTTTGGCCGTCGCCGAAGGGGAGGCTGGCGATGGATTCGCAGACGGTTCCGTAGTAAGTGGTGCGGACACGTTCGGTGCCGAGCCAATCTGAGTGGCTGAACGTAGTGGGGCCAGAGTAGGTGGCCAGGTGGCGGCCAGCGGCGAAGATTTCATCGATGCAGGTGTTTACGCCATTGGGCGTGTAGACCGCGGTGTGACCGGAGAGGTCGTGGACGTAGAACACGGTGCCGGTGGTGCCGCATTCATTGGCAATACTGGTAGGAGTGGTTTTCTCGACGCGCTGGCCGAGGGCGTCGTACAAGTAGGTGGCAGTGGCGCCTGCGTCAACCGTGGTGATGCGATTTTCGGCGTCATAGGTGTAACTGTGGACGCCGTCGTTGAGAAGATTTCCGGCGGCGTCGTAGGAGTGGCTATCCAATCGGTTGTTGTTTTGCGGATTGGAAGGATTGTTGCCGGTAAAGGTGGCGATAAAGGAATTGGGGCCGTTTTGCTGCCAACGATTGCCGAAGCGGTCGTTTGTATTTACAAAGCGAGGTTGATGGCTGCCGATCACGCCCAATGGTTCCGAGCTAAGAAACTTGATTTTTCATCAAAGGATTTACTGACCATCACCAGTCCGGGTACCCGAGTGAAGTATCTGTGGGAGAGATACCGCGATCCCATGATTTGGGAAGATTGAAATGTTTGGAGGCGCGGGCGAGAATCGAACTCGCGAATAATGGTTTTGCAGACCACTGCCTTACCACTTGGCTACCGCGCCTCTGTAAAGAAATTATGCCCGAAAGTTATGCCCAACTCTATGCCCACCGCACCCTATTTCCGCCTATTATCCCCACTTTGCGTCTCGCTAACCCATTGAAACCACACGAAACCGTATGGACGTAGGGGATTTGCAGACCTCTCCCTTACCACTTGGGTACCGCGCCGCCAACTGTTAAGTATATCGAAAATTTAGGCGCTCTTACAGTTCGAGACCATCGTCATCTAAATTATTTTTTCGCTGGAGTTCCGATGCGCGCTTCGCGCAAGAACCGCGCCGATTCTTCCGGGGGCGTGGGATTAATATAAAAACCCGTGCCCCATTCGAACCCCGCCACTTTCGTCAGCTTGGGGATAATTTCCATATGCCAATGATAATGATCGTTGATTTCTTCGCCGATCGGCGAAGTATGGATCATGAAGTTGTACGCCGGACGGTCCAGCACCGCGTCCAGACGCATCATAGTGTCCTTCATCATCCGCGCCAGGCTGGCATACATCGAACTCTGATTATTCTCAAACGACGAACCGTGCACCTTTGGCAGCAGCCACATTTCGAACGGAAACCTGGAAGCATACGGTGAAAGGGTAATGAAGTGATCGTTCTCGCCGATCACTCGCTCGCCCGTTTCCAGTTCCTGCCGGATAATGTCGCAAAAAATGCAGCGCTCTTTTTCATCATAGTAGTGCCAACAGTTGTCCACTTCTTCGCGTACCCTGCGCGGCACAATCGGCAGTGCGATTAATTGCGAGTGCGTGTGCTCCACCGTCGCGCCGGCCGCTTCTCCATGATTCTTGAAAATCAGCACGTATCGGAAGCGCTTGTCGTTCTTCAAATCCAGCATGCGGTCGCGATACGACCACAACACATCTTCCAGTGCACGTTCGGAAAGCGTTGCCAACGTCGCGGAATGATCCGGCGATTCGATAATCACTTCGTGCGCGCCGATGCCATTCATCTTGTCGAACAGGCCTTCACCTTCTTTGTCCAGTTCGCCTTCGATTCCCAGCGCCGGAAATTTGTTCGGCACCACGCGGATGGACCATCCCGCGCTGTTGGGGCTCCCGCCATTCCGCCCGTACACCAGAACTTCGTTGGGCGTTTTCGTTTCATTTCCCGGACAAAACGGGCAATTCTTCGGGTCCTTGGGAATCACGCTTTCGCGCAAAAAATCCATGGGCCGCTTCCCGCGGTCCGTTGAAATGATCACCCAGCGCCCGGTAATCGGGTCTTTCCGTAACTCCGGCAATTCCGCCTCCTAAAACGATTTTTCCAGTGGTCCCGCGACGAGCGCCGCGAAACATTTATATTACCGCGTTCCGGTGATTCCTGCGGATTTTCCAGTGAGCCTTCTTGCATCCGCGGGTTAAAAGCATTCTTGTGTAGACGTACCACTGGCGCTTGGCTGGAAAATTCCTCGATCGCCATCACATCGAAGCGCACCGCGACTCTCTCACGTGCCTCTCCATCGGAAACCGTCGCGCCATGCGGCCAACCAGATGCTGTTTCTCCGCCGTCACACTCACCTCGGACAGCGCCGAGGTGATCCATCGCGCGCCGTCCGCTCCTCTACAAACACCAGCGTTTCTCCATTCTAGCCAATCAGGTCAATCTCGCCCTTCACGTCTCGCGGCACATAGTTCCGCGCTACAAAAACATATCCATGCCTCGCAAACACCAATACCCGAACGTCTCTCCACGGACTCCGCGCTGCCGCGCATCTTGTTTTATGTCACTTAACGAATCCGTGCCGGTCAGCCCCTCGACGCGCATGCCACTTCACCGCCTCAAATATAATTCGCGAAGACATCGCCATGGGGCTTTCCCGTAAGCGTTCACCGGTTCGCGACTCGCTTGATGGCCGCAAGTATAAACAAAAATCCCGCCGCTGCCATCTTGCATCTTGGCCGCCGCGGGATTTCCGTAAATACGTCAGTCTTCTTCTGCGAACTCTGCGCCTCTGCGTTAAATCTTCTTTTCTGCCTCCCGAACGCATTCTTCCAGCGTCCGCAGCGCAAAGTCCGCTTGCTCCTCGTCAATCAAGAGCGGCGGTGAAAGCCGCAAGGAATTCTCTCCCGCGCCCAACACCAGCAGTCCCTTATGGAAAGCGGAATCCACAATCGCATTGCGCAAATCACCCGCGCGCTCTTTAGTCCGCTGATCACGCACGATTTCAATGCCGACCATCAGTCCTTTGCCGCGAACGTCGCCCACGATCTTGAACTTGTTCGTCCAATCCGCGGTGTGCGCAAAAATGTAGGCTCCCATTTTCCGCGCATTTTCCATCATGCCGCCTTCCAGCAGATCCATCGTCGCCAGCGAAGCCGCCAGGCATACTGGATTCCCGCCAAAGGTCGTTCCGTGCGAACCAGGCTTCCATGTCATCACGCTCGACTTCGCAATAATCGCGCCCAACGGCATGCCGCTGGCGATTCCCTTCGCGCTGGTGATAATGTCCGGCTCGATGCCCGCGTGTTCGAACGCCCACCACTTTCCGGTGCGTCCCATGCCGGACTGCACTTCATCCACGATCAGCATGATTCCGTGCTGGCGGCAAATCCGCTGCAGTTCCTGCAAAAAGAACTTCGGCGCAGGCACGTAGCCGCCTTCGCCCTGAATCGGCTCAATAATTATTCCCGCAACTTCCGTCGGATCAAAAAGCCGCTTGAAAATCTGGTTCTCCAACGTCTCCAGAATTTCCGCGCCACAAGTCTCCGCCGTATGCCCGAGCGCGCAGCGATAAGCATAAGGATATGGAATGTGCTCCACTCCGCTCAGCAGCCCGCCAAATCCTTTGCGCTGCGCGGATTTCGACGCCGTCAACGATAGCGAACCCATCGTCCGCCCGTGAAAACATCCATAAAACGCAATCATCTTGTCGCGTTTGGTCGCATAGCGCGCCAGTTTCAGCGCGCCTTCCACGGCTTCAGACCCGGAGTTAGTGAAGAACACTTTCTTGTCTTCGCTGCCTGGAACTGTTTTCCCCAGCCGTTCCGCCAACAGCGGCAAGCTCTCATAGTAAAAATCCGTCCCGGACATGTGAATCAGTTCCGCAGCCTGCTTCTGAATCGCCGCCACCACTTTCGGGTGACAATGCCCCGTCGAGCACACCGCGATTCCCGCCGCGAAATCCAGAAACACATTTCCGTCAACGTCTTCCACCATGGCGCCATGCCCGCTCTTCGCCACCAGGGGATAATCTCGCGTGAACGAAGGCGACATAAACTTCGCGTCCCGCTCCACAATTTGTTTGGCCTTGGGCCCGGGCAATGCTGTCACCAGCCGGGGCGTTTTTGTTTCGCTAGCGGTAATCATTTTATTTCTCCGTTTTTCTTGCGCTGCTGGTTTCAAACCGTGCGTTCAGGTGTACCTGTGGACACCGGCCTCAGCCGGCTTATGTGGGTGTGCAGGCTTGCATGCGCGCAGACGGACTTCGCCCCGCGCTTGCTGTTTGTTTTTTGCGGGAACTTAATCTACGCCGTAGAGGTTCGGCCGCAGTTCGGAGGGAGAAGCCTGATCAAATCGCCGGTGGATGTTTGTGAGTGTCATTTACGCTTCCAGCGGACGCTTCCGTCCTTACTATCTTCAAGTATTATACCATGTTCCGCCAGTTCCTTGCGGATTTCATCGCTCTTGGCAAAATCGCGCCGCTGCCGTGCCGCCCGCCTTTCGGCGACTTTCGTCTCAACCCAACTGTCCGTCACTCCTTCTTCCCCACCGCCAAATCCCAGTTCCTTCAACTTCTCTGCGTCATTGTCTTTTAGCACCGCAAAGATCTGGTCGAAGGTATGCAAAAAAAACTGCGCTGAAGCCACATCTTCCTGGCCGAATGCGCCACTATCCATCGCAATATTCGCCTCGCGTACAAAATCAAACGTTGCCGCCAACGCCACCGCTGTATTCAAATCATCAGCCAGGCCCGCATCGAAATCCTGCAAAGCCTTCGCGGTCCGTCCTTTCATATTCGCTGACGATCCCGCGGGAAATTTCCCCTGCCGCAAACGGTCCGCAAAATTCCGGATTCTTTCCACCGAACTGGTCGCTTGCTGCAATCCGTCAAACGTAAAATTCAATTGCCGCCGGTACGGTACGCTGGCCAGCGCATATCTCAGCGCCGACGGTTTGTAATCCTTCTCGTACAGATCGCGCATGGTAAAAAAATTGCCTAGCGATTTAGACATCTTCTCGCCTTCCACCAGCAAATGCTCCGCGTGAAGCCAGTAACGCGCAAACGGTTTACCGGTGGCACCTTCGCTCTGCGCAATTTCATTTTCATGATGCGGAAACGCCAGATCGATTCCGCCGGTGTGTATGTCCAGAGTTTCGCCCAGATATTTCATGGCCATCGCCGAACACTCGATATGCCAGCCTGGCCGCCCAGGCCCAATCTCCGTCTCCCAGAAATGCTCGCCGGGTTTCGGTGCTTTCCACAAGGCAAAGTCCCGCGCGCTTTCTTTTTCATAGCGGTCGTTGTCCACGCGTGCGCCAGCCTGAATCCCGGCCAAATCAATCTTCGAAAGTTTCCCGTAGTCCGGAAATTTCGCGATCCGGTAATAAATCGAGCCTTCGCTGCCGTAGGTGAACGTCTTCTTCTGCAGCCGCTCGATCAACTGCACCATGTCCGGAATATGATCCGTTGCGCGAACCCAAAATTCCGGCGCTTCCACGCTTACCGCTTTGCAATCCGCAAAAAATGCCTGCGCATACTTTTCCGTATACTCGCGAATACCCACGCCCGCAGCCGCAGCATTAGCGATGATCCGGTCATCCACATCCGTCAAATTCATCGCATGGGTTAGATTCAGTCCGCGCTGTTTCAAGTAGCGCCGCAAAATGTCTTGGAACACGAACGTGCGAAAATTCCCGATGTGCGCATAGTCGTATACCGTCGGCCCGCACGTATACATTTTCACTTCGCCCGCCCGT
>Ga0193709_1000218_pt1 | contig 23169 bp, 18 predicted proteins | sample H3c2metaG_FD_160571 | JGI IMG/M metagenome (GOLD analysis project Ga0193709, IMG submission 160571) | Soil microbial communities from a riparian zone of the East river system, Colorado, United States - H3c2 | ecosystem: Environmental > Terrestrial > Soil > Riparian zone | place: USA: East River...
GCAGCGCCGATCGCCTTCCCCGTGCTGTTCGGAGTGATCATCGAGTCATTGCTTCTGTCCCTGCTTGGCGGGGCGATCGGCGCTGCACTGGCCTGGTCGTTCTTCAATGGACACACCGTCAGCACGCTTGGCGCCGCATTCGCACAAGTCGTTTTCCAACTTACCGTCACCCGCGCGTTGATCATTACCGGGATAATCTGGGCTTGCATCATCGGCCTGCTCGGCGGCTTTTTTCCAGCGCTGCGCGCGGCCCGATTGCCCGTTGCCGAGGCATTGCGCGCGGGTTAGCTCAAGAGTGCCCGCATCGCGGCGACCAACGCCAATGGCTGGTCCACCGGGACATGATGGTAGGCCGATGGAATCACGATGGGTCCGCGGCCATTGCGCAAGGCCTTGCCGATCCGCTGCGCCAATTCAGGCGGAACCACGGCGCTGAATTCCCCGGCAATGAAATCCACCGGCACCTGCATTTCTTTCAGCAACTCGCCTTCCGCAACTTGTTCCCAGTCGATATTGCTCAACAGCGCCTCGTCATACTTCCAGACGAAGCCGTCGCCTTGACGCTTGATCGAGTGTACGGCGAGGTGCCGCATGATGCGCGGCAGGATCGGCGGCTCATCGGGAATGAACCGGAACCGATCGCAGGCGGTTTCAAGATCCGAATAAACCTTTTTGGGACGCGGCGCAAATCGATGCCGCGTGGTCTGGTCGGCAAACCCAATGTTGGAATCGATGACCAGCGCTCGCTCGAGCAGCTGCGGGTACTGATGTGCCGCGAGCACGGTGATGCGGCCGCCGAAGCTGTGACCGATCAGCGTGACTGTCTTTGAGCCCGTCATCTCGATCACCGCCTGCACTTCAGCGACGAACGTGGCGCGGGTGTACTTGAGTCTCGAGCTGCTGTCGCCCATGCCGGCGAAATCAATGGCAATGACGCGATAATCGTCAGCGAACCAGGGCGCGATGAAGTCCCACCAATGCGCGTGGCCGCGGAACCCGTGCAGCAGCAGCAAAACTCGCGGGTTCGACCGGTCGCCCCACTCCAGGTAGTGCGTCCGATGCTCACCCGTCATCAATTGCCCGGATCGCCCAGGCGTGTCGATCATTCGTTGTACCCAGTCGTCGGCGACCGGCGCAGTCTTCTCTTCGGGGCTCAAACATTACTCCGGCGGCGCCGATCGGCGTATGCGCATTATGCCAGGCGTTGCCCCAGCCGACTTAGCCAGATGCCGGATGTTGGACTAGAATCGGGGAGTTCGATCACCGGAGAATGCCATGCTGAAATCCGTTCCTGCCGGCGACGCCGCGTCCCGTTACTCTCCAGAAGAGTGGGCCATTCGCGTCGATTTGGCGGCCGCGTATCGGCTGGTCGCGCACTTTCACTGGGACGACCTGGTGTTCACGCACATAACCGCGCGCGTGCCGGGGCCTGAGCACCATTTCCTGATCAACCCGTACGGCATGATGTTCGATGAGATCACGGCCTCGAGCCTGGTCAAGATCGACATGCAGGGTAACAAGGTAAGCGAGAGCTCATGGCCGATCAATCCGGCGGGCTTCACCATTCACAGCGCGATTCACGCAGCCCGTCACGATGTCGAGTGCGTGCTGCACACGCATACCTTGAATGGCGTGGCCGTGTCGGCTCAAAAAAATGGCGTGTTGCCGCTATCACAGCAATCCATTTTCGTCCTGCAAAATCTGGCCTACCACGACTACGAGGGTGTCGCGCTGCGCGACGACGAGAAGCCGCGGTTGGTCGCAGACATGGGCAAGAAGAACTACCTCATGCTGCGCAATCATGGCCTGCTGACGGTCGGACGCAGCGTCGCCGAAGCCTTCCAGTTGATGTATACGTTCGAAGCCACCTGCGCCATTCAGGTCCGTGCGCAAGCCGGCGGCGGCGAGCTCATTGCGATTCAACAAGGCATCATCGATACCGCGATGGAACAGGCGCGAGTGGTATCGAACAACATGGGTCCCCACATGCTGGTCTGGCCGGGCCTCTTGCGGCGTCTGGATCGAATCGATCCGTCGTATCGCACCTGACTTTCCCGGCTGGTCGGCCGCCGAGCTCAAGCTGAGCGCCTGCCGGGCGAAAAAAAGCCCCCTTTAAGAGGGGGCCTTTTGGAGTTCCGACGATCCGAGGTTCTGCGACCCCTTTTTAGATTGAAGTTACTTCAGCCGATACTGCACTTCGATGCCGTAGGTGCGAGGCGGCGTTAATCTCAACTCCTGGTCGCAGTAGTAGGGGGACGGCCCATTGAAGCCGCAGGCCTTTGTACCCGCTGCGGGCGTGGTCACGGCAAAAGCCCCGACATCGTCATACCCCAGCTTGTTTTGCAGGTTCTTGATGTAGCCGAAAATCGTGAAGCGATCCGCCGAATCGTTCCACGATAAGCGCATGTCCACCTGGGTGTATTCCGGTGCGGTGAAGTACTGCTCGCTGAAAATACTGTCGTGTGTCTTGTCCTTCCAGATATAGCTGACCGAATAGTTCAATGAACCGGGCGTGAAGCGCCAGGTGTAGTTGGCATTAGCCGCAATCTTGCTGCGCGGCGATTCGGGCACGGTATTGCCGTTGGTATTCTCGAATGCCCCGCTGACCGTGTTTGCATAGCACGAAGAGGGCGTATTGGGCGGCGGGGTCGAACACGAACCCGCCTGACCTTTAATCGTGGCGCTCAAGTAGGAATAGTCCACCAGAAATTGCATATTCGCCCACGGCTGCCAAATCGTCTCGAATTCGGCGCCGTATGATTTCACCTTCGGTATGTTGACGATGGACGAAATGGTCGGGCCGCCGACGATCTGCGCCGGAAGGGTCAAAGGAATCTGCTTGTCCGTGTAGTTGTAGTAGAACAAGGCAGCGTTGATTTGGAATTGCTGGTTGAATGTTTCCTTGCCGCCCAACTCGATGGCATCGAGATGCTCGGGCAGCGACTCGGGATTGACGGAGATCGTGCTGGCATTGAAGCCGCCGGACTTGTAGCCGCGGCTGTACTTCAGATAAGCAAGCGAGTTGGGATCAGGCGTCCACTCAACTCCGAGGGTACCGGTGGGCGAGTGCCAGTTGGCGCCCAAGTCTCGCTTCCAGTTACCGTTGGCCAGCAGGTAGGGCGTGCCCCTGACGCCCGGGTACTGGCATCCGACGGGTTTGAAGCAATTGGCAATCGCCGGGTCGGAGACGGTGATGTCGTTGACGGGCGTAAACGCGCCCAATATGGCGGGAGGAGGAATGGCACCAAAGATATTGCCGAGACAGGCGGGAAGCCCGAAGCATAGCTCCCGATATTGTTCGCTGCCTTTGAGAATATCGTAGGTGTATCGCAATCCTGTGGTGAGCTTCCAAGTCGGCAGGAATTTCCAGTCGGTCTGCGCGAACGCCGCATAGGAGTTGTTGTGCATTGCCTGTTGCTGCGTGTAGATCGCCCGATCCGGATTCGGCGCGGCCGGCCCCGTCACCGTGATATTGGTCGGAGTTGCGAGTTGCGCTTGACCCGGCTCATACAAGGTCCCGGGGGTTTGAAAATTCCGTTCGTTGTATTGAAACAGACCGAGTATCCATTGCAGCGATGAATCACTGTGCGAGGTGATGTTGATTTCGTTGCTGAAGTACTTCTTGGTCTCCACATAGTGCGAAAACGTTTCTGGATGCACCGTGAGGGGCGGGCAATCAAATGCTCCGACCCCAGGAACCACGCAGGCATGCGTTCCGGGAATGACCGGAAATACATAAGAACTGATGGCCGTGTTGTCATAGTCGTTATAGAGACTGTAGTAGTACGTCGTGTAAGCACCCAAGTACTTCAGGTCAGCCGCCCAGGGCGTATGCCAGGTTAGCTGCGGAGTAACCTGGTAAGTCCGGCTGAGCTTGGCCGTATTGCCGTCGTCCTGGCAGTAAGTATTGATATTGTTGTTGGTCGGATTCGTCGCACAGACGGGGACATTCGGCGAGAAGCCGCCCGGAACCGTGGTGCCGAACGCGGCACCAGGCGACAGCGAATTCGCCGGATAGGGCGCATAATCGTAGGAACCGATAATTTGGGTGGGCGTACGATAGGCATCGGTGTAGCCCAACTGGTCAAATCTCATCCAAAATTCGACATCAGGCGTGATATCCCATTCAATCTGCCCTTCCCAATAGAAGAAGTTTCCTTTGCCCAAATTGCTGCTTTCCGTTTGGCCGTTTAAGAGGTTGCGGTAGTAGCCGTCATTTTGAGTGTTGCGGTAGCCGCCGAACTTGACCCGCATCGTGTCGCTGATCGGACCCGATATCATGCCTTCGAAATTGTGAACGCCAAAATTCCCGACCTTGGCTCGCACTTCGGCCGTCAATTCCTGCGTCGGGCGCTTCGAAATGGAGTTGATCGTGCCGGCGATGGCATTGCGGCCGTACAGGGTGCCTTGCGGGCCGCGCAGAACTTCAATTCGATCCTCAAACATTGCGTCGCCGGACGCTGCCACGACGCTGGAGTTGTAGACGCCGTCGGAATAGGTCGCGACACCGGGGTTGGTGGACAGGTTATTGGTCTCCCGGCCAACGCCGCGGATGAAAGCTCGGTCCAGCGACGTCGTGTACGCCAGGCCGGGCGTGAAATTCGTTATGTCCTGAATCGTTTCAATGCCGATAAGGTCGCGGGACTTTGAGGTGTAGGCCGAAATGGCGACGGGTACCGTCTCCAGGCTCTCGTTGCGCTTCTGCGCGGTGACGACGATTTCTTGAATTATGTTCTCGTCGCCGGGCGATGTAGCGGCTGCACCCGCTGGTGCCGGGGCGGGTGCCGCGAGCGCTGCCATTGAAAATGCCACGGACACTGCGCTTGAAAGCAACAGTGCCACTGTTCTTGTCGTCATTTTTAACTCCCCCCACAACGGCTAATAGACCGTTTGTCCACTAAAAAACCACTCCCATCCGCTCGCAACCGCGGTATTCCGCAAGCGCGCGGCTCAGCGATGCAACCCCATCGCCATAGCCTTTTCAGATAGTCGTCCCGCCTCATTTCGGTGCGCTAAATATTTTGAAGTCGCACCGCGGCACGCATTATTCGATTACTTGATATCGTAATGTCAATAGCGCGAGAACAAATGCCGTCACCACGTAGTGGAAAAGCCACGACGCCTCGGCGAGGTGTTTCCTTATGTCAGCTCAAGTTCTCGAACTGCATGCAGCCAAGCACGCAAAGTAAAATCCCTAGTGACATTTAAATTATTGATATATCATACAATAATGCAGTAATTCTGCGCTCTGCAGCGCAAAGCGACTGACGGGTGTCGGCGACGCGGGCGATGCGAGATCAATGCTGGGAAGTATCTCGCAGCTTCAGACTTACCTGCTCCGCGGCCGCCATGGCGCGCAGCAGATTTTCGCCCGCCAATTTCGCGATGTCCGCATCACTCCAACCTCGGCGCATCAACTCTTCGAGGAGCGCCGGGTAGCGATCGACGCCTTCGAGTCCCACCGGAGCGTCTGGAATGCCGTCGAAATCCGATCCCAGCCCTACATGATCGATGCCTGCAACCTGGCGAACATGTTCGATATGATCCGCCACTTGGGCGAGGGTGGTGATCGGCCTCGGATGCTGCGCTTCCCATTCGGCGAGCGCCGCTTTGGCGCGATCCGGTTGACCGATATAAAGGCCCGCATAGGGCGGACTGTTGAAGCGCGTCTGTTCCGCGGAGCGGTCGGCCTGCCATTGATTACGTGCCGTGGACACATAGCCGGGCGCGAAATTAACCATGACGACTCCGCCGTTCACCGCCAACGCCCGCAGAATATCGTCGGGCACATTTCGCGGATGATCATCGAGCGCCCGCGCCGAGGAGTGCGAAAAAATCACGGGAGCCTGACTCGCCGTCAGCGCCGCTTTCATGGTGTCCGGCGAAACGTGGCTCAAATCCACGAGCATGCCGACGCGATTCATTTCCTTCACCACGTCGATGCCGAAGGGAGTCAGGCCATGATGAGCGGGCGAGTCGGTCGCCGAATCCGCCCATGGGGTATTGGTCGTGTGAGTGAGCGTCATGTAGCGGGCGCCCGCGTCATACATCTGACGCAGCACGGCGAGAGAATTGTTGATCTGGTGTCCGCCTTCGATGCCGATCAGCGAAGCAACTCTGTGACTCTTGTGAATGCGCCGAATATCCGCCGCCGTGTACGCCATGGCGAAGTCGGTTGGGTAGCGCGCGGCCATGCGTTTGACCAGGTCGATCTGTTCCAAGGTCATTTGCACGGCCTGGAAGCCCGGAACCTCGACCGGAATCCACACCGACCAGAACTGTGCTCCAACGTGTCCTGCGCGGAGACGCGGAATGTCCGTCATCATCGCCGCTTGGTCGCCGGTCACCGGCAGGTGATGCGTATCGGACGCAAGATCGATCGCCGAGAAGTCGCTTTTGTAGCGTTCTCTGATTTCCCACGGCAAATCATTGTGGCCGTCGATCAGCGGCGTGCGCAGCAAGACCTGTTCGACGCGATGCTGATAGTCCTCAGCTGCCCAGGTGCTGAGGGGAAAAAATAGCATCAAACAGATCATGCGTATCATTGGGTGGTTGCTCATGGTTCGAAAGTAACTTCAATCGGTTCCGTTCCCGTAATCATTCCGCGCACCGTTTCACCGCGCCGGATTGGACCCACGCCCGCCGGCGTGCCGGTGAATATCAGATCGCCGGGGGCGAGTTCCACATAGGTAGACAGCGCCGCAATAATTTCCGCGACGCTCCAGATCATGTCCTTGAGATCGCCGCGCTGTCGCAAGTTGCCGTCGATCGTCAATGTGATCGATCCGCTCGCGGGCGGAACCCCCTTGGTCAGTGCCCCGACCGGCGCAGAGTGATCAAACCCTTTCGCCATGTCCCACGGCCGGCCGGTTTTCTTGGCCTCGGCCTGCAAATCGCGACGCGTCAGATCGATTCCGACCGCGTAGCCAAAAATCATCGACGAGGCATCCGCGGCATGAATGTTTGCACCGCCCTTGTTCAGAGCAATGACCAGTTCCACCTCATGCTGCAAGTCGGAAGTCCTCGGCGGAAAGGGCAGCCGCCAACCGCTGGCAACGACGGCATCCGCCGGCTTGCTGAAAAAGAACGGGAGTTCTCGTTTGGGATCGCCGCCCATTTCCAGCGTGTGCTCGGCGTAATTGCGGCCCACGCAATAAATGCGCCGCACCATAAATGGCAGTTCGGAACCCGCGATGGCAATGCTGGGGACAGACAACTGGGGAAGCGCGGTCATGGCGCAGCATTATGCCCAGCCCTTTTCGCGTTGTTGGAGTTAACGACGCTTGACAGTATGGACTTACTTGACAATTTAGGCATTTAATGTCTATACTGCAAAAGTGAATTCAAGCCCCCCTCCCCTCCTCCCTGATCGGTCAGAACCGAAGGTTTCGGCGCTGCTCGATGCTGCTGTGGGCGTCTTTGCCCGTTTCGGATTCAGAAAGACATCCATGGACGATGTCGCCCGTGCTGCCGGCGTGTCCCGGCAAGGTCTTTATTTGTCCTTTGCCAATAAAGAGGAGTTGTTCAGGCGCGCATTGGCTCACTCCTTGCGCGGCCAATTGGCTGCAGCCATCGCCGCGTTGTCGCGGTCCCAGGATAGTTTGGAAACCCGCTTGATCGCCGCCTGTGTGGATTGGTCGGGGCGGTTCATAGGATCTCTGGGAGTGGATGCCGCCGACCTGATGTGTGCGAGTACCTCGTTGGCGGGGGCAACACTTGCGGAATACGAGTGGCAATTCGAGGAAGCTCTCGCCAACGCCATCTGCTCGTCGGCCATGGCCGATGCCTGCGCTGCGGCGGATCTGGAAGTTGCAGATTTGGCGCGCGCACTGCATGCCACGGCGCGCGGTCTCAAGCAGAGCTGCAAAACACGAGAAGAATTTGTGAAGGGTATGACGGCGGCCGTACGAATGATCTGCAGACCGTTGAATCAACGCAATCAGTCGAAGAGGATTAATCCATGAAGAAGTCGGTCCAATTTGGCAGACGCTCCACGGCGGATCAAGTTCTTGCCGGCATTGATCTTACCGGCAAACGCATCGTGGTCACTGGGTGCAACAGCGGTTTGGGATTGGCCACCATGAATGCATTCGCGGCCAACGGTGCGACAGTCATCGGACTGGCAAGAACGGCCCAGGCCGCGACCGAGGCGTGCGCTCAGGCAAGTCCCTTATGCATTCCCGTCGAGTGCGATCTCGCGGACTTAGAGTCCGTCGCCGCCGCCGTTCGCACCATCCACGATATGGCAGGCCCGCTGGATGCGATCGTCGCCAATGCCGGTGTCGCGAATCGGCCCTCTTTGGAGACGCGATACGGCGTCGAGATGCACTTCCTCGCAAATCACATCGGTCACTTCGCGCTCGTCAACGGTGTCGCCGACCTGTTGCGCGATGGCACAGGACGCGTCGTCATTCTCAGCAGCGACGCCGGCATCAGCCTGGCTCCCCTCGAGGGAATCATGTTCGACAATCTTGACGGCCATCAATTCTATGAACCGTCTACGTTCTACGGACAATCCAAGTTGGCCAATGCGCTGTATGCCACGGAACTGTCGCGCCGCTTAAGCGGCCGCGGCATTGCCGTCAACTCGGTTGATCCAGGCGCCGCGCGTACGCGCATCAACAAAGGCTACTTCACCCGGCTATTTGCAAAGACGCCGGCACAGGCAGCGGCCACTCAAGCTTTACTGGCAGCGAATCCGCAGACTTCCGGAATTACCGGGCAATACTGGTCGGATTGCAAAGTCTCGCAAGGCAGTCCCCTGCTGGAGGACAGCGTTCTTGCCAGGCGTCTCTGGGATGTCTCCGCAGAAATTACCGCGCGGGCGTCCTCCCGCGATGCGCAGTCGATGCAGCGCGCCGCCTGAAACAGCGAGCTGATTTACGAGCCGTACTTCTTGGCATGCGGGGACCGTTGAATTGAATTCCCCCGGGCTAGCCGTCGATTGACTTGCCGTGATATACCACTTACATTCAGCGGCCATTTAGGGCATACGCCCCTATCCAATCAAAGGTATGCATAGTTTGCACGCGCTCATTCCGTTAGCGCTGAGGTGTGGGCTTTCGCCCTGCGAATAACGTGTGGATCGTTAGAGTAGCGTTACAGCGGCCGTACACCTTCCTCATGTTGGCGGTGTTGATCGTGCTGCTGGGCGGCTACGCCATCTTGAACACCGCGACGGACATTTTCCCGAATATCCGAATTCCGATTGCCGCGGTGATATGGCGTTACAACGGCATTCTGCCCGAGGAAATCGCAAACCGCATCGTCCTGTTCTCGGAGCGTACCGCGCAAACCGTGGTCAACGACGTGGAACACACCGAATCCCAGTCGGTCATCGGCACGTCGGTGGTCAAATATTTCTTTCAACCCGGCGTCGATCAAGACCTCTCGATGTCGCAGATCACGGCAGCCTCTCAGGCCCAGATAGCATTCTCGCCGCCCGGCACGACGCCGCCGTTCGTCCTGTCGTACAACGCATCCACCGTTCCGATCTTGCAACTCGCCCTGACCAGCTCGACGCTGCCCGAAGCGCAAATCTACGACCTGGCCAATACGATTCTGCGCACTCAACTTTCAACCGTGGCAGGCGCTTCGATTCCTTTTCCCTTCGGCGGGAAGCAGCGTCAAGTGCAAGTGGACTTGGACCCGCAGGCCTTGAGTGCACATGGATTGTCGGGAAGCGACGTGGTCGCCGCCATCGGCGCGCAAAATCTAATTCTGCCGGCCGGCACCCAGAAAATCGGCGATCTTGAATACTTCATCAAGCTCAACTCCAGCCCGCTCAAGTTGGATGAATTGAATGACCTGCCGATCCGCGCGGGCAACGGCTCCGTGACTTATATTCGCGACGTGGCACACGTGCGCGACGGTTATTCGCCGCAAACGAACATCGTCCGCGTCGAGGGCAAGCGCGCCATTTTGATGAGTGTGTTGAAGACCGGCAAAGCATCCACCATCGATATCATCAACAGCATCAATGAGAAGCTTCCGCAGGTTCGCGCGGCCATGCCCCCTGAATTGAAAATTCAGGCACTGAGCGATCAATCGGTGTTCGTGCGGGCAGCCATCTCAGGGGTGGTGCGCGAGGCAGTGATCGCCGGCGCCCTCACCGGTTTATTGATTCTGCTGTTTCTCGGCAGCTGGCGCAGCACACTGATCATCACGATTTCAATTCCTCTGTCGATTCTCGCCTCGATCGCTTGTCTGTCGGCATTGGGCGAAACCATCAACATCATGACGCTCGGCGGCCTGGCGCTCGCGGTCGGCATTTTGGTCGATGACGCGACCGTGACCATCGAGAACATCAACTACCACCTGGAACAGGGCAAAGACGTGGAGGCCGCGATTCTCGACGGCGCGCACCAGATCGCCCTGCCCGCGCTCGTCTCGACACTGTCGATATGCATCGTGTTCGTGCCGATGTTTCTGTTGGCCGGCATCGCCAAGTTCCTGTTCATTCCGCTGGCCGAAGCGGTGGTATTCGCGATGTTGGCTTCTTACATCCTGTCGCGAACACTCGTGCCGACGCTTGCGAAATTCTGGCTGAAGAAGCACGACTCCTCGAAGCATAAGCAAGCCGGATTGCTGGCGCGCTTTCAAGCCCGATTCGAGGGGGGATTCGAGCGGTTCCGCGATCGCTATCACGCACTTCTGGCCGCGGCGCTGCAGAGCGGCCCGCGTTTTGCCGCGATCTTTCTGGGCGCGATGGTCGCAACCGCGGTGCTGGCCTTTCCGCTCGGGCCCCTGCCGGGCCTGGGTCAGGATTTTTTCCCCACCGTCGATGGCGGCCAGATCAAACTGCACATGCGGGCGCGGACCGGTACTCGCATCGAAGAGACCGCCGCGCTTTGCGATCAAGTCGAGGCCACGATTCGCGAGATCATTCCATCGAAACAGATCGCCAGCATCGTCGATAACTTGGGATTGCCCTACAGCGGCATCAACCTCGCGTACAGCACCTCGGCGCCGGTGGGTCCGGGTGATGCGGACATCTACGTCAACTTGAGCGAGGACCACAAGCCGACGGTGCAATTCGTGCGTTTGCTGCGCAAGAAGCTTGCCGCCACCTATCCGTCCACGCAATTCTCGTTTCTGCCGGCTGACATGATTGGCCAGATCTTGAATTTCGGCCTGCCCTCCCCGATCGACATACAGGTCGTCGGCTTCAATACCCGGGCCAATCGGGAATTTGCGAACAATTTGCTGCAGAAACTCCGGGGCATTCCCGGCGCCGTCGACTTGCACATTCATCAAGCCGGCGATTACCCCCAGTTCAATGTCGACGTCGATCGCACCAAGGCGCAGCTGGTGGGTCTCACCGAACAATCAGTGGCCGGCAACATGCTGGTATCCCTGTCAGGAAGCTTTCAGACGGCGCCGTCCTTCTGGGTCGATCCCAATAGCGGAACACAGTATCAAGTGGCTTCGCAGACGCCGCAATACCGTCTCGGGAGCCTCAATGATCTGGGCAATACGCCGTTGAGCGGCGGCCTCAACGGCTCATCGCAGCTGCTCGCCAATCTCGTGAATATCCATCGCAGTGCCGCCCCGGCGGTCGTCTCGCACTACAACGCGACCACCGCCATCGACATCTACGGCTCGGTGGATGGCACAGACCTGGGCTACGTCGCCTCGCAAATCGACAAAATCATCGCCGAGGCGAAAAAAGACCTGCCGAAGGGCTCGAACGTCGTGGTGCGCGGTCAGGTGCAGACGATGAAGGCCTCGTTCAACGGTCTGCTGATCGGCCTCATCGGCGCCATCGTCCTGGTCTACATGCTGATCGTCGTCAATTTTCAATCTCTCCTCGATCCGTTCATCATCATTACTGCGCTGCCGGCCGCACTGGCGGGCATCGTCTGGATGCTATTTCTGACGCACACCACGGTCAGTGTGCCTGCGCTGACCGGGGCCATCATGTGCATGGGTGTGGCAACGGCAAACAGCGTGCTGGTGATCAGCTTTGCGCGCGAGCGCATGAACGCCGGCGATACCGCCCTTGAAGCCGCGCTCCAAGCGGGCTTCACGCGGCTGCGCCCGGTGCTCATGACGGCCATGGCCATGATCATCGGTATGATCCCGATGGCGCTGGGATTGGGGGATGGCGGGGAGCAGAATGCGCCGCTGGGCCGCGCCGTCATCGGCGGCCTCATTTTTGCCACGGTCGCAACCCTGTTCTTCGTGCCGACTGTATTTTCAATCATTCACGGGCGAAGCTTGGTGCATCCGGTTGACGCCGCGGAGGCCGATAATGCCTGACAAAAAAATCCGCCGTTACGCGTTGATTCTGCTCGTCATAGCCATTGCCCTCGGTGTGTGGGGTGAAGTGAGCCGAGTGCTGGCGCGCGCCGCGCTCGGCAAGGAGACCGCCGAGTCCGCAATACCCACCGTCACTACCGTGACCGCAGAGCGCAGTGCCCTCGGCGAGGAGCTGGTACTGCCCGGCGCGGTGCAGGCATTTGTGGAGGCGCCAATCTATGCGCGCACCAGCGGCTATCTGAGGTCTTGGAATACCGACATCGGTACTGCGGTTACCAAGGGTCAGCTGTTGGCGGAAATTGAGACGCCGGAAGTCGATCAGCAATTGAGCCAGGCGCAGGCGGACCTGGCAACGGCGCGCGCGAATGAGGCTCTCGCCAACAGCACCAACAGGCGCTGGCAAACGCTGCTGGCGACCGAATCGGTGTCCAAACAGGACGCCGAAGAAAAATCCGGCGACTCAGCCGCGAAGAAAGCCGCGGCTGACTCGGCCGCCGCGAACGTCGCGCGCCTGCACGATCTGGAATCTTTCAAGCGAGTCGTGGCTCCCTTCAGCGGCGTGATTACCGCCCGCAACACCGATATTGGCGCGTTGATCAACGCCGGACAGAGTGCCGGTTCCGAGTTGTTTCGCATAGCCGATACGCACAAACTACGCATCTACGTGCGAGTGCCGGAAACGTTTGCTGCCGTGACCCGCCCTGGCCTGGAGGCGGAATTGCGTTTTGCCGAACAAGCCAACCGGACATTCGCCGCCAAGACCGTTCGTACCTCGAATGCGCTCGATCCCATATTGCGCACACTGCAAGTGGAGCTCGAATTGGACAACGCCAAGGGAGAAATTTTTCCCGGCGCCTACGCCGAAGTGCATTTCAAGCTTCCGGCCAGTGCTGAAACCTTGCGCCTGCCCGCCAATACCGTGTTGTTCCGCGCTGCCGGCCTGCAAGTCGCGACATTGGACGGCGATCGACGCGTGAAACTCAAAAACATTGTCCAAGGACGCGACTTCGGCAACACGATCGAGGTGTTGTCGGGGCTCGAGCCGAACGATACGGTCGTGCTCAATCCACCGGACTCGATTGCCAACGGAGTGCAGGTGCGTATCGCCGCGCCCGCCAAGGCCACCGGAAAGACTTGATGCAAGGTCGGCTCTCCCCGGCTTTCTTGGTGCTCATGGCTTTGAGCGCCTGTTCGTTCGCGCCGGCCTATAAAACACCCGACAGTGCCGCTGCGGCGGCCGCCTACAAGGAATCGGGCGATTGGAAGCCTGCAGAACCCGCGGACGCGCAAGTCGGCGGGGCCTGGTGGAATGTGTTCCAAGATCCGACGCTCGACGGCATCGAAGCACAGGTGGCAGACGCCAACCAGGACCTGAAAGCGGCGTATGCGCGGCTGCTGCAGGCGCGCGCGGCAACTCGCATTGCGCGTGCCGATTTATTCCCGACGCTCACCGCCGGATCTTCGGCCACGCGATCGCGCACCTCCGTCAATTCGCCAAAATTTCCGCCGGGCGCCGCACCCGTGGGAAATAATTTCGATTTGCAAGCGGACCTCTCCTATGAAATCGATGTCTGGGGACGGGTTCGCAATGCCGTCGCCTCGGCCAGGGCAAACCAACAAGCGAGTTCTGCGGATCTTGCCGTTTTAAATTTGGCGATTCATGCCGAGTTGGCGACCGACTACTTCACGCTGCGTTCCGAAGATACGCTGCAGCGACTCCTCGACAACACGGTGGCTGACTATACGAAGGCGCTGCAGCTCACGCAAAACCTCTACAACGGAGGTGCTGCCGCACTGACGGATGTCGCACAAGCCCGGGCCCTGCTGGAAACAGCGCGCACGCAAGCCGCCGATATTCGGTTGCAACGCGCTCAGACCGAACACGCAATCGCCGTCTTGCTCGGGCAGAATCCATCGGTGTTCCATATGGAGGTAAATCCATACCTCGTGCCGGTTGAACCTCCGCCGATCGATCCAGGCCTGCCCTCCACATTGTTGGAGCGCCGTCCCGACGTTGCGGCGGCGGAGCGCCGGACCGCGGCTGCCAATGCGCAAATCGGCGTCGCGCGAGCCGCGTATTTCCCCGTCTTCAGTTTGGGTGCGGCCGCGGGCTTCGATAGCACGAGCACGTCGAACTGGCTCACCGCGCCCAGTCGACTGTGGTCGTTGGGCCCGGCAGCGGGCGTGCTCACCGTATTCGATGCCGGACGGCATCGCGCGCAAACCGCGCAGGCGAAAGCCGTGTACGAAGAGCAAGTCGCGGATTACCGCAATACCGTGCTCATTGCCTATCAGGAGGTGGAAGATAATCTGGCCGCCTTGAGACAGCTGCAACAGGAAACCGTCAGCGAAACCGCCGCGGTCGGTTCGACCGCCACAGCACTGCAGCAAGCCCAGTACCGGTACAAAGAAGGTCTTGTCACTTACCTCGAGGTCTCGACCGCCGAAAATGCTTTTTTGCAGGCGCAAATCGCCAATGTGACGATTCAGCTCAGACGCATGAATTCAAGCGTGCTTTTGGTCAAGGCGCTCGGCGGCGGCTGGCGCCGCCCGGACGTGGGATCCGCGCAAGACATCGCGCGCCGCGACGCAGCCGCCCCGGCGCGGTAGCTGGCTCGGATTTTGCGGGCTATTTTTTGCCCAGGTTTTCGGCGGCGAATTCCCAATTAACCAATTTATCGAGCAACGCGTTGACGTAATCGACCCGCCGATTTTGATAATCCAAATAGTAGGCGTGCTCCCACACGTCGATGGTCAGGAGCGGCTTCGGGCCGTCGGTCAACGGCGTCATGGCGTCGGCAGTCTTGACGACTTTTAGTTTCTCGCCATCTTGCACGAGCCAAGCCCAGCCGCTGCCGAACTGCGCCACGGCGGCCTTCGACAGCTCCTTCTTGCATTGATCGACGCCGCCAAACGATGCTTCCATCAGCCGTTTCAGCTCAGCGGGCGGTTCGCCGCCGCCCTTTGGCCTGAGGCTTTTCCAGTAGAACGCATGATTCCACGCCTGTGCCGCGTTGTTGAATATGCCGGCATGGTCCGGCTGACGCGCCGTTGCTTTGACAATGCTCTCCACAGGCATGTCCGCGAATTCAGTGCCGACGATCAATTTGTTCAACGTATCGACATAGGTCTTGTGATGCTTGCCGTAATGGAACGTCAACGTATTTGCGGATATGACGGGGGCCAGCGCGCCTTGATCGAAGGGTAGCGGCGGCAGAGCAATGGGTTGCGATAAGACTGCTGCGGTGTTCATGAACATTCCTGCGTTGCTGACGTTCGGGGATAGGGCTGTAGCCTAGTCAACACCGCATTTGCGGACTGCCAGCGTGAGCCAGCAGCCGGCGTAGGCCTATGCTGACGCCGGGATCTACTTCTTAGCGCACAGCCGCACATCGCCGCTGTGGCTGGAGACCCGTACGCGAGCGCTGCTGTCCCCGGTCTTGAACGACAGGCGCGCGCCGGCTCCATGCCGCATTTCGGTCGGTTTCGGTCCGAAGCAATTATCGATATCGCCGCTGATGGTCTGGATATCAAAATCAGCCGCGGGAGCGCTCGCAAAGTCCAGCTTGACGTCGCCGCTCACGGACTCGCCGTCGATTTGCGCATTCGCCGCGGCCCCGAGAGTCGCGGAAAGTTCGCCGGATACCGTCTTGAACCGCGCGCGAGATACGGTGCCGAGAGTCAAATGCGCATCGCCGCTCACCGTGGTTGCTTCGATGTCTGCATTTCCGCCGGTCAATACTATATTGCCGCTGATGGATTTCACCTCGATCACCTTCGCAGCATTTGCCGTCAGGTGGATATCGCCGCTCACCGCATTCGCGTGCACGTCGCCGCCACCCTCCGCGTTGATATTGCCGCTCACGGTTCGCAGCTCCAAGCCGCCGTGCACCGCGGAAACTTTCAGGTCGGAACTCACCAGTGTGGCGGCGATTGAACTGTTGGCCGGTACATGAATGACCAAATGCGCTTCGCCGTCCCGCATATGCCAGTGTTGGCCTTGCGGCAGTATGACGCGTACCGAAGTGCGGTTGCCCTCGCCCGTTACTTCGACGCGGTCGACATCTTTGCCGATGGTTCCGGTCACGGCGACTTCGGATTTATCCCAACCTTGCACATCGATCATGCCTGCCACGTTGTCGATTTCCACTGCGCCTTGCGGATTGGCGGCGCGGTGTTCATCGACCGAAGTCGCGGCATGCGCAAGCCATGGAAATGCCAGGGCCGTGAGCACACAAACCAGGGCAGGCTTGTTCAGCCGAGAAATGAGTTGAGCTTGCGACATTGTCATATCCTTGTCATGGTGGGTTGGGTGGCCCGAACGACGCGGTCGTACAGGTCAAATTCGTCATGCCAGGTGCTCTGCAAAAGTTGTTCGAGCACCGGGCTTTGCGGGTCAGCCGCCAGCGCCTTGCGGATATCTTCATGAGCCTTCTGGATGACCGCCAAACTGGTCTCGATCTTGGCGCGCGTGGCCGGTTCCAGCAGAGCGAGCCGATCTCGAAATGTCTTCTCTACCGAGTCGCGCGCCAGCAGGTATTTTGGATCTCTCGGCTCGTCGAACGAGGTAGTTGCAGCCACCGTCTGGATGACGCGCGGCACCGATGGGCCCTGCAGCACTGCCCACGTGAACAGGCTGGCGAGGCCGGCGGCTGCCAAGGCAATGGCGGCTGCCAAGGCCATCGGCGGGGCGTGCCGCGGCCTGATGGAAAGACGCGCGGCGACGCGCGGCCACAAATTCCCCGGGGGCACGATGTCCCTCGGCAGATTCGCGATCAGCCGATCAAGAGAATCTTGTTGGCGGTCATTCATGGTTGCTCCAATCCAAGCGTTGAGGTCAGCAGTTGGCGCGCACGGTGCAGCTGCGCCTTGCAGGTGCCTTCCGCAATTCCCAATGCGCCGGCCGCTTCGGCGTGGCTGTACCCATAGATACCGACGAGCACCAGCACATGCCGGGCGCCTTCGGGCAAGGCAGCGATGGCACGCTCGACATCGAGCGGCGGCGTACCGCTGCCCGGATCCGCCCGGTCGGGCAGCCCGAGTGCGGGCTCTGCGACCTCGTACTCGAACCTCAAGCCCTTGCGGCGTGACAGCACGCAATGCACTGCAATTCGGTGTAGCCATGTCGAGAACCGGCTGCGGCGCTCAAAGCGCGACAGCGCGCGCCACGCTGCAACGAAGGATTCCTGCGTGCAGTCCTCCGCCGCCTCCCGCTGTCCCGTGAGGCGCAAGCACAGCCCATACACCCGCGGCGAGAATTGCCGATACAGACACTCAAACGCGGCTACATCGCCGGCAGCTGCCGCGGCAATCGTATCCGTCGGCTCGGTGCTTGAATCCATGGCGAAAACTCTGTGCAGAGTGTGAATCATTCCCTGCTTAGAGGGAGGCCGCAGCCCGAAGGTTTAAACGGCCGGGGCTGTTGAACAATCCGGCAATGGTGTTGACCGCCCGGTCCGCTTCGGCGCGATCCGCCACCGCCGTATCATCATTGAATCCGTAGTAGTCGCTGTCGCCGACCGCTTGAAACACCAAGCCGTCGCGCCGCGGCACGAACGACACGCCCTTGTAGAAAAGGCCATAATTGATGTCCGGCTGCGGAATCACCCGCGCCAATTGTCCGCGGACCGGCGTGACAGTTTGATCGCCGAACAATGCGCGCGCTCCATAACCGGTCGCATTGATCAGGGTTTTTTCGCGCAGCCTGGCGAAATCATCCGGTGTGTGAAATTCTGCTATTTCGAGTTTCCCGCCATTTGCGCCAAAGTCGCCCATCAACACCCGTGTGTACGCGGTCAGATTGAACATCATGAGCGAAGTACGCCGCAGGTAACGCGCTCCAAGCGAATGGCTGCCGGGAGCGAAGTCCGCTCGCTGCGTGATGAGATCGCCGATCAGTTCCCGTTGCAGATCGGCGAATGGCGGGCGGTCGTCCGGCGCACTGCGCCGGCGGCTGGATTCGGCCTCATCCGACACGAAGTAATTGTCGATGAACTCAACCGGCGTGCCCGGCAGGCCGAGGAAGTTTTGATAGGTTTGAAAAGAGGTGCGGGCCATTTCCTCCCACTGCTGCTTGAACGCGGGAGTTGCGTTCTCCTGCAGACAAATTCGGGAATCCGGGGTCCACAATCCCGTCGCCAGTGAGGAGCGGACATTGGGCGGCAGCTCTTTTGCATAGATCGTGACTCGGGCGCCGGCTCGCTGCAGCAGCAGCGCGGAAGTCAGTCCCAAAGCACCGCAGCCGATGACGGCGATCTCTCTTTCCCCCGCCGCCATCGCTTTGCGAACCGCGATGCTGCTCGATCCCCAAGACAGCGACCAGCCGCTGCCGCCGTGACCGTAATTGTGAACGACGAGCTTCGAGCCGATTTTTTCGGTATCGAGGCGCGGACCCTGCGCCCGAAATGGACGCGTGCAAACGGTGATGCGGGTAATCCGGTCGGTGCTCGCTCGAACGGGAGTGAGCTGTAACGTCGCGGCATTTGGCGGACGTTTGGCGCCCAAGGCGCTGACGCAGCCCTCGAGTCCCCCCAGCAGTACGGCAGCCCCTGCTCCGGCCAATAACCGTCGGCGTCCGATCGACCCAGGCATTCACACTTCTCCCCAGTGCGTAAAGTCCGATTGTAAACAGGAATACACCGCACGCAGCCAAAATTTGCGGGCCGGTCGCCTCGCCGCATGTTAACGTCCGCCAAAGCGTTGCTTGAGGAGAGAAAAATGCTGGGGAGAATCCGTGCGGCGATTTTTGCGGCGCGCGCAGCGCCGGCGATCTTGTGTCTCGCGCTGATTGGCGGCGCACAGGCCGCATCCCGCAATGAAAAGGTCTTTCAAGCAGCGGAAGCGAACAACAGCGTGGCTCTGGACCTGCTCAAAGAGATTGTCAATATCGATTCGGGAACCGGGGACGTCGAAGGCGGCGCCCACGTTGAATCCGTACTCGCCGCCCGATTGACGCAGTTGGGCGCCGCGGTCAGGACCGAACCGGCCGAGGCCCCGGGGCTCCCCGACAATCTGGTCGCCGTGTTCCACGGCACAGGCAAGGGCAGGATCCTGATCATTGCGCATGTCGATACGGTTTTTGGCCCGGGCACTGCGGCCGCCAGGCCCTTCAGCATCGACAAAGATCGCGCGCATGGTCCAGGCGTGGGCGATGAAAAAGCAGGCGTGGTCAATGCGTTTACCGCACTCAAGATTCTGCATGACCTGGGCTTCAAAAACTTCGCGACCATTACTTTCTTGCTGGACGATAGTGAAGAGCGCGGCTCGCCGGGTTCGACAAAACTCATCAAGCGCCTGGCCCGCGAGCATGATGTGGAATTCAACATGGAGCCCGGCGATCCGCCGGATGCGCTCACGGTTTGGCGCAAGGGCTCCGCAAGCATTCGTATTCAAGTCAAAGGCCGCGCAGCGCATGCCGGAATGGCGCCGCAGGATGGACGAAATGCCGCCGTAGAGTTGATGCACCAACTCAACGCGCTGCAAGGCGCGTTTCCGGTTTCGGGTACGGGGGTGACCGTCAACCTGACGGTGCTGCGCTCGGGCGAGCGGGCAAACATCATCCCGGACCTTGCCGAGGCCACCTTGAATGTTCGCTACCGCAAGCCGGAGGAGTTCGACGCGGTGCTCGCGAAGGTTGAGGCCGGTACGCACACCACCCAAGTTCCGGACACCACCGTGAGCGTTTCCCACGATCCCGCCTTTCCGCCGTTGACGGAAAACGCGCAGATCGATGCGCTCGCGGCGCGTGCACGGGCAATCTACGCGGAAATCGGCAAGACCATCGAGCTGTCGGGCAACGGCGGAGCGTCCGAATCAGCGCTCGCCATGTCGGAAGGAACTCCGGCACTCGACGGCTTGGGATTCGTTGGCGGCGATTTCCACACCGATCATGAATGGATCGACCTGGACAGCATTACGCCGAGGCTGTATTTGTTCACTCGTCTGCTCATGGAAAGCGGCGCCAAACCGCGCCCGTAGGAGCCGCTCTTCGGTATTATCCGACGCCGGATCACGGCGTGTGGGAGACAGCCTCGGACGAACGCCTTAGGTACCTTTTATAGGTGCTCAAGCGAATCACCGCGGCGATAGGCCTGATCCTGCTCCTCATTGTTCTCGGTGTGGCGCTGGCGCCGTCGAGTTTTTGGCGCTGGCTGATCATCCACGAGGTATCGCGTGCCACCGGCCGGCCCGCGAGCATCGACGGCGAGGTCAAACTGCACTTGTTTTCGCCCAACCCGGAACTGCAGGTGCAGGGCTTTGCCTTGAGCAACGCACCCTGGGCGCGGCCGAAAAACATGGTCGCTATCAAGCGGTTCGAAGCCACGGTGAGTCTCAAATCATTGTTGCGCTTTCATCCGATATTTCCCCGCGTGGCGATCGATTCTCCCGCCATTGACTTGGAACGCGACGCATCCGGGCGCGCGAACTGGGATTTCTCGCGCCCCGGCACACGCAAGAACCGGCAAAACCATTCGGCACCGCTGCACATTCCCGTCATCCAAGACTTGAGCCTTACCCATGGGACACTCACCGCCCGCGACCGTATTCGCAAGCTGACCTTTGAAGGTCGAGTCTCGGTTGAGGAAAACCGCAACACTTCCGACAATCACGCACTGAAGCTGCGCGGTTCCGGAACCTTGAACGGCAAGCCCTTTGAGCTGAATCTGAACGGCGAACCTCTTATCGGTGTTCAGCCTTCCCAGCCGTACGCATTCGAGGCAGCGGTCGCGGCGGCTGACATCAAGCTCAATACCCACGTCACGATATCGCGCCCCTTCGACCTGGCGGCGCTGCAAGCCAAGTTTCACCTCTCAGGCAGCGATTTGGCTGATGTCTACTATTTGACTGGGCTGGCTCTGCCGAATACGCCTCCCTATGATGTATCGGGCACATTGGTGCGCGACCACCTGACATTCCGCGTCGACGATTTTCAGGGCAAGTTGGGCAGCAGCGACGTGGCAGGCAAACTCGGCATCGATACGGGACATGAGCGGCCAAAACTGAGCGCCATCCTCGCCTCCAAGCAGCTGAATCTCGCAGATTTAGCCGCCCCTCTCGGAACTGAGGCGACGCCCGACCGTAAATCCAACACGCTGGCCCGCCCGACGACCCCGGTCGCCGCAGCGCCGCCTGCCCTGCTGCTTCCGGATGCCGATCTGCAAATTGAGCGCGTGCGCGGCATGGACGCCGATGTGCAGTTCGATGCGGCATCGGTGAGCGCCTCCAAAATGCCGATGAAGAAAGTGCATTTCCACTTAAATCTCGACAATGGCAAGATCACGCTCGATCCCCTCGCCTTTCAACTGCCGCAAGGTGAATTCTCCGGCATGGTCGCCGTCGATGCGCAAGGTGCTACGCCGAAGACGAACATCGACATGAAGCTGAGCAACGTGGATCTAGCCCAATTCAAACCCAAGTCGGGTAAGGGAGCACCGCTCGAGGGACAGCTTCTGGGACGAATCAAATTGCAGGGCTCGGGAACCTCCGTGCACAAGACGGCGGAAAACGCCGACGGCGATATCACCCTGGTGATTCCGAGAGGCGAAATGCGCGAAGCATTCGCCGAGCTGACGGGCATCGATTTGGCGCGCGGGCTGGGACTCATTTTGACGAAAAATGAGCGGAATACTGCAGTGCGCTGCGGGGTCGCGAGTTTCAAAGCGGCCGGCGGCGAGTTGACAGCGACCACACTGATTATCGACACCACGCACGTCTTGGTCACCGGTCAAGGCGACGTCAACCTTAAGACCGAGGCACTTGACCTGTCGCTGCGAGGCCAGCCCAAGGAGGCTCGAATGCTGAGACTGCGCACCCCCATAACGCTGCGCGGATCTCTTTTACAACCGAAGATCGGCGTGCAGCCCGGAAAGTTGGCTGCCCAAACCGGCGGCGCCGTCGCCTTAGGTGCGTTGTTGACTCCTGTGGCCGCGCTGCTCGCCTTTGTCGACGGTGGTCTTGCGAAGGATGCGAATTGCGCGGCACTCATCGGCCAAGCAGAGCAAGGCAAGAATCTTCCCAAGGAGTGAAGAAAATGCCTCCGGGAAACCCCTACGCCTGTCCGTCAATGCCTACGAATGGATGCGCCAGGTTCTGCTGTGATGTCCCCTGCTCCCGGGCTCTAATATGGGGCTGACTGGCATGGAGAAATCGATATGGGATTCGACCTCGAGCGGTCCGAAGTGGACAGGCCGGTGGACGCCGATGCGGCCTTGCTGCAAGCGGACGCCCCGGAGCAGCCGGCGGAACAGTCGGTGTTCGGCCGTGCTCTTTCGCAAAATCTCATTGCCGAACGTTTTGCCATTGATGCCTACCGAAAAATTGCGGAGCACGGCGACAAGTATGACAAGGCCACCATGCGCCTGGTCAAGGTGGCGCTCGCCGTCGAAGAAGAGCATGCAGAGATTCTGTCCAGGATCATCGAAAATCTTCGCCATCTGCATGGGACGCCGGCCGGATAGAAATCGCGACCGCACCATGACGTCCGAGGCCCTAAATACAACGGAACTCCTCCAGGTCGCCTTGGATGCCGCAGGCATGGGCAGCTGGGAGTTGTACCTGTCTACCGGGGCGATTCATCGCACATTGCGGCACGACCAGATGTTCGGCTATGAAGAAATGCAGCCGTTCTGGGACCTGGAGATGACCATTGACCACATCGTGGAGGAAGACCAACCGCTGGTTCGCCGGGCATTCTCCGAAGCGAAGATTGACGGATCAATCGATGTCGAAGCGCGCGTACGCCGCAGCGCCGGCGGCGAAACCCGCTGGGTCCACGTCAGCGGCCGCACCTTCTACATCGATGGCACGGCTATGCGCATCGTCGGACTCATAGCCGACGTGACGCATCGACGTGCCGTGGAAGAGCGGCTGCGCCTGGCGCAAAAGATTGAGGCACTCGGTCAGCTCACC